>WNEZ01005275.1_pt1 | contig 11300 bp, 12 predicted proteins | sample 5400521 | NCBI WGS metagenome assembly WNEZ01 (sample SAMN13153339, study PRJNA577476) | soil metagenome | isolation source: 120 cm saprolite under Douglas fir tree site 2 hole 1 replicate 1 | place: USA:California | collected 2015-04-18
CAGCGGATTTCCTGCTTTTCGCGCCTCTCTCGTGCCGAGCGCTTTGCGGAAGCAGCATTGGTCGAAACGCATCGACGAGGGCTGGAACGGGCGGCAGCGGTGTGCGCGGTGCAAGATGGCGCGGAGTGGCTGCAGGGATTGGTGGACTATCATCGTGCGGACGCGGTGCGCATCTTAGACTTTGCCCATGCCGCCGAATACCTCAATGAGATCGGGCAAGCGGTGCAGGCAGCAGGAGGGAGACTCCCCGCTCTCTGGCTGGACGGAGTGCTGCATCGGCTCAAACACCAGGGACCCCAAAGAGTGCTCAAACACCTGGGCTGGTTAGCCGCAGGCTCACCCAGTCCCACCATCCAGGAGAACCTGGCCTATTTGCAGAAGCGCGAGGCGCACATGCAGTACCCCACCTATCAGCAAGCAGGCTGGCCCATTGGCTCGGGCAGCGTGGAAAGTGCTAACAAAGTGGTCGTGGAAGCACGGCTCAAAGGAGCAGGCATGCGCTGGGAGCGAGAGAACGTCAATCCTCTGCTGGTGCTGCGCAATGCGGTCTGCAATCGGCGCTGGGATGAGACGTGGCAGGCCACCAGGAGGCAGCGGCAGCAGAGCCGCCAACAGCTGCGAGCCAAGCGCATCCAAGCACGCTATGAACAGGCCATGACTCGCTTGCTGACGCTGTGGCTGTGGTTCAGGCCTTCGACTCCACGCCCAGTGGGTGAACCCACCCCTCGGTCGGTCAGCTCTCCGACGGTAACTCCGGCAGCAACCCCTCGTGGTCCCCGCCGTCCGGCTGCCAATCATCCGTGGAGGCGGCCTCTGGTTGTCCGACTCAAAGAGGCCGTCCTTGCAAAAAAATGAACCGCACCCATCCCGCCTGCACATCTAGACCTGGACGATCAGATATGCTACACTTGCGAGAAAGTGATCCAGAAAACATCTGTTCTTATCAATGAAAGAGATTTCGTCGCTGATGTTGAAAGACTCGGCGTCTTCTCTAACGAGGAGTGGGGCCAAGGGGGAAACGATGTCCACCGAGCAAGAACACTGGGCTGCCCAGATCCGAGAGGTTCCAACCGTCTTTCGCATGGCACTCCTCCTCAGTGATGACCATGCCATCCGACATCGCCCCGCAGCAGGCCAATGGTCAGTGGTAGAAGTAGTAGGCCACATGATCGATACAATGCAGCACTGGGCCAGCCGGGTGGAGCGTATCATGGTCGAGGAGCGGCCTGCATTGCCAGGATACAATCAAGATGCGTTGGTACGTGATCACGACTACCTACATGCTGATCCAGGGGTGTTACTTGAGCACTTGAGGCAGGAGTGTGAACGCTTTGCTACTCTCGTCGAGCGCATCCCCGTCTCCGCTCTGCAGCGGGAGGGGGTGCATGGAGAAGTTGGTCCCATGACGCTCCGTCAATGTATTGAGGCTCCTCTTGAGTCAGCCTCGGAGCACCTTGAGCAGCTACGAGCCGCACAGACACTCGTGTAGAACCGTTGTCCATGGCACCTCGCCGTAACACACTTGACCTATCTGAACAGCCAGCATGACGGAAAAACTGAGGGGGAGAGTGCTCATCAGGCACAAAACATATAGCGCGGGTAGGTCTGTTTGGCTTCCTCAGCCCCCCGCAGATTGATTTCCACTGTGACACATGGCTGCTGACGTGAGGTGACAGCCAGCACCTCACCCTCCGGGTCAATCACCCATCCTGTCCCGCCAAAGTCTTCAGGAGCGCCTGGCATACTGACACGATTGGAGGACAAGCTGAAAGCACCAGCCAGGATCGCCGCCGCTCGACCTCCCACGAGCCACTTCTCTGTCGTGGCACCTTGAGTCATCCGTGGCGTGATCAGCAGATGTGTGCCCAGGTGTCCATACGCGCGGGCCTGCTCCAATGCCCAGAGTTCACTACAGATCAGCATCCCGATGCGGGCGGTCTGGCTCTCGATCGGGGTGAAATCACCTTCGCCACGGTGATACCAGGAAGCTTCCCACACGCCCTCCTCGTTGGGGAGATAATACTTCACGTGGGTCGGATGATACCCGGTGTCTGGTCGCCAGAGAAATCCTTCGTTCAGACGACGTCCGTTCCGGTTGACAGGGCGCGAACTCAGGATATGGGCCGGAGCCAGTTCGGGCAAGCGCTGGAGCCACTGCTCATGTGTCTGCACGGCGACTTGCCAAGTTGCATCATCGAAGTGAGGAGTGGTGGCGAACCAGGGACTAAAGGGCATCTCTGGCAACAGGACGACCTGGCTTTTCTCGCTCCGCACATGCACGACGAGCTGCTCCCAATCCTGGGCGAAAGGCTCCACTTCGTTATGCATCTGACAGACGGTTACTTTGAGAGACAAGGGGAGACGCTCCTTTCATGTTGGTATTCACTTTTGTAGTCGCAACGCTTGCTCTGATCCATCAAGCTCTGGAATGGGGAATTGAATCACCTCAACCTGCTTGCGTTTGTGACGGGCTTCCTATTCAGACAGCTTCTTGAATCCTACCCAGATTCTCACCCATTTTCAAGGTTTTCCGTCATACTGGTTGACCAGATAGGTCAAGTGTGTTTCAGCAAGGTGCCTTGTCCATCAGGGAGTGAAGCTTTTTTGCAATCGGCACGACTAAACTGGGATTAAGCCGGGTGATATTGCAAACAGAAGTCGATTGATAGCAGCGCAGGAGCGGCTTCGTTGTTGATGGGCAACTGGCCTGAACCACTGCGTCTCGCTCTAAATGTATCAACGCGAAAAAAAGCTTCACTCCCTGTCCATGGCTCTGGTCATCCACTTCTAAATATGCAAAATGTCGGGTGGCGTGACTCCCTGTATGGATGATGAGTGCTACGTGCAAATGAAAAGAGCCGCAATCTTTGTTGGTTGCGGCTCTTTTTTCTTCGTGTACAGGTCCCCGGAAACACGCTCACACACTGCATTTTTTCAGTCACCTTTGACAGCAAAACTGACAGCAAAACCGGTAGACAACAGTGGATTTCCGTGGATGGCAGTGGACATTCGATTGGCTTCTGGAGCGGCTGGAATACATCGGTGGACGGCAAAAAACAAGTAATGCCGAAGGGGGGACTCGACATGAGTTGTTCGCTGGTGTTCGCTAATGTTCTCGTGGTGCTTGGAAAGCCTCTATTCTGTTCGTCGCGTGTTATGTATTTTCGCTGGTGTTCATCGGCGTTGCTGTATGGGTTGCTGTACAGCGTTTTCTTGTACAGCAGTGTTTGAGAAACGAATGGAAGCAAGAATCAGACGATCATTCCCCGAAGGAGCAAGCGGGTTGTTGTGCCGTTCACTGACGTTCGTTCTTGTTCGCGTTGTGCTTGCTGCGCAGTTTGCTGATGTTCGCCGATGGTTACTGTCAATCGTCAGCTTTGCTGTTAGTGGTGCTAGCAAGAAAGGGCTCGTCTCCTTCTTGAAATGCTGAGATAGTCCCTTTTCCATTCATCTTGTGGGTAGTGGCTCACTTGAACAGGATGGCCCGCTCTCGGTTGTAGCGATGAAGAAAGAGGAGCAAACAGGCCTCGTGCATGATCACCGACGCGGGTAAAGGACCACGTCATGCGCACAAAACGGGCCAGGCGCTGGCGCAGCGTGTTCTTCCAGCGCTCCACATGAGCCGTTTCCCCTGTTTCCTTTCCTACGGCTGTCTGCTGCTCCTCTGGGATTACTGCCCTGTATGCCGCCCACAAGCGTTGACATGTCTTGCCGGCTGCAATCGCCCAGTGCAGAGGCAACCACCTGCCATGTCTTGCGGCACAGGGCCATCCACATCCAGGACTCGTGCGCTTTTTTGAGCACACACGACCACAGCTCATCGAGTTCCAGCGTCGTGGAAGTGGGATCCTCTGGATCGGGGGCGACTCAGGTGGTACGGAAAGGAGCAAGTTGAGCTCCTTTTTTTTGATCCAATTGGACACGGTGGTGCGAGAGACACCACACGTACGGGTTAAGCCGCGCAAACTGCTGCGTTCCTGATAAGCGTGCAGAATCTCCTGGCGGCGAGCTTGTGGATAGGCGTGGGGAGTTGGGTTATCGCGACTTTGCCGTCCGCACGCATGGCAGCGATACAGCTGTTTGCCATTGGGAGCGTGGCCATTGCGTACGAGAGCTTCGCTCTGACAGTGAGGGCAATGAAGGGTGATGGTAATCATGAAAGGCTCCTCTTCTTGAGAACTGATTGGCTTTCAGAGTCTACCATATCCTGTTGATTTGTACCACTACCCAGTTTCATCGTCTCCGATTATTCTCCCTTTCACGGCTCAGTTGTTCTAGCCTCCCAAGCAAGTTTGATTTTGACTCTCTACGGATCGAGTATCCTTTCGTCCATATTCCAGACGAAGATATAGCGGCTATCGAAGTTGACCCTGAGTTCTTCGCTGGCTACTTCACTCCGTATAGTGAAGCTGGGTCCGCGGCGCAGCTATCTCAGGTGGAGATGTTCTTTCATCATGCGGTTGCTCTAGTGCCTCTCACTATTTGTGCATTAGCCGACTTTGTCGGAGATAATTTGGTACCATCTTTCTACGAAGCACTTTCAGAACATGGTGCCTTTCCGCGTGAGAAGCTCGACTGGGAGGCTGACAATTTTCTTGGCAATTGGCTTGCGCTGCGTCCACTGCTCGATACGTGGTTTCTAAAACATGTGAAATTGGATAGCTGGCAGTCTGAGATTCTGCGGGGTCTGATTGATTACGAAGCACATCGCCTTCACTTTGTGAATGGCGATATTACAGTGATGGATGCTGCACTTACATCTGGTGAAAACTGGGCGGCATTTGCCTTGACTGTGGATCTTGTCGCGTTATTGGAGAGAATGCGTTCACATGTACAGCTAACCTCTGAGTTACTGAGGGCAGGTATCATCGTGCTGGTTCGAAAAGGACAGGCTTCCTTCGAGGCGTACCTAATAGTTAATTCGCTACTTCCGAAGTTGAAACAGCATCAGCTAGATATTGTGAGTGAGTTTAATAGGTAGGAATCATATCAAATCCGCTTATAGAGTTATCATTAAAATAAGCACAAACTGAAAGAAATCCATACGAGAAAAGTTCATACGCTGAGCGTTGTAATAATGATTAAGCGGATTTGATATCAGAGTGGATTCGAGACTAGCGCTAACAGATTGTTAGAGAAAGCGAGAGAGGAATGGACAAGCAACCCCTACATTACGAGTTCAAAGTGGTCTTTGACGGCCTTGAACTCCAGCCCCAGATGGTAGACAAAATTAACCAAGCAGTGCAGAATGTGGTACTCCAGGAAATCGCCAACATCGATCGGCAGGGTGACCTGGCGCTTCACTTGCCACAGGCCATGATGATCGGCAACGGCTCCACCAATGGTATCGTGGCAAGAGTAATCGCACCAGTGCAAGTGGAGGGAGGTACATTATGAACAATTCTCCACGTCATGAATTTAGATTCATAATTGAGGGCATAGAGCTCTCTCCAGAACTGAAGCAGCAACTGAGCCGTGCGGTGCAAGAAGCTGGGCTAAGTACCATAGCGGCTTGGGATCTCGGAGGAGATCGTGTAGCAGCAATTTCTGCTCTCCCAGGAGGACTATCGGGCAGGCAAGTAAAATATCTCACAGCAGAGGTAGCAAAGAGCATCCTAGGAGAGACCCAAACGCAATAAGGGGCGGAGGGTCAGCACATAGTTGACATAGTTAAAGAAAGAGAGCAGGTGAGAGAAATGGCCAAGCAACCCCTACATTATGAATTCAAGGTGGTCTTCGACGGCCTTGAACTGCAGCCCGAGACTTTAGACAGAATTAACCGGGCAGTGCAGAATGTGGTACTCCAGGAAATTGCCAACATCGATCGGCAAGGTGATCTGGCACTCCAACTACCAGTGGCATCCTTTATCGGTCGTACCTGGGGTATTGCTGTGCAACTAAAACTACCGGGGCAAACAGCGGAGGCAGGAATTGAACGACCAGCTGAACCCAAATGAGGAACACAGTTCCATAGAACCTCAAAGATCTCAAGGCAGCAATCGTTGGTGTCCGAGCGCACGTTGCGAAGAGGGAGCCATCCTTTTAGGGATCGTTGGCGAAAATGGAGTTGTCGGATACGTAACTCCACGAGTTATAGTCAACAGTGACTTTGTTCATTTGGCACACATTGGGCGCGCACCTGAGAAACGCTTTCGCTTCTCTCAGCCATGTATCGAGAGTGGCTGTTTGCACTGGACTGGTAGCCGATGCGGAGTAATTGACCATGCGTTGAAAGCTGCTCAAGAAGCGAATGCTACTGATTGGTTGGCTGAGAAGTTGCCGAAATGCAGTATTCGACCTTCGTGCCGATGGTTTTCACAAGTAGGCGCTAAGGCATGCGCTGTCTGTCCCCTTGTTATTACCGACTTAATAACTGATGACGAGTCTAAAGAAGGCACAGAATAGCCAGAAAGAGGAAGGACACGTATGAGCTACCTTAACCCACTGCGCTTACACTTTGCCGGCAAATTTCAAGCGGCACCATCGACGGTGAACAACGACCCAACGCACTACGACAATGCGAATTTCCAGCCTGTGTATCAGCAGATGGGGACGGATGCGGCGCATCCTAATGGCTGGTGGAATCCCAGAGGCGACGCTGATTGGCGACTGATCAGATGTCGAGTCACGGCGGCATGGCACGCAGACGGAAGACCGGCGGGTAATGACGATCGGATCCTTACATATCTGATCGCGGACTCGGATCGGCGAGTTGCGGCAAAGCTTGTGGACCTTGACTCCCAGCAGCAATTAGTGTCCACTATCTGGGGACTGGAGGTCCGAATTTGCGATGCTGATGGAGAAACGCTGTTGCGAGGACAATTTGAGACAGCATCTTTCATGGATATTTGGGATCGGGCTCCGGGCGGTGGTGGCGACGTTGGTGCGGGAGCAATATACCAGTCGATACTATCCGATCTGAAATGGGGGCAACTCGATGGGTCTCCATTTTTGAGGGAACTTCGGGATGCAGCGAAGGGTGGACTCCTTTCTATTAAATTCAACGTCGACGGTTATAACTTGGACTTCAACTCAGCCGAGTTCACCAGGGGCCGGATCGTGGGCACCATTGGACCCGCTGCTGCCAGAGAGCCACGACATTTCGTCATGGGAAGGCAGTTTATGGCGGTAGCGGCGTCAAATAGCATTTTCTTCGCGCCCCAGGGCAACATCAACTTTTGTACGGCGGTTGTCGATCAACAAGCCGGGAAGATCTTGCTTGACCTGGGCAATGCACTCCATACGACCCAGCCGGGTGGTCCGCCTTTGAACTTGGGGGAGCTGTCGATGGTCTGCAATGTGCAGCCCCCTCAGAACGGCAACCCCGTGCAACGATTGTCTCTGGGCTCTATTCCATACACTGAGGAAGGTTGGTATGAGAGAACGGCTGGAGTTGTCGAGCTTCCGGCAGATCGGCTCTTGACCCAGGAGGAGCTTAATGCCATCGCCACAAGTCCATTGACGCTCCTTCCTCCCGGCTCTGATAACCCAGCCGAGCTGACGATATCTGAAGCTCCTGGTGGACTGGATGTCAGAGCCGACCAATTTGTGTTTCGCTTCAATCCAGGTGAGCAGGTGAAAGTTCGCCTCTTCGCCAGTCGCTTTGGCCAGCCATACGCCGGGGTACAGATACTGCTGAACGCCTATACCGACGTACTCCAGGGTTGGCCAGGAGTACCCGATCCCGGCTTACCGGCTGACGCGATCGACTATCCCACCAAGGTCGTCGCGGGGGAGGATGGGGTCGCCACTGTCGCGATTTCCGGCCACGATCCGGGAAATCCACGTAAGTATCTCGATGGACAGGTCTACGGTATCCAGCCGATGCTAGAGGAAGTTGCCGCTCCCGGGAGTAATTATCCGTTCAATCCCTGGAACTTCATCAGTCTTTTGCTCTTCGATGACTTCCATGCGGACGAACCACCCACCTGGTGGGGCAGCTTACAGCCGATCTTTCAGCAATACGCAAACCTCTACCCGGTGATGGACCGATTCGTGAATCTTGCGGACTACGAGTCCGTTTGTGACAAACGGCGGCTCCTCCTCCTCGCCTTTGGCCTCAAAGCGGAGAATCCCAACGGGATGCCCGTCACACGGGACCTTTCGACGGCCAAGCGCAAAGCCATTCTCCGGTGGCTGACGGAGACTGGCCAGGACGGCAAGCCTCTACTGGGAACCCCACGCCCTGTGCATGCTGCCCTGGCGGCTAAGATCGCCGTGACTCCCTCTCCAGCCACCCAGGCTGTGTCTCAAAAGTATCTCAAAGGCGGTAAAACCGCGGCTGCGAGTCGGCGCCTCGCTCTTCGCTCTTCCACAGGCCAATCCTAATCGTTCACGCGCGATTCACGGAGGTAGAAATGATCAAACTGAAGTCCGAGCTATTTGCGGCGTTAAACACCCAGGATGGTCTGCTGACGGGACTCCAGGCAGCGATCCAACTGGAACATGCGACGATTCCGGTCTATCTGTTCGCGCTTTGCTCGATCAAATCGAATAGTAATAAGGAGATCCAAGAACTGCTCCTTTCCGTAGTGAACGAGGAGATGTTGCATATGGCGCTGGCGTGTAACATTCTCAACGCCATTGGTGGATCTCCCACCATCGACTCTCCGGGTTTCATTCCACAGTATCCCGGACCCTTGCCAGGTGCGGTTGAAACTGGGCTCATCGTTCCGTTGAAACACTTTTCTCCTGATCTGGTCAAAAATGTCTTCATGGTCATCGAAGAGCCAGAGACCCCTCTAAACTTTCCGGTTGAGGCTCTTGCGGTCGCTCCGCCCCAAACAATCGGACAATTCTACAGTGCGATTAAGCAGCAGATCAAGGAGTGTGGAAGTAGCATCTTTGTAGGCGATCCAGAAAAGCAAGTGACAAGCGAATTCTGGCCCGATGAGTTAATCAAGGTTACTAATGTGGGCTCGGCGACACGTGCAATTGAGATAATTGTCGAGCAGGGGGAGGGGACTACCACCTCGCCACTGGACCTGGAAGGTAAATTTGCACATTACTATCGCTTTGCCGAGATCTATAACGGCAAGACACTCATCCTCAATCCCAACGCTCCTCCAGACGCCCCGGTCGACCAGAACTACATCTACGGTGGAACTCCGATTCCGTTCGACCCAAGCGGAGTGTTACCGGTGATTGACAATCCAAAAGCGTCCACTTATCCAGCCGATTCTAAAGCTCGCTACGCCTGCGACGCCTTCAACTACACCTACACGAGCCTCTTGAAGACATTGCATGCGACCTTCAATGGAAGTCCCGGTCAATTGAGCAATGCGATCGGCTTGATGGAGTCCCTCAAAGAACAGGCAATGAACCTCATGGACATTGACCTGGGTGATGGCACAAAGGCTGGCCCGAGCTTCGCGTACCAGCCGGTCAATCCCTAAGGAACGTTACCGGCGCATTATGGATGCCTTCTGCAAGCCTCTCCAAAAATTAGATGCGATTGCCCTGGGGAAGAGCCATTTTTGGCTTGACAAAATCACTCTGACCCGTTTTTCTCCTTGATGTAGTCTTATTCTGCGCTTTTGCATTGATATCTTTCAATGATTGCGTTTTCCTCTGCTTTTTCACCGCGTCGCATCAGGGGCTGTCTTTTCTTCCTTCTTTACTTGAGGTTATCTCGTTGCGCAACCCGTGGGATAATCTAGGTAGCCAAGACAACATTCGATGAAAACACCTTTGCATTATCAGGTGCCTTGCCTTCGTCCCTCTTTAGAAGGGGCGTGGGGACAGTAAACCCACACCGGTTTATGTCAGTTTCTGTGGCAGGTAGTCATTTACCAGCCACTCATAAAGACGAATATCCCATTCATTGTCCTCTCGGAAGCACTTCTCAGCACGAGCAGGAAGAAACGATGGGTCAGTCTTGATACCTACATTTTGCTTGATGTAGGAGGTATCATGCCACCCAAACTGGCGTGCCAGCACCCTGAGACAGGGGTCAAAGTACTCTATTGCCCCCGCTAGAAAGAAGCGTTCTTTGATGATCTCACACGCTAGCCGCAATTCGGTTTCACCAGGGTCGGGAACCGAACTTCCACTTACCATGCGAACTTGATCATTACTAAACTGATAAGCAGCATGATCTCGGAAGATGCGGTATAAATCGAAGTCATAACTCTCAAGAACGGACCATAGGGGAGCTCTGTGCCGAGTCTGAAATGCAAAGTACCAGTAAGAGATACATCGGCTTACGGGTTCCCGTAGGAAAGTGAAGTAGGCAACGGGCCGGTCGAGGAACTTGTCCAGACCAAATGGTAAGTTCGCCGCTACACATGCCAATGCCTTCTGTCGATTCTGGACTTCAGCAATTATCTGATATACATCCTCATCGAGGCCATCCACTGTCTTTGCCCGACCATCAATGCCCATGCGGCCAAGAGGCAGAGTATCGAGAAACGCCTCTGCTGGATAGTTCATACTTAGTATATGCCGCATAGTAGTTCCAGCGTTTTTATCGATGTGCATGAAATACACCAAGTCTGAACCTTGTCTCATAAGATTGTCCTCGGAAACCACAAGTACTTTGCATAAACCCATGCTCATAGTTGGCACAGACGGTATGTACTAGTACTACAGTCCCAGTTACGGGGACAAGGGGAGGCTGAGCATGGCAGCGCATCTTGGGGCAGCAAGACCTGGAGGATGCGTTGCCAGACGCCCTCTTTGCACCAGCGCTGATAGCGGCTGGACACCGTTGACCAGGGTCCGAAACGCTCGGGCAGTTCGCGCCAGGACGAGCCGGTGCGCGCGACCCAGAGCATGCCTTCCACCACCAGGCGGTGGTCGATCGCCGGACGCCCCGTCTGCGGCTTCTGCGGCGGCAAGAGAGGGCGCAGCTGCTCCCAGTGGGCATCGGTGAGCGCCGGGAGTCCCAGCACCCGCAAGGGAGCTGGTGGATCGAGCGAGACCGCGGGGGCCTGGCGTGCGCGACGCAGCACATGGAAGCGCTGAGCTCGCGCCTGGTGCTGGCGTCGAAAGCGCGACCAACGCAGCCGCCGGGCTTGCTGTTCCTCGGACTCACCCAGCGCGTGCAGTAAGCGACGCACCTCTGGCACGCTCAAGTCGATCCGCTCGTCGGTTCCTCCCCTTTTTTTTCTAGGATGGCAAGCCTATCTTGAGGTATGCTCATTTAGAGGGAATACAAGAGACAGTTTCACGCTCGCCTCAAGATAGGCTTGCCATCCTAGTTTTTTTCCGTCAGGGCAAAAGTCACGTCGAAGCAGCGGCAGCCCAGCGTGCCTCAAGGGAAGCGAGCAAGGTCTGGCACCGATGACGGAAGCGAAAGC
>WNEZ01005278.1_pt1 | contig 11297 bp, 11 predicted proteins | sample 5400521 | NCBI WGS metagenome assembly WNEZ01 (sample SAMN13153339, study PRJNA577476) | soil metagenome | isolation source: 120 cm saprolite under Douglas fir tree site 2 hole 1 replicate 1 | place: USA:California | collected 2015-04-18
CGCTGGGAATGATCATGGACCCATCACGGTAAGACGAACCGGCTGTCGGCGCTCCATCACCATAGCTCGCTACTCCCGATCGCCATGGCGCTCGCGGATCCTGGAGCATAAGCGCTGGCGGATTCTTCCCGGTAATGCGGCGCAAATTACAGCGGCGTAGCCGACAAAGTCTGATGTGTTGAAGCCCTGAATGGGCGAGAAGCCGTAAAAGTCAATCCTGATTGATTATCCGTAAGCAAGCTTGTTAGCGATGCTAAGAGCGGTTGGCACTTAAGCGCACGCTCCCTTGTGAACTCAAAACTGTTTTGCTGGCACCTTATTTGCGCACAGTGTTGTCCGGGCGCAATATCGCGTCGCCAAAAAATCTTTTCGATGATGGTTGCCTAAAGGAGGGGTTCCCATGCAGGTCAGAAAAGTGAATCGTCACAGTATTTTCTGCAGGGTTTCGTTGCGCTGCCGTCATCTACGGGCGCTAAACCTCCCAATGAGGCCACTGTTGATAGTGCAGATTGCTGGTAGCGCTAGCAACTGTTCAAGAGAGACTCTCCAAAGGTCGCGCCCCTAAATAAACGTAAACCGTAAATTGTCGAAAGGAGGGCAATCATGTCTGACAAAGAATTGGATCCGACAGCCATAACCGACCGCGCATTTACGCAGTTTGGCAGCCAGACGGGGAGGGGAACATGCCGGGGGGAAATTCGACGATTAATGGAATTGTAAAGCGCATAGCCGCGGGTACATTGACCTGCGCGCTGCTGCTCTCCGCGCCGGGTGCGCGCGCATTTGCCGGTAACGAGCTGGCGTTTCCACGCCCCATGGCGATTGAGCAAAACGTTAAGTTCTGGGTTGACGTCTTCACGACCTACAGCGATCGCGATTTCATCGTTCACGATCGCGACCAGGTCGACCGCGTTTATGACGTGATACATCTGCGCGGCGACGGCGACCCGACGCGCGAAGAAGTTGCCGATATCAATGACTACCTCAAGAACAAGTACGCCGCCGCGCTGAAGCGTCTCGCCGCAGGCCAGCCGCCGGCAAATTCCGAAGAGCGGCGCATCGCCGACCTGTTCAAGGGCGAGCCATCGTCGGCGTACACGGTCGCGGCACAGAATCTGCGGGTGCAGCAGGGCCTGCGCGAGCGTTTCCGCGAAGGCCTGCTGCGCAGCAAGTACTACCGCCCTACGATGGAGCGAATCTTCCGCGGTGCCGGTCTGCCGCCGGAACTGGTGACGCTGGCGACGGTCGAGTCCGGCTTCTCCAGCCGCGCCAAATCGAGCGCGGGCGCGGTGGGAATCTGGCAGTTCACGCGAGGCACCGGCAAGAAATACATGCGCATAACGCGCTATCACGACGATCGGCTTGACCCGACCGCGGAGACACGTGCGGCGGCGGCTCTGCTGCGCTCGAACTACGAGGCGCTCGGCAGTTGGCCGCTCGCGATTACGGCCTATAACTACGGCACCGGCGGCACCTTAGCAGCGGCCGCCGAATACGGCGGCGACTACGATCGCATGGTGCGCAACTACGACGGACCGCATTTTGGATTTGCTGTCCGGAATTACTACTCTGAGTTCCTCGCCGCCTTGCAGATACATCAAGACGAGGAGAAGTATTTCCCCGACCTGAAGTATTCCGAGACCCCGCAACCGCCGCCGGTGAGAACTGACTTCACTCCGCCCCGGCGACTGGCGCATTGGTCGCATAATGGATCGGTGCTTCATGTGATTGCCCATCGCAACCATCATGCTCATCGACGCGGGTATTTGGTCAGGCACGGGCATAATACGCGCCGGGCGAACGGCGGCCACGGCGTTGTCGCCGCGATGCGTCATCCGCACAACGCTCAAACTCGCAAAGCGGTGGTGGACGAGGAGCAGACCTCCGGGCGCGATTCCTGAGACGCCCGCCGGTTGGCGTCCTGCGCGCCGCGCCGTGGTCCTTCCTCTCCCTGAAGTAAATTCCTTAGCCAGCCCAGTGGTCCGATCCGACTTGGCGACCTTCTCGCACAGCCTCAAATTCGACGCTGCCTTCTTCGTTGCCCGCAGGGAGCGCAAATGAAGCCGCATCGGGGCTATTTCGACCAACTGACCAGAGAATACTTCGATTTAAGGACTCGTTGGCAGAGCGCACTGATTCGAACTTCCGGGCGAACTCAGCCCCGCTGTTCCCTGGGCAAGGGTGATTGGGCGGCCACTGGCCTCAGCCGCCGAGGGAGTCACTCGGGGGAACACAGGACTGGCTACCCGGCGCGAACTCCGTCCTCGCCTGGGGGCGATAATAGGCGTCCCAATGGACCTTCTCGCCGATGAGTTCGGGATCCCCGCTTCGTAGGGTCCGGGAGCGCCGGCGATGTAGTTGCCGGGAACGTAGTCTCCCGTGTCCGAGCGAACCAATTTGGCCCGGCTGCCATACTTCTCGGTGTAGTCGATGTATAGCTTCTGTCGACCGATGGGAATCGTAGGGCCAACCGTAATTTCGGCGTTCTTGGGAACCGACCAGAAGTGGTCGCCAGCGAAGATCAATTTCGTTCCTTCTGTCATGAACTGCTGATACCGCTGCCGTTCGACAGATTGATCTTGGTTCCTGGCGGGATCGTGTCAGCTTCGGTGCTGACTGCTCCGATGCTTGTCACTGGTCAAAGCAGTAAGAACAGCACGCTTAGAAGATAGCTTAATAACTGATAACGAAGAGCCGCTTGCGCGTTCATTGCCCACCTTCCAAATCCTGGTTTAAGGCTCCATGGCACAATCGCCGCTCAGCTAGGGATCGCCTCGTAGAATCGTGGCTGATCGGCAGAGACTCAAAGGTCCAGCAAGAGCGACGCCATAGCAGACTTTCTTTGGACCGTTCCCGTGCTATGGTCTCGTGCAGCCATTACGTTCACTTTCTGAACCGTGCGATCACTAACCGTCCTCGCGGAGTGTTCTGCTGGTGATGGGCGGGGCAAATTGCCCCAAGTCGGCGGAAAATTTCCACACGTGGGCGGCAAGCCATATCCCTTACGTGCCGACCAGCAACGCGGCTGTATCCGTGGACACGGCGGAGATTGTTGTGCGAGTAGCCGTTCAATTTCAGTTTAAACGTCGAAAGGAACACAGATGTCCGCACCCGCCAAGCGGGGCTGCGTTTGCGCAACAGCGGCTACAGCGAGGCACACAGCCCCCCAACGGCCCGGTGTCAAGTGTCCGACAGGTGACGCCGCGATGCGACTTGCCGTTAAATCGCTGGGATAACCCGCCGGGCTTTGCCGTCACCACACCCTGAGAGCGCCGCATTTCGCGCAGCGGCCTTTCTCGCTGTTGCCCGCGGGGATGCACGCTCGGGAAAGGCAGCGAAATGGGCCCCAGGCGCGGCCTCTTGTTGATCGTCCGTACATCACGCTTGTGCGTCCGTTGGGCAAAATCGTTTTGTTGGTTGCCGTGCGGAACGACGGATTTGATTTGATCTCCCGCTCTCTTTTCTTGACTACGGCTAGAAGGTCCACCTTCGGCGCTCCCGCGGGTTTTCCCAACGAAAACCGGAAATTTCGATCCGGCGGTCCCTCGATGCCACTACGCCTGCCATTCGCGCAACGGCCTCGGGTGTGCCCGGATGCGGCGGCCTGACGTAGCGCGCGCTGCGCCATTGACGGCGATGTGGCCAACCGATGTTAGTGGACATAAGTTCAAATCCCCCGCTCTGCCAAGTTACTATGCTCAGCTTGCGCGCCGCGGAAGAAAAAATCGAATTCGAGCACTGGCGGATCGTTGCCGGCCAAGCCAGCGCGGCGCCTCAGCACGGTTCTGAGGGTCGGCGAGGCCAGCGCTCTCCTCTCCAGGCTCATTCCGGCACAGGCATAGTGCTTGCTCGTGCTTGCTCTTGTTGGTTCGCCTGGTCCAACGGCAGTAGAAAATGCGCGATGCTCGGACGTGTTTTGGCGGAAAACCGGCGGAATTTCACCACAGCAGGATGGAGCACCATGGTCATTTCGGGAGCGATGCCATGCAACTCAGGGCTAATCCATACGTTGGCGCTAGGACCCTAGTGATACACTGACCCTACGGGTTAGTCGGGGATGTTTCGCTTGCACCACTTCCGTGGCGGGTCGTTTCTTCTCTTTCGAGTAGTAATCACGATGAGTTCGGTGCGGGTGTTGAAGAATCGAAAAGCGATCGTCCATCCAGTCCATCCAGCCACGAAAGAGATCGGTCGGAGCACGCAGACAAGATTCGGCAAGGCTCACGAAGAGCATAGAGAGCTTAAAAATCTTTAGACCGAACCCTCCGATATGCTCCCGGCAATGATGGCAACGATTCGGAGTTGACCGTCCTCATTGAAGATGTTGACCACAGCGTTCACGAAGACGGGCAAGATGTTTCTTGACGCGACGAAGTTCTAAAGAACAGTCGGCTCGCAGTTTGGGCTTTCTGTTACAAGAGCGCAATTAGCAGCTACAGGGAAGCACAGGCTAAATCCAAGCGCGAGAAATGGTAGCTATTATAGGCGGGTTGCCGTTCATAGATAGCCGCTCACATTTGTAGATTGTGCCAGTGCGCTACTGAATATGTGTTTGCTGAGATCGCGAAGTCCTTTAAGAAAGAAGCAGTCTCCGGGCAAAGCTTGGACGCAAGTCACTGAATTTGTGGCACCTCGCTGCTCGCGAGCATGGAGCCGCGCCCGTCTGTTTACCTCAAGACTCGTGAAGACTTTAGCGATCATAGCTCCGCTGATGACGGGGATTGTACTTGAGAGCGTGCGCTCTGCGTACGTAACGATTGCCGCCGCAGGGCAAGATATTTCGGATAGCGAACCCAGGTATCTGGGCTCGGTCGACGATTATGTGCGGAGCGCACCCGACTTCTCTAACACCTATGAAGCCCCTCTGATGGGGATGGAGGTAAGCAATGGGTGGGGCGAACTCAAAAGCGGCCGACTGTTGAGCGGGGTCGCGGTTCTTACAGTGAGCCCGGACGGCCCGAGCGCGGCGGCCGGCATACGAAGTCGGCGAGCGGCAGTCAGGACGGCGCTGACCATCGCGCTGAGCGCGGCAGCACTTTTCTTTCCGCCCGCGATAGTGGGCGTCATGGCGGTTCAGCAGAGCAGCTGGGGCGAATCGCATGATCTGATTATAGCGGTCGACGGTCAGCGAACGCGTAATCTCGACGACTTCAGGCGCGCGATCGGCGAGGCCGAGGCAGGCGAGATCATCTATCTTACAGTCGTCAGCGAGGGTCGGCGCAATCAGGTTCGCGTAGAGTTGCCCGCCGAGCCGCGTTAGCCGCTTGCTGTGATGGCACGTCCCGTGAAGGATTCGTGCTGAAGCCGCGCGCGAAGTCCCGAGTACTGTCGATTGGTTCGACACGAATGTGCTCCAATGCCTCGGTGGAAGCCGCTCGACGCCACGTCAATGACGATTTAAGAACAGACCCACCGGCTCAGCGTGACGATAGCCCGCTTAGCCCACAGCCCTGTTTGTGCATCAGTCAGACACTCGCCTTTCCGTAACGATTCGCCACAGAAAACACGAGAGCTGAGATCGAGGGCAATCCAAGCCCGGTCGGCTCGGCTTAGTACCACCGGCTTGCAGCAATGAGAATTGACGAATGCCGTCGCGCATGCAATTGGGTTCAATTCTGAGTAGTTCGCAGATGGTTACAAAGGCGAAGGCCCCTCAGCCTTACGGTCCAAAATCCACGCTAGGGCTTCAGCGAACCTCAAACGCATGGCGCGGTTTCGAGCGCAGGCTTAGGCTTGGGAACAGCGCACCGCATCTGATAGCACAGCCAACATTAGACGCTTCACAGCTTGCGTTTCATGATCATCGCGATGCACACCGTCGTAGTACTGACTCGCTGTCAGAACAGCCGGAACAACGAATCGTGCGAAATCACTATCCTCGATCCTTGTCACGGTTCGATCGACTCCGTCCCTTGCTCCGTCAAGCGTCTCGCCCGGTTCGGCATGTCTTGCTAGGTCCAGCGTGGCGGCAAACGAATCATGTGCACACTGCCGAGCGCAGGTGCCGCTGCTTCTGTGAGTGGCTCAAACTTCATGGCGTGTCTCGCACCGCCTCGCCTGTAAGCGCGCGCATCTCGGCGACGGAACGATTGGCAGCAAGCCTTTGATGAAAGGCACTCAAGTGCATGTTCTGGGCCTGGCGATGGTTATCCAGCACTTCCAGCAAGGTAATCGCACCTCCGCCGAGAAAACGCGCCCACGCCAGCTCAAAATTATCTTCGGCGAGAGGAATGGAGTCGGCCAGAATTGTCAACGCTTCTTGAGCTTCGTCGTACTGCGAACGTAGCTGGTCGAGCTGTTGCGATAGTTCGAGTTTGGTCTGCTTCAGCTGCGCATTCAGTTGACGTTCGCGCGCCCTTGCCTGATCAATTCGCGCGTGGATCGCTCCACCGTCGAACAGAGGCATCGAGATGATCCCGCCGTATGCGGCGCCTCCATGCCGTTGCAAAGTGGAGACCGGCTGCTTGCCCAGAAAGCCTGCGGCGAGCGCCAGCTGTAGAGTAGGATACCGCTCGGCTGTCGCTGCCGCGATATCTTGGATGGAGGCTTGGGCCTGCCTTCCCAAGGCAAGCAACACAGGGTTACGGTAGATAGACATATCCGGTTGCAGAGAAGGGATGGGCGCCTCGACGACCGCAAGGTCACTACGGTCGAAAGTACCGATCAGCGACCCCAGCATGAGCGAGGCCCGCCGCCTTGCCTCACGCGCCGCACTAAGCTGGAGACGGTTGTCGGAGGCGGATATTCTAATTTTCAACATGTCATTTGCAGTGGCGTGTCCGGTCTCGCGCAGGTACTCCACCATTGTGATGTATCGCTCCAGCCGCAGCTGGCTTGCAGCCAGTTCTTTTTCAGCCGAATGTGCGTGGGCCAGCTCAAAGAATGCCACCGAGGTATCCAGGGTCACTTGATTGCGAGCCGCGGTAACGCCGATCGCGTCAGCCTGGGCTGCATACTGCGCCGCCCGTTCCCGAGCCAGACGGCGGCCGCCGTCGTAAACTATGTAGTCGGCCATCAGTTGGCCGGTCGATCGCCCACGGTGGGTAAAGACGGTGTCGTGTCCAGGCGATTGTTGATATTGGACTTCGCTTCGTACCGTGGGCATCAGCGCTGCTCGAGCCTCGCTGAGGCGCGCTTCTCCCAGGTCTCCTGTTGCCGCCGCTCGTGCCATCACTGGAGCACGTGCAAGCCCACGCGCGATGCAGTCTTGCAGGCTGAGTGCGTCATCACCGCCTGCCACTCCGCAGTAGAGTATACTAAGGAAACCTACAAACCACGATGCTAGTTTGCTCTTCATAGTGACACTTGAAGTTAGCAAGCAAATTGGCGGAGCCGTGCGCGATGCCTGTTGGAAACACTCGAGCAGAACGGCTGAACCAGCCCTTCTGAGTAATTCACTGCACACGGCACAATTGAGTCCGTCTAAAACTCTTTCTTTGTGTCCATATGCTCCAACCGATTATAATTTTCCCCATGCTAGGAACCCTTACGATCAGCGACGTCAGATCAAAACGGTACGAAGTTTGTCCGAGATGACCTCAGCTCTGCTACCATCTCTCGTTGAATTTAGGTAGGCGGACCAATTTCGTTGCTGAGTCGCGCGAGAGAGGTTTACCAAAAGCAGCTGACTCTCCGATCGCAGGCTTGTCTACGGCCCCAAGTCAGGCCCGGCATAATCGGTCCTCGGGCCGACTGTAACTCCTCCGCGCACTCTCACCAAAAGTTCCGGCTTGCTCGGCACACTGACGCGAAGGCGGCGATAGCTCACGCGGTCGGGATCGGGCACCACGAAGCCCACTGTGTACTGCTCGCGCAACTCGCTGGCGATGGCTTCGCAATACTGGCGCAGCAGCTTGTCATCGATGGGCTCACGTACCAAGAAGGTACGCGCCCCGCTATCAGTCGATAGTGCCGTGAGCGTCTTGGTGTCGACGCGATTCAGAAGGCCGCTGAACATCAGTGGGCCGATGGTAACTCCGACTCCACTATCCAAGTTCGGATCGCCGATTCCTATCGAATAGATCAGCACCGCTCTCTGCCGCGCCTGCTCGATCACCTCTTGCAGCGTCGCGCCGCTTGCGTTATCCATCCCGTCGGTCACCACCAGCAGCGCCTTTTTGTCGTAGCGCCCGTGTTCGAGCGTGACCAGGCCGTCGAGAATGGCGTCGAATAGCGCTGTCTGGCCGTAGGCGCGCAATAGCGCTAGCTGGCTTTTGACGAGGTAGTGGTTGGTTGTAAACGGCTGGGAGAGCAGGAAGGAACGGTCCGAGAATGCGAGCAGAAATACGTCGTCGCGACTGTTGAGGTTGAGGATGAACTGTCCGATCGCGATGCGCAACTGCTCGATTTTGGAGCGCATGCTGCCCGACGTATCGGCTACGATTCCGACCGAAACGGGGGCATTGCGGTCCTGGCGCAGAAACTCAATCGGCCGCCGGGATACCGTCGATGTAGATACGGAGGTCGCCTTCTTGCAGGCCGGTAACGTAGCGACCGTTCCGATCCGTCACCGTTAACGTCACTTGCTCATAGCCCGGATGCTCGCGTAGCAAGCGAGATGGCATTTGTAACTCCTTCAAGAGCTGGGATGTCTGCCGTGACGTCGTGAGCGAGCTATCGCTACCCTGGCTGCCCGACGTTCTCGGCAGCTCAAGCACTCTCGGCAACTCAAGCACTGAGTCCTGATTGTTCGTGACGGAGGGAGGCGGCGCCGTGTATGCGTGCTGTTGTCCCGATGCCTGGCCGAATGCACTGAGCAGCATGGCAAAAAGACCTGCCGCCGCTATTGTCGCAGTAGGCCTCCGACGCCATCTCTCGGGGCCTCTTAAGTTCGGCATATCGAGCGTCGCCGCAGCAGGCTTCCTGGCGCCCTGAGGTAAGAGGCACCCATCTGACTTATTGCACAGGACTGAGGTGAAGCTGCGACCTGTATGATGAGAGCGCTCGGATACTCTTAGTGCGCAACGAAACCGAAACCCGTTTGGGTGTGTGATACACATTGTTAGCGTCCAAAGAAAAGCTATTGAAACAGCTCCTATGCCGCGGCCGGCGCTCTGTCATCTCACTAGTGCGCGTCGCTTCCGAATTCGACGGTTCGTAATGTCAAGCATCCGAGGTCATGATTCCTTCAACCATCATAAAACGTCTGCGTCGGCAGCAAACTTCGAATGTTCAGCTGAAACTGCACGGCACGCGAGATGAAGTGAAAGGATTTGGCCGGTCTGCTCTGGCCGCACCTGGTTATCAGCCAAAAGTCGCTGGCCGGCCTCTGGTGGAAGGCCCAGCAGCCGAAGCACCTTTCCCTTGAGCTCAATTTGTAGGTCACATTTGGATCGCGGTTCGATCACGATGTGACTGTCGCGGAGCAGCTAACGTGCCAAAAACGAGCGGCCGGTGGTGCGGAAGGAAGCATTGCACTTGCTGAGACCCTCACAGCGAGGTCAGTCGTATGCTGTAGAGATTTTCCCGCGACTTGGGGCAATACGCCTCGCGCGGAAATTCGCCTGGGAGAGGACGCGCGCACGGGTGAGACGCGTTTCCGTCACGGTCGGCCGCACCTGGGTCTAGAGGCGCCTGGCGGACGATTCGCGGTTGACAGGCGCGACATTCGTCCGCTCGACCCTCCTTTCCAGACTGAACGAGCGTATTGGCGGATGGAGTGGTCTGGCCTTCCTCGACTTCCCTCTTCGCTTGGCCTTAACGAGGGAATCATCGCAAACTATTTTCTCAGATGACACATACACCGGTAGTGGACGCCTGTCCCCAGCGACAACTCGCTTACGCAGGAGACCTGCATGTTGCTGCGATCGGAAGTGGCCAATCGACGAACAGACCGCCGCCCTAGCGGCTGGTCACGGCTGCCGACGTGGTGGGCTGAACGTTTCGACAATTGCTTCGAACCCAAATGAAGTTTGCCCCAGTGTTGCAGCAGTGAACCTAGCTCCAGAACCAGCGAGCTACCGGGCCCCCGTACGCCAATAATGGGCGATATTGCGATGGCACGCGCGGTTTTCCTCGGCCTTGTTCAGGTAGTCCCTGAGCATTTTCCGGCAATGCCCGCTTCGCGGTAATCTCCGCGAACCGTGTACCGCTCCCCTGAAGTTCGGTTGCTTTTGAGTGATGGCAGTTGAACTCCTTGTATTGTTCCGCGATCGCCATCGCCTGCGCCGCCTCCAAATCGAAGTGTGGCGCGATAAGCTTCGTGATCTTCGGGCGCACTAGCGATTTGGATGTAGTACGCCATAGAGGATGACGTAGCAGGCTCAGCTGCAACTGCCAAACCCACATTGAGGCCGCCATCGCCAGCGCCGGGAACAGCGCGGCGAACGGCACGTAGCGTTTCTTTTTTCTCTCTTTTCAATATACGAGTGATTTCCGCATCCGTAGGGTTCCGTCAACCAAGGCGAACGCCGTGCCAATCGGGGATGTGCGGCGCCATCGTCAGAATCTTCGATGCTTCTGGGAAATATGCTCAGCATCCTGGCTGGATTGAGAGGCCCGAGCGGGCTTGAACTTTGGGCCGGCCACGAGCAGCCGCTTTCCGGAGCGCTGTGCTGGTTCAAAAGTCCGCGAGGCGGTGGGGCTTAAACGTCGCAATTTACTAGCAGCAACCGTGTTCAGAAACCGCGCCCAGGAGGGGAGAAAGGGAAGAGGTTAGAAAGGTGGGCGCGGGTGTTTGCCAGTGAGTTTTGTTGTGAAGCATAGCATTAAGAATAACGAGGAACTTACGCATGCAGGCGGTAAGCGCAGGCCTGGCATGCTTGCCGTTGGTGCGCAGCCGCAGATAGAAAGTTTCTGATGGTGGGATTGCTGCGAACTCCCGCCACGGTTGCCATATACAGCACCCTCCGGACCTGGGCGCGGCCACCCCAGATACAACGGCTGCCGCGCATATTTCCGCTGTCGCGATTAAATGGTGCGAGACCAGCCAGTGCGGCGATCTGCTTTCGGTTGAGCATTCCCAGTTCAGGCAACTGCGCGAGTAGAGTGCTCGAGAGCACCTTGCCGACTCCGGGCACCGAACGCAGCAACTCGTCGCGCTCGCGCCACAGGGGAGTGTTGCGAATCAACTCGTCGAGTTCATCGTCCAAACCGGAAAGTCGCTTTTCCAACCACCGGATGTGCTCATCGATGCTACGGTGTAAAATCTTTGGGGCTCTGGCCCGGCGATTCTTCTCCGCGGTCAGCATCTCGACCAACTGGCGCCGCCGGGTAACCAGTGCTTCGAGCGCCTGCGCCTGTTCATTTGCTAACGGCCGTGCCTCTGGTCGCACCGCTTGGCCGAAACGCGCCAGCAC
>WNEZ01005280.1_pt1 | contig 11296 bp, 12 predicted proteins | sample 5400521 | NCBI WGS metagenome assembly WNEZ01 (sample SAMN13153339, study PRJNA577476) | soil metagenome | isolation source: 120 cm saprolite under Douglas fir tree site 2 hole 1 replicate 1 | place: USA:California | collected 2015-04-18
ACTACCGGTGCCGGTAGAAGTGGGAAATATCGCCAGGTCATGTAGGAGACAGCAACGGTTCATAACAGCACGCAAAAGCATTGTCTCTCAATGAGATACGGCAAATGAGGTGTTATCGCACCGTCAGTTCTGTAGGGCCTACACCAGGCGCGCCGTTCCTTTGAGGTATACATCCGAGGGGTTCCTCCGTCAATGCATATAATGTCTATGGCCAAGTCTGGCCACTTTACAGGTAGACACTTCGTCCGTTGTTGTACCATATTCACCAGCTCTGCGCCAGCCGCATGGGCTGGGGTCTCCGCATGAGTGGGTAGCCTTTAGGGTGTGCTGCTGTAGCGTGCTGGTGCCAGATGGCCCGGTAGAGCCGGAAGAAGCGGCAGTGGCAGAGCAAGAACGGGTGAATCAGCGCAAGCAGCGTGTACATATGGCGAGTATGTTGAGTATCGTGTAAGACATGGTGGTGCGCAGGATGCGCCTATAGACGGGACAGGAGCCCGTGCTATGGAGAGTGTGAAGTTTGCGACCATGGTAGCCCGGTAGAGAGAGACGAGAACGAAAAATGTATGGAAGCTGTTATTTGTATTTGCAGTTATTTATAAAATTATTGATTTTCTCCCCAGCATTATCAATATCAACTGTAAAGCCCCAAAAGATTCCTGGGTTTAATGGGTGCACTGCATACCCTACAGTTTTTGCTTTTAATAAAAGAGAAATATATTCCTCTGGTAAACCAACTATTGTTCCAACGTATCCTTTTCCTAAATCAAGCACGGGAGGTTCTGTTGTTTCAAGAGGCAGGAACATTTCATCAACTCGAAATGAATGTTTAACCGCTGCTTTGCTGATGGACTCAGCGCGGTCCCCGGCTTGATACATAGGCATAAAAGCTATCCTGCCCTGTGATCCACAAATAAAGTTCGCCTTCCCTGTCCCATACCACGCCGTCTGTACACCACGCAGATATATCCCCTCTTTAAGGACCTCAATACTCCATGAGGAAGGTTGATATCCGTTATTTACAACTCTGTAGCGTTTTGCAGCCGTTTCGGAAATAATTCTGATTCCATCACTACTTACCTGAGACATTAATTCAAATAACGCTACATCGACGCCCATTTCAGAAAGGTAAGAAGTAATTTGCCCTGAAATTACTTGAGCTAAGGCAAGGTCCGATGACGAGGCTGTAGTTTTTGAAAATCGATGGACTCCGATTGTGGATGCGTCTGTTAAGTATCTGAAATACCCGCCAACAAAAGCAAACACACACGCGCTATAGCATTCCCCCGGCACTTTGTTTTTGTGTTGCATCCAGGCTGCTTTAGTTAGGGCTTTACCCTCCCATCTCCCAACATATGTGCTAAATCCAAATTTACGAATAAGCCGTCCAAGTCTCATCCCCTCAAAAAGGTTTCCACCAGGTGAGTTTAGATGGACTATTGCACTTTCTATATTGCGTGTGTTGACTTCATGCTCAAATCTATTAGCAGCAGCAGTATCAATAATTCCATCCAAATAGATAATATCAGACAGTCCAAGAGAACGTGCCAAAGGGTCAAGTTGTAAAATCTTTATAGATAACTTCTCGTCCGTAGCAGTTTGTGTATGTACACGCTGTCGCGCATCCTGTCTAGGCCCTCCAAATACCGCACTGCCCCACAGGCTCATTATTCCTATAAGCATAACAGCCAGCCAACGCGGTCTGTACCACGCTTGCTTCATCACGAGCACGCCTCTCTTCTGTTGGTATATCTATGTAATTTGCTATACCTATCTCATCGGAGAGAAGCGGTAGGGCATGAGTCATACTGGAGAGAGTGTGAGGAACCTCACAGCTCGCTATTCGCTGCACCTGCCTAGGCCCTCACCACTGTAGTTAACCGTTCGGTTGCCTACTACGTCCGCTGCCTGTCGCCAACCCCTCGCGCGCGTCACACGAGCTGAGTGCCTCGCATGTTCAGTATTCGAGTGGCCCCCATCTCCATGTTCTGCATCCACCATCCCCGCGTCTTTTGCGGCCCTGGCTGATACAGCGTGAGGTTGGCTGTAGAGGTGCAAGCCTCCGTTTGTTTGCGAGCGCAGACAGACGCGAGAGCCATACCTCTTCTAGTGCAAGGGGTTAGCAGGAAAATTGGCTGTGACCAGGAGGAAAAATCGGTAGGAACATGACGTTTTTCGTGTGGTGTTATTACACGCTCTAAAAATACTAGAGGGTATGGGATACGGACAATGCAGGACAGCGCTGGGGGAGGGGACTCCGGTCCCCGGTTTCTGTTCTCGACCCCCACCCCCGCCATCCGTCCGCTACTGGCCCAGACGCAAAGCATGCTTTGAACAAGGGCTACGACCCCGCGTTCCCCGCGCCAAAAGAGCCGCTTCCCGTGGTGGATGATGCCTTATCGTCCACGATTGCCGATGTTCTCGGTACCCCACCGTGGGCAGCCAGAGTGCGGCTGTGAGGTGATCCCGTCCGCATGGCGTCCAAAAACTTTCAGGCTAGCTACCAACTCGACATTCATTTGTGGACTGAGTTTTTGTGCACATGGTGCCAGCAATATTGCCCTTCTTGCCTCGTGTGTAGATAACGGGCGTTTTCTGGCGGCTCTGCGGCATGGGCAGGCTAGCATGCTACACGCCCGACACCGCCGGGCACGTAGCCTCGCCGTAGGCAGAAGGGCGCCGACCCGCAACAGGCGATGCTTGTGAGGCGCTGGGGGACAGGGAGAGCCGCTATGCCGCGCGCTGCCGGCGCCGCCAGCCGGGAGCGAGCAGGCCGAGGACCTGCGCGCTGCGCCACTAGCTACTTGCACGCAGGCCAGCAGCCCCCCACGCCTACGGCGTGCACGCAGGTGTCAACTTGCCATTGTTGTAGCTCTCCAGTGAGGTGGCATCGTTGACCATCGCCTGCCCAGTGGCCGAGGACGGATCCACGTGATAGGGCAGCACACCAAAAAACTCGCTGAGCAAGCCATTGGCGCCCGGGATCGTCTTGCTGATCGGAGTCGGATTGGAGCCCTGCGCGAGGTTGAGTATGGCCGCGATCAGCTGGTCGGCTAGGATCAGGCTGGCATCACCCTTGGTGGGGGTGCCCAGGATAGTCAGCAGGTCCGCCTGCGTGTAGGTCAGATTCCCTAGCTTCAGCGATGTCACGGGCCAAGCGGCAGGGGATACATGAAAGAGTTCCCGGATGATCTCTTTCACACTTTAAGAGCCCAGAAGCCGTGCATGAGCCTCTGAAGTGGGGTCATTGGCCCAAAAGTGAAAGCAAATTGGCAATAGTCTTTCACCAAAACGGGCTCGGTACCGTCTCAGCAAGGCTTATTGCCCCTGGTAGCACACTTGTTGGGTTTGGGCCTACAGGTGCTGCCACAGTTAATCCCCGCTGGGCTACTGGTCACCGTGCCACTGCCTGTCCCAGCCTTGCCCACCGTCAGGGGAAACTACTGGGAGAACGTTATGGCGAAGACGCCGTCGCCAGCAGCATAGAGGGTAGTCGGCGTAGCGGGGTCAATGGCCAGGGCGTAGACATAGGGGGTGGTCAGGCCGGCATTGACGCCACTCCAAGTATTCCTCCCATCAGTGCTCTTGAACACGCTGTTGCCAGCAGCATAGAGGGTGGTGGGCGTGCGGGGGTCAATCGCCAGGGCGACGAGATAGAAGGCGGTCAGGCCGGTATTGACCCAGGTATTCCCCCCATCAGTGCTCTTGAACACGCCGCCGCCATAAATCCCGGCATAGCCGGCATAGAGGGTGGTGGGGGTAGTGGGGTCAATGGCCAGGGCGTTGACAAAGAGGGCGGTCAGGCCGGCATTGACGGCACTCCAGGTATTTCCCCCATCAGTGCTCTTGAACACGCCGCCGTCCACAGTCCCGGCATAGAGGGTGGTCGGCGTGCGGGGGTCAATCGCCAGGGCGAGGACAGTGCCGGTATCGACGATACTCCAAGTGCTCCCCCCATCAGTGCTCTTGAACACGCTGCCGTTATAGACAGTCCCGGCATAGAGGGTGGTGGGCGTGCGGGGGTCAATCGCCAGGGCGTAGACAGAGGGGGTGGTCAGGCCGGTATTGACCCAGGTATTCCCCCCATCAGTGCTCTTGAACACGCCGCCGCCGCCAGCCACGGCATAGAGGGTGGTGGGCGTGCGGGGGTCAATGGCCAGGGTGTAGACCTCGGGGTAAGTCAGGCCGGTATTGACGGCACTTCAGGTATTCCCCCCATCAGTGCTCTTGAACACGCCGCCGTCCACAGTCCCGGCATAGAGGGTGGTGGGCGTGCGGGGGTCAATCGCCAGGGTGTCGACATAGGGGGTGGTCAGGCCGGTATTGACGGCACTCCAGGTATTCCCCCCATCAGTGCTCTTGAACACGCCGCCGCCAGAAATCCCGATCCCGGCATAGAGGGTGGTGGGGGTAGTGGGGTCAATGGCCAGGGCGTTGACAAAGAGGGCGGGCAGGCCGGTATTGACGGCACTCCAGGTATTTCCCCCATCAGTGCTCTTGAACACGCCGTCGCCAGCAGCATAGAGGGTGGTGGGCGTGCGGGGGTCAATGGCCAGGGCGTTGACAAACGCATCTCCAGGTCCAAGGCTCGTCCAGATGTTATTCCCTGCGTGGACGATGCTCGCGCTGCTCGCCCACAGCAAAGCCGACAGCAACACGAGCCAGGGTCGTACACTCGTTCTCCAACGCATAGTCTCTTCTCCTCTACACTGCCCGGTAGTCATTGCGACATTGCAGGCGCGAAAGCATTAGCTCTGGCTCCGCGGCGTATCCGAGATGGCCGACCTATGCAAATCACTCTCAGACCTCCCCCCTATGCCAGAGATTGCCCGTGTGCGTGGTCAGTATCTGCGTCTATAGTGCGGCTCGGTCAGGATCGGCGTGTGCGTGTGTGTGCGGTGCGGCGACAGGACATTCATGGATAGCCCGCATACTATAGTGCGGCGTGAGTAGGCGTCAAGCCAAATGCTAAGGCGATCCACCAGAGGGAACGTCTACCTACCAGCCTGGCACACCTACTACCATCCTGTGATGCAGGCATGAGGGGCGTGCATTTTTTTGGGGATGTCCCCTTTCGAAGCGGGATGGGGCTTCCCTTAAAGATGAGCGGACCGGGATTGTCTATTGTCTGCCACGCGAGATTTGTGACTATCTCGGGATTGCCTGGCAGGCACAGCATGTCAAATTGACGAGGTACCGTGTGCTCGCTCCGCATACCACTCGTCACGATATCATGACGAGTCAAGGCATGGTCGAAATGCTGCTCCTCGACATCGAGTACGTACCCGCCTGACTTCTGATAACGGGTTCTATGTAGACTTTGGCGCCAGCATTGGGGCTGGGGAAGGCGACGCAGCACGCGTGGTGTGGGGCACAGCATCAGGCGTGCGCTGTCGAGGGGCTGTGTAGGGTGGTTTTTGATGGCAATGCGATACTGGTGGACACACGGCTTCAGGAGCGGTAGACTGGAGGAACGCGGCATGTGAACACTCCCTCCCACATAGGGTGCGTTGCGTGGGCAGTCACGCACCTCACTGCAAACTACCCACCACATGCCACCCACTCTACACGCGCCACACGCCGCCGTCTACCGCCACCCTCTCCGCTACTCGCCCCTGCTCGTGCTCGTGTCACCTGGGCCATCCTGACGCGTCCAGGACAGGGAGACGTGCACCATCGGTTTCCAGGATGATCATTGGATCCCTGCCTTGCTCGTGGCCCGACGTTTCGGCTGACTGCGCTCCCTGGTGTCCGCGCCCTCTGCTCCCTCTGCCAGGTAGCGCACCGCGTTACCACTACCCTGCTTCTCTATGACGTGATCCCGCGCCATGCCTGAGAGGGTGTCGCCGATGTTCTTGTCTACTCCAAGGTGCACCTTAATCTGTACAGCGGTCAATCCTTCTGGATGCTCCCGTAGAAGGTCGATGATAGGCTGACGCAGCGTAGTACTCTTTCTCCCTGAACGCTTCGGGGCTTTTTCCTGTAATACTGTATTATTGTCATACGATATATTGGGCGCATCTGCGGGGGCCGTTCCTTCTATTTCCTGTAATACCGTATTATCGTCATGCGATATTTCAGGTACAGTGTCCGTGCTCTCGCCATTGAGCGATTGCATCTCATGGACCCTGTGTTCAAGCCGGGTGATGTGCTGGTCTATCTGCGCTTCAATGGCTTCAGGGGCATCTGCGGGAGCAGTCCCCTCTGTTTCCTGTAATACGGTATTATCGTCATGCAATAACGCAGGCACGGGCTCTGCCGCTGCCTCTGGTGGTGGCATGACCCCTTGCAGGTTGACGTGTGGCTGCATGAAGCTACTGAGCTTGCCTATTTCACGCTGTACGGCTGCCTGTATCATCTCCTGTAATTCTTGTATTACAGTATTATCGTCAGACAATATAATGTCTCTGGGGTCCGCTGGTGTCTCTAGCCTAAGTCGTAAGCCATCAAGGAGTAGGTCAGTGAGCGTCATAGGGTTGTGTATGCGTACATACCGCTGTGCCTGCTCGTACAAGTCACGTGGGATACGCAGCGAGACCGTAGCAGGCTTCTCGTCTTTCGACTGATACACTGGTGGTCTACCGGGCTTTTCCGCCATGGTCCTCTTCCTCCTCTAGATGGTCCTCTAACCATGCCTCTAGGGCCTTCTGCCGCTCTGGGTTAGGCTCTCGTAGCTCCGGATGGTCCTCTAGGAGCTTCTTGAGCTTGGCATCAGCCCGGCGCACTGCCTCTAGGTCAATCGGTCGCTCTCCCATATATCCCCCCTGGCGTGTAATACCGTAATGCTGGCATTACAATAAAGGTGCCTCTAGGAGCTTCTAGCGTCCCCTAGAGGCGTATTTTAGCCTACCATGGCTATGATGGCGCTCGGAGCGAATACGGAGCCAGCACGGCTATACATACCCTGCTCAGCCAGCCTGGCAGCGATCTTGCGGCTAGAGAGCCCGGCCTGGTGTAGATCGCGCGCTATGGCGATCACGGCTTGCTCTGCCGCATGCTCTTCCAGGTGGATACCATCAGCGGCAAGCTGCATGCCGTAAGGGGCACGGCCACCAAGCTTTTCCCCCTGGGCTTTCTTATACTGCAACGCCATGGTGGTCCGCTCGCTCACCTGATCCCGTTCGAACTCTGCCAGCACAGCCAGCATGCGGAAGACCATCTTGCCCGCTGCGCTGGTGGTGTCGATCTTCTCGGAGAGGCTGACCAGATCGGCGCCAGCCTTGGCTAACCGCTCGCCTAGCTCTAGGGTCTCTCTGGTGTTCCTCGCCAGTCTCGACAGGCTGTAGACCACCAGCACACCGCCACACGCACACACCGCGTCTATGGCTGCCTGAAGGCCTGCACGTTTCTCGATGCTATGCCCAGAGATGCCCTCATCGGCAAACGTCTGCACCAGCTCATAGCCCATCACCTCACACCATGCGGCAATCTTGCTACGCTGAGCGTCGAGGGAGACGCCATCCTCAGCCTGCCCACTGGTGGATACCCGAACATAGGCGGTTGCTTGCTGGTGGTCGGCCTGGGTCTTGCTGGTGTTGCGGGCCATGGTGTGTGCTCCCTCATAAGTTGTGTGTATTACCGTAAAACCGTAATACACTAAGTATAGAGGAAGGCTGAGGAGTCTGCAATAGAAAAGTGCATTACCGTAATGCGCGAAGTGTAGTTGATCGTCCGATTGACTACAACCCGGTCAGTGGAGCGTCAGACAGGGGTTGTGAAGGGAGCGGTTGCCGACAAAGGTGTGAGCATGTGGGAGTGAGGCTAGGGGTTATTTACTGCAGAGGAGGTATGGGAAAGATGAGAGGGAGGTGCGGGAACGATGAGCCATAGCGCGTCACCAAGCCTACCACGACAGCACACATCACGGCCCCGACAACCAAGGCAAGCAGCTCGCTCCAGCCGTATTGGGTGGAGGGGCCTGGCACACGCGGTACGCCTTTCCAAATTGTTGACCGCTGCGGATATCCTGTATCTGTTTGTGGTAAAGCCCGAGCACGGGCCAACAAACCTCGCACTCCAAGCATAAAAACGGCAACCAGCCCCACAACGCCCAAGGCAATTATCCATCCGTCATACTGGCCTCGATCACGGCGTCGGCCACTTTCGGCCACTCAGCATCACCCGACAACGTCACTTGTTAGTATAGCATTACATTGCAATGAGCCATGAAGATTTGTGTCAAGTATTTTGACAGCTTTTTGCACCGCAACCCATTGCATTTCAATCGCTTATAAAACGACTTTTATTTCAATGACTTACAAGAAAATGAAGAAAATCAAATAGTTATACGAATGATATAGCATATTCTAATTTAGAATGAACTTATAGAAGCTGTTGAAGGGATAATGAACTAACCAATTGAAATCCTTGCTCTTTTGACTGTAAGGTGCTTTTGCGTCGTACAGAAGAAGAAGGGAGTGGCCGATGCCATGATCGAAGCCGTCATACTCATGACTCCACGCATGGAAAGCCTGTTGTACCTGAACCCAGGACTCAGACCACTGTTGTAGATCGGCGAATAGACCGTCTTTCATCATCGCTGCCCTCCTTGTGCAGAATATGGAGCCCGTCAGAAACATGAAGTACTGTAAACTATATTATATACAGATCTAAAAAGGTGAATAGGAGTAGGAGCTCATGGCCTGGTTTGGGCTCAAAGGCTATGCTCCGGCTATACGGCCTCTCCCTAGTCTGTAACCTCACCAAAGCTTCCAAGCCCCTATGAAAGCATGGCCGCTGAGGCCATGGCACTACTTTGTGCCCTAGGAAATTGTTCATACCTTCTCTTTTCGGGCGTTATATCGGTTTGAACCTCGTATAGAGGTTACAAATTTTCTGTTGACACAAGAGGATATGAAGTATAGGATGCCGCTCGCCCACACGAACTGTACCATGATGCCGACACTCGGATTATGCCGCATGGAGAGCACAACACCAGCAACGACGGGCCTTACGCTCGCTTGTACACGGCATAATTCGAGGGACTCTCTGCTGGCTCTAAGTCCAGCAGACAGGGTGACGATGTGCAGAGGACGGCACAAATAGGCGCTGCACTCTTCCTGCTCTCTGCTCGCCACAGCGCGAGAGGTGTCAGAACACGCAAAAATTATGCCGCATGTGTATAGGTTGTTTGCAGCACAAGTTCTTGAAAAGAAAAGACTCCTGTCTATGCCAAACTCCTTGATTCGGCATAATCTGGGTGTCGGCATTATGTGTGTTATGCCGATATCGGCATAAGACGCAACCACCAGCATACGAAACCGGGTCAACACATGGTTTCCATCAGTGCGGAATTAAGCCGATGGGGTTGGACAGCGTCAGTCCTTACATAGAGCGTGTCGCAGAAATTCACATTGAAAACAAAGGAGTTATCGACAACCGAGAACGCCCTGATCGCATTCTGTTCTTGTACTCCTTTTGTGTCCCTTTAATGATGCTTTACAAGCTCGATTTGAGTTCCATATAACCTGTTGAATTTATTGATCATCAACTCTGCGACACGCTCTACATATCAAGCTATGACTGGGACATGCTGGCAATCTCATTCTGCCTCTCCGCGGCCTTGTTCCTCGTTGAGCGGATGCTTACCACCGCCAGTTGTCTTCACTCCGCACCAGCGGGAAGGATGTTGTGGCCATGTTTGCCAGCATACTACCTGAGCCAATGCGGACCGAGCCGCACTCTTAACGTAGACACTGACAGCGCATGTGAGCCATCTCCGGCACATCGAGGAGGGCTTCGTGCGCCTTTTTTATAGAGGTTCAATCGAGGAGAGGCTGCATCATGCACGAACCACAGGAGGATTCTCACATGGACAGCATGGACAACTTTCGTGAGCGAATCGAAGCCTTGAAACAGCAGATGAAAGTCATGGGAGCGCATACCCATATGGTCGAACGGCGGCTGCGCTGGTGGCGGGGCATCGCCTGTGGGGTGGGGCTCCTGGCCCTGGTGAACCTGCCACTGCCATCGGGCACCGCGCAAGAGAAAGCAGGCCAGAGTCTGGCTCAACGCCTCGCAGCCCTTGAGTACAAGCTCCAGTATGTCACAGGTGGCGAGGATGAAGTGGTTATCACTGGGGCGAACCTGCGCATCGTCAATGGCTTGGGGAGCACGGAGACCAAAAATGGGTTGGGCAATCTGATCGTGGGCTACAATGAACCGCGCCAAGGAGACCCCAACTGTCCACCGATGGACCGCCTTTCGTTTTCTTGCACAGATACCCGCACAGGCTCGCACAGCGTGGTGGTAGGGAGTGAGCTGAACTTCTCCATGTTCGGGGGGTTGGTGGTGGGCTTCCGCAACGAGATCAGCGGGCCATTTGCCTCGGTCAGCGGCGGGTCCGAAAACATAGCCAGTGGCCCTATGGCCTCGGTCAGCGGCGGGGAGGACAACACAGCCAGCAGCTTCCGCGCCTCGGTCAGCGGCGGGGAGGGCAACGTCGCCAGCAACGAGGAAACCTCGGTCAGTGGGGGAACGTTCAACACGGCCAGCGGCGCGGAGTCCTCGGTCAGCGGGGGAACGTTCAACACGGCCAGCGGCTTCCGCGCCTCGGTCAGCGGCGGGGAGGGCAACGTCGCCAGTGGCGACCACGCCTCGGTCAGCGGCGGTAGCAACCGGAGTGCGCGAGGCACGGAGAACTGGGCAGCCGGGGCCTTGTTCTCCGACAACTAGACGCCAGCGCGGCAGGGGGTGGGGCAACCCACCTCCTGCCCGTCTCTGATGGCTTCTCCTCACTGGCTGACTCGGCCTGCTCGGCTACGGTTGGCGGCGCCGGCCACGGGCGGCGAAGTGACAGCCCCCGCGCCCTCCACCCCACGCCACGGCGCGCTCCCCAGCGGGGGTGTCTGCGGGGTGAGGCGGCCGAGATATTTTACGCAGAACCGCGCCCCTCTCAGCGGGTCTCCTGCCTACGTGATGTCCGGCCTTGTCCAGTGTTTCCCAAAGGGGAAACGCTGTAGTGGGCAGTGCTCCACACGCCTCACTTCTTCCCCGTGGGGTGCAGGCGCACCAGTGGCGTGTGTGCCCCGTGCGCACGGCTGCCGCGTGCCCCTCGTTGTGAGCCACGTTCACTTCCCGGTATCTCGTGCGAGATACGAAACATCCGGACCACTCGGTGGCGGAACATACCTGATGGCGGTCCACCAGGTACACCGCAAACGTCCTACCCATCTGGAGACAACAGAACCGACGATGTGGGGTCAGCGGAGCGAAGGGACCGGTTGACGACAAGCGCAGTGTGTAGCATGGGGCAGAAGTGGCGGCCAGCCAGACGCGGAGACACCCCGACTGGCCGTCA
>WNEZ01005281.1_pt1 | contig 11296 bp, 2 predicted proteins | sample 5400521 | NCBI WGS metagenome assembly WNEZ01 (sample SAMN13153339, study PRJNA577476) | soil metagenome | isolation source: 120 cm saprolite under Douglas fir tree site 2 hole 1 replicate 1 | place: USA:California | collected 2015-04-18
GCTGGAGCGTTTGAGTCGCGGTCATCTGGTTTCGATTCGCGGAGAAAGAACCACGGCCGATGGTTTGAAGTTTTATCGCGTCGCGCTCAGCCGGCGGACGTTCGGTTGGTTGCAGAGCGACGCCGTCGTCGTGCCCTGGCGCGCGGGAGACGACCGGCGCCTGTTGACGCTGATCGAGAACTCAGACGAATTCGATCGCATCGTGCGCGCGAAAACTTTTATCGATGCATTTCCGCAATCCCTGTTGCGCGCACAAGTGCTCGCCATGTACGCGGGCGCAGCCGAAGACGTGGCCGACAAACTCACCCGCGATGCCGGGCGCCGCTTCGCGAAAAGCGAACTGCCGCCCGTCGGCGCGCCGGAATTCAGTTACTACCTGAATTACAACGGCCTCGATCGCTACAACCGCGAAGGCCTCACTTTCCTGTTCGATCGCACGACGAAGAAGTTCTCCTACAACGGCGCCGCCTGGCGCGAAATCCTCAAGCGCTATCCCAACAGCCCCGAAGCCGTGGAGGCGCGGAAACATTTGGAGTCGTTGGCCAAGATCCGTGGAAATTGAGCCGCCAGTTGGGTGGGTTCGTAAGCCGCTACCAAGATTCCACACCCACGCTTGGATCGTGCCTCATCGTCGGGCTTGTAGTAACATTGGCCCGCTGATTAGCAAGGAGAGGCCAGTGGGAGTGCTTGCCGGAAGAACCAGGCTGGTATGCATGCTCTTGGGCGTGGCCATTCTGTTCGCCAAACCCGCACAGCTGAACGCACAATGCACCACACCGAACTTCGATGCAGGAATTAATGTTGAAGCCGCAGGTTCTGGTGCGGGAGTAATTGCCTCGGGCGACTTTAATGGCGACGGCCGCACCGACTTGGTTGTCCCACACTCCAACACAATCTCGGTAATCTTGGGGACAGCGGCGGGGCCACCGACGGTCGTGCTGGTGACGTCGGTTCAAGGACCAGGGGCTGTCGGTGTAGCCGATTTCAATCATGATGGCAAGGCTGACCTGGTGGTCAGTCATTCACCCTCCTTCAACACCACATTCCTCGCGGTTCTGTTGGGCGACGGCGCGGGCGGTTTCGGTCCGCCTACCGACTATCCTGCCTCGCATTCACAGCCGCTGGTGATAGCGGATTTCAACAACGACGGCAACGCCGACGTTTTCCTTGGCAACGCGAGCACTAACAATTCTGAAGTGCTTCTTGGGAATGGCGGCGGCGGCTTCAGCGCCCCGTTCACTGTCGTAATTCCCAATAATATTGATGCGGTAGCGGCAGACTTCAACAACGACGGCAAATTGGACCTGGCGACGGTGTACGACGGCAACGCATTTGTCTCGGTCGCGTTAGGCGACGGTACTGGCCACTTCGGTAGCTCCACATCGTTTTCAGTAGCTTCTGCCAGATCCATTGCCACAGCTGACCTCAACAACGACGGCAAGCTTGACTTGGTGACCGCTGGACAAAGCCAGGGTGTCTCTGTATTCCTCGGAAACGGGTCGGGGAGTTTCGGAGCGGCCACGATCCTGACAACTGGCTTCTCGACGGTCGGTGTGGCTGTTGGCGACCTTAATGGAGACGGGAAGCCTGACGTGGTTGCCGCCGGCAACAACCTGTTTGCGATCCTTCTGGGCGATGGTAACGGGGGCGCTTCCCAGACAACCAGCTACGTTCCCAGTGAGCCCGTAATTAAGCCCCTGACTGGCGATCTTGACGGTGATGGCAAACTCGACGTGGCTACCGCGAATTGCTTTAGTTGCGGCGATGCGACCTCCGTCTTCTTCGGTGACGGCAGTGGCAAGTTGCGTTATGCGTCTGTCCTGGCTGTAGGATCTAGTCCTTTCTCGATTGCCAGTGGTGATCTAAACAACGATGGCAAAATCGACTTGGCAATCGCCAACATCAGCCAGAACAATGTCTCAATTCTGCTGGCTAACGCGGGCGGAGGGTTCACTGCGCCCGTTCCTCTCCCGGTTGGAACCCAACCTCGTTCCGTTGCTCTGGGAGATCTAAACGGCGATCAGAAGCTCGACCTGGTAACGGCCAATTTCAACTCGGGTACAGTCTCCGTCTTGCTTGGCGATGGTCTGGGAGGTTTTGGATCGCTGGCCAGCATTAGTGTTCCCGGCTTTAACCCGGAGTACGCTTCCATCGCAGACTTTAACAATGACGGAATTCCCGATCTCGTCGTGGCTTACTTAAATGCCAGCAGCGTTTCTATTCTGCTGGGTAACGGTGCCGGCGCCTTTGGCCCGGCCGCAAACTTCGCGGTGCCCTCTGGTGCGCAGCAGGTAGTAGTCAACGACTTCAACGGAGACGGCAACGCCGACCTGGCAGTCGCGACAATTAGCGGTGTGTCTGTGCTGTTGGGGAACGGCTCTGGCGGATTCGGCGCAGCCAACACGCTGCATACAACATCAACCGCTTTGTCGGTTGTTGCCGGCGACTTTAACGGGGATGGCAAAGCGGACCTTGCCACTGCAATTGGAAACGCAAACGTTGTCGCGGTTTATCTGGGGAATGGTCAGGGAGGTTTTGGTCCACCCGCGAACTTCAAAACAGGAGGGAGCCCCAACTGGATTGTCGCGGCGGATTACAACGGCGATGGCAACACCGACTTAGCGACTGCCAATCTTTCGGGCACGACCTCGGTTTTATTAGGAGATGGTGCAGGAAGCTTTGCCCCAGCAGTTAATTATGTGAACGGTGGCAGCACCACGCGCGCGATCACTAGCGCTGATTTCAACTCGGATGGGCGACCCGATATCGCGTTGGCAAACCAGTCCGGCTCTGTCTCTGTCATCATGAATGCCTGCTCGGCGAACTCTTTCTCCCTCCCCACGTTGAGTGTCAGTGATACAACTCTGACTGAGGGCGATTCCGGTACCGTCAATGCGACCTTCAACATCAGCCTGTCGGCAGCGAGCAACAAGACGGTCGCAGTGAGCGTTTACTCGGCAGCGCAGGACGCCAGTAAAGACGTCGACTATCAGACCACTGTTGGCCGGGTAACGTTCGCGCCCGGCACAACCAGTCAAACAATTGCGGTTCCCGTCATTGGCGATACCCTCGATGAGTTTGATGAGCACTTCAGCGTCCTGCTGGCGTACGCCCTGAACGCTGGTATCAACAAAGGCCGAGGGCTGGGAACGATCCTCGACAACGATCCGCCGCCGACAGTTTCTATTAACGATGTCAGTGTCAATGAGGGGAACAGCGGTACTACCAGCGCAGTATTCGCAGTCAGCTTGTCGACAGCGAGTGGCAAACCGATCTCCGTGGGCTACGGGACGGCAAACGGTACCGCTACGGCCGGGAGTGACTATGCGGCGGCCTCGGGAACGGTCAGCTTTAACGCCGGAGAGACAACGAAGACGATAGCCGTGACCGTGAACGGAGACACGGTTCTTGAGCCAGACGAAACCTTTTTCGTGAATCTCACAAACCCGGTGAATGTGACTATGGCTCGAGCCCAAGGGACAGGCACAATTGTCAATGATGATGCGACGGTCCAGTTCGGCTCTGCCTCTTACACCGTCAGCGAAACGGGGCCGCGCGTGGACGTCACTCTCACTCGAACTGGGAATACGACCAGCAGCGCTTCGGTGAACTATGCCACCAACGATGCAGCCGGGCTGACCAATTGCAATGTTTTCAACGGCATCGCTTCACCTCGTTGCGATTACGAGAACACCATTGGCACCATGTTGTTTGCCGCGGGCGAGACTTCGAAGTCTTTCTCCGTCGCTATCGTCGATGACTCTTACGCCGAAGGCCCTGAGACTTTCACTATCGGTCTCAACAGTCCAAGCGGCGCGACTTTAGGAGCGCAATCGACGGCAACCGTCACGATCACCGACAACGACGCCACGAATGGACCCAACCCAATCGACAACACAAACTTCTTCGTCCGCCAGCAGTACATAGACTTTCTTGGGCGCGAACCTGATCCGCCAGGTTTTGCAGGCTGGACCAGCACCATCAATAACTGCGCGCCGGGGGATACGAACTGCGACCGGATACACGTCTCGCAACTGTTCTTCCAATCAGCCGAGTTTCAGGATCGTGGTTACTTCGTCTATAGGTTTTATCCAGTAGCGTTTGGCCGGAAGCCTGACTACAGCGAATTCGTGCCTGACCTGGCGAGCGTCAGCGGCTTTCTCGATGCGAACCAGTTGGAAGCCGCCAAGGTAGCCTTCATCGCCGGCTTCATGGCGAGACCGGCGTTTGTCGCTGCATACAATTCGCTTAACAACACTCAGTACGTTGACGGGTTGCTGAACAGTGCGAATGCCGGCATTAGTGCGTCGACCCGGCAAGCGATGATTGATGGCTTGAATAACTCTTCACTGACTCGTGGCCAGGTGCTGAGACAGATTGTGGAGAGCCCGGAAGTCTCGACGAAGTACAATCATCAGGCATATGCAGTGATGGAGTACTTTGGCTATCTCAGAAGGCAGCCAGACTCGTTCTATCTGCAATGGATTGCGGTCCTGGATTCGACCAACGACCCGCGCGGGATGGTCACGGGCTTTGTGACCTCACAGGAATACCGCAACCGATTCGGACCGTGATGCTAGAGGGAATCTAGTCACGATATAAGCTGCAACGGCCGGAGGTTGTCCGGGAGGTCTCACGGTTTTCCAGGCTGCGCTGGTTTTGTGGGATTGAGGAAAATGATAAAGGGGATTGCTCTTCTTGCCATGGCTTTGCTCGGTTGGGGGAATGGGCCGGGACATAAGCAAGTTTTCTCCTTCGTCTTCCCGACCCAGCAAAGTGGCGAACTCGAACAAAGTTCCCGACAGGCAATCATCGAAACGGGATTTTCCGAAGCCTACTTCGACAAGCACTTCAGGATATCCGCTACATTCGACCGACCGGGAGACACGAGAGTTGTGTGGCGCTTTTCCATAAACCGATACGAGGTTGTGGTCACTGACGCGGTTGGGTTCTATATCCAGTCCCAGAAGCGTGTTTATGTTCATTCGGTAAAGAATACTCTTGGTGCGACGCATGACATTTCGCGAACCATTTCGAAAGCGCGGGCGGAGGCTTTGATGAAAACCTGCCTGGGGAGGCACGCGGACGAGGCCGCCGTCCTGTTGAAGTTATCGCCGGCTGAAAAGACTTCACTTTATCTTACTGCTCATTCAATAATCAGGACCGGCCCAAAAGCGAGATCTCGGGAGAAAGAATTGGGGCGGACTGACAACAAGCACCCGGAAATCGATCAACCTGAAAGCGAAGTTACCAAGCCTCGCGGTCAGATGCGCATTGGATACATTAATCTCGAGACCGGAAAATGCACCACAGGTCTGGCGCGTGCTACGCCCTGACTCCTGTTTGCTGTCGAAATGATGCGAAGGAAGTACGTCTTCACGGGCACTTCACGACTCTATTGGTCGCGACCTCTGACACTGAAAGCCGCAGGTTGCGTGGCATTCGTGCTGTTCGTTTCTCTGACGTTCTTTCGTCCGAGTTTTCTGCTGTCGTCATCGGTGTTAGCGTGGGCGCCGCCTTACAAGGTAAATCCGCAGGACCAAACGCTCGCCCCATCGGTCCGCATTCAACCAACTTCGGTTTCGGTGATCAACTTTGCCGAACTTGCCGCCAAAGATGCCAAAGCGAGTAAACAGATAAACCCCGACGCAGCTCCTGTATTACGGGCCGTTCATCCACCCAGGACGATTTCAGAAGTCGATTCGTCGGCGGAACGATCGACATCGGCTGCCTCGCAAAGCAATGAAATCCATCCGCTGGTTTCTTCACCGGCACCATCGCAGTCCTTCCTCGCGCAAGAGGACGGACCGGAAGTTGGCACCGGCACGTTCGATATCCCTCCCGATACGATGGGCGCGGTTGGCCCGGACAAACTGTTCGTTAACGTCAACAGCAATTACCGGGTGCAGGACAAGACGACTGGCGCGGCTCTTTCGACAGTCTCGATCGAAACGTTTTGGTCTTCAAGCGGCGCGTCCGGCGTTTTCGATCCGCGCGTCCAATACGACCCTTACAACAATCGCTGGATCGTTGCGGCGACATCAAACAGCGGTACAGGTAACTCTTCGATCGTTGTGGGAATTTCAGCGACTTCCGATCCGCAGGGTACCTTTACCTTGTTCCGGTTCAATGTTGGCTGCGCCGTGGGCTCGGCGAATTGCGATCCAAGTGGCGAGTCGGCTGACTTTCCCATGCTTGGTTTCAACAAGAACTGGGTAGCCGTTGGATGGAACCAGTTTCAAATCAGCGGCTCGGGCTCGTTCGTGGCGGGCAAGATGCTGGCGATCGATTATCCGACGCTCCGTACCGGCACGGCCACCAGCACGGTCTTTACTACGACCCTGCTAACCAACTCTGCGGCCTTCTGTATGCATCCGGCCACGACCTTGTCCGCTACGGAAGAAACGCTTTATGCGCCCGCGCATCTTTCCAGCGCGAGCGCCACATATCGGCTGCACAAAATAATCGGCACGCCGAGCGCTCCCAGCTACGTGCTTGATACTGTTTCAAAGACGCGGACCGGCGGCGCCTGGACGCCACCCAGCGGTGACATCCTGCCGCAGACTTGCGTGGGGACACCGGGCACGACTTGTCCGACAACGCGGCGCTCGATCGATTCGGGTGACGCGTACATTCGCTCCAACGTCGTTTTTCGCGGTGGCAGTGTTTGGTATGCACAGACTGTCGGGTTGCCGGCTGGAGGCCTGACTCACACCGCCGCACAGTGGACACGTATCGACACCAGCGGCGCCTTCGTCGATGGCGGGCGCGTTGAGGATCCGACGGCCACCTCATCAAGTGGTGAGTGGTACGCCTATCCATCCATCGCCGTGAACATGAACAACGATGTGCTGCTCGGCTTTTCAAATTTCTCTGCCAGCCACTTCGCGCGCGCTGGTTATGCGCTTCGAATGGGAACGGACGCGGCGGGCACGATGCGCGACCCGGTCATCTTCAAGGAAGGTGAGGACTACTATTCCAAAGCCTTCGGCGGCTCGCGCAATCGCTGGGGCGATTATAGCCACACCGTAGTTGATCCAACGAATGATACGGACATGTGGACGATTCAGGAATACGCAGGGCTGCGCACCGTTCAAGACAGTCAGGTGACCACGAATAATAGTCGTTGGGGAACCTGGTGGGCCAAGGTTCCGCCGGGTGGTCCACCTCCAACGCCGACACCTACACCTACACCCACGCCGTCCCCGACCCCTACGCCAACACCGGGACCGTGTCCGACTACATTGACGGTCAACAGTAACGGCGATGCGAGCGATGCCTTTGTTACGGACGGCACGTGCGCGACTATCGGAGGCGTTTGCACGCTGCGAGCCGCCATCCAGGAAGCCAACGCGCGGCCAGCATGCGGACCGGTTGATATTAACTTCACCGGCGTTTCGAGTCCGATTGTTTTGGGCACGGCTTTGCCCGACGTCAGTCACAATATTAATTTCAATGGACCAGGTGCCGATCAATTGACAGTGACACGCAGCACCGCTAATGGAATACCCAATTTCCGTATTTTCAACTTTAGTAGCGGCGTAATCGCGACGATCTCAGGCTTGACTATCTCAGGCGGAAACATTAGCGATCAGGGAGCCGGAATCTCCAACGGCGGCACGCTGACATTACTTGATAGCGTGGTGACTGGTAACAATACTTCGTTCGGCAACAACAGCTTCGGAGGCGGGATCTTCAACAGCGGTACCCTCACATTAGTTAATAGTGTTGTGAGCGGCAACACAACTTCTAACGGCAACAGCAACGGAGGCGGCATCTACAACGCCGGCATACTCAGCGTGATGAATACTACGATCCGTGGCAACCAGGGTCTTGCCGGTGGTGGCATCACCAATAACAGCACGCTCACTGTTACCAACAGCACGATCAGCGGAAACCTTGCCAACGGGGTTAGTGGTCCCGGTGGCGGAATCGCGAATAACGGAGTGGCCACGGTCACCAACAGCACGATCAGTAGCAATACTGGTACCGCCGCTGGCGCCGGCATCTACAACGGCGGCACACTTACTTTAACGAATAGCACTGTGAGCTTGAACGCAACGACGAATGGAACTGCCGGCGGTATCGCGGTCGCATTCAACGCGACCGCCACGAACCTGAAAAACACAATCGTTGCAAACAACGATAATACTGACTTGTCCGGTGCGTTCAACTCGCAGGACTACAACTTGATCGGAAACACTGCTGGCGCCAGTTTCACGGGCACAACTACGCACAACGTAACAAATGTGAATGCGGGGCTTGGTCCGCTTACCAACAACGGTGGACTTACACAGACGCACGCACTACTTCCTGGCTCGCCCGCTATTGATGCTGGGGATAACTGCGTGCTGAATAACTCCTGTTCGCCCGCGCTCGCCTCGGCCATTACCACTGACCAGCGAGGGCCAGGTTTCAACCGGTCTGCGGATGGCAATGGGGACGGCACGGCCACCGTGGACATCGGAGCGTTTGAGGTGTTAGGCGGCCCACTGCCAACGCCTACGCCAACTCCGATACCCACGCCGACGCCCGTCGTAATTACGGTTAACAGGACGACTGATGTGGTTAATGCTGGAGACGGATTCTGCACCTTGCGGGAGGCGATTACGGCTGTGAACACAAGCACCGCCTCCGGCGCAATCGCTGGTGAGTGCCCTGCCGGCGGCGGCGGCTCAGATACGATCGTGTTTACCGTGACGGGTACAATCAACCTAACAAGCGCGCTGCCCAATATCACATCAGACATGACCATCAGCGGTCCGGGAGCGAGTCAATTGATCGTCCGGCGCAGCGCCGCGGGCGGAACGCCTAACTTCCGCGTTTTTACTATCAATAGCGGCGTGACCGCGGCCATCTCAGGTCTGACGATTTCCGGCGGCTCCCTGATTGACTTCGGCTCCGGCATCTCGAACAGTGGCACGCTCACGGTCAGCGACAGCGTGGTGAGCGCAAACGGCGGTGGCACCGGCGGGGGCGGTATCTACAACGGCGGCGGCACCCTCACGATCATGAACAGCACGGTGAACGGCAACAACATTGAAACCGGCGGCGGCGGTGGCATCTATACCACTGGGGGCACGCTCGCGATCGCGAGTAGTACGGTGAGTGCCAATAGCGGCCCCAGTTTTGGCGGTGGCGGTATCTACATCAGCGGTGGCGCGGTAACCATCACGAACAGTACGGTGAGCGGTAATAACACTAGCGGCAATGGCGGCGGCATAAACAACAGCGGCGGCAAGGTCACGCTGGTAAATAGCACCGTGAGCGGCAATACCCCTGGCGGGGGCAATGGTGGTGGCATAGCGAATATGAGTGGCACGCTCACGCTGACTAACAGTACGGTGACGGGCAACAGCGTTGGCAATGGCGCTCGAGGTGGTGGCATCTATTTCCAAGTCGGCACAGCCAACCTCAAGAACACGATCATCGCGAACAATACGGTTGGTTCGGGTGGCTCAGGCCCTGACCTCTTCGGCACGTTCAACTCGCAGGACTACAACCTCTTCGGCAACACCTCGGGAGCAACTTTTACCGGCACGACTACGCACAACATCACGAACGTAAACGCTCAACTTGGTTCGCTGGCCAACAATGGCGGACCCACACAGACACATGCTCTCCTTTTTGGTTCGCCCGCTATTGATGCGGGAGACAACTGCGTGCTGAACAACTCCTGCTTGCCCGCGCTCGCCTCGGCCATTACCACGGATCAGCGAGGCGCAGGTTTCAACCGAGCGGGGGATGGCAATGGTGATGGCACGGCGACTGTGGATATTGGCGCCTTTGAAGCGCAAACAGGCGTTCCACTGCCAACGCCGACGCCCACGCCGACACCCACGCCGACACCGACGCCCACTCCGACACCCACGCCGACGCCCACGCCGACACCGACGCCCACGCCAACGCCGGGGGCAACGCCGGCACAGCTTTCGATGAGCGGTGAGCCAGGAGATTACATTGGGGGAGGAACTAATTACTTTTACACGACCAATACAGGAAGTTTTAGAGCGTCAGCGGCCGATCGCAACGGTGACGGAATAGTCGATAATGTTCAAGTGACATACTTCGACAACACCAATAATTGGGGAATGGAATTCACCACGGAACATATCCCGGGTCAAAATCTACTTCCGGGATTCTATGACAATGCGCAGCGTGCTCCGTTTGCCTCCACCGGCCATCCGGGCTTGGAGGTCTACGGAGATGGACGTGGATGCAATACGCTTACTGGGAATTTTACTGTGCACGAGGCCAATTTCAATTACTCCGTCTCACCTCCGAGAGTCGTGAATTTCACTGCCACTTTTGAGCAACACTGCGAAGGAGGCACGCCCGCGTTGTTGGGAACCATCTATTACAACTACACGGGGGCTTCAAGCGTTACTTACAGCATCGGTGGAAGGGTTGCCAACAACGTGGGCGCAGGTGTCGCTAATTTGCCCATAATCCTGAGCGGTTCGCAAACCATAAGTGGTAATACCGACAGCGGCGGCAATTACTTATTCACACTATTGCTTGGCTCGGGAAACTTCAGAGTTAGTCCGTCTGCGACGGCTGGTTACACCATCACTCCAACCACTCAAAGCGTTAAGCGACTAAGCGCAGACCAAATCGTAAACTTCATCGCAGTGCCAAATGGCACGCCAACACCCACACCGACGCCAACACCGACGCCAACTCCAACAGCTGGCAGTGTTGTAATTAGCCAGATCTATGGCGGCGGGGGCACGCTTGGCGCGACTTATCAGAATAGTTTCATCGAATTTTTCAATCGTGGAACGAGCACTGTTGATATTGGTCAATGGCGACTTCGGTTCACTGATAGCGCCGGTAACCAAATCTTTGCACTTCCTTTACCGAACTCGCCCTATCTTATTCGGCCTGGGCAGCACATTTTGATGCAGTTGGGTCCCACGAGTTCCAACGGAACGCCCTTGCCTGCTCCGAACTTGATTGTTTCACAAATTGTATTGGGTTTGTCGGGTCAAATTGCGCTGGCACTCCCCGGCACGAGCCTATCGGGTTCGTGCCCCTGGCCAAACGCGAGCATCATGGATTTCGTTGGCTTCGGTGGGACCCCTAATACCTGCTTCGAAGGTAGCGGGCCGACGGCCAGCTTGACTAATTCAACAGCAGCTTTGAGAAACTTGAATGGCTGTGTGGACACTGACAATAACGCGAACGACTTTTCTGTGGCGGCGCCGAACCCCCGTAACGCCGCATCGGCATTCAATTCCTGCGCCAGCACGATTCAATTCAGTTCCTCTTCCTACACGGTGAACGAAGGCGACGG
>WNEZ01005282.1_pt1 | contig 11296 bp, 10 predicted proteins | sample 5400521 | NCBI WGS metagenome assembly WNEZ01 (sample SAMN13153339, study PRJNA577476) | soil metagenome | isolation source: 120 cm saprolite under Douglas fir tree site 2 hole 1 replicate 1 | place: USA:California | collected 2015-04-18
GTCTCGAGCAGGGCGCGGTCGGTGTCGCGCGCGCCGAGAAGGGACAGGCCGACCTGGCAGCCCACCGCCTCCGCGACGGGAAGGGTCAGCTGCGGCAGGCGGCCGAGGCTCGCGACGCAGAGGAGGGAGAGCGCGTCGGTGCGATCCTGCTCCGCGGTGGGCGCGTTCCTCAGGGGCGCGACGAACGGTACGGTCGGCATGCACAGCACCGACCCTTCCAGCAGGGCGTCGAGCCGGGCGGCGATCGCGCTGCGCCGCGCGGAGGCGGCCGCCGCCTCCTCCTGGGTGATGGTGGACGCCCACTGGAAGCGCTCCCGGATGCCCGGCCCGAAGGAGGGCTTCACGCGGGCGATCCACTCGCCGTGGGCGCGCCACACCTCGTAGCCTTGAATGACGCGCATCGCCTGCTGCCAGGCGAAGAGGCCTTCCCCGCTCAGCGCGATCTCCTCCACGCGCGCGAATCGAGCGCGCAGGCGGCCCACGTGCGACGCCAGGGCGGTGCGGACCGGCTCGCGGGCCAGCGCGAAGGCGTCGGTCGCGATGAGCAGGCGCCTGGGCTGGGCAGCAGCCTGCGCTGGCAGCAGGACTTGCCCCACCCGCGCGAGCACCTCCAGATCCCTTGCGAACCAGCCGACCGTGTCGTAGCTCGGCGCCAGAGGCATGCATCCCTCGATCGGAATGGCCCCGTGGCTCGGCCGCAGGCCGTGGATCCCGCAGAACGATGCGGGAGCGCGGATCGATCCCGCCGTGTCGGTGCCCACGGCGAAATCGACGAGGCCGGCGGCTGCCGCCACCGCCGATCCGCTGGACGAGCCGCCTGGGATGCGGTCCGGGTTTCTCGGATTCACGGGAGTTCCGTAGAAGTGGTTCTCCCCGTTGATGCTGTAGGCCAGCTCGTCCATCTGCGTCTTGCCCACCAGCTCGGCGCCTGCATCGAGAAGCGCCCGCAGCGCCGGCGCGGTCGCGGCGGCGGGATCGTGCGTGCGCAGCCAATCCGGGTTTCCACCGCCGGTCCGTTGTCCCTCGACGTCGAAGTTGTCCTTCGCGCCGAAGCGCAGCCCAGCGAGCGGCCCGACGGCCGCGCCGCGCAGGGAGACGGTCTCGTCCGCGCAGAACGCTCCGTGGCGATCGTCGATCATGCCCAGGTCCTCCGCGGCGAGGAGCCGCGCTTCACTTCACTCCGAGGAATCGCTGGATCGGGGTGGGATCTCGCAGCAGATCGTCCGCGCCACCGCGGTAGACGATGCTCCCCGTCTCCAGCACGTAGACCTCGTCGGAGACCGCGAGCGCGCTGTAGAGGTTCTGCTCGACCAGCAGGATGGCGAGGCCGCCCTGCTTGAGCTGCTGGAGGATCCCTTCCAGCTGCTGCACCATCACCGGCGAGAGGCCCTCGGACGGTTCGTCCATCAGGAGCAGCTCGGGGTCGAGCATCAGCGCGCGCGCCACCGCGAGCATCTGACGCTCTCCCCCGGAGAGCTGGCTGCCTCGGTGATTGCGGCGCTCGGCGAGCCGGGGAAACAGTTCGAGAACCCGCGCGACGGTCCACGAGCTGCCCGCCCGCCGGGCGACCATGGTGAGGTGCTCGATCACCGTCAGCGACGGAAACAACCGGCGGCCCTGCGGCACGAGCCCGATGCGTCTCCGAGCGATCTGGTGCGGCTCCAGGCCGCGCAGGCTCTCGCCTCGGTAGGAGACGTTCCCTTCGTGGACCAGAGGCGGGCGCAGGCCCATGATCGAGCGGATGAGGGTGCTCTTTCCCATGCCGTTCCGCCCCAGCAAGGCGACCACCCGGCGCTGCGCCACCTCGAGCGACACGCCCTGGAGGATGTGCGCTTCGCCATAGTAGCTGTGCAACCCGGAGACCGAGAGGCCGTCAAGCATGGTGCGGCTTTCCCAGGTACACCTCCTGGACCTTGTCGTCGTTGCGGATCGCGTCGGGATTCCCCTCGGTCAAGACCTGGCCGAAGTGGAGGCAGGTGACGTAGTCGGTCAGGCCCAGCGCCAGCTCCATGTCGTGCTCGATCAGGACCATGGAAAGTTCGCTCGGCAGCTCGCGGATGATCCGGGCCATGCGGGCGCGCTCCGAGGCGGACAGCCCGGCCGCGGGCTCGTCGAGCAGCAAGAGCCGCGGCTTCCCTGCGAGGGCCAGCGCCAGCTCCAACTGGCGCTGCTCGCCATACGAGAGCGTGCGCGTCACCGTGTCCCGCCGCTTCTGGATCCCCGCGACGGCCAGCGCGGCCTGCACGGCGGGCTCTTCTTCCGGCGCCGGCGAGCCGTCGTCGGCGAAGAGCGAGAACTTCCTGCGGCCCACGCCCCGCACGGCGAGGCGGACGTTCTCCTCGACCGTGAGGTCGCCGAACAGGTTGGTGATCTGGTACGTCCGGCCCATGCCGAGGGCGGCGCGGCGATGCGTGCGCAGCCGCGTGACGTCCCGGCCGAGGAACTCGATCCGTCCGCTCGAGCAGCGGAGCTCTCCGGCGATGGCGTTGAAGAGAGTGGTCTTGCCTGCGCCGTTGGGCCCGATGATGGCGCGCCGCTCGCCCGTCCGGACGGTGAGCGAGACCCCGTCCACCGCGCGCAACGCGCCGTAGGCGACGCTCACGCTTTCGAGCCGGAGCAGCGGGCGATCGATCACGCCTTCTTGATTCCCTGGAACTCCCGCGAATAGGGAGGCTGCTTCATGTATTGCTCCGGATCGTATTTCCAGAACTGCGACACGCCCTGGTACACCTCGACCGGGACGTTCCACAGCTTGCCGTCGGCGCGGCGCGCGACCTTCCGGATGTAGATGTCGTAGACGGGGTTTCCGTACTTGTCGAGGCTCACCTCCCGGCCCAGCGGGGAGGCCGACAGCTTGATCTTGCGGACGGCCTCGAGGAACCGCGGCCTGTCCTCGACCTTGCCGCCGATCGCCTCGAACGCCTGCGCCAGCCACATCGCGCCCGAGTAGTGCGAGAAGGCATAGATGGAGGGTAGCTTGCCGAACGCCTTCTCGTAGTCCGCGACGAACTTCTTGTTGGCTGCGTCGTCGCGGCCCTCGCAGAAGTGGCCGGCCGAGAGCACCCCCTCCGCCTCGGGGCCCAGGGTGCGGATGATGGACTGGTCGGTGGCGTTCATCGAGGTGAAGAGCCGGATCTTGTCCTTGAGGCCGAAGTTCGCCCACTGCTGGATGAAGCGCGAGCCGTCGGCGCCGGTCTCCATGGCGAAGACGGCGTCCGGATTGAGGCTCTGGATCTGCGGCAGGTAGGGGCTGAAGTCGGGGGTGTTGAGCGGGTGCCAGATCTGCTGCAGCACCGCGCCGCCACCCTCGGTGAAGATCTGGCAGAACCCGCCGCACTGCTCGTGGCCGAAGGTGTAGTCCTGCGAGACGGTGATGACCTTGCGGACGCCGTGCTTCAGCGCGTAATCGGCCAGCGGCCGCGTGCTCTGGCTGGCCGAGTAGCCGGCGATCCGGATCACGTTGGGGATCCGCTTGCGCTGGGTGAGATCGTCGGCCGCGATGACGGGGATGAAGTACGGGACGCCGTTTCCCTTCACGTATTCCGCCACGGCGAGGCCCGTGTTCGCGAGGATGTCGCCCACCAGCATGTGCACGTTGCGCTGCTCGACCAGCCGCCGCGCCTTTTGCAGCGCGGTGTTCGGGTTGCTCGCGTCGTCCTCGACCACGACCTCGATCTCGCGGCCGCCTGCCTTGCGTCCCACCTGGTCCCAGTAGAGGTTGAACCCGTCCACCAGCTCGCGGCCGCCGGCGGCGATGACGCCGGTCAGCGGCGAGAGCAGGCCGATGCGGATGGGCTCGCCGGCGGCGAGGGCCCGGCGGACGCGCGAGGAGAGTGCGAGCAGGCCGGTGCCCGCGGTTTTCAGAAATGCGCGGCGACGCATCTTGACCTCCGTGACGTGGACGTCGATGGGACTGCGTTCCTCATGGCTCCCGGACCCTGGCCGCGTGGCGGGCGAGCAGGATGCGCGCCCTGCCGACCAGCCCTTCGGGCGCGAAGATCATGGTCACGATGAACACCAGCCCGAGCACCAGGGACCACCGCTCGGTGTGGTAGCTCACGAAATTCTGCAGGGTGATGATGGCGACCGAACCGACCAGGCCGCCGACCAGGGTGCCGACCCCCCCGACGATCACCATCAGCAGGCCTTCGACCGACTGGGCGAGCGCGACGGTCGCCGGGCTGGCGAAGCTGTTGAAGAACGCGTACAGCACGCCGGCCGCTCCGGCGAAAAAGCCGGAGACGACGAAGCCGACGAACAGGTGCAGCGAGACGTCGTACCCGAGCGAGCCCATGCGCGACTCGCTGGCGCGGATCCCCCGGAGCGTGAGCCCGAAGGGAGAATGGACGAAGCGCCACATCCCGAACGCCATCAGCGCGGTCGCTGCGAGCACGAAGTAGTAGAAGGCGGCGGGCCCGGCGACGGCCGCGGGACGCACGGCGCCGCGCAGCCCGTTCTCGCCGCCCGTCACCGAGGTCCAGCGCTGGCAGATGCCCCAGACGATCATGCCGAGAGCGAGGGTGATGAGCAGGAAGTAGACGCCGGAGGCGCGGATCGCGAGCACCGCGAAGATCGTCGCAACCACCGTCGCCGCCGCGATGCCCAGGAGCGCGGCCACCCACGGATCTCCTCCAGCCACCGTCACGTGGTACAGGACCACGTACGCGGCCACGCCGAAGAGGGCGCCGTGCCCGAGCGAGGTGCGGCCGGCATATCCGGCGAGGATGTCGATCGACATCGCCAGCGCCGCGAAGATCAGCATCTCGGTCGCCAGGCTGGTCTTGTACCCGGGCAAGACGAGCGGAACGGAGAGGAGCGCGGCGGCGAGGACTGCTGCTGCGCTGCGCTTCATCCGCGCCCCCTCCCGCCGTCAGGCCGCGCGTCCGAACAATCCGAGCGGACGGAAGGCGAGCAAGATCGCCATGGGCCCGAAGATCACGAAGTACGCGAGCTCCGGAAACCACACCTGGCCGAAGGTGGCGAGCATCCCCACCAGGAGGCTTCCCGCCGCCGCGCCGACCAGGCTCCCCCGGCCTCCGATGATCACGACCGCGAGGCTGAACACGAGGATTTCCACGTCTGCGCTCGGGTACAGCGAAAGGAACGCCCCGCCGAGGGTGCCGCCGACCCCGGCGAGCGCGGAACCGAACATGAACGTGTAGATGAACACGCGCTTGATGTCCACGCCCATGGCATCGACCATCTCCAGGTCGTCCACGCCGGCGCGGATCAGCGCTCCCAGCCGCGTGCGGTGGAGGACCAGCCACAGGCCGATGAAGATGAGGACGGAGACGGCGAGGACGAACAGGCGGTACTTGGGGTAGGCGAGGGCCCCGATCTGGAGGGGTCCCTGCAGCGCCGGCGGGACCGGCACGGTGAAGGTGTCTCCGCCCCAGACGATCAGGGCGAGGTCGTTCAGGACGAGGGCGACGCCGAGCGCGAGCAGCACCTGGCGCAGGTCGTGCCCTTTCACGAACCGCAGCAGGCAGGTGTCGGTGAGGAACCCGACGACGGCGATCGCGGCGGCGGCCGCGGCCGCTCCGACGAAGAAGCTCCCCGTCCTGGTCGCCACGGTGAGGCCGATGTAGCCGCCGGTCAGGTAGAGCGCGCCGTGCGCCAGGTTGACGATGCGCATCAGGCCGAAGATGAGGGTGAAACCGCTCGCGACCACGAACAGCAGCGCGGCGAAGGTCACGCCGTTGAGCGCGTTGAACGCGAGCATCGACATGGGCAGGCTCAGCCGGGGGTTCCCCGGCGCGCGCGCAGGTACCAGTCGAGGATCTGCTCGCCGTTCCAGAAGAGGACGCCGGGGAACTTGCCGGCGTACTCATAGATCGCCTCCAGGTACTTGATGCGGTGCGGAACGCCACTGATGTACGGGTGGATGGCGATGGCCATGATCTTGGCTCGCCGGGCGCCCTCCTCGTAGAGCCGGTCGAAGCTGTCCTTGGCCCGCTGCACGAAGTAGCCCGACTCGTGGTGCTGCACCATCATCATCGGGATGTCGTTGAGCTCCAGCGTGTAGGGGAGGGTGACGAGCGGCCCGTGCTTGGTCGTGATCTCGGTGGGCTCGTCGTCGTAGACCCAGTCGCCGATGTACCGGATGCCCTCTTCGGCCAGGTAGTCGGGCGTCTCGTGGGTCTGGGTGAGGCCCGGCCCGAGCCAGCCCACTGGCCGCTTGCCGGTGAACTTCTCGAGGGCCTCGATCGACTGGTGGATCGTCCCTCGCTGGTCCTCGAGGTCGTGGATGGGCATCTGCACGTAGCTGTGACCCATGAACTCCCATCCCGCGTCCCGGCACGCGCCGGCGACCCGCGGATAGCTCTGGCAGACCTTGGCGTTGATCGAGAGCGTCGGGCGGAGGCCGAGGCGGTCGTAGAGCGCCTTGAACCGCCAGAAGCCGACCCGCATCCCGTACTCGTGCCAGGACCAGTTGGGCACGTCGGGGATGCGCACGTTGCCCATCGGCGCGGGCAGCACCTGGCGCGCCATCGGCCGGACGATCTCCCACTCCTCCAGGTTGACGATGGTCCACACCACGATGCGCGCGTCGCCGGGAAGCCGGAGCGGCGGGCGATCGACGATGGCGGAGTACTCGACGCGTTCGCGGGGCAAGGTCATCGGCGTCCTCCCAGGTGCACTCGAGCTCACTCGCCCAGCAAGCGCAACGCGGTGCGGCCGTAGACGTCGTCGCGCTCACGCGCGGTGAGCCCGGGAATCGAGCCGATCCGCGCCAGCGGATCGTCGTCGCGCATGTCGAAGGGCGAGTCGGTGCCCAGTGCCACGCGCTCGCTGCCGACGGCGTCGATGAGGTAGCGGAGGGCGCGGGGATCGAACACCAGCGAATCGTAGTGGAACCGGCGGAGCAGCTCGAGCGGCCTCGTCCGGGTCTTCGCGCGCGCCTCCGGCCGCACCTCGTAGCCGTGCTCGAGCCGCCCGACCTGGTACGGCAGGAAGCCGCCGCCGTGGGCGAGCACGATGCGGATTCCCTCCAGCTCGTCCATGGCGCCGCCGAGCATGAGGTTCGCCGCCAGCACCGTCGTCTCCCACGGATTGCCGATCAGGTTGGTGAGGTAGTACGACTCCATCCCGCACTTCGCTCCCACGTAGTAGGGATGGGCGAAGACGAGAACGCCCAGGTCGCGGCAGCGCCGCAGCACCGGGCGGAAGCGCGGCTCGGCCAGCGTCGTCCCCTCGATCGAGCTGCCGATCTCCACGGCGCGGAAGCGGTGCTCCCGCACGATGCGCTCCAGCTCGGCGATGGCCATCTCGGGGTGCTGCACGGGGAGGGTCCCCATCCCGCGCAACCTCGAAGGATGCGCGGCCACCATCTCGGCGATCCCGTCGTTGATCAGCCGCGCCGTCTTCAGGGCGAGCTCGGCGTCGGCGCGGTAGTGGAACATCGGCGGGGCGGGCGAGACGACCGAGACGTCCAGCCCGCGCCGGTCCATCGAGTGGACCTTGGCGTCCGGATCGAAGAACTCGGCGAAGAGCGGATAGGCGTAGCCCTGGTCGTGCACGACGCGCTCGCCTGCGTCGTCGCGCTCGATGCGGGCGCCCCAGACGACAGGCGTCCGCCGGATGGCGTCGATCATGCCCCGCGGGATCACGTGGCTGTGCAGGTCGACGCGCATCATCCGTCGGCGAGCCCGGGCAGCTGTTTCACCGCCTCGCTCGTCAGGACGAATCCGAAGGCCGCCTGGATGCAGGCGAGCGCGGCTGCGTGGAGCTCCGGCGGATCCATGGTGCCGACGCAATCCTCGACCACGACCACGGCATAGTCCTTGACGTTGGCGGAGACCGCGGTCGCGAGCACGCAGCTGTTGGTGTTGATGCCGGTCAGGAGCACGGTGTTGATGCCGTGGCTGCGCAGGAGGAAATCGAGGTCGGTGGCGACGAAGCAGTCGTAGCGTTTCTTGGTGTCGACCACCCAGTCGCGGCCGGGGTCGATCAGCTCGGGAATCACGGTGCACCCGGGCGTCCCCGCGAGATTGTGGCGCAGGACGTTCTTGCGCGTGCCCTGCCCGCCCTCGGCGCGGGTCCGCCAGAAGGGATTGGCGCGGATCTCGTCGGCATCGCGGTAGGTCGTCACCAGGTGCGCCACCGGGATGCCCACCGACCGGCACCAGGCGAACAGCCGCTGATTGGCGGCGACGATCCGCTTCGCGTCGCTCTCGCTCCACACCGGCATGGTCGCGACCGAGAGGTCGAGGTGGCCCCGGTGCAGATCGATCCCGATCGCGGCCGCTTTGATCCTGGAAACGCCGATGTCCATCCGGGTCCCCTCGACGCGCGAGCTGCCGCGGATTCGTATACCTCAGCCGTCCGCGGTCCGTCCTGTCGGCCTGGCATCTCCCGTGCAACGGAAGGGTCGCGGGAGGAGACGATGGGCACCGAGAGCATCCTGCTGGTCGAAGACAGGCTGCACGTCCGTGAGGCGGTGGCGCGGCCGTACGTCGAGGCGGGCGCCCGGGTCCAGGCGCTGGCCACCTGCGCCGAAGCGATCGACTTCCTTACCCTTTACCGGCCGGACTGGATCCTGGTCCGTGAGGAGCAGGCCAACGAGCTGCTCTTCTGGTTGCGGGGCCACCAGGATCGCGTGGACGTTCCAGTCGTCCTGCTGCCGGATCTGCCGCTGGCCGCCTGACTTGTTGCGCAACGGTTGCGCCACCCGTCGCGCCGCCACGTCAATGAGCTTCGACCGGAGGGATGGGGACCGGCCGGTTTCCCGTGGGCAGATCCGGAAACATCAGGCTGATCGCGGCAGCCGCCGCCGCGATGCCGGCGATCAGCCAGAAGACGGTCGCGAGCCCGGACTGGAGCGAGAGCGAAAGCGCGCGCAGCACCGAGGGGTCGAGTCCCGCGCCGTGCTCCGGGCCGAGGAGGCGGTCGGCCGCGTCCGGCGGAATGGACGGATCCGCGGAAAGCGCCGAGGCCAGGATGCCGCCGAGCACGCCGACGGCGAGCGTTCCTCCGATGGTCCGGGCGAACATCGTGCTCGCCGTCGCCACGCCGCGCTGCCGCCACTCGACGCTCGTTTGGACGGCGATGAGGAGCGCCGTGTTGGCGATGCCGAGCCCGACGCCGAACAGCGCGCTCGCCGCCTGCGGCACGTGCAGGCTCGCTCCAGGCCGCAGGAAGGCCGCCATGGCCAGCGCGGCGATGGCGGAGATCGCCAGCCCGGCCCGGACGAGCGGCCGGAAGCCCACGCGCGGGAGGACCCGGCCGCTGACCGCGCTCGCGATGGGCCAGCCGATCACCATCGGAGTGATGGCTGCGCCCGCCTGGGTCGGCGAGCCGCCCAGCACGCCCTGCACGTAGAGCGGCACGTAGGTCACCATGGAGATCATCCCGGCGCCGACCAGCGCGCCGGCCGCGGTCGCAACTGCCATCACGCGCTGGCGGAACAGATCGAGCGGAAGCACCGGCTCGGCCGACCGCCGCTCGACGAAGACGAAGAGCAACAGCGAAGCGGCGGCGACCGGCAACCCGAACAGGCTCGAGCGCCCGCCGTGCGCGCCGAAGAGCAGGGCGGTGAGGCCGAGCGTGAGCAGCCCGGCTCCGACGAGGTCGAGCGAATGCCGCCTGTGCTCGACGTCCTCGTGCAACGCCACCATGAGCAACGCGGCCGAGGCGATCCCCGCCGGCACGTTGATGAAGAAGACCCACCGCCAGGAGAGGTACTTGACGATGATGCCGCCGAGGAGTGGCCCGATCAGGCCGGCCACGCCCCAGACCGCGCCGAACACACCCTGCATGCGCGCGCGCTCTTCCAGGCTGTAGATGTCCCCGACGATGGTGAGCGTGGTCGGCTGCATCGCGCCAGCCCCGAGACCCTGCAGCGCGCGAAAGGCGATGAGGGCGCCGATTCCTTGCGCCAGCCCGCTCGCCATCGATCCGACGAGGAAGATGGCGATGCCCGCCAGCAGCACGGGCTTCCTCCCGTACAGGTCTGCGAGCTTTCCATAGATGGGCACCGTCACCGTCGAGGTGAGCAGGTACGCGGTGAAGACCCACGAGTAGTAGTGGATCCCTCCGAGGTCGCCGACCACGGTGGGCATGGCGGTGGAGACGACCGTCATCTCCATCGCCGCCATCGAGAGGCTGAGGAGCAGGGAGACGACGGTCAGCGGCCGGTTCGTGCTCTTCTTCGAAGTCACTTCCTCGGCACGTAGAGATCGGTGATCGTCCCCTCGTACGCCTCCGCGGACATGCCCACCGTCTCGGAGAGCGTGGGGTGCGGGTGGATGGTCTTGCCGATGTCCACCGCGTCCGCGCCCATCTCGACGGCCAGCGCCACCTCGGAGATGAGGTCCCCGGCGTTGGTGCCGACGATCCCGCCGCCGATGATGCGGTGGCTGTCCTCGTCGAAGACGAGCTTGGTCATCCCCTCGTCGCGGCCGAGCGACAGCGAGCGGCCCGATGCGGCCCACGGGAACGAGCCCTTGCCGTACTTGAGCCCTTTCGCTTTCGCCTCCTCCTCGGTGATCCCGACCCATGCCACCTCCGGGTCGGTGAAGGCGACGGAGGGAATCACGCGCGCATCGAAGTACGACTTCATGCCGGCCGCCGCCTCGGCCGCGACGCGACCCTCGTGCATCGCCTTGTGGGCCAGCATCGGCGGGCCGATGACGTCGCCGATGGCGAAGATGTGCGGCACGTTCGTGCGCAGTTGATCGTCGGCGGGAATGAAGCCGGGCTCGGTGACCGTCACCCCCGCCTTCTCCGCCGCGAGCTTCTTGCCGTTCGGCGTGCGCCCGACGGCCACCAGCACGCGCTCGTACGTCTGGGGTTCTTTCGGAGCGTTCTTCCCTTCGAACCAGACGTGGATTCCCTCCTTCGCCGCCTCGGCCCGGGTCACTTTCGTGTCCAGGAAGATGCCCTCGTACCGCTTCCCCATGCGCCGGGCGAGCGGGCGGACGAGGTCGGGGTCCGTTCCGGTCATGATCTGCGGCAACAACTCCACCACGGTGATCCGGGCGCCGAGCGACCCGTAGACCAGCGCCATCTCCATGCCGATGATCCCGCCCCCGACGACGAGCATCCGGCCGGGAACGCCTTCGAGCTCGAGCGCCGCGGTGGAGTCGATGATGCGCGGGTCGGCCGGCAGGAACGGCAGCTTCGCCGGCTGTGAGCCCGCCGCGATGATGCACTGATCGAAGCGGATCACCTGCCTCTTGCCCTCGCCGGCGGCCACCTCGACGTGGTGCGGATCGAGGAACTGCGCTACGCCCTGCACCACCTTCACCTTGCGCTGCTTCGCCAGCGTGGCCAGGCCGCCGGTGAGCTTCTTCAC
>WNEZ01014932.1_pt1 | contig 11296 bp, 10 predicted proteins | sample 5400521 | NCBI WGS metagenome assembly WNEZ01 (sample SAMN13153339, study PRJNA577476) | soil metagenome | isolation source: 120 cm saprolite under Douglas fir tree site 2 hole 1 replicate 1 | place: USA:California | collected 2015-04-18
GCACGGCCATGTTGAGAATCTCGAACGACGGCTGTCTGGCTGGAGATTATTATGCAGGGCGCGACCGGCGGACCTTTGGCCGGATTTGCTGCCGTAGACAGTTGGGCAGCCCGAAGACGGACCCAGAATCCGTCTATACTGCGGGCAGAGCCAAAGACTCTCGCTCGGGGGCGCGGGCAGCCTGATCGCTTATTAAGAGCAGACTAAGTCCTGATAAGTCGTGCCAGCTCAATAGGTCGTTGCAACACCATCTAATCGGTTGATCCGACAATACTTCCCCTAGTGGACCGATGCGTCGGGCTGTCCTCAATCAGAACCTAGCCAGGGTAGTGTTCCGATCGATTCAACGCTCGCGAACGAATTTAGCTTTTGAGACCCCTGAAAGTAGACTTCGACATTAGTGTTGCGTCGACCCATTGAGACCGCCCGGATTACCGGACATTTGCCGAACCCGGGCGACGCTCCAGCAGCGCGCCGGGCGCAAACGTCCGGCCCGCCCATCGTGGACACCACCGCGTCCCGTTCTGATATCATCCCGGTGACATGCCAAACTGGATGACGCGGTCCCTCAACTTCATCCGCGACGTACCCAGCCGAGCTAGTCCCACGTGGCCGTGGCCGCTCCGAAAAGTCCGGAAAGCTGACATTCCCAAAGAAGAACGAGATTTGTTCGAGCGCTACGGAGAAACCGTCATTTCCATGCAGGTCTCCGGCGGCTTTACCCAGGACGTGGAGCACGCGAAAGCCTGGCTTACGGAACGTGCCGACTACCACGAACGACGGGAGCAATGGCTCTCCACCAGAGAGCTCATTCTGGAAATCGTGATCATCGCCCTTATAGGGTGGGAGATACACATGAGCTATCGGCAGGAGGGCCTGCAGTCACAAGATTTTGAGAAACAACAACAGGTTCTGACGAACCTGCAGAGTAGCTCCGCCGCAACGGCCAACACACTGACTGCTCTTCAGCGCACGGCCGAACTGACAAATACGACACTGCAAGCGCAACTCGACGCTGTGACGAAGGCGGAGGCCCAGGCCGAACGGAGTGCGAAGGCAGGCGAGGCCAGCGCCTCCGTGGCCGCGTTGTCTCTGCATATTTCAGAACGCGCCTACGTGGACGTGGATGCTGGCGTCACTTCCACTCCAAAAGTAGGCGAGAAACTTGGCTTTCAGGCATACTTCACAAACGTAGGACGGACCACCGCTTTGGACGTAGTTACCAGAGTTCGCTCGGGAAAGTTCAGACGACTTGGCAAAGTGTGGCCCCGCTGTCGCAAGCCGAACTAGATGGACTCACAAGCCACCGAACGAGACTGTATGTCTTCGCGGACGTTACGTACAAAGATGAGTTTAATCGGCCACATCAGACGAACTTCTGCGCGTTTTTGGACCCAACGACGAATACACTATTGCGCTGTGGCAGCCTGAATGATGCCAAGTAAGTGGGCTAACACGCCACGAAACAAAAGCCGTCACGCGCTTCTGCCCTACACACACGCCGGGGCCCCGCCGCGCCGCCCTCACGCCGCACCCGCGAGGACACCGCCCCGCCGTACAACGTGTCCCCCGACTGGACTCCCGGGCAGCGAGGAGAGATTCCACTTGTCCGATTAGCGCGTTAATCAGGAGTTAGCCAAAGGAACAGCTGACCTCTGGTTTTCATCGAAGCTGAATGGATACCCGCTCAGGCTGGCCCTCGCGCACATCTTGGTTATCTATGATCAACCGAAAATCGGATGCGCTCTGGCCGAGCTTGGCGCTGTCCCGGACGCCCATCAGCGAGGGACTAACAGTAAAGATGTCACACCACTCTGAAGGGTGGCGCCGGTCCCCTGACAGTACACCGCGCCCGCTGTATTCAATCGTGTTGTTTGCCTTGTCCACGATTCGAACAACCAGAAGGGTTTCATCCAATGTCTTTCCAAATGGCGGCGTTTTGTTGTCCAGCATTCGGTAATACACGCGAATTTCGAGGTTTGGCCCCTCACTGGGATGGTCAAGCTTCACAGCCTCTTCTGTTCTCTCCACTTCAAACGAGAAGGGACCCATATTGATCGGTTGATCCATCCGGTATTCCTGGGTTTTCTTCTCGCAACCGAGCCAAGCGAGCGAGGTGCCGAGCGCGAGAACAATTCCCATGACTTGGCTAGCGTAGGCTTTCATAGATGCCCTTCGCCTCTTCCTTGCTTCGTTTAGCTGCGTTCGCGTCTACATCATTTGGAATCAGCAAAGCCCCCTGATAGCTGGTGTAAGCATTCCAAATACGCAGGTTCAGCCGGTTCAAGGATTCGTCCTGCCATCTTTCCAACAAATTACGCCCGCCCGCCTTCTTAAGTAGCACGCCGAGCTCATTGTATTGCTCACGTGCTTCCGCTCTCGCTCCTTTATCCCCTTTCAGAATGGCGTCCATGTGAACGTCCAGCTTGTCCATGGTTGCGATCATCTCAGCAGCGCAGGGCAGGAACTCAGTTCGCGTGAGACCCTCTTCCTTGTAAACCAAGTTATCGCAGGCGGTTCTACGGCTGTCGGAACAGGCAGTCAAAACGATTGCGATAAATGAAGGGAAAAGAGCTGATAGGGCGGTGAGTCGACTCATTCGAAAGCACCAAAACGCGCCTGGATTTCACTTTCTTGATTATAGCTCTCCTTGAGCCGAGATTGGCTTCGTCGGCCCCCGCGGTCATACGAGTAGCAGATTGGGGATTACTGCATATTTGCTTTGTTCGTCTCTGTTGTGAAGAATTGATGACAACATCCTCTGGAGATTTCTATGCTTTCGATTCGGCCTGCCAATCTGAATGACGTGCGTGTACTGAAAGCTCTTATCCATGAAATGGGAGAGTTCGAACACCTGCCTGTCGTTATCACCGAGGAGAGTCTTGCGCGAAATGGATTTGGGTCACTGCCGGAATTCCGTGTTCTGATCGCGGAATGGGATGGTCAACCAGCCGGGTACGCTTTCTTCTTCAATTGTTATTCCCCGTTCCGGGGACGTGGGCTATTTCTCGAACATCTTTTTGTTCGTGCTCAATTTCGGGGAAAGAAGGTTGGCGACGCTCTGCTTTCGCGTGTTGCCACCGTCGCTCGGGCGGAGAATTGTTTTGGCATTATGCTGAATGTGCTGGGGTGGAATCGTCCCGCCATTGAGTTCTTCCGGAAACACAACGCTACGTTTTTCGATGATTGGAAGACCGCCTGTCTCGATGGAGAAGCCTTGCAAGCCCTGAGTGAGACAAAACAATCAGAACACCACCGTCCCAGTGAGTCTTGATGACCGCATAACGCACTACCCGTGCATGTGGCGACCTGGTTTCGCCGTTCATCGATGCTCAGCGGATCCAATGATTCTGGACGAGTGGTCGGCAACTCGGAAGGTGCTGCCGGACCCGATCTGCCCGGCTGTAAGTTGTCAACTCCCGATAAGTCCGATACACGTGTTAATCGACACGAGTGCGGAATTCCAGGCAAGTCTCGACGTGTGATATGGTTCTCGCTACTTTCGCAACGAGAGCGACGCATGCTTCCGCGAACAAATCCCAAAGGCGCTGACTCCATTTAGGGTCGTTACCTTACTTGCCTCCACCCTTGTTTTCTCCATCATAGGCATTGTGCTTGTCGTGGTCGGGGTTCACGGGCCGGAGGTCACCGCATGGGTCGGAGCATTACTTCTCCTACCGAACATAATACTGATGCAACTGGGCGTCCCTATTGCCATACCCTTCATGCAGCATCCTCTCTGTGCTTGTTTTTCTGGTGTTGCAGGCTGGCTACTACTACGCACTATTCCGGCTCACTCACTTTGTTGTTGGCCGTATTCGGCGCAGGATACCGGCATAATGCGTCCAGAACTCCCCGCTACCGCTCGCGCCCTGCCCGCGGAGAAATGCTACAATTCTTTCCCGAATCGACGCCGGGAGGAGCGAGTATGAAGAACCTATTTGAACGAGAAGCAGCCGACGAGATAGTTCTCCGGATCGGCAAGTTGCAGCCCGCCTCCGAGCGGCAGTGGGGCAAGATGCACGTGGCGCAGATGATGGCGCATTGTTCCGCGGCGATCGACATGGCTTCTGGCCACCTCAATATGCCGCGAATGTTTGTGGGCAGACTGCTCGGACCATTCTTCAAGCCCATCTACACCAACGAAAAGCCATTCGGCAGGAATAGCCCCACGGCTAAAGAGCTGGTGGTCCCGGATCAGCGGGATTTTGCTCGCGAACAGGAACAACTCCTGGCAAAGGTCCGGCAGTTTCATGAGGGCGGGGAAGCGACGTGTACCCGCCATCCCCATCCGTTCTTTGGTGCGCTCAGTCCGCAACAGTGGAGCCGCGGAATGTACAAACATCTGGATCACCACCTCCGCCAGTTTGGGGCGTAACCCACCTCTCTTACGCGCTGCGATTTTTTGTCAGGACTTCTCGTTTCCAATTCGTTCATCAAAAAGTGCACATGTTCTGGCATGACCACGTACCCCCAACAGCAAGGAGCCATATTCCCCGCGAATCCTGGAAAGTTCCTCGACAAAGAGGTGTCGTGCCGGAGGTCCACGCTTGCTCTCCCACGAGAGCTGGACTTTGAGGGAACAGTTTGGCAATGGGTTGAGAGCGCTCTTTTCGTTAAAGCGAACGCAGGAAATCGATGACTTCCTGCTGCTTCTGAATAGTCAGCTTATTGAAATGTTCGATAACCTTATTTGCCTCGCTGCCACGGCTCTTGTGATCTCGGATGGCGTCCACGAGGTTGGTCGTCCGTCCGTCATGGAGGAAGAAGACTCGTTGTCCGACGCCCCACAGGGGAGATGTGCGGAATTCGTCGGGGCCGGCCCCACCTTGCGTGATGCCGTCGGCGAGGCCCATGCCCATGTGGTGAACGATAAGGTCAGAGTAAAGATTCGTTGTCTGATTGGAAAGCGCAGCGCTCGGGTTGGTCGAGGAGCCGCTCGCAATCTTTCCCCCCGTTGTAAGCGAGGGTGTATGGCAGTGGACACAGCCTATCCTTGCAAAAGTGGCGCGTCCTTTCTCGCTGGATGGTGTGGCGAGAGCGGGCGTCGGCGGGGCCAGCAGGCGCATGAAGTTGGCAAACGCTTCGATGTCCGAAAGGACCGCCGTGTTCGAATTGCCGGTGGTCGCGGGAGCAGGCCTGAAGTTGAGCGCGTCCTCAGGAGTGGCGTTAAAGAGACAGCCCGGCGTTTCGTCACGCTCTTGCGAGAAAAGCTGGTTCGTGATTCCCATCTCGACGTTGTATGCCTCGCTGGCAAACATGAGAAGAGATTTGTTCTGCGCCTTCCACCCGAAACGTGTAATGGTCCCATCGTTTGCGCTGCGGTTCACATTTCCGCTTAGGTGCGCGTTCGCGTGTCCGGAAATACCCATCGCCGATTTCTCGGATGTGTTGGAGTGCATATTGGCAAGGATGGCTGAGTCTGGAATCGCTTCTATGAGCCCCGCCCCAAACAGAGGAGTCGGGATTCGGAAAATAATGTTTGGATTCCCAGCTCGGCCGGTGAGCGGAATTCCCGCGGGCAGGAAGGCGGGTTGTGCGATGTTGCAACCGGAGGCGTCCGCTCGCCCGGTGATTACGAAGAGGTCGTGCACTTCGCCGTCACTCGCTCCGTTGGCGCTCCGCTTGAACCGCGCTTCGCGGACCGGCCCATTTTGCGTGATGAACCATGGCACGGCGTTTTTCGCCCCGTCCAAGGTAGCAACGGCAATCAAGGGATTTTGCGCCGGACTCGATCCCCCAGCATCCGGCTGCGAGTGGCAAGACAGACACTGGTTTGAATTGAAGCGGGGACCAAGCCCGTTGTTGGTACCTTTGGTTACGACCTCGACATCAGCGAATCTCGCCTGCCCATCGTGAAAGAACGCAGTTTCGTCCGCTGTAAGACCCTTCAGCGGACTGCCGGCACCCGCCGGGGCACCGCGCACGCCCGGGTCTACTGGGACTGATCTGGTTTGACCAAAAGTGTAGACGCCTGTGGTCAGGCTCACAGCGACCATACCGCCGAAACTTTTGCGTGCAATTCCCCGGAGCATCATCAGGATTACCTTCCTTGAGCTGGGGAATGCTGGCATTGTACACCCGGTCTAGCTAGCTGCCCTGCGACTTCGGCCGGCGGCTGATCGCAGCCACCGGACCTGCCATAGTTTCTCTAACCACGTCGAGGAAGTTGCGGCGGTTCTGAACCCGTTCACTTGGATCTGTAGTCCGATTACCGGACGCTGGGGTCAAGTTTCCGATTACCGCGATATCGGGACTTTGCAGTGTTCGGCCCACACCTTGCTCCCAAGACGCTAAGAATCTGGGGTCTCTCGACGGAGAGTGGACGGAAGGGCTATTTCGGGGCGTAGAAGAGGTAGTCAGCGGAGTAAGGTACGCGGACTTCCTGGCCAACATGTGCGGCGTCGCAGCCGGACCCTGGTGCTTTGCCGCCTTTGGTATTGAGGCGCTGTATGCTCGTGGCGTGAGAGAGCACGCCGCTGCCATCGTGGCTGATGATGTTCACGAGAAGCCATGGAATGGAATCGGCGTCCGGCGAAGGCGCATTGGCAACGGCTTTGCCGGTAACCCGGCTACCGTCATTCGCTTCCCAGGAAGGTCCGGCGAAATGTTTGCCGAAGAGTTTGCCGTCCTTGTCGAAGAGCTGGGCGTCGGGAGCCTTCAGGGTCCAAGTGAATTGCGCGGCGTCGCTCTTGCAGGTGTAGATCTGGTCGCCCTTCGCATGGACCTGGAGAAGAAGTTGTTCGTTTGCGGGTGGCTGGAGTTGCTGCGGCACTTGTTGCGCGGCAACACAGAACGAAAGAACCGTGCTCGCGGCGGCGAGCAGCGTGGCGGACGCGAATCCGCGAATGCTATTGCGCATGGAACATTTCCTCCTGCGAGGGCGCTGTTTGGATTCGAGACACAATATAACTCAATTCACCTCATCTCATAACCCAGAACAATGCCAGAACACTGGAAGTGTAGTCTGGCAATCGGAAACCGGCCCGCGACTCACCCAAGCCACATCCTGATATCACCCGCTGACCTGTGCTAAGTTACCCCGTACTCATTCCTATTCCCCGGAGGCACCTCTCGTGCCCAACATCCCGCTCCGCAGCGGCGGTCCTAACGCGCGCATCGCCGTCATCCCAGGTGACGGCATCGGCAAGGAAGTCACCCCCGCCGCCGTAGCCGTCATTCGCGCCGCCACTGCCAAGCGCAACCGCCCCATCGAGTTCATCGAGTTCGACTGGGGCGCCGACCGCTATCTCCGGGAAGGCGTTTCTCTTCCCGATGGCGCGCTCGAAATGCTGCGCGATGAATTCGACGCCATCCTCTTCGGCGCGCTCGGCGACCCCCGCGTGCCCTCCAACCAACACGCCGCGGACATCCTCCTCGGCCTGCGCTTCAAGCTTGATCTCTACGTCAACGCCCGCCCCACCGAACTCCTCCACGAGCGTTTTACACCGCTCCGCGACCGCACGCCCAAAGACATCAACCTCATGGTCTTCCGCGAAAACACCGAGGGCCTCTACGTCGGCGTGGGCGGCTTCTTTAAGAAGGGAACTGCCGACGAGATCGCCGTCCAAGAAGACGTCAACTCCCGCAAAGGAGTCGAGCGCATCATCCGCCACGCCTTCGACTACGCCCGCGCCCGCAAGCTCAAGCGTCTGTGCATGTCCGACAAATCTAACGCCATGACCTTCGCCCACGACCTCTGGCAGCGCGTCTTCAAAACCGTCCGCACCGAATACCCGGACGTCGACTCCCGCCACCTCTACATAGATACCCTCGCCATGGAACTTGTCCGCGACCCCAGCCAGTTCGACGTCATCGTCACCTGCAACCTCTTCGGCGACATTATCAGCGACCTCGCCGCGCAACTCGCCGGCGGCCTCGGCCTCGCGCCCTCCGGCAACATCCACCCAGGCAAGACCTCTCTCTTCGAACCGGTCCACGGCTCCGCGCCCAACATTGCCGGAAAGGGCATCGCCAATCCTTTCGGCTCGGTCCTGGCGTCCTCTATGTTGTTGGAATTTCTAGGCTGGCACGAAGAAGCCACACTCTTAAAGCAAAGCATTAAGTCAGCGCTAGCCGAAAATATCACCACCCCTGACCTCGGCGGATCTAAACCAACACTCGTGAGTTGGCTTGTAAACTACGCCTCCAAGAATTCCTAAACACTGCAACTCTTACTTGAGCTATGAAATCGACCGTGAATCTTTCTCTTTAACTTTCTCTTCCATTCATTCGTTCTCAGCGTCCTCTGCGCTTCTTGCGGTCAAAACTCCTCCCTATGTGAACCCCATCTTTTCTCTTCCAGCCTTGGACTCGCTCGCTATTTTTTCCTCACCACAAGCGTAATCAGCACCCCGAGCAAAAAGCCCCCGATGTGCGCCCACCACGCCACCCCTCCCTGCGCGCCCATCCCCAGCCGCCCAATCCCTTCGAGGAACTGCAGCAGGAACCAATACCCCAAAATGAAGATCGCCGGGATCGGTACCAGAAAAATGAACACCAGCGTCAAAATCCTATTCCGCGGATACAGCAGCGCGTACGCCCCCATCACCCCGCTGATCGCTCCGCTGGCCCCCAGCGCCGGCACCATCGAATTCAGATTAAAGAGAATGTGCATCAGCCCGGCCCCGATCCCGCACACAAAATAAAACACCAGGTAGCCGAAGTGCCCGAAGTAGTCCTCGATGTTGTCCCCGAATATGTAAAGGAACAGCATGTTGCCAAGGATGTGCATCCAGCCGCCGTGCAAGAACATGCTGGTGACCAGTGGGCGAAAGGCCACCTCAAAGCTCAGCCGTCCCGCGAGGAACTGCGCCACGTGCCGCGGAATCTCCGCGTTTGTCAACACGAACGCCTCCTGCGCGCGCCCCGGCAGCGTCCCCATATAAAGGAACACGCCCACGTTCACCAGAATCAACGCAAGGTTCACGAAAGGGAAGGTGCGGGTCGGGTTGTCGTCCTTAAGAGGAATGAACATGAGTCGTCGCGCCGCGCGCCCGCTAAGAAGCGAACCACCGGCCCCGCCAGACTAGCGAATTCGCGAACAAATAGAAAGCCGCGGCAACCGCAAATTCCGAATGGCTCGCCAGGGAGGACACGGCTTCAGCCGCGCCATTAAGAGGGAAGAACAGGGGGCTCCAGCCCGTAGGGAGGTTAGCGCTCAGGCCATGCGCGCCAGTGTCCGATAATGTCTATCGCGCAAAAACCTAGTTAACAGAATCTGGGGGCGCTCAACTCGCCTTGTTTTACCTGTCGTTCCGCGCAGCGGCTCACAAAAACTGCCACGGGCGTTTTCTCCCCTTCCGGGTAGCGCCGCATCCTGCCGGCACTTTTCTTCTCTGCGACCTCTGCGTTCCGGCCTCTGTGCGCTCTGTGTTACCTCTTTCTTTCGCATGGGCAAAAGAGAACAGCAGATCCTTCACCCGCGGAAGGCGCGGGTTCGGGATGACAACAAGGCGAGAGGGCGCTTTAAGCCGAGGGAGCGCTTCAAACATTCAACGGCCGCGCTAGAATTCCCGCGCTTCCCGCCAGAATTTTCCGCGCTGTGCAAAAAATCTCCCCGCGCGCATTGCGATGTTTTCGCCTGTATGATAAAAATTGAGGTCCTGCAATCACGCCGAGATTCCGCAGGACTGGCGCACTTCGATCGAAAATGTCGGCGCGCCGACATTTCATGCCTGCCCGCGAAACGGAAGCCATCATCCTGAAGACCTTTCCGCTGGGCGAGGCCGATCGCCTGGTCAGTTTTCTGGGCCGCACTTCCGGCCGCGTCCGGGGAGTCGCTTCCGGCGCGCGCCGCCTGAAGAATCGCTACGGCTCCACGCTCGAGCTGCTCTCTCACGTGCAGCTCTGGTACGTCGAGAAGGAAACGCGCGACCTGGTGCGCATCCAGCAGTGCGAATTGCTCGAATCCTTTCACAAGGCCCAGAGCGATTATGGCCTCAGCACCGGCCTGGCGCTGGTCAGCGAAGTCGCCGAGCAGGTGCTGCCGGAGCAGGAAGCCAGCGAGCCGATGTTTCGCCTGGTGCTGCTGACCGCAAGGGAAGTGCAGCGCCGCGCGAACTGGGCGCTGCCGGTGGCTTACTTCGCGTTCTGGACCGTTCGGCTGGCAGGCTGGCTGCCGCGCTTCGATGCCTGCGCCAACTGCGGCAAGGCATTTGGCAAGGATCCGGCGTACCAGGCCGAATGGCATCCAGGATTGCTTTGCGATGAGCATCGCCGATCTGGAATGAAGCCGGTGTCGCATCAGGCAAGGGAGCTGGCAGAGATTTTCGCGCGCGAGAAACTGGATCGGCTCGACGATGCGCTGGGCAAAACGGAGTACACCAAAGAATTGCGGCAGGCGGCTTTGAACTGGATCGAGCATCACACCGAGCGCAAAATTGCGACTCGCGAACTTCTGGAGACGACGTGACTGTTAAAGCGAAACATGAGAAAAAGCCCGCAGGCCTTACCTTTCAGGACCTCATCCTCCGGCTCATGCATTTCTGGAGCAAGCAGGGCTGCGTGCTGCAGCAGCCATACGATACCGAGGTCGGCGCCGGCACCATGCACCCGGAAACGTTTCTGCGCGTGCTGGGATCTGCTCCGTACCGCGTTGCCTATGTGCAGCCCAGCCGTCGGCCCGCCGACGGCCGCTACGGCGAAAACCCCAATCGTCTGTACAAACATTTTCAGTATCAGGTTTTGCTGAAGCCGTCGCCCGCCGGCGTTCAGGATATTTACCTGCGCAGCCTCGAAGCCATCGGCATTGACCTGCGGGTTCACGACATCCGCTTTGAAGAGGACAACTGGGAGTCGCCCACGCTGGGCGCCTGGGGCATTGGCTGGCAGGTGCTGCTCGATGGATTGGAGATTACCCAGTTCACCTATTTTCAGCAGAGCGGGGGGATCGATCTGGACCCCATCTCGGTGGAAATAACGTACGGACTGGAGCGCATCTGCGCATTCCTGCAGAATGTGGAGAGCGTGTACGAAATTCAGTGGACCGCGGACAAGACGTATGGGGATATCCGGCTGGCCGAGGAGCAGCAGCTTTCGGTCTACAGCTTTGATCGCAGCGACGCGAAGGCGTTGCGGGCGGAGTTCGAGCTGCACGAGAAGGAGGCCAAGGAGTTGTTGGACGGCTGGAAACAACAGCCTGTGGAAAATGTCGGCGCGCCGACAATTTCGCCGACTGTTGCGCCAACCATGACCCTCGAACGGGCCCGCTACCCTCTCCTCGCCGCCTACGACCACTGCCTCAAGTGCTCCCATTTATTCAACCTGATGGACGCCCGCGGGGTCATCTCTACGA
>WNEZ01058965.1_pt1 | contig 11295 bp, 9 predicted proteins | sample 5400521 | NCBI WGS metagenome assembly WNEZ01 (sample SAMN13153339, study PRJNA577476) | soil metagenome | isolation source: 120 cm saprolite under Douglas fir tree site 2 hole 1 replicate 1 | place: USA:California | collected 2015-04-18
CCTAGACCTTTCTGAGAACCAGTTGACACAGATCCCACCTGAACTGGGACAGTTAGCTAACTTACAGCGCCTAGACCTTTCTAGGAACCAGTTGACACAGATCCCGCCTGAACTGGGACAGTTAGCTACCTTGCAGGTCCTAGACCTTTCTAGGAACCAGTTGACACAGATCCCGCCTGAACTGGGACAGTTAGCTAACTTACAGACCCTGTACCTTTCTGAGAACCAGTTGACACAGATCCCGCCTGAACTGGGACAGTTAGCTACCTTGCAGGTCCTGGACCTTTCTAGGAACCAGTTGACACAGATGCCGCCTGAACTGGGACAGTTAGCTAACTTGCAGACCCTGTACCTGGATGGCAACCAGTTGACGCAGATCCCGCCTGAACTGGGGCAGTTAGCTTCCTTGCAGGAACTATTCTTAGATGGGAACCCAGACCTTTTGACACCACCTCCCGAAATTGTGGCTCAGGGAACACAAGCTGTTCTCTCCTTTTTGCAAGAGCTTTCTCGTGGGTCTCGTCTCAGGTATGAAGCCAAGCTGATCCTTGTTGGTGAAGGAACTGTGGGAAAATCCTCCCTCCTGCGTGCCTTCCATGGCAAAGCCTTTGCATCTCTGGAGACGACGCATGGCATTGAGGTTGACACTCTGGAGCTACCTCATCCTACTTTGCCCACTCAACCTCTCCGCCTCAACACCTGGGACTTCGGAGGTCAGCACATTTATCGGGCAACGCATCAGTTTTTTCTTACCGAACGGTCTCTCTACCTCGTAGTTTGGAATGCTCGTTCAGGAGGAGATGATGGCAAACTCGACTACTGGCTCAATACTATTCATGTTCTGGCTCCCAAGGCACCTATATTACTCGTCGCAACACATATTGATGAGCGAGCACCAGATCTGAATGTCACAAGGTATCGCGGTACCTATCCACAAATTGTGGATGTGCTACATGTTAGTAATAAGACAGGGGCAGGTATCGATGAACTGAAGCAAGCTGTGGCAAAGTATACAGCTATACTTCCGTTAATGGGACAACCCTGGCCAGTCTCCTGGGTGGAAGTTGAACACGCATTAGTGACTAGCCCTGAGCATCATATCAGCGCAGATGCCTATATGGACCTGTGCATGGCAAAAGGCATTCATGCTGCACTTGCACACGGCACGCTTGGAAGCTATCTGCATGACCTCGGCAAGATTCTCTATTTCCGCGATGATCTTATCCTGAGGGATATTACAATTTTGAAGCCCAACTGGGTAACCAAAGCCATCAGCTTTGCCCTGGAGGATGAAGCAACCAGAGACCGGGATGGTATTTTAGCGCATACCGAACTTCCTCGCATCTGGTCTGCTGATGAGCGAGGGCAGCGGTATGATCCGGCATTCCATCCTATCTTCCTGCGCTTAATGGAACGCTTTGATCTGTGTTATCAGATTGATCCAGAGTTATCATGGAAGTATGTAACCCACAGTCTCATCCCTCAGCTCTTACCGTATCAGCCACCATCATCACTGCCAGCCTGGACTCCTGAGCAGATGAAAGCAGGCAAGGTCCATGTGGAGATGGCCTACCATCTCGATTTTGTTCCTGCAGGTATTATGAGCAGGTTCATTGTTCGCACACACCGCTATACCTGCAACTTGCACTGGCGTGAAGGAGTTGTACTCTCCTATCAGGACCATCTTGCGCGGGCCGAATTGTTTCCTGAGTCCAAGGAGCTTCATATCGAAGCCTGGGGAGTGGAACCTCGTACATTCCTGGTCATACTCAAAGAGACGGTTGACTTGATCTTGTCTCCCTTTAAAGGGCTACAGGTCAGGCGAGAAGTCCCTTGTATCTGTCATCAGCAAGTGGAGGGAGCGCAGCCGTGTCCGGAAGCTTACCGTTATAAAGAGGACCTTGTCGAACGACTCAATCAAGGTAGAGAAACGATCGAGTGCCGAAAGAGTTTTCGCGAGGTCGTCGTCCGCGATTTGCTCTATGGCATCCACGTGAGCACAACTCCTCAGGTATACACAAGTGTTGCTGCCGGACAGCAGGAAATTCTGCGCCGCTTGGATGTGCTTCAACACCAGGGAGATTACAATAACGATATGGTATTGCAGCGCCTCAACCTGCTTTGTGAGTGGAGTGTCCGTCAGTTCACCCGTCAATGGAATCTAGAAATGCACAAGCTGGATGCGGAATGTCCCAATACTTTCTACCTCGTTCCTGGCTCTACAACGCTCTTCAATCCAAAGAATTGGATTAGCCATGATTACAAGCTATTTTTGATGTGTCAGTATCCTTCGGAACCTCATTGCATACGCGATTCCAAAGGCTACGATCTCCGTCAAACAAAGGATGGGTGGGCGGATTGGTGGGTGAAGGTATCGCCCTGGTTGAAGTGTCTGACCACGTTCCTGAAGTATAGCATGCCCGTTGCTGGTGGAGTATTGGGCGTTGTGCTCGCCGAAGATGTCTATAAGCAGTTTGATAAACAGATAGGGCTGCTAGAGAAGATCACTGAAGATATTCCCAATATTGTCGAGCATGATCCTACTAGCCTAGCTGAGATGTCTCACGCTGGAGGTTTTGAGCAGAACGTTGGATCTGCACTTCGTGTATTGCACAGTTTTCTAAAAGAGGCCGATCCTCATCAGTATTGGGATGGTCTAGAAAGGGTTATTACGGATGATGGCAATGCAAACAGACATCAACCCTTTCTGGGTCCGTGCCTTCCTCTACAATCGTAACAACAATGAGCAGCTTACTATCAGCAAGCTTAATCCGCAGATGCAGGGGTCTGGTTATGAATACCTGTACGGAAGCTGCTCATTGTTGTTACGATTGTAGAGGAAGGCACGGACCCAGAAAGGGTTGATGTCTGTTTGCATTGCCATCACTGCGCCAGCAGATTTCAGAGCCTCACCAAGAGTCTCTGCCGTAAGCGCATTGCCGGCAGCATAGAGGAGTGTTCCCTGTGCCGTAATACCGATAGCTGAACGCCAGGTGTAGACACTGTTCAAGATGGTGCCACCCCACGCTGCCCCATCCTGTGTCAAGGGATTAATCACTCCCTGGTTAATGAGTAAAGCGCCATTTTGTCGCCATGCTACAAGATCTGTATTCTGGCTGTCGAGTAGTGGATCAACTCCCCATAGACCAAGAATGAGTTTGCCTTCTTTGGTTATGGCAATAGTGGCAGCGTTGGGCTGTGGTGGCACGTACACAACTCCATTGGTCATTAATCCATATTGGCCGTCAGAATACTTGAAACCACCATTGAAGGCTGCGAGTAATGTATTCCCTTGCACGTCATTTGCTGGAATTATTCCAGGACCACGTACCCCTCTCGGTCCCCCCGGTTCCACAGTGCCGCCAACGATGTGCAGCAACGTAAAGCGATTATCAAATTGCTGCAACGTGGCAATGGCATAGGGATGTGATGGATCGGGGCGAATGAAGGCCTTGGCGTCCAGTGGTAGATAGTCGTAAGGTGCGGGTGCGTTATCCTGTACTGTCCAGGCTCCCTCGCCAGCGAGCGCCGGGGAAACCAGGGGTGTCATCGAAGGCAGCGACATTGGCGACAGGGTTGACCACGCAGGGGGTGTTGGCGATGGTATTGGTGTTGACGTAGGATGCGGCACCTTTGTTGCCACCTTCCACGGCGTATTAACCTGCTTGTTGCCGAGTTGATACTGCATCTGGGAAGCTGTATTGGAGAGGCCAAGGTACCATGACTCAATCTGGGCTGTTCTTGTAGGTCCAACTAACGTACGCAAGGTGTCAGCCATCCATGCTCCCGCTATGCCATTTCCCTGATTCATAAAGATGACAGTGATAATAGTGATGGTACAACAAAATGCAAATAAAACACTTAATCTCTTTTTACGTGATTTCTGTTGCTTTTGTTTGCGTTTCAGACGCCACTGTACCAGCGGTAGCGGTTGTGGAGAGAGCTGCGGCTGTGGCTCCGGGACTGGAGTGATAGGAGGCAGAAGATCGATAGAGTCATCGATCGAAGGTTCAAAAGAGAGCTGCGGCTGTGGCTCCGGGACTGGAGTGATAGGAGGCAGAAGATCGATAGAGCCATCGATCGAAGGCTCAAATGAGAGTTGCTGCGGCTCAGGGACTGGAGTGATAGGAGGCAGAAGATCGATAGAGCCATCGATCGAAGGTTCAAATGAGAGCTGCTGTGGCTCAGGGACTGGAGTGATAGTGGGTATTCGATCGGTTGGGTCATCCAACGACAGCTCAAGTGAGAGTTGCAGGGACGGCTCAAGGACCGGAGTGATAGTGGGTATTCGATCGGTTGGGTCATCCAACGACAGCTCAGGTGATACTTGTTGTAGCAGCTCCGTGGCAGGAGTGATCTCAGGCAGAAGATCGGTTGGGTCATTGACCAGAGGTTCAGAATAAAGCGTATTGGGAGGGAACTCCGCAGGAGTCTCGGGTAGTGGGGTTAGAGAAGATTTTGCAAGCCGCCGCTTGCGCTGCTGAAACCGCCGCCAGATTGGAGTTTGTGATTCTGGTGACATCGTGGTTATATAACCTCCCATGAGACAAATTCTTGCTCATACCTTTCCATATATCAAGACGTATTGAAATATAGGTTGTAATCGATGTAGGAAGATCGTCCTTTTCTGTATGTACCTCTGCTGAATTGTTCCACTGAATGTGACAGGAATCTACTATTGTCACATTCTCTGAATGGCCTTCTCAAGGAGACTTAGCCTATCAATGTTAGCGATGTGACTGGTATGGCCATGTTACAAGGTGGTGGGGAGATAATGAGAGTTTGCCTGCTCAGTCTAGGGCAATTGCATCTCACTTTTTATATGAGGACGAACCTGCAATGTCCGTTCGCCCAAGAATCAAATTATACAACAATTCTATCATGTCAGGGGCAGGATTCGATGGATTTTCTGTACGTCAACCGTCAGAAAATTGACAGTGCCAGTGACAGTACCTATGGTCAGGGGAGCATTGGTCTCGTTGCTGATGCTCCGGACAATCCAACAACGGTCACCTATCGGGACGCACGGATATGGACGATTGGATGAGAATGTTTCACGTGAAACATCAGCTCTACAGATGTTATATTATCACAGTGAACGGCCCATATACTTTGCATGCTGACCTCATAGGGAGTCGCAATATCACCATGCGAGCGTTGCTCATTCGGCAGGACTGGATGAGTACGGGTGAATTGTCAGATCGCCCTGATGTGTCGGACCGCGAAGCCAAAAGGGATAATATGAAGTTGTGGTAAGGAGGTGTAACAGACACGTGCTATAATTCAAAAAGAGGAGGATTTTCGTGGCAGCGAACCCACAAGATAATGACCCACACGGACTTGCTATGTCTATGGGAGATTTCGAGAGACTTGTAGACGCAGAGGATATTCCTCGCTACGAGCTTATTGATGGTGTCGCCTACAATATGACAGGGTCAAGCGAGGAGCATGGTCATATTGTTAATAACATCTCGACCCTTATCAGTTCCCACATTGGACGGAGAGGGTCTTGCAGAGCATATCAAAACCAATATGTCAAGATCCCCAATAGGCCATCTTCTGTCCCAGATGTGGTTGTTACCTGCAACAATACAGACTGGGATAAAGAGAAGAAACTCAAACCATTCAAGATCCAACACCCCCGTATTGTTGTCGAAGTACTATCGCCGAGCACTGAGAAGTTTGATCGCAAGGAGAAGTTTGCCCGCTATCGATGCTGCCCCTCATTGGAAGTCTATATCCTGGTGAGTCAGGACGAACCGCATGTTGAGGTATATCGTCGCACATCAGGGTGGATGGTAGAACACTATTCATCAGGGCAGACCATCAGGTTGGATCAGATTGGCCTTGATCTCCTGATTGATGAGGTCTATGAGGGTGTGTTCTAAACTGTGGTAGCAACGCCTCTTCGCTGAAATGCTCCGAAAATAACAAACCAAACAAAGACCCCCTCGGTATAGCACCTTATCATTACCCACAAGCCCGAAGGTCCTATGGTAGATGATCAAAAGTACTAGGCTAATTGACAAGAAAAGAGAGAAAGTAAAAAATAGGAGGATAAGAGAAAGATAAAGGAGGAACAGGTATGGACGCATCAGCGCGGACGCATCAGCGCAAGAGGAAAGTACAAATACGGATAGTTGGGCACAAGATGAATTAGGAGGAGCAGATTTTGGAGATAAACGGCTCACGAATCGATTTATTCATATAATAAGCGATATTGCAGCGCAACCAGAGGCAAGTGTTCCACAAGCGTGTGGAACAGAGGCCGCGACCAAGGCCACCTATCGTTTCTTGGATAATGAGAATGTGACTCCAGAGGCAATTCGTGCTTCACATCGAGATAAAACAGTAGAGAGAGTGAAAGAATACAAAGTAGTATTAGCTATTCAAGATACGACATCACTGAACTATACGGCTCATAAAGCAACAAGTGGATTAGGACCAATTGATGGAAATGGGAGCAATGGCATGCACGTGCATTCCGTGCTTGCTGTGAGTTCTGATGGTATCCCATTAGGCCTCGTGCATCAACAGGTATGGAGCCGTGATCCAGAGAAAAAGAGAAGCAAAGAAGAACGTAAGAAGTTGCCAATTGAGGAGAAAGAAAGTTATCGCTGGTTACAAAGCGTTGATGCAACAAGTAAAGCAATGGATATTGAAACACGTATTATCACCGTTGCTGACCGGGAAGCTGATATTTTTGAACTCTTTGCGCTTGCACGCCCTGACAATATGGATCTTCTTATTCGGGCAGTTCAAGATCGTCGGGTGCAAGTTGGTGATTCTGAGATCGGAAAGCTGTGGAAGAGCGTAGAAGCTGTTGAACCAGCAAATCAAATAATGACCATCCATTTAGAGCACAAACCAGGAATGCCTGCGAGAGACGTTACTTTGATGGTACGCTGGCTTCCTGTCTCTATCCAGCCTAGCGCGAATAAAAAGAAAAAACAGACGCCGGTTCTTTTAACCGCTATTTTGGTGACAGAAGTCAATGCACCAGAAGGCGTCGAGCCCCTCGAGTGGCTTCTGCTTACAACCTTATCTGTTGAGACATTTCAACAAGCTGCACAATGTGTCATCTGGTACCGCTTTCGCTGGTTAATCGAACGGTATCACTTTGTCCTCAAAAGTGGCTGTCACCTGGAAAAGCTGCAATTAGAAACAGCAGAACGGTTAGAGCGGGCATTAGCACTCTATTGTATTGTCGCTTGGCGGCTCTTACATCTCACCTATTTGGCACGAGTGACTCCTGATGCTTCTTGTGAAGTGGTTTTCCAGACACATGAATGGCAAGCTCTTCACGCTTTTACTTATCAGACAAACGTGCTTCCCACTACACCACCCTCTTTGCATGAAGCTACGCGTTTAGTAGCCAAACTTGGTGGTTTCCTCGCTCGCAAAAGTGATGGGGAACCTGGTGTTCAAACCATCTGGCGCGGCTTGCGCCGTTTAGATGACTTAGCCTCTATGTGGCTCCTTCTTCACTCTTTTTCCTCTCAGGAGCCCTTCCGGAGTTGTGGGTAATGATAAGATGCGTGCAGGAGGCAATTCCTCCCCCGCATACAATGACGGGGGAGGAATTGCCAAGTTTTTATGAAGCGCCCCTAATTAGAGGCGCTTATTATATCTTCTCCACTAATTTTTTTTATCCAACATGAAAAACAATTTTATGCTCATTTTCTTGCACATTGGCTTCCATCTGACATGTAACCGTATCTCTTAGAATATAGCAGCGTACCACTACATATTCAGCAAAATTGCATCTATCACAAGAAATGCTCTCGTATTCACTCTTGTGAATGCTATGCTGGTATTCCTCTAGATTTGTGTATATGATCTCAATAGCGTGTGAGCAATGTGTACAATATAGGTCTACATTCATTCTCTTAGTCTAGGAAGAGTATCACTATTCTCACTTATTCAGGATCTGCAAGATCAGATCAAGCTTTTTGTTTGTCTCATCCGCTTGGTGCTTCGCTTCGATTTGCTGATCGATAACTACGCTAATTTGCCGACTAACATGTGCAAGATCGACTTTCAACTGCAATGCATCACTCTGCACTGTTGGTTGGTTCATGTGTGGTATCACTTTCTATTATTGCCGTTTGTTAGTTCTCACGGTTCGCTGATTCTGGAAGGCAGTTCGACAGAAAGGTGGTAAACTGAGAGGGGTGGGCCTCGCGTGTTGGGCAGGAGAAGGCAGAAGAGTGAAGAAGAGAGAAAAGGATATGGAGGATAGCCAAGATCTCACGATCAAATGGAGAAGATGGGGATAGCCAAGCTGCTGGATGAGCATTTTGAGATGCATGGGAACTGGGGTGGGATCAGCTTTGGAGCGGTGGTGGTCGGCTGGCTCAGTCATATCCTCTCGGAAGGAAATCACAAGTTGAATCATGTGGAGCCGTGGGCTCTTGAGCACAAGACGATCTTGCAAAGCTGTTTGGATGAGCATGCACAAGCACTGGACTGGAGTGACGATCGCTTGGCCACCGTGCTGGATTACCTGGGAAGAGATGAGGTCTGGGATGGTTTTGAAACGGACTTGAGTCGGCATTTGCTTCGGGTCTACGATTTGTCGGCCCAGATTATTCGCCTGGATAGCACCACAAGCAGTAGTTACGCTCAGGTGACGCCGGACGGACTTCTGCAATTCGGTCACAGCAAAGATCATCGGCCCGACTTGCCCCAGTTCAAAGTGCAGCTCTCCGCTCTTGATCCGATCGGATTGCCGATCACCAACACGGTGGTTGATGGTTCGCGAGCTGATGATGGGCTCTATGTGCCAGAGATTAAGAAGGTGCAGAAGGTAGTCGATCAGCATGGATTGCTCTACATCGGAGATTGTAAAATGGCTGCGCTCTCCACCCGCGCCTATCTGGTCCAAAGCGGGGATTGCTATTGCACGCCGTTATCGGCGGTGCAACTCAATGCCGAGCAGCGAGCCGAGCTGCTTCAGCCGGTCTGGGAAGGAAAGCAGAAACGGGAACCCATCGAGCGAACCAATGAGCAGGCAGAGAGGCAGGTGATTGCACAAGGCTTCTGCCTCCAGCGCAATCAAGCGATCAGCGCAGAGGAGCAGAGCTTCTGTTGGCAGGAACGACTCTTGGTGGTTCGCTCGCTCAAATTGGCAGCGGTTCAAGAACGAGGGCTGCGTGAGCGTGCAGCCAAGGCTTTGGCCCAGATACAAGGACTCAATGTCCGCGGGCGAGGCAAACGTCATTTCCGCAGTCAAGAGGAGTTGCAGGAAGCGGTTCAGGCGATTGTCAAGCAGTATCGGGTGGAGGGCTTGCTCACGCTTTCCTATCAGGAGCAGGTGGGGCAACGGATGGTACGAGGCTATGGGAAGCGTGAAGCGGAAGTCAGAGAGGAACATGAGGTAAGGGTGGAAGTCGTGATTGATGATGCAGCAGTGGATCAGGCCATTGCGGCCTTGGGCTGGCAAGTGTATGCTACCAATGCTGCGGTCCAGCAGTTCTCGCTGGAGACCCTGGTGCTCGCCTATCGCGGTGAATACCTCATCGAGCACGATTTTGGGAGACTGAAAGGGCAGCCCTGCTCCTTACGCCCCCTCTATGTGGCCTCGCCTCACCGCATGAAAGGCCTTCTGCGCTTGTTAACGATGGCATTACGCGTCTTGATTTTAGTAGAGTTTGAAGTACGTCAACAACTGGCGGCCCGAGGAGAAACCCTCAAGGGTCTGTATGCAGGGCAACCGACACGAGCCACAGCCCGTCCAACCGCAGAGAAATTGTTACGGGCTTTTAATGGTATCACGCTGACAAAAGTGGAACAAGGAAAAGAGCAGTATTGGCATGTCACACCCTTATCAAAAGTGCAAAAGGTGATTCTTGAATTGCTGAGCCTGCCTCCTGACCTCTTTGCCCGCGTTGCTGCCGCTTCGCGGCGCTTGGCTCATGCTCGGTGAGGATCGGATGACAAGGGAATGGCAACATGGCACAAGAAAATATGCTTGAAGAGCGCTCTTGGTTCACTCTCACGGGAGGCTTCTCGCTTGCCCGAAGAAGACACTTTCTCTCATAAAGCTGCAGTTGTGGATTGATTCCCTTCCCATTCTTCGGAAGCAAGCCATTCTTTCCAACTGGCTTTCCCAATGAGCGAACCGTGAGTTAACATTGCAAGCTCATCGCTATCAGGTTCAAATTCTTCGTAATACTTTTGCCACCATCTATGATTTTCATTTTTTGCCCAAAGCTTCACTTGATCAGCAAGTAAATAGGCTTCTTCACATTTTTCACGTATAAACTTTTGTCTTTCTGCTCTATTATTGAATACTTGCGTATAGTAATTAGCAGCAATTCCTCCCACTGTTGCTAATATTCCTCCAAGTACAGTAGCAAGAAGAGTTAGTAAACTTTGACCTAACATATTCCCTCACAGATGATTACAGCTATTCAAAAGCAACTACCCTAATAAATAGGACGTGTATAGAGCAGTATTTTACAATAGGCTGTGTTTAGCCAGTTAGCGCTTAAGGAACAGTCGTAAGAGATCTAGTAAAGGATGTAAGGTACCTTCTTTCGTAGGAAAAAGGTAGCGAAGTATTTGATACATGTAGAGTACCGACGGGATTTGAAAAAGAAGTGTAATTTCAGGGTTTTTGGTAACAACGAATGAAACAAAACTTGCAACTTCTGAAAAGGTACATACCCCCATGACGAAATACAATGCATTCTGTTGCATCTGTACCTCTCTGGGATTGCCTTCCTTTGGATTTCTTGCTATGCCTTTATGAGATATGTTCGTTTTGGTATGCTTGAAATGAGTCTTATGTATGCGGTTTTTCAACACAGATATCTCCTTGCAACACAAAAGTTAGCAAAGAGGAGCTTTGTGCCTTTAGTGAACCTACCCTGCTTCACACTTGGCCTGTATAATAAATGAGGCTCTAAGCGAAGGCTCACAAGAAACCGTTTCTGTCTCACTCTTGGATGTGTATTCAATTGTTTGCTGTGGTACTGTGTACTCACACCGTTTTTGATGAGAATGGGTAGGATTTGTTAGCAGATATCTTATCACAGTTGAGGCATGCATGCAAGAGTACGCATGCCCTCATGCCCTCCAGAGCTTGTGAATTATCATAAAAATCCCCTTTTTGCAGTTAATGCTCATCGTTCGAGTAAAACAAAAGAAGTATGACAATTATAAAATGCAAAAAGCACAACCAAAACGGGGTTTTCCCAGTTTGTCATGACTAATTTGGGCAAAGTATTGTGGCTCTATCACCAAAGTCTCCTGTATATACGGTGGTACAAGCAATGCGATCATTTGATG
>WNEZ01005284.1_pt1 | contig 11294 bp, 8 predicted proteins | sample 5400521 | NCBI WGS metagenome assembly WNEZ01 (sample SAMN13153339, study PRJNA577476) | soil metagenome | isolation source: 120 cm saprolite under Douglas fir tree site 2 hole 1 replicate 1 | place: USA:California | collected 2015-04-18
GTGGTGGTGTAATCATCATAGCCGTATGTGGCTTGCGCTGCCTGGTTGCCTGAGGCATCTTTCGTGGTGGTTGATTGCAGCAACTGCAGCATGTTGGCGTTGATGTAAGCTGCGTCGCTTTTGTAAACGTTATCGATTTCCCGATCAGGAGCGGCGGCAAAGTTGCCGTTCTGCTGGTAGTCCCATTCCTTTGTGACAGTGGGATTGTTGTAGCTGTCATAGCAGTATTCAACTTTCTTAGTGAGGGCTGTTCCCGACGCGCTGGGCCAGCTCAAGGTCTCCCTGATTGGTACAGAATTCTGGACGAACCCGGCCATCGCTGGACATGCTCCTGGGGCTCCGTAATCTATGGTTTTGGTCAATACGCCGCCGCCCGTGACTGCCCCTCGGAAATATTGTATTTGGGTGTTCCAGTTGCCTCTGGCCGCCTCGGAGAATGTGTAAACGCGATTGTCGCTTGCAGTTACCGTTCCGTCATTGTAGGAGGGTGTCGTAACAGTGACCTGCATCTGGCATGAAGAGGCATTTGCGCAGCCCAGTTGCGCCGGGTTGAAACTCCAAGTTTGTCCGTCGGCGACTCTGGAGATGAGCCACCGATTCATATTGCCATTCTGATCGCCGAAATTGCTGTAGCCATACGTAATGGCTCCGCCACTGGGGAGGGTCATGCCAGTGATCATCCCGTACGAATCCTGGATAAAGGAATAAGTGCTGCCATCCGGAAAGACGATGCTCTGCACGGATGACCCGTTCCCGGAATACTCGCCGACGCCGACCTGATTAAACTGTGTGACCCACTGCACTGGTGCAGTATTGAGAGTAACTCTGGAACGGTCTCCACCGCCGGGATTGCAGCCCTGCTCGCATAAGTAATCTATAAACACCTGATTACCGGCCCTGGTCGTGATGGCGGGAGTACGCCCAAGGGTGTCAACCACATTGATTATCGTCGGATCCTGGCCCGCCGAGAAGGTCAAGAAGTTGCCATTTGTATCCTGTAACCATGGAGCACCGGGCCCTGAAATCGGGGCTGGTTCGACGGTGCCATCGGGGTGATAAACAGTGACATTATTGTTGGTTATTACAAACTTGTAGCCACTATCATCTCCCGCCATGGTTGAACCTGTAGGGACCTGGCCCCCATTTGTGCAGTATTGAGAGGATTGATAAAGCTTAAAGCCATTGGAATCAGTGGTACCGGGAGCGCGGTGGTTTGTGCCGTTTGGCTCTTGATAGGAATAATTGGTGTATGTAGTGCGGTACTGAGGCTGGCAAACTGTGTTGAAAGTTACGCACCCGCATTGCTGCGAGCTCTGAGAAAAGCTCGCATTGCCTGCTTCGCCTCCGGTAATCAATCTAAATCCCCCGCCTAGGTTTACGCCTATCGGAGCTACTCCATTAGGCATCCAGTGCTGAGTGCCGTTGATCTGATCGGCCTGCACTATCCAGAAGCGGCTGTCATAAACAAGCCTTGCTTGCATTTGTTTGATGCTTCCCCTTTGGGGATAAGTCGCAATTGGGATTTCGATATGCAAATTACCGTTGGCAAGATTAATGAAGCCATTTTCCACCGGGAATGAAGTGGTGAATGCTGGAATACCTGGTTCGTCCATAAATGACTGTTGCGCCGCTCCAGACAGCGTCGCAACAACCATGACCGCACTCAAGATGCACCACTTTGTGGCTCTCATTGATCCTCCAAGGCAAATTAGGTGTGACAAAAACACTTACAGCAGGATCGTCGTAATGACGTCAACAGTTTGCCTGGAGCGTGATGACAGGCAGCAACAACAGGGGGAAAGTGAGGAACAAACTACCAGAGCTGGATGAGTGATGGCAAGAAATATTTAGTTTAAATCAGGAACAAATTGTTACTTGAGATATATGCGAATATCGACTCCGGACAATAGACCTGTGAATGGCACTGCCAAGAGAGACGTAACAAGTTTCCTTTATACCCAGCGAACGATCATGGACATTCATCGGAAACTAAAGATTAGTAGGAACAGATTGAGTAATCGGGTAATTTGGAAGAAGCAAATGGCAATTAGTAGTTAGCAATTGGCAACAGCAAAATAGGACCAAAATCGGACAAATAGTGGCAAAAACTTCAATTATCTCCGGGCTGAGAAAAGTGAAGGTAGCACGTGGGTTGGTATGTCAATGGAAAAGAACTGAACTATGAGGAATATGGCGAGTATATAAAGCAGCAGGTGGCGGAAAAGCAGCGCACGCAGGACGAGATCCAGCGCCGGATCAACGAGGTAAGCGAGGCGTTCAGGGCGTGCACGGAGTTTATTGAGCAGCATCCGGAAGTGCATTACGAGCTGAAGGACGCGCAGGCGCGGGAGCATGCGCTTTACCAGAAGCTAAGGCAGAACCTGGAGCGGGCCGACAGTGCTCCGCGGTGCGAGAAGGTACGCGAGGATGGGACGGTGTGCGGGTGTCCGCAGATGAAGGGCTACCGATACTGTTATGCCCATGAGCGGATGCTGGCGATGCGGTCCGGCAGGCTGGAGCTGCCGGCGCTGGAAGATGCGAATGCTGTCCAGATGGCGATTATGCGGGTGCAAAAGGCGCTGATTGACGATGAGATCAGCGAGAAGAAAGCCGGGCTGTTGCTCTATTCATTGCAGATGGCATCCAGCAATCTCAAGCACACGACGTTTACGGACAGCAAGAAGGAAGTGGTGACGGAGATGGTTGAATCGCCGAGAACGCCGACATCGCGCGACATCGGAAAAACCGCACCGCTGATGAACGCTGATCAAAACCTTTTACCGCAGATTAACGCGGATAAACGCGGATCAGGAAAAAGCCAACGCAATGGTCAGCCACAGCCGAGGGCGGCTGTGCCACACGAGCATCGCCTGGGATGAGTGGAGCTAAGTCCTTTAGATCTTGGGATGAACGGGGAGGGGCAGGGCACGAAGATTGAGTAATCGGGAAATCGGGAACACCAATCGCCGAGACCGTCATCGCACGACCTCGCCGAGATCGGAAGAGCAAAACCGGTTAAACACGGAGGCCACAGAGGAACACTGAGGAAAACCCAACCTTCGGACTCGTTTCTGGCTGGACAGATCAACTGATGCGCGCGGCCGGCTTGCGCACTTCTATTTGTCCATCTCGTACGCGGACCTCCAGGCAGGGCTGTGGATGCACCGCCGGGCCATTGAGCACGCGGCCATCTTCCAGAGAGAATCGAGAATAGTGATATGGACAGACAATACTGTTGCCAACAAGTTTGCCTTCCGCAAGTGGTCCACTAAAGTGGGAGCACGTCTCAGCCAGGGCAAAGACCCGCTCTCCGCGACGAACCAGCAGAATGGGTACGCTATTGTGGAGCGCTCGCGTTGGCTTCTCGTCTTTTAACTCTGTTTCAGGAAGAACGGCCACAAACTCTGTTGGGAAGGCTTGCCCCTGTGTGCGATCGACGCCGACCCTGCGCTTGTAAACCATCTCGCCACCTAAATGGGCCGCATATGACATAACGGCATAACCCAGCGCGGCGCAGATGCGGCCACCCGTGCGCGACCTCTTCTTTTTCTTCTTGCGCAGTACCAGTGAGGTTGTAAAGAGCGCAGTTGCGCTTAGATTGAGCAGCCCATGAATGAATCCGGTACGACGAGCCGGCGGATCAACATCTGACCAGTCGGTCATGCCGGTCATTGCCGTGCCTGCTGCGGCGATTAACCCGATTGCTATCGACGTGTCGGCTGCCAGCGCAAATTCACGGCGGGCACGAATCATATCCAGGAGATCAAATGCAATGGCCACGCTCCAGGCGCCGATTGGCACATCCGTGAGGACAACGTGCAGCGGTTCACCCAGCCAGGTACCGTTCAAAAAGTTCCTGATCTTTTGCGCGCTCTCGCGTCCGCCACCATACAGGAATTTGTCGATCTGTTTCTGCACTCTTTCATCGATTGGCGGGTGAGAGATTGGCGCGTGAGACGGTACTGGCGATTCCCCTGAGTCAAGAACGCCGATGTCCAGATTGGTTGGGGTGGTTGGGATATTTGGGTTCGCCATCGGCCCTCCTCAATTCTTCATTTCTTCATTCTTTATTCTTTCGACAATGATTCTTTCGACAATGGATGAGATGCCAAATTCAACGGCCTCAAGGAAGATTGATTAATCGGGTAATTTGCTAATCGAGTAATCGGGTAATTGAAATTCATCATGTAAACGCTCTGGAACCAAAGTGCCCAATTTCTAATAGACTCGTCTGAAAGTGCCACGCTAGCTCCGGTCCGCATGAGAGAGACTAAGCTGATCGCATTTGCTGAACTTTCGGGCTGCGCGTGCGATCTTGTTTGCGACTGCTGTAAAAGGCTGCTCCGCCGGCCGAGGCTCTACTAATCTGGGGGCTCGGCCGGATTTGTTATGAACTATTTATGATGAGTCTTTGTCATGGATTCAGGAGGGGGAACCTTGGCCGTGGAACAGGACCTTTGGGAAAGGGGCTTTCAGCTTGCTTATTTCCTGTTTCCCGAGCGTGGCACGGCACTGCGCATCCTGACCGGGGCGCTGAATAAGCTGCGCGTCCAGCGCGGCCGCGAAACCCGCAGAAGTTACTGGCGTGACAAGCACCTGAAGCGAGGTATCACGCGGATCACGCGCGATGAGAGTGACGCTTTACAGTGGCTGATCTTTTCCGAATCCGATGAGGTTGAAAAACAGCAGGAAGAAGATCACCCTGCCCTTGCCGCAGAGATGATGGTGCGCTACATCAAGAACCTGGTTCGCATGACCACAGCCATGTCTTCTTTCTACGTAAACATTGGCCTGCACCGTCTGCTTTACAACTACAGCACGGCCGAAACCCAGCAGGTGTATGAATCGGTGACAGAACGCTTTCTTGGCGCGGACGAGTATCGGCGGGCGAAGAGTGCGCTGATGAAGAAACTTCTCAAGCGCTTCGGCATGCTGAAGACATGCCGGACGCAGCACGGCGAACTAAGATTTGAGACGCTTGAGATTAACGATCAGCAGGAAGTCTGGGAACGTCTGGTGGACACCTGCCTGAAGGCGTTTACGCCGTGGAGCACTCTGCAGTCCTGCCCGGTTCCCGCGCATTATGACGCTTCGCGCGATAAGCTTCCCACCCGGCTGTCCGGAAGTGGAAGTGAACGGGTGGACTTCAATCAGGTTGAGATTAACCGCTGCCACGCCTTTATCGATCCAGTCTGCGCTGGCCGGCTTATGGAGGCGCTGCTCTTGCAGCCGCCGATGGAGAAACTGGCCTTGCCAAGGTTCTACATGGAAAATGAACGCATTAAGAACGATCCTACGCATCTTGATTCTGGCAACACTTCCGGACTGACCCCGGGCGAACGCGAAAACATCAGCCAGCAACTTTCTGCTCAGGCATCACGCCGCAAACAGGCCGATCCGCAATTGATCATCGTAGTGGTGGATGGGGAAGAGCGTGCGCAACTTCATCTGAAAACAGCCAGCAGCCAGACCATCACTCTGGAGGAAGGCGATGAACTCATTGAGATTCGCACACGGTTCGCCGGGGAAGACCTTCCGCTTGCGATCTATCCTCTGGCGTACACGGAATCGCGAGGCTTGGCTGCTGCCCGGGAAACTCTCTGGCGCGGCCCCTCCGGCAATCTGGATTTGACCATCGTGCTGGCTGCAGTTCTGGGAGAAGAACCAGTGCAAGCTACGGCAACCATCCGTTTCAAACCAAAGATTTTCCCGTTGGCCAGCAGAGCGTTCTGGCCGGATCGCCGCAAATGGATTCCGGCATTGGCAGGGCTGGCCTTGGTGATCGCGGCCGTGGTGACTGCGCGCTTTGCCCTTGTGCGCGAACACGGCTTGCCATCTGTCCCGCAGGCTGTGTCCCAGAGTACGCCCACGCTGAACGTAACGCCGAATCCCACTCCCAGCGCAACGCCGCTTCCGCAAATTGCAGCCGCTCACGTGGTGTACACGCTAGTCCCTGACGAATTGGCAACGCGCGGTTCAGCAGGCGGTGAGACCGTGATTGCAGTTCCCAAAGGGCAAGCAATCATTGATCTGGATCTGCCTGTGCGTTCTGAGTACGCGCAGAAGAAGCTGCGCGCCAGCCTGAAACTGTTCTTCAAGCCCGGCGAGATTCTGAGCGAAAACAACTTGCGGCCAAAGCCCTCTAAGAATGGTCTGGTCGTCACTTTCACCGTGCCCTCAGACAAGCTGGCAGCAGAGCTGGAGTACGCAGTAGAACTGCAGATCGGCAAACCAGGGCAGAAACCCGAAACCGTGGAATCCTATGGATTCAGAATCAAACGCAGCCGAATCAAACAAAGCCAATGATTCGAATCATTTCAAAACTCGAATGAGTTCAACGATAGTTCGTTCAACGATAGTTCAATGATGAATGATAAGAAATTTCAAATAAATCGTTCGGCGAATCGTCGTCCGCATGCGGCCCTGCAATTAACTTCTTTGACCTCAGCCAGATAAACCCAGGCGCGTCATTAGCATCAACCCCATGCGCACCGGTGTCTAAGCTGAAGGGTTAAAAATCTCCTTATCTTTTTCCGAAAGTGCCACGCTCGGAGCCTGTTGGGTGGTGTACAAGGTTGTTTAGGAAAGCCATTTTTTAATTTCGCAAGGGTCGAGGCGACGGCTCGTTCTCTAGCAGTTCGGAACAGGTAACAGGGCAAATGGCTAGCGGAGATAAACAGCAAATGAACGCTACGGAATGTGCCAGTCGGGCAGGCAAGTATGCGTTTGGAGTTGATGAAACAAAGGCAGTCCAGCTTTTGCGGAAGCTGGCGGACGAACTTGAAGCTGGGGAAATTGCGCTTTATAGTGTCTCGACAGCCTGCCATGCATCACATGAGGAATTTACGGTACGGGAATTGGTAATTGAATTCCTGGAAGAGGCCCCTGCTGTTGCGGCTATCAAGCAACCCGGACCGCACATCATCAAAACTTAAAAAAGACTACGCTCCCAGGAACGACCTTACGAAGTAGACGAAAAAAACTCCTCCACTTCGGCAAGGTCGTTAGTTTTTTTATAGGCCGGCAGGCTATCCATAAAAATCTTTCCGTAGCGTTGCTTCAACAGGCGATTATCCAGCAGCGCCAGCACGCCGCGGTCTTTCACCGAGCGAATCAGCCTGCCAAAACCCTGCTTCAAGGAGATCACCGCCGACGGCACCTGATAGTCGAAGAAAGCGTTTCCACCGTTCGAGTCAATGGCTCGCACACGTGCCGCGACGATCGGATCACTGGGCACAGCAAACGGAAGCCGGTCAATAATCACGCAGCTTAGTTGCTGCCCCTGCACGTCCACACCCTGCCAGAATGACGACGTTGCAAACAGCACGGCATTCGGCGTAATACGGAATTCTTCCAGCAACGCGTTCTTCGGTGCTTTCCCCTGCAACAGCATGGGATAGGGCAGCTCACCCAGAAGGCGATCATGAATGTCATTCATCTGGGCATAGCTGGTGAAAAGGCAGAATGCACGACCCTGCGTGATTTCCAGAATGCGGCGGATCTTATCGGCCGCGCGATTGCCAAAGATGGTTGATCGTGGATCAGGCATATCAGGTGGCACATAAAGCACTGCTTGTCGGGCGTAATCGAAGTGCGAAGGCACAACCAGCTCTCGCGTGTGTTCCAGGCCGACACGCTGACGGATATATTCAAAATCGCCGCGTTGCGGCGCCGCAGCCACGGCCAGTGTGGCGGAAGTCAGTATCGCCGTTTCCACGGCATCAAACAGCTTGGTCTGCAGAATTTGCGACACGTCAATCGGTGTGGCCTGCAGAATCACGTGACGCATGCCCTTGCGGCCTTCACCGCGCCATTCAATCCAGAAGACCGTATTCTTGTCTTCTGATTCCATGATGAACGCTAGCTGGGTCTTCAATTCCTGCGTGCGCCGCGCGAAGTTAAATACTTCATCGGGCTTTTTCGGCAGCAGCTCAAGCTGTGAGAAGACGTATTCCAGGGACTTCATCACGGCTTCATAATCTTTGTCGTTCTTGATCAGGAAGCCTTCGCGATTGCTGAATGCAAAACGGCCCTCACCTGCCGGCAGCAGTCCAAAGAAAAAACGCGCGCGTTCCCGCAGCCGCGCCAGCCCCTGAAGAAGCGTGGCTGACATCACCTGTTTCCGTTGCAGTGTCTGCTCAATGTCACGGGCCAACTCTTCAAAGCGCAGATTGCTTACACTCACCCCGAAGTAGCTGCTGGCCACGTCTTCCAGCTCATGAGCTTCGTCAAAAACTACCGCCGAGAATTCAGGCAGGATGCCGGCATCCGGAGCGCCAGATTGACGCAACGCCAGGTCCGCGAAAAAGAGATGGTGGTTTACGATGATGATGTCGCTTTCCATCGCGCGACGTCGCATCTCGGTGATAAAGCAACGGTCCCACTGCGTGCACTTTTGTCCGGTACAACGATCGGTACGGGCGTCCAGCTTGGACCAGAGCTGCGTGGTTTCCGGTAGCTCGGTCAGTTCCGCTCGATCGCCGCTCTCGGTGTGCTCCTCCCACTCCGCAATCTGGCGATACTGCTCTATCTCCTGCAATCCGGACAGCACGGGTTGATTGCTGAGATCATAAAGTTTCTGCCGGCACAGATAATTGTTGCGGCCTTTCATATAGCAGACACGCAGCGGGCCCAAATGCTTTTCCAAAAACGGGATGTCTTTGAAGAAAATCTGTTCCTGCAGATTTTTGGTGCCGGTGGAAATAATCACCCTTTTACCACTGCGGATGACCGGAACCAGATAAGCTAGAGTCTTACCTGTCCCGGTGCCGGCTTCCACAATCAGGTGGCGGCGCTCCTCTAAAGCCTTTTCGACGGATTGCGCCATCTCAAGCTGGCCGCGGCGAAACTCATAATTGGGATGGGCCTGGCTGAGCAGGCCGCCGGGCGCAAAGAATTGTTGCAGCGTCGGCAGACGGCGGGGTTGAGCTGCGGTTTCCGGGTGCGAGGGCGAGGCCATAACAGCGGTCTTTTTATAATAGCTGGTAAATAGCAATTGCGATTGGTAAAGGCGAGCATCAACGCGCGTTTCCAACTGGCGGTTCGCTCTAGTGAGAGAAGAGAGATTATCCGTAGTGGCAGAGAAAACAAAAACTCGTGTTCCCGTACTGGCGATTGTCGGACGCCCGAATGTTGGTAAATCCACGCTCTTCAACCGTCTGATCGGCTCTCGACGGGCTATTGTCGGCGACGAACCCGGCATCACCCGTGACCGTCTTTATGGCGAAACCATCTGGCAGCATCGCAAGCTGCGCATTGTGGATACCGGCGGCATTGTTCCCGACGACAAAGCCCTGATCCCGTCAGAAATTTTCCGCCAGGCCCGGGTGGCGTTGGAAGAATCCGACGCCATTGTCATGGTAGTGGACGCGCGCACCGAGTTGGCATCGCCCGACCTGGAACTGGCGCGATTATTACAGAAGCTGGGCAAGCCGCTGTTTCTCGCCGTAAATAAAGTGGATTCCACCAAACAGGAGGCGGCAGCGGAAAACTTCCGCACGCTTGGCATTCGTGAACTTTATCCCATTTCAGCCGAGCATGGGACAGGAGCGGCGGAACTGCTGGAAGCGGTGCTCGCTGTCGTGCCCGTCGTGACCGATGCTGACGACCCCGAAGATGAGCACAGAAACAGGAGAGAGCGCCGCCGCGATAAGGCTCAGTCAGGGACCGAACAACAAAGCGAAGACGAAGTTCATCTGGAGCATCCCGGCGCAGACGGTGCAGAACAGGCGGAGTCAGACGTTGAGCCTGAAACGGATACTCGGGAGACCAAAGTTGCCATCATCGGCCATCCCAACGTGGGCAAATCAACACTGCTGAACGTTCTTACGGGCAGTTCGCGGGCGATTGTTTCTCCCATCGCGGGAACCACGCGTGACGCGGTGGATGAGGTCATTGAGAAAGATGGCAAGATCTACCGGTTCATTGACACGGCTGGGATCCGGCGCAAAGGTAAAACCCATCTGATGGCAGAAAAGCTTTCTGTAGTGATGGCACGCAAGCATCTGGAAGCCGCCGATGTTGCCCTGCTGGTGATTGATGCGGTGGAGGGCGTTACTTCCTCAGACGCGACCATCGGCGGTTATGCGCATGAGAGCGGACGCTCGGTGATTATCGTTGTGAACAAGTGGGACTTGATCGGGCCAGGACGAACAGATGGTAAGCCCGCGGCCGACCGTACCATCTACGAAGAGCAGGCGCGCCGGTCATTGAAATTCCTGGAGTACGCTCCCATCGTTTTTATTTCAGCTTCGTCGGGCAAGAATCTGGATAACCTTTTCAAAGCGTTGGCCCTTGTGTCGGCGGAGCGTCGCAAGCGCATCAGCACTTCGCAGATGAACAAATTTATTGATCGCGTGGATTTTGACCGGGCTTCCGTGCCACATCGCCAGAAGGTCAAAATCTTTTACATGACGCAGTCGAACGTGAGTCCGCCTACATTCATTTTGTTTACTGACAAAGACGTGAAGCTGCATTTCTCCTACGAACGGTTTTTAGACAACCAGATTCGTAAGGCGTTCGGCTTCATCGGCTCACCGATATGGATCAAGAACCGCCCGCGACGAAAGGTTGAGTTGGCGCCGAAAAAAGATCGTCGTTAAAAAGATCGTCGTCAAAGAATTCGCCGTTAAAAAATTGAAGAAAAGAAAACGGGCGGCCATTCTTGGCCGCCCTGCGATCGGAATTTTTGGATTCTACTGTTTGGTCTGCCCGGCTGCTGCGCCAACCGCTTGTTTTGGCGGAAGTGGCTGTGGATTCAGGGAAACCTTGCTTGCCTTCGAGGCCGAACCAACTTGCTGTTTCGGTGGCAACGGCTGCGGATTCAGGGAAACCTTGCTTGCCGGCGACGCTGAACCAACCTTTTGCTTGGGAGGCAGTGGCTGCGGGTTCAGTGAAACCTTGCTGGCTGCCGACGCTGAACCAACCTTTTGTTTGGGTGGAAGCGGCTGCGGGTTCAGTGAAACCTTGCTAGCCTTTGACGTTGGATCACCTTGAGGCTTGGGTGGCAGTGGCTGCGGGTTCAGTGAAACCTTGCTAGCCTTTGACGCTGGATCACCTTGAGGCTTGGGTGGTAGTGGCTGCGGGTTCAAAGCAACCTTGCTCTCGGCGGAAGCTGAACCACTCTGGACCTTGGCATGAGCCCGTTGCGATTTCTTGGGCGGTGGCGTCTTGGTGTCTGAAACCTGGGCAAATGCGGATACGCTGGCCATCACCGCAATTGCGCCAACTGCGAATAGGTTTTTCATGTTCCGTCCTGGTTTTAAAATTCAAAGCTTTGATCTTAACTGCGAAGG
>WNEZ01005285.1_pt1 | contig 11293 bp, 16 predicted proteins | sample 5400521 | NCBI WGS metagenome assembly WNEZ01 (sample SAMN13153339, study PRJNA577476) | soil metagenome | isolation source: 120 cm saprolite under Douglas fir tree site 2 hole 1 replicate 1 | place: USA:California | collected 2015-04-18
TTTGTATGAAGTAGTGGAGCATTTTCTCAGTCACTTTGAAGTCCGCAATCACGCCGTTCTTCAAGGGCGTGACAACTCGGATATTGCCAGGAGTGCGGCCCAACATTTCCTTGGCTTCCTTGCCGACGGCCTGCACTTCACCGGTAGTGTCGTCGAGAGCAACGGCTGAGGGCTCGTTGACCACAATGCCTCTACCGAGGGCATAGACCCGCGTGTTAACCGTCCCCAAGTCAATCGCCAAGTCCGCAGAAAACAAGCTCAACAAGGGGCGCAGATTGTTGAGGGAGACTCGCGTTACCCAATCGAAGCGCATAATGCCAACTGGCTTGAGATGCGCTTCCTGCAGAGCGGGCCAAGAGGACTGGCTGGTGGCACGTTATGGAGCGCCCCATTGCGCCGATGATGGACCGCGATTTATCAAGCGTGCACAAACGCTGCTGGCCCCGGCTACACAACTAAGTGTAATGCAAGACGGCGATTGTATATGGGGGAGCGAATTCGGGGACGCCGGCGTGGCAACCCGGGATCCAACGCGAGACGCGGGTAGTTGCGCGGTTGTGAACGTAAAAGGCGCGCGAGAGCGCGCCTTTCCTACGCCGGGAAATGGTGAACCGGTGAGCTTCGCCAGACAGTGCCTAGGCGGCGCGGATGGCACCCCGAACTTTATCCGCGAGCTCTGCCGGAATTTCGGTCATATCGTGATCTTTGCGAGCGTGCTCGATGCACTGTTGCAGAATGTCCTGCTCAGTTTCGCCTCTGGCCACAAAGTCGCAATCCACACCCACGTCTCTACAGCTGACTCGTCCGACGCAAATATAAAACGACAGGTCACGAATTCTGGTGATTTGGCCCTAGATTTCTCCTGAGGTTTGGGTCCCGGATTTTGCGTGGCTCTTGAGGAGAAAAGGCGCGACGGTGAACCACCCGTTCGGCGTATGATTTTTGTGGGCCAGAAGGAGGCTTTATGAGCGCATCCAACCTGGCGCTGACCACGTTGTTCCTGGCTACGATGTTCGCCGAAACCGAGTGGAGGGAATTTACCTCTTCGGAGGGGAACTTCAGAGTGGTATTCCCCGAGGCTCCTCAAAAACAAAAGGGCACCGAGCGGAACCGACACCAGTTCAGCGCTGCCGCCGGCGCCGAGTCTTACGGACTGACGTACGCAGATCATTCGCCGAGCACGGATTGGGAAAGCGTGGTGAACGGCGAGCGTGATTCAATCGTGAACGGCTTTGGCGGATCTGTGGTAGACGAGAAACGTACCTCAGTCGAAGGTTATCCGGGGAAATGGATCCGGTTCGCCGGACAGGACACGAGCGGCGAACTCGCCATCTACTTCGTCGGGAGCCGCTTGTATGTGCTGCACGCTTTTGCTCCAAAGGGGACGCCTCGGCCGGAGAATTTCTCTACATTTCTAAACTCGTTTCGACTGTTATCAAAGCCGAAACCGTAGCAGGGTACGGGTTGGTTCCGAGGCGATCTGTCAGCCACTGCCGCTCGAGGATCCGGTTATTACTGCAATTTTTGTGGATTTGGAGTCTAATTTAAGCAGGGAGTTTTGTGTCGCAGGGGCGGGAGCTAGTGTTGATTAACCCCGTTGTCCCCGGCAGGGAGGCTTGCCATGCGGACCCTAACAGAGCGAGGCCGCCACTTCCAGGCGCACCCGTTGCAGGCGACGTTTTCGCTCATAGCGAGTATGCTGTTGGCCGCGCTGGTTGTACTGGCGCTCGTCTTGTCGGCAAGGTGAAGGACCATTGCGTCCTCGGAGAATGGTTTGAGATAGCGGCTAGAATGACGCGCCGCCCTCCACAATGGAGCGTGAGAGGAAGGCCGTGTCTCTGGAACAGAGGGTTGCTTCCGAAAGACCCGGGTCTCCGATTTTGCGTGGAGTTTGAAGGAAAAGGTCAGAACGGCTTTGAGGCTCGCCGTTTAGCCGTGAGCGGAATCCCTAGCCGGTGGATGATCGCTACTTGGGGAGCTCGTATTCGCCTTCGACTTCATAGGTAGCGGAACCGTCAGGCGCACCTTTGCCTTTGTAGGTGCCCTTGCCTTTGACACCCTTCAGCTTCCCAGTGCCGCCTGTGAAACTCCACGCACCCTCAGCACTGTCGACCACGCTGTCCTTCAGTGTCGAGGAGCCTTGTATCCGCACGTACATCTTGTCGCCATTGGCCATAGTACCGCCAACGTAGCCGTGCCCTTGGCTCTTGTTGCCATGGACCTCGTCGAAGTTGGTACCGAGGTCCTCCTTGGTCTGGGTTCCCGCGATATCCATGGGTTTGGTCCAGGTGCACCTGCCTTTGCTGATCATAAGCGAGTGACCGGGATGGTCGCCTACTTCGAGCGCATGTTGTTCGTCTGACTTCCCGCATTGCACGGTGCCGGAAATCTTGGTCTGGGCCAGCGATATTGTTGCGAATGCAATTAGGCTCAGGCATATCGGTATGGTTTTGAACCGCATAGACACCTCCTGGCAGAAAACTTCGGGCCGCAGTATAGCACCGCCCCGGATGGGTGGCTGGCCACCGAGGAGAAAGGTCTCGAATTCTGCGTGATTGGGTTGTGGATTTTTCAGGAGCTCTGGGTCACGGATCTTGTGTGGTGATGATCGGCATAGGGGGGACAGTCGCCCGTCCTCCCCTGCCACACCACCGTACATGCGGGTCCGCATACGGCGGTTCAGTAAATTGAGCCCGCAGGGGCCGTGACGTTCAAATCGTCGTTCGCCGCAGGGGCTTCGCCGCTCTAACAGGTTTCCGTTTCGGCTTCACCGTCGTCTGAACCTGTAAAGCTCAGCCGAAGCTGATTGGCTGGCGCAGTGCCACCCAGGAGTTCGACGTTCTACTACCCACTTTTACTGTTCGGGCCTTCCTCACTTGCGTGAGTACTACGCCCGCTGCTGACTTCTGCCGCACGGTCAAGGTGAATCTCTTCACCCTCAGTCACGATTCCGTGACATGCAGCAGATCTCCCGAGATAAGCTCGACTGCTTTCGATACGCGACCGCCGGATCTACCACCAGCGTCCTTGATGGATATGGACTTCGTTGTCCTTTGCCAGCTCGTCCGACGCCGTAGGCCTCGTATCCGGTTTTTATCCATCGGCCCGTATCTTTGCTCCACGCTTCCTTCAGACCCCACCTCGCGGTGACGCCCTTGCGCTTGGCTACCCTTCACCTCCATCAGGCTGGGGCGGGACTTGCACCCGCTAGCTGCCGAACATGCTCGGCGTACAAAGGAAAAGGCGCGCGGGAGCGCGCCTTTTTCATGCGAGCCCTAGGTACGGTGCGCCGCTAGGCGGCTATTGGGCGAACGGCTGCCACCTTCTCTTCCTCCTTATATAGCCATGCGCCCACCAGCGTAGCAACCACGATCTCGACGAGCGCTACAACAGTCGAGATTAGGAGCAACCGCGTGGGGAAAAGGCCCAAGGGATAGTTGCCGAGGTTGGGGAGAAACACGGCGATCGCCCAAGCGACCAGTCCAGCGCGGATTGCGGTATTCGGTCCTGAACCATAGCGTGGTCGGATGGCCGCGTATAGCCAGACGGCAGCGATCCCCAGCAGGAACCCCCAGACATTGAACATCACGATCGCGCCAGGGGAGAGCTCTGTTGGTTTGCCCAGCGCCTGCATCGCCCGGCCCCACCCTTCTCTCAGGACAACGCCATTTGTGACGTATTCGACGATATTGATCACCAGACCAGCGAGCAAACCACCCAAGATGACTCGGCCTCGTTTGGTGTGTGCCATAGCAGCCTCCTTTGGGTGCCACCAGTGCGGCAGCCGTTCCGGAATGAGGGCGTGCTCGCCAGCGCGGCTCCCGCTGTGGCTGGAAAACACAGAGCAATTATCAACCCTTCTGAGACGGTTGCCAACCACCGAGAAGCATTAGGTAGGTTTAAGAAAAGAAACGCCCTAGCTCTTGCTGCCGTGGATCTCGTCGAAATTCGTGCCCACGTCCTCCTTGATACGACTCATCGGCTCGAACGCCAATAACGTATTCTCTGCCGCTGCGAGCTCGATCAAGTAGAAGGGCGGAGGACGATATAACCACGCAGCTCGCGGATGTGTGTCCACCGAGGACAGGCAGCACGAACGTCCTAACAGGTCACGTGAAGGATCGCATTGGCTGTGGGGTCTTTCTCCAGTAACCGAATGGCTTCGATGGTCGGAAAAATGAGCAACTCAACGCTGCGGCGTTCTGCTTCACGTTTCACTTCTTTCATCACCGGTAATCTGCCGTATGTCCCGGTGCCGACGATGAGCTGGCTGCATTTCCAGGGTATGTCTTCTTTGACGGACAACGGCGTATGCCCGAAGTCGGCACGGAATTTCTTGGACGGCTTCTTCTTGCGTTTGCTGATCTTGCCTCGGTCAATCACAACGTCGTGCTCATACGTCGTGCCATCGATTTGCAGAGAGCCGAAACAGAAATCTTTGAACTGCATCACGACCTCCGCTGACCTGCGTGAAAAAGACACGGATGCCTTCACGCGCTCTTCTTCGAGGTGATGACGGAGAAGGCGGACCAGCATTGTTCGACGCGGTGGCTGCCACAGTGCGGACAGGTTACTCGGCCTTCCTCATAGTCGACGAGAGCCAAAATCTTCACGAATGTTTTCTTGCAGGCGTGGCAGAAGAACTCGTAGTGAGGCATTGGGGCCTCCCAGACTTTTGAAAGTAATGATGTTCGAATTTTAGCCTTTTGGGTCATCCAGTTCAACAAAGGTTGGGAGTCGGATTCTGCGTACTGTTTGAAGGACAACGCGCGTGGGAACGCGCCCGACCCCTCTTTGCTGCCCGGCATTCTGGTCAGGCTGCCGTCGTGCCAGTTCTTGCAGACGAAAACTTGAGCACCCTGGGCTTAACCAACCGCACGAAATCTTCCCACGAGAGTCGGATCAGCTCGCTGTGAGTGCCGGCGTTAAAAGCTATTTCTTTGTCCTTGGCTAGGCTCTCGTCGGAAAAAACCGGCATTCCGTAGAGATTTCCAAAGGGCGGCATTGCCCCGGTTTCGCAGCCGGGGAACTGATCTTTGAATTCTGTTTCGCCGGCGAGAGCAACCGTCTTTGCTCCTGTAGCAGCCTTCAATAGGGAAAGATCGACCTGGCCCGAGGCGGGAAGAACAACCATTGCGAGAGCATCATCGAGTTTCACAATCACGGTTTTTGCCAGCTCTTTCCCCGATATGTGAGTGAGCGCTGCGATCCCTTGAGCGGTGTAGGCTTTCGAGTGCGAGATGGCCACGTACTTAATGTTTTGACTATCGAGAAACTCCTTCAGTTTCCGTACCGGCATGGCAGGACTCCTTTGCTGCGAATCGGTTCATACATCACTCCAAAGAATCTTGACGGCGTGTTTTCCGGCTGTCTTGGCAATCTTTTTGAATGTTAGCGACCAACGCCTCCAACGCCCCTTGACGAGCAGTGTATACTTAATGGTAACAGCGGACGAGTTGTTGGGGGCCCCCCTGTCAGTGGTCGTTTGCGAACCGTTCCAGCCAGGCTGTATCCTAGTCCCCCTCGCCACGTGGTTCCTTAATTTAGTTCAGGCGCTTTTCCTACAAACCGATCGTATGAACTCTTGCTGCTGAAGGCAGGGGATCGTGTCCGACGGACGCGCATAGCAACATTGCAGCCGGGCTCACCTCTGCCCTCGGGAGGTGATTTATGCTCAGAAAATACTTGCTTGCGATTCTCATTGTATGCCTGATGGTTACCGCTGCGGCACAAGCTGCAGCAGATGAAGTCCTGCCCGCGGGAACGCTTCTGCAATGCACGTTAGACGAACCAAACTTCTCGTCGCGTACTGGGCAAATCGGTGACCCAGTGCTCTGCCATCTCGGTGCGGTGGCAGTTTTTGGGCATTCGTTGTTTCCCCGGGGCGCCTACCTGGCAGGTCGTTTCCGGGACTATCGCGATCCTGGACACTTCTTTGGCAAAGGGTGGATCGAGCTGGTGTTTGACCGTCTGGTCTTACCCGGTGCGGTGACGCTTCCCCTATCGGCCAAAGTGATTTCGCTTCCTCGACTCAGAGCGGACCGAGAAGGCAAGATCCAGGGTCGCGGTCATCCTAAGCGCGACGCGGTAGGTTGGGCGATTCCCGTTTTGTGGCCAGTCAAAATACTGACGCTGCCCGCGCGCGGGCCTCGTCCCACACTCAAAGGCGAAGTCCGAATCACTCTGCGGCTGTTAGAGGATGTGGAGGTTCCCGCAACAGTTATTGCGTCAAGAACCCCATCCTTGATGCCGGAGACCCAGCGGTTGACACCAAGCAGCAAAAGCATGTCCTTGCGTCAACCGTTGTATGCCGGTTCTATATCACCCTCGGAGAGAAGCCCAACGGCGGAGCCTGCGCTCGCGCACCAGCAGCCAGGGATTACGGGATCCAGTTCTTTCTTCGAAGATGGGTCAGTACCGCAGCTTACCTGGCTGATTCTTAAAAACGGTACCAGCTATCTTGCGAGGGATTACTGGCTCGAGGCCGGCAAGCTGGTGTGTGTAACCCTGGACTGGGACCGCCAGTTGATCCCACTGGCTAGGCTGGATCTGGATGAGACCATTCGCCTTAACCGGGAACGCAACGTCGAGTTTGTGATTCGTTCGCGCGATCATAGCGAGCCGTGAAGCTCTTTCTGGAGAGGTCTCATGTCGGATCGAGCATGTAAGTCCGATAGTCACAGAGGGTTTGAAGGAGCATGCCCGGGCGTAGCGTTGCCGTCATCTAACCCAGAAGGAACAACGGAAGGTGGGGTTCCAGTGCTAGGAGCCACGGAAAATAGCGCTACGGCAATCGCACGGGGGCGGGCAATTAAGCGGGTAAACGCCTGGACGGCAGTTTTGTGTGGTGGCTTGCCTGCGCCCGCGCTGGGTATCCTCTTTCCCACTAAGCTGCCGCAGTGGCTCGCAGGTTTTGGAGTAGGGCTCCTGTGGGCCAGCTTGTTTGAATACGCGTACCACAGGTTTCTTCTGCACTTGCCTGGAACGTTCTTTGCGCGGCGGCACCTCGAACATCACGCTTCGGTGGGGACGCCTATTGAAGCGGAGCACGTTAATTTCGGCAGCTCGCCGATTTGGGTCGTCGTCCTTTTTGCGATTAACGGCGTACCAGTAATGATCGCGGACTTACTATTCGGCCTCGGCATGGCGCCGGGGATATTCCTCGCGTTTGCGCTCTACTTCATCACGGTTGAAGAGATGCATTGGCGCATTCACCTTGGGGAACGGTTACCGCCAGTGTTGAGAGCGTCGAGAGCGTACCATCTGGCACACCACGCTCGCCCGGACGCACGGTTCAACATTTTTTTGCCATTGTGGGATACGTTGCTGGGACCCGCGGGGAGGTAGTTTTCCTATGGCCGACCCCTATTTCAAGCTGAGACAACAAGTTCACGTAGTTCGCAATCACTGCGCTTCGTGCAGCGAACTCGAATCGCAGATGCAGCACCCGATCAGGGTCAGAGCCATCATGGCCTATGGCCAAGGGTCTACGTATCGCATCGAAGACGCGAAGGGTGCATGCTTCAACATCAATGAAGCATGCCTGTGTAGCAGTGCTTCGGGCCACGAGTTGAATCCCTGCGTATTCTGCGGCCAGGGCGTCACCTGATCGGAGATTCCTGCGCTCGCCGGATCACGAACCGGGAGAACCAGGGCTTTGTTGACAGAATAGATAACTTGTTGCGTGGTAGTGCCGCTACTTCATTCGCGGCCTGCTTAGCTTGACGCCTTGGTAGGCAAGGTAGCCCGCGATTGCAAGCCCTATCCAGCTAACCCAGAGAGGCACCACAACGTCCCCGAGCCGCGGAGAAGGCGCAACACGTGGAGGAGCGCTATCAATGAGAAAAGCGTCGTGGTGATGAGGGAAAAGACTCTTGGTGTCATTCCGACCTCTATCGATAAAGAATTGCAGGCGGTGAGGCCTTTAAATTCCCAAGACGCTGCCCGGGAGAACGCTTCAGGCAGCGGTTAGAAAGCGCTTTACCGTCTCGCCCCATTGTCCTCGCGAGACATCATCGACGGTGACTTCATCGGGCCAGGTACGCGACAGGTACTTTGGCGGGCCGAGAAGGAAGACGAAATGCTCCTGGGGACTCCGGTGCATTACCTCACCGTAGAATTCCAGCGCTTCCGCCGGGGAGTATCTGCGAACGTCGAGCATGAGGAGATCGTAGACATGGGGTCGCCACAGAAATCGCGCTGCGGAGATCTCTTCAGCTTCATGCACCTCAACTGCGTGAGTTCGCAGGACGGCGGCGCGCACCTCGCGAGTTGCTTGGCAGCGGTCGATGAGGAGAACTTTCTTGTCGGCAAGAGCCGGGCGGCCACGCAGTGGCGGTGGGCGATACATACGACACTCCCGAAACGAGCGCGCCCTCTTTGGGAAGGTGATTCGGCCAAAGTCTGCGCCGAGAAGGAGCGGGAGTCAACAGAAATATTAGGAAATATTAGGAAGCGAGAAATAGAAAAACCCCGATGACCAGTCGGGGCTTTCTTTTCTTACGTCTCATTTGGAATACTCGCCACTGCTGCCCCTTCAATCCTGCCCGCCGCACATCAGTCTTTGGCGCCTTCCCAATGCCACGCTGGGCTGCGAGGGAGACGACAACAACGTCCGCCTCACAATCAAAGCCAATAGGAATTGCGCCTAGAAACGTGCCAGCAATCGAGCAAGCAGTGGTTCTTTCTCCCTCTCTTCCTCCTCGTGCTGCACGGCCGGCTCCATATCCAGGAGGGTCGAGAGCTGTTCTGAGCCGGGGACAACGAGCACGTCAAAGATCAGACCGGAAGGCAGATCGCCCAATGTAATTTGCCTGCCTTCCGAGAACTCAAAGACGTCCCTCTTCGGCCGTTTTAACATTCTGAAGACCGCCTCGGCCTCGGCGCTGAAGTGGAGCGACGCTTGCTGACTTTCGGAGAACCGAAACAGGACCCTGGTCCGATCTATCAGGCAAACCGGACAAGGCCTTGGGGCGTCGAGCTCGGTTTCCCGAACCACCCAATTCGAATGCCAATGCATTTGCTTGATTCCAAGGCGCTGTCCAGTTTTGGCCTCTTCTATCTGGTTCGCATACTCAATCGAGAACCAACACATACGTTTATCCTCCAATCTTGGAAATTGAGCCAGCCATCGAGTCTTTGGAAAAGCGCGGATGACCCAGGCTCTGCCTTGATGATTTCAGGCTTGTCCTCGCAGGAGGAAGGATGTCGTGGGGTTCGGCGGATCTGGTGCCTACTTCGTGGCCCTTGAGGTCTGAGTCGGCGCTCGGGTCGGTCGTTCCATTGCCCTGTCCTCCTCCCAGACTCACAGTCAAACTATCACTCGAGGTTCACTAAATCAAGGGGCTGATACCGAGTTGGAAGGCAAGCAAACGACGCTGGGGCCGAGAAAGCAATCAAAGGTCTGAATGGCAGCATGCTAAGAGATCGTACCCTGGACGTGAATTACGCTCGCCCTAGGCCAGAACGCCCAGCAGCTTAGGGCGAGCGCGAACCGCGACGCCACGGGCTTCGTGACCGTGCGTGCGAATGTTTCTGGCCCTGCGCCGGAATCCAAGGTCGTCTCGGCCAACTGTGGACGATCACTTTCTCTCGCCATAGATCGGTGGCGAGGCGTGTGTCGTTCCGTAATCCAGGTCGAAGCCAAGCTGGAGCTTAGCTGCGTCCGACATGAGGCCGGGATGCCATGGCGGATCGAACACGACTTCAACATGAACTTCCTTGACACCGGGCAGCCGCGCGAGCTTGGTCTGTACGTCGCCTTTGAGCACGTTGCCCATACCGCATCCGGGAGCCGTCATGGACATCTTGACATGAACGCTCTTCCCGCCTTGCTCCACGGGCACAATCACGCACGAGTAAACCAGACCCAGATCCACAATATTGACCGGAATCTCAGGGTCGTACACGGTCTTCAACTGATTCCAGACCGTCTGATCGCTGAAGATCCCTTCCCGGATTGCAGGTTCTTGTGCCATCGCCGTGTTGGAGAACCCCAAGGCATCCGTATCCTTGGCATCGACACGGTACATGTAGCCGCGATCGGTGGCCACCGTGTAGCCGCTCCCCAAGGACTGCATAATTCTAACGACGGTACCGGCCGGGAGGATGGCGCGAATCCCGCTGGGGATCTCGAGGACTTCACAAGCCCGACCCAGCGTGATCAGTCCAGTCGCACTCATATAGAACCCGCCTCGTAGCCGTTCTTTCCTCTTCTCGCGTCGCGTGCTACTCCGTCGACACGGTCTCTTGCTTCCCTCGCATCGCAGCGTGTAATGCGTGCCAGGCAAGGGTTGCGCACTTGACCCGCACAGGAAATTCCGAGACGCCGGAGAAAACGGCTAGCTTGCCCAGTTCTGCCCGGTTCCCGTTCACCGGCTGGCCCGTCACCATTTTGTGGAACTGGTCGAAGAGGGTTTCCGCTTCCGCCCTGGTCTTACCTTTCACACTTTGCGTCATCATGGACGCCGAAGCCTTGGAAATCGCACATCCTGAGCCCTGGAAGCTGATGTCGCGAATCGAGTCGGCGTCCAAATTCAAGTAAACAGTAAAGTGGTCACCACACAGCGGGTTATATCCCTCCGCCGTGTGGCTTGCTGTCTCCATCTCGCGATAGTTGCGAGGCGCCTTGCTGTGTTCCAGGATCACTTCCTGGTAGAGTTCGCGTAGATCGGGCATCAGGCAAATACCTCCCGGACCTTCTCGATTCCCTCGACCAGAGCATCCACTTCTTCTCTGGTGTTGTAGAGAGCGAACGAAGCACGCGCCGTGGCTGCGATGCCGAAGCGCTGCATCACCGGCTGGGCGCAGTGATGCCCTGTCCGGATAGCAATTCCCTCGTGGTCAAGGATGGTCCCGATGTCGTGCGGGTGGATGCCGTCTAGCAGGAACGAGAGCACGCCCGCCTTTTCTCTTGCGGTGCCGATCAGACGGATCCCGGGGATCGCGGAAACAGCTTCACTGGCATAGGCCAGCACCTCGTGCTCATAGGAAGCTATGTTGTCCATCCCGACGCCATTCACATACTCGATGCCTGCGCCCAGGCCGATGGCGCCCGCCACATGGGGCGTGCCGGCCTCAAACTTGTAAGGCAGCTTGTTGTAGATCGTCTTCTCGAAGGTCACCGAACTGATCATGTCGCCGCCGCCCTGGTACGGAGGCATCGCATCCAGCAGAGCGGATTTGCCATACAGAACGCCGATGCCAGTGGGACCATAAACCTTGTGACCGGAGAAAACGTAGAAGTCACAATCCAGAGCCTGGACATCCATTTTGAGATGCGGAACGGCCTGGG
>WNEZ01020553.1_pt2 | contig 11293 bp, 8 predicted proteins | sample 5400521 | NCBI WGS metagenome assembly WNEZ01 (sample SAMN13153339, study PRJNA577476) | soil metagenome | isolation source: 120 cm saprolite under Douglas fir tree site 2 hole 1 replicate 1 | place: USA:California | collected 2015-04-18
CACTGCCGACGTACACGGACCCGACCATCGTGGCGGGCCAGACGATGTCCAAGGCGGCGCACGTCCAGGAGCTGCGCAACGCCGTCCGCGCTCTGCCGTAGACCCGAGCGACGATCAGGGACAGATAAGGCTCTCCCTGTTGCGCCCGGAGCCGCACCCGTGCGTAGCCGTCGAAGAGCCCGCGCGCCTCGGGCAGCGACGCGGCGACCGAGAGGTAGTCGTACGGCTCGCGCTGGCTCTACTCGAATCGCTAGCTCGTTCGTCGCGGCGCTCGATCGGGCTCCACGCGCGCGCTTCTACGGCCCAAAAATCGAAGAAATCCGAATGGACACGCGCAAAGTGATGAGAGCGGCACGTTTCTCAATTTTAAGATGTCAAAATAGTTGTGCGCATTGGCGAAGGCGACGAGCAAATGACACTGAGTCACTGCGCGCGTCGGCGCCCCACCCTCGGCAACGCAGCTCGACTTCCTCACGATTCACAGACATTTACGCCGCTCTGACTCGAATCGAGCCACGCTTGGCACCTCCCGTGCAAAAATTCTGCGCACAAGGGAAGACCCCTTCTCGACAAAGGCAAACCCGTCGCGAGACGGGGACGCAAAGCCGCGGATCAGGCCGAGCCTGACAGCCGGGCTACCGAAGGAGGGGTGGAGACCCCCCCCGGACACAGTGGTCTTCCTCGAGGGAGATCACGCTTATGTTCGACCGGCGGTGGCTCCTGGGTCTCGGCCTGGCCCTGGTTGCAGTTTTCGGTGTGACGAATCCGGCGAGCGCCGGAGTGCTGGACGCTTCGTGGACCGCTCCCACGACGAATAGCGATGGGAGCTCCCTGACGGACCTCGGGTCCTATCGCGTCTATTACTCGACCTCGGCCGCACCGTGTCCTGGCGCGACCTTCTTTGCGGTCGCCGCCTCGACCTCGACTCCGCCGTCGAATCAAACGGTCAACTTCCGGCTCACGGGCCTGACGACTGGCTCGACCTACAACGTCGCGGTCAGCGCGATGGACACCAGCAGCAACGAGAGCTCTTGTTCGGCTGCCGCCAGCGCCGTCGCGCAGGTCGATATCGCCGTCACCCCTACTGGCACCACGAGTTTCGGCAACGTCAACATCGGGAGCTTCGCCACCCAGACCTTCACCGTTCAGAGCACGCGCTCCGGTACCATCACGGGCACGGCCTCCGTACCGGCGCCCTTCACCATCGTCTCCGGGAGTCCCTTCACCCTCGTGGGCACCGGCGCGACCGCGACCGTGACGGTGCGCTTCACGCCGACCAGCACTACGCTCGCAAGCACGAACGTCAACTTCACCGCGGACGGCGACACGCTGTCGCGGCTCGTGACCGGCACCGGCGTGTCGACGGGCTCGACGCTGACAGTTTCCAAGGCTGGCGCGGGCGGTGGGACGGTGACGAGCAGTCCCACCGGGATCTTGTGCGGCGCGACCTGCTCGACCTCCTTCACACCCGGCACCGTGGTCACCCTGACCGCCGCGGCGGCGACGGGCTCCACCTTCACCGGCTGGAGCGGCGGTGGCTGCACCGGCACCGGCACCTGCACCGTCACGATGAACGCGGCCACCTCCGTCACGGCCACGTTCATGCAGACATCCTTCGCGCTCACCGTGACCAAGTCGGGTAGCGGCAGCGGCACCGTCACCAGCTCGCCCGCCGGCATCTCCTGCGGCGCCACCTGCTCGACCTCCTTCACAACCGGCACCGTGGTCACTCTGACCGCCGCGCCGGCGGCCGGCTCGACCTTCACTGGCTGGAGCGGCGGCGGCTGCACTGGCACCGGCACCTGCACCGTCACGATGAGCGCGGCCACGTCCGTCACGGCCACCTTCGCGCTGCCATCCTTCGCGCTCACCGTGACCAAGTCGGGTGCCGGCAGCGGCACCGTCACCAGCTCGCCCGCCGGCATCGCCTGCGGCGCGACCTGCTCGGCCTCGTTCAACAGCGGCACCGTGGTCACCTTGACCGCCGCGCCGGCGACCGGCTTCACTTTCGCCGGCTGGAGCGGCAGCTGCACCGGCACCGGGACCTGCACCGTCACAATGAGCGCGGCGCGTGCCGTCACGGCGACCTTCAACACCGCCAGCACTGGCTTCACCGACAATCCGCTGGTCGCCAAGACCACCGTCGTGAAGGCGATTCATATCAACGAGCTGCGAACGGCGATCGGGGCCGCCCGGGCGCGGAATGCGCTCGCAGCCTTCGCCTGGACGGACCCGACGCTGACGGTCCGGTCGACCACGCTCAAGGCGGTCCACATCATCGAGCTGCGGACCGCGCTGAACCAGATCTACACGAAGCTGGGGAGAGTGCTGCCGACCTACACGGACCCGACGATCGTGGCGGGCCAGACCACGTCCAAAGCCGCGCACATACAGGAGCTGCGCAACGCCGTCAGCGCGCTGCCGTAAGCCCGGAAGACGCGGGCTCGGTTTTCTTGACTCGCTCGGCTGAGGGGCGCTAGCGTGAAACTCTGGCGATGCGCAGCTTCCTCTACTACCTCTACGGCCGGCGTCTCTTGCGGCAGGTCCGCGGTCGGGACGTCCCCCGGCATCTCGGCATCATCCTCGACGGCAACCGCCGCTACGCGCTCGAGCGCGGGGTGCCCGACCTTCAAGAGGCGTACGCGCTGGCTGCTGAGAAGCTCGACGAAGTCCTGGAGTGGTGCGCTGAGATCGGAATCCGGGCGGTAAGCCTCTGGGTCTTCTCGACGGACAATTTTCACCGATCGGCAACCGAGGTCAGAGGAATCCTGACGGCCGTCGAGTCCAAGCTCATCCGGCTCGCGCGGAACCCGAGCTCCCATCGCCTCGGCCTCCACGTCCGGGCCGTCGGCAAGCTCGACCTCCTGCCGGATTCGACCATTGCCGCGATCCGCGCGGCTGAGGAGGCGACCGCGGGCAATCGCGCGATGGTGCTGACGTTCGCGGTGGCCTATGGAGGCCGTCAGGAGATCATCGACGCGGTGCAGGCGATGCTCCGGGAGAAGAGCAAGCAGGGCGAGGATCTGCAGGCGATCATCGACGGCGTCACGGAGGAAACGATCGGCCAGTACCTCTACGCGCCCGACTTGCCGGACCCGGACCTCATCATCCGCACGAGCGGCGAGATCCGACTTTCCGGCTTCCTTCTGTGGCAGAGCGCCTACAGCGAGTTCTACTTCTGCGACGCTCACTGGCCCGCCTTCCGTAAGGTCGATTTCCTCCGCGCCGTTCGGGCGTATCAGCAACGCGAGCGGCGCTTCGGCAGCTGACCTCTCGGATCAGTCACCGTTCGCCGCTGACCCGTTCTGCGCGAAGCTCCCGTTCTGCGCTAAGCTGAGGTCGCCATGAGACTCGCGGGGAAGGTCGCGCTGATCAGCGGCGGCGCGCGCGGGATGGGTGCCGCCGAGGCGCGGCTGTTCGCGCGGGAAGGCGCCCAGGTCGTCGTCGGCGACGTCCTCGAAGCCGAAGGCCGAGGCGTCGAAGCCGACATCAAGGCGAAGGGCGGCGAGGCCGTCTTCGCGCGCCTCGACGTCACGAGCGAGTCCGATTGGCAGAAAGCGGTCGGCGTGGCCCAGAGCCGCTTCGGCAAACTGAACGTCCTCGTGAACAACGCGGGCGTCGGTGGCGGGGGGCGAATCGAGGACACCGCGGTCGAGGACTGGGACCGCATGATGGACGTCAACGCCAAGGGCGTATTCCTCGGGACCAAGACCGTGATTCCGGCCATGCGCCGGGCCGGCGGCGGATCGATCATCAACATCTCGTCTCAGCTCGGTCTCGTCGGGACGGATAACAGCAGCCCGCAGTACCAGGCCTCGAAGGGAGCTGTGCGTCTGTTGACGAAGGCCACGGCCATTCAGTACGCCCGCGAGGGCATCCGCGCCAACTCGGTTCACCCCGGTCCGATCGTGACGGCGATGACCGAGCGCCGTCGGGCCGATCCCGCTCAGCGCCAGCTGATGATCTCGCGCATCCCGCTCGGCCGGTACGGAGAGCCCGACGAGGTCGCCTACGGCGTCCTGTATCTGGCCTCCGACGAGTCCGCGTTCGTCACCGGCAGTGAGCTCGTCATCGACGGGGGCTGGACCGCTCAGTAACGCCGCGCGGCCGGGCGCCCACGCGCGCAGGAGACGAGCCGATCGTTCTTCCCACAATTCGGACTAAGCGTTCCCTCTGCAGGCGAATCCGCGTACGTTAGGGGTTAGCGATGAGCCCCGGCGGCGCGACGATCCTGGTGGTGGACGACGAGCGCGTCGTGCTGGACACGGTCCGGGACGGCCTCACGGCACATGGATACCAGGTGCTGGGGGCCACGAGCGGCGCGGAAGCGCTCCAGGTCGCGCAAGCTCATCAGGGCTCGATCGCGCTGGCGCTCGTCGACGTCGTCATGCCCGGGATGAGCGGTCCCGAAACCGCGCAGCGGCTACACGAGGCCCGGCCCGACCTGAAGGTGCTCTTCATGTCCGGCTTCTCGACCGAGGTCGTGGTCGTTCACGGGCTCTCCGCCGGAGATCCGTTGCTCGTCAAGCCCTTCAGCCTCGACACCCTTGGGCGCAAGGTCCACGAGATCCTCGACTACCGCTCGCCGTTCTCGCGTCCCCCGCAACCGCCGCGCTGACCGACGCCGTCGAGGCGTGCCTTGATCACTTGACAACTCTCCGCTGCCGCCGCAAAGTTCTATATCCAGGAGGGCAGCGTGTCAGTGCAAGGCGAGCGTTTACTATCGGCCATCGAAGCTGAGATCAAGAACATCTCGAAGCTCGAGCATACGCTGGCGCGAACGAAGCTTGTGTTGCAGGAGCAGGCGAGCCGGCTACGGCTGGGCACCAATCCGGAGCTCGTGATGACGTCGCTTCGGCTTGCCGTCCCGCACGAGACGACGCTCGCCCTGATCGAGCGCGTCGACCCGATCCTCTCCCCTCCGGTCGAGCTACCCCCCAAGAAATAAGAAGTAGTCCTAGCAACTGCAGGACCTGAGCTCGACGAACTCCGCTGTGGCTACTGGCCGCGGGGGTTGAGCAGCCAGTCGATCACCGCGCGCGAATCGTCAGGGTCCCTGGCCGGAGCTGGCTGCTGCGGCGCAGTGACAACGGGCGCGGACGACGACTGCGGCTGCTCTCGACGCTCGACCCGCGGCGTGGCTGGCGTCGCTGCCTGCGCAGGCGGCGACGTGGCTGGCCGCGCGGGCGGCGTGACAGCCGGCGCCGGCGGCGTGACAGTCGATGCGGGCGGCGTGACAGTCGACGCGGGCGGCGTGACAGTCGATGCGGGCGGCGTGACAGTCGACGCGGGCGGCGTGACAGTCGACGCGGGCGGCGTGGCGTGGTCGACCGGACGGGGGGCGTTGGACGGCTTTCGGGCGGGGCAGTCGCCGATGGCGGGCGGGCGGTCCCCGGCGCGCGCTCGACCGGCGACGGTGACATCGCGGGCGCGCTCGGCCGACCCGTTGGTGCGACGCTCGTCTCGGGAGCCCGAGGGTTCGACTGCGGAGGCTCGCTCGACTGTGCTCGTCCCGTCTCGGGCGGGATGGCGACCGGGGCGGGCGGCTTGCGCGTCTCGGACACGGGCGGTGTCGAAGGACGCGCCGGAGCCGGCTCGATCGTCGGGCGCGCGCGCGGTTGCGCCGACGACGAGGTCGCCGACGGCCGCAGCGCCAGCACGCCCCAGACCACAGCGACAACCGCCAGCGTCGCGAGCGCCGCGCCTCCTACGACCACGGCGGTCCGCTTTCGTCGAGGCGCGGGGCCGTGCGCGCCGGTCCACAGGAGATTGAGGATGTCTCCCATCAGCGGACGCGCCTCGGGTTGCTTGTAGAGCGCGAGCGTGGCCGCGCGCGAGACCGAGGCGGGCACGCCGTCCCGTAGCCGGTGGACCGGGACCGGCGCTTCCCTCAGGTGCTTCGAGAAGATCGCGTCGCGCGTCGAGCCCTGGAACGGCGGGGCCCCGCTCAGGAGCTCATACAAGATGGCGCCGAACGCGTAGACGTCGGTTTTCTCGCTGATGGGGGACTTCTGGATCTGCTCGGGCGACTGGTATTCCGCCGGGGGGTCGGCGTTGACGAGCCCCTGGACCTCGCGCGCGTCGCGCAGACCGGCCAGCTCGACGTCCAGCATCTTGACGCGACCGTCCTCGAGCACCATCACGTTGCGAGGGCTGAGAGCGCCGTGGACGAATCCCATGTTGTGCAGGGTCTCGACGGCTCCGCCGAGCTCGAGCGCCACGCGCAACGCGGCGGGGATGTCGAGCGGCGTCCGGCCGGACAGCATTTCACTAAGTCGTCGCCCTTCGACGAACTCTGTCACCGAGAAGGGCCGGCCCGCGTCGAGCTCACCGAACTCCAACACGCGAGCCATCGCGGGATGAGACGTCGAGGCCGCCACGATCGAGCGGCCCATTCGCAAGACGGCCTGCGCGGCCTCCGGCGTGCTCGCGAAGTTACGGGGGAGAAAGCGAATCGCGACGCGATGGCCGGTCGACTCGTCCTCACCGACGCAGACAGTTCCGAACGCGCCGGCGCCGATCTCGCTGACGACACGATAGCGACCCCGCACGCGCAACCCGCTCGCGAACCGCTCACCGCGCTGGGCCGGCGGGGTGGCCGCTGGACCCGCCTGAGCTTCTCTACTCACTGCAGGAACCCCCTCGACAACGTAGAGACTATCCATACACGTAGCCCGAGTCGGCCGTCAAGTAGCCCGGGAGTCCCTGGGACCTGGCCCGGCCGAGTGGGATAATCGGCCCTGCATGAGCCTCCGCGGCACCGTTGCGGTCCTCACGTACGCCTTCCTCATCGCCGGCAGCCCTGAGCCCTCGATCGCCGCCTCCGAGCCCGAGGCCCCCCGGGTTCGGGTCGAGCTGGTGAGCGAGGTGAGGGCTATCGCGCCCGGCCAGACCTTCTGGGTTGCCCTGTACCAGCGCATTGCGCCGGGCTGGCACACCTACTGGCTGAACCCGGGCGACTCGGGCGAGCCTCCCCGGATCGAGTGGGCCCTGCCGTCGGGCTTCACGGCGGGCGAGATCACCTGGCCATTTCCGGAACGGATCCCGGTAGGACCTGCCATGACCTACGGCTATTCCGGGGAGATCGTGCTTCCGATCCCGGTGACCGCGCCGGCGGGCCTGGCCCCGGGCGCGCACGTCACCTTGCGAGGGCAGGCAAGCTGGCTCGTCTGCGAGAAAACATGCATTCCCGAGGAAGCCCCGATCGCCCTGACCTTCCCGGTCGTGGGGGGCGCGCCACCGCCCGATCCGCGCGGGGCGGCGCTGATTGCGGCCGCGCGCCAGACCGTTCCGACGCCGAGCCCCTGGCCGGCATTTTTCGTCGCCACACCCGAGGACGTGACACTCACGGTCAGCGCCCCGGGGTTGATGGCCGAGCGCATCTCGGACGTCTGGTTCTATCCGGCGCGGTGGGGCGCGATCGACCTCGCTGCGCCGCAGCGAACCCGTATCGACGCCTCGGGGATCAGGCTCGACGTGGCGCGGGGCTCCTTGGTCGAGGAGGTCGCCGCCCCGATCGACGGCGTGCTCGTCGTGGCCGAGCGGCTGGAGGGCGGCATCGCACGCCACGCATTCTCGGTGACCGCGCCGCCGAGGTCGGTCGGTGGGGATCGTGATGCCGCTCTGATGTCGCTGCTCCGAGCGATCGTATTGGCGCTCGCCGGCGGGCTCGTGCTGAACCTGATGCCCTGCGTGCTGCCCGTTCTCTCGGTCAAAGCGCTCGGCCTCGTCCAGCATTCGAGCGGGCGGCCCGCGCTGCTCCGCGCTCACGGCCTTGCCTATGCCGCGGGCGTGCTGGTGTCGTTCGCAGTCGTGGCGGGAGCGCTCATCGCGCTGCGGGCGGGCGGCGAGCAGCTCGGGTGGGGCTTCCAGCTCCAGTCGCCGGCTTTCGTCACCCTCCTCGCCTGGCTCTTCTTCACGGTGGCGCTGAGCTTTTCCGGCGTCATCGTCGTCGGCGGGCGATTCGCGGGCGCCGGCCAGGCGCTTGCCGCGCGCTCGGGCTACGTCGGGTCGTTTGCCGCCGGCGCGCTCGCCACCGTGGCGGCCACGCCGTGCACGGCGCCTTTCATGGGTGCGGCCGTCGGCTTCGCCGTCACCCAGCCGTGGCCGATTGCACTGCTCGTCTTCGAGGCACTCGGTCTCGGGCTGGCCCTGCCGTATCTCGTCCTGGCGCTCGTGCCCGCATGGAGCCGTTTCCTGCCGAAGGCCGGCCCCTGGATGGAGCGACTGAGGCAGTTTCTGGCGTTTCCGCTCTATGCCTCGGCCGCGTGGCTCGTGTGGGTCGTGAGCCAGCAAGCCGGATCTCGGGGCGTGGGCGCGGCGCTCGCCGGGATCGTTCTCATCGCGTTCGCGTTGTGGCTCCACCAGGCGCTCGGAAGCGTCCGTGCGCTCTGGCGGCGGACGGCGATCTTGGCCGTCGCAGCGCTGCTCCCCGCGCTGATCGTCGGCATCGTGGCGCTGGGCCCGCTCGGCGCCGGCACGCGATCGCCCGCGCCCGGAGTCGCCGCTGCGGGCGGCGTCGGCTGGGAGCCGTTCAGCCCCGAGCGGCTCGCCGCGCTGCGGGCATCGGGCAAGCCTGTCTTCGTGAATTTCACGGCCGCGTGGTGTGTCACCTGTCTGGTCAACGAGCGTGTCGCGTTCCGCTCCGCGGCCGTCGCCGACGTGTTCGCGAGGAAGGGTGTGGTGGCGCTCAAAGCCGACTGGACGACCCGGGATCCGGTGATCAGTCAGGTGCTCGGATCGCTCGGGCGGAGCGGCGTGCCGCTCTACGTGTTGTATCCGCCCGGCGCGGCCGCCAGACCCGGGTCTGGAACACCGACGGTACTCCCCCAGATCCTGACCGAAGGTGCGGTCATCGAGGCGATCGACAAGATATGATCGTCGGCAAACATAAGGAGAGCACATGTCTACGCACAGCTTGACCCGTCGCTCGTTTCTCGCCGGAACTACGCTCGCCGGGTTCGCCGGCGTCACCATGCGCGGCATTCTCGCGCCTCCGCCGGCGTGGGCGGCCACGGTCGCCAAGGTCGGCGAAGCCGCGCCGGGCTTCACCGCCGCCGACACGGCCGGCCAGAACGTGAGCCTCGCCGATCAGCGCGGCAAGCTCGTCATCCTCGAGTGGACGAACCACGACTGTCCGTACGTGCGCAAGCACTATGAAACCGACAACATGCAGTTGCTCCAGAAGGAGATCACGGCGCAGGGCGTGATCTGGCTCACGCTCATCTCGTCGTCGCCGGGGACGCAAGGCTACGTGACGCCGAAGCAGGCCGACGAGCTCACGAGCACTCGGAAGGCGAGCCCGACCGCCGTGCTGCTCGACCCGACCGGGGTCGTCGGCAAGGCGTACGGCGCGACCAACACACCCCACATGTACGTCATCGACAAGACGGGGCTGCTCGTCTACGCCGGCGCGATCGACGACCGGCCGACGACTCGCCGCGGTGACGTGCCTGGATCGCACAACTACGTGCGCGCGGCACTGGAGGACGTAGCGGCCGGGCGCAAGGTGCAGACACCGGTCACTCGGGCGTACGGCTGTACGGTCAAGTACGCCTAGAGCTCGCCCGCGCGTGACTCTCTCACGCCCGTCGCTGATCGTGCGCCTGGTCGGGCTCGCGATGCTCGCAATCTGCGTCTTGACCGCCTCGGCTCTGCGGCCCGTCGTCGCGGCTTCGGCCGCCGACAAGCCGCGAGCCGAGCGCCCGGTGTACCGGGTGGGCGACAAGTGGATTCGCACCGACGGCATCTACGTGCTCGTGCGGATCGACAAGGACGTGTACGTCTTCTCGGCCGGGGGCGGCAAAGAGTTCTACCTCACCAAGGACCTCGGCATCACGAAAATCATCCTCGACGGGAGGACGGAGCTCGATCTCGAGCCGCCGCCACAGCTCAACTGGCCGCTCGCGGTCGGCAAGTGGGGTGTGACCCGCGGTTTGTGGCGTTCCGCGACGCCACAGCCCCTGGCGAACTTCACGGGCAATATCAGCTTGTCCTGGCAAGTCGACGCGCACGAAGACGTCGTGACGGCGGCGGGGACGTTTCAGGCGTTTCGGATCACGCAGAAGATCGAGACGGTCGCGGGGTCGTTCGGGGGCAGCGGTCAGCAGTTCGGCCAGGTGGTCCTGTGGTACGCGCCGGACGTCCAGCGATTCGTGAAAGCTCAGGGCAATCTCAAGGGGCTCAACTGGGAGCTCAACCGCACCACGACACCCACGCCGCCTCCTGTCGTCGCATCGCCGATGCCCGAGCCGGCGGAACCGCCGCGCCCCCCGGCCGAGCCGCCCCGCCGAGAACCCGCCCCCCCGACACCCGCGCCCCGCGCGGAGCTGCCGAAGGGTGATACCGAGGCCCCGAAGATCGCGATCAACCAGCCGCCTCCTGACGCCCGGCTGACGGACGAGAAGATCCTGGTCACGGGCCTTGTCACCGACAACGTGGAAGTCGTCCGCGTCCAGGTGCTCGTCAACGGCGCCGAGGCGCCGTCGCTGCTCGACGTTGGTGTCGTCGGCCGAGGCGTGCCGGTGGGCGTGCTCGCCGAGCTCAAGCCAGGGCCGAACGTGATCGAGGTCGTCGCCAATGACAAGGCCGGGAACGTCGCGCGCGTCGTTCGTAACGTAACGCGCGTGACCGCCACCAACGTGCCGACCCCGGTGTCCGGTCCAAGGATCGCGAACCGCTGGGCCGTCGTCATCGGCGTCGGGGAGTACGAGAACAAGAGCGTCCCGAAGCTGCGCTTCGCCGAGTCCGATGCCGACGCAATGTACCGCCTGCTCACGACGCGCGCCGGATACCCGCGCGAGAACGTCGTGCTGCTGACCGACAAGGCGCCGGAGAAGCCGACGCTTCAGAACATGCGGCTGGCGCTCGGCGACTTCCTGACCCGGAAGACCACGCGCGACGACATGGTGCTCATCTATTACGCCGGTCACGGCGCGCCGCAAGCGGACGCCGCGAGCAAGGAGGCGGACGGGCTGTCGAAGTATTTGATCCCGCGCAATGTGCAGCCGGATTCGCTCCGTAGCACGGCCTTCGCGATGGAGGAGATCCAGGGGATCCTGGGCCGCATTCCGGCCGAGCGCGTGGTCCTTCTTCTCGACACCTCCTACAACGGCATGGCGGGCGGCCGAACCTTCGCGCCACCGAACACGCGCCCACAGAACCTGAGCGATCAGTTCCTCGAGCGGCTCACACGGAGCCGCGGGCGTCTGGTCATCACGGCCAGCGGTCCCAACGAGGTCGCGCTCGAGCTGGCCGAGCTCGGCCACGGCCTCTTCACCTACTACCTGCTCGA
>WNEZ01033601.1_pt1 | contig 11293 bp, 8 predicted proteins | sample 5400521 | NCBI WGS metagenome assembly WNEZ01 (sample SAMN13153339, study PRJNA577476) | soil metagenome | isolation source: 120 cm saprolite under Douglas fir tree site 2 hole 1 replicate 1 | place: USA:California | collected 2015-04-18
CGCCGGGCTGGCGATCTACCTCGGCTACCTCGTGCCGCCGGCCATCCTCTTCATCCCGCTCGCCGAGGTGCTGCTCAAGCTCGGCTGGTTCGACCGCCCGGCCGCGCTGGTGCCCGTCTACAGCACCTTCCTCATCCCGTTCTGCACCTGGCTGCTGATGGGCTACTTGAAATCCATCCCGCGGGAGATCGAGGAAGCGGCGATGGTCGATGGCGCCGGCCGCCTTCGCGTGATGCTCGGGATCGTGCTGCCGCTCAGCGGCCCGGGACTCATCTCGGCGTTCATCTTCGCCTTCACGCTGTCCTGGAACGAGTACCTCTACGCGCTGGTGTTCATGTCCGCCCCGGAGCACAAGACCGTCCCGGTCGGCCTGGCCACCGAGTTGGTCCGCGGCGACATCTACCAGTGGGGCCCCCTCATGGCCGGAGCGGTGCTGGGCTGCATCCCGGTGGTGGTGATCTACTTCCTCTTCGTGGACCGCTACGTCCAGGGGATGAGCGGGGCGCTGAAAGGGTGACCATGGACCGGGAGTTCAGCATCGTCGAAGGCGGCCTTTCCTTCCCACTGCCGAAGTGGCGCCGTGTCGCGCAGACCTTCGAGGCGCCGCGGGTGGACTCGATCCAGGCGGCGGTCGCGCGCGACATGCGCAAGCTCGAGGGCCGGGTGCGCCCGGGGATGTCCGTCGCGGTCGGCGTCGGAAGCCGCGGGGTCGCGCGCCTGGCGGAGATCGTCCGAGCGACCGTGACGGAATTGAAGCGGCTCGGCGCGCGCCCGTTCATCGTCCCCGCGATGGGCTCGCACGGAGGCGCCACGCCCGAAGGGCAGCTGGAGGTGCTCGCCGGGTACGGGGTCACGCCGCAGTCGATGGACGTGCCCTTCGAGCCGAGCATGGAGACGGTGCTGCTCGGCACCACGGCCACGGGCATGCCGCTCCACTGGAGCCGCGCGGCGCTGCGCGCGGATGCGGTGCTGCCGGTCAACCGGGTCAAGGCGCACACCGACTTCCACGGCGAGGTGGAGAGCGGCCTCTCCAAGATGCTCGCCATCGGTTTCGGCAAGCAGAAGGGCGCGGCCACCGTGCATCGGCGCGGCTTCGACACCTTCCACGAGGTCGTCCCCGAGACCGCGCGGCTGGTCTTCGAGAAGGTGAACGTGCTCGGCGGCGTCGCGTCGGTCGAGAGCGCGCTGGAGGACGTGGCCCATCTCGAGGTCGTGCCCGGCGACCGCATCGCGAGTCGCGAGCCCGAGCTGATGCGGCTGAGCCGTTCGCTCATGCCCCGCATACCGTTCGACCGGCTCGACGTCCTGGTGGTGGACTATCTCGGCAAGGACGTGAGCGGGATGGGCATGGACCCCAACGTCACCGGGCGCTACGCCGTCCGCCACATCGTCGATCCGCGCAACCCGAAGAAGCTCGCCGTCCTGCGCCTCACCGAGCTGACCCACGGGAACGCCTGCGGGCTGGGCGTGGCCGATGTCACCACGCGCGACGTGGTGGAGAACGTCGACTACCAGAAGTACTGGACCAACGTGGTCGCCTCCACCGAGCTGACCAACGGCAAGACTCCGATCTGGGTCCCCGACGACCGCTCCGCGATCGCGCTCGCCATCGCCACCGCCCCGCGGGTGGACCCGCTCGCTCCGCGTCTGGTTCGCATCGAGAGCACGCTGCGGCTCCACGAAATGTGGGTCGCCGAGGCGCTCTGGCAGAGCGACGGGCGCGACCAGGCGTCATTGCGTGCCCTGGGCGAGCCGTGCGAGATGGCCTTCACTCCCGAGGGCCGCCTGGCCGACCTTCCCGCGCCGCGCGCTGCTCACGGCCGCGCGCCGTGGACCCCAGCGCGCGCCTGAGACGAGAGAGCGCCCCGAACCCCTTCCATGACGAGCGCATCCTACCGGCGCCAGAGTGCGCGGGCAGATGCCCACACAATCGCAAACAGGATCGTAACGCCGTTGCAACAACGCTCTCGCAGACTCGCCGGCGTCGAGCGGAGGAGCGCATGCGTCGAATCGTCTCGCTTGGTCCGGCTGCCTGGGTGTTCGCCTCGGCGGTCCTGTCCGTCGGCGCCGCGCGGGCCGCGGTGGTCGTCCCCCTTCCGCAGCATCCGGAGCTCCAGGCCGTCGCGGATCGCGTCCATGCCTTCACCGTCCAGGTCCGCGCGCGAGCCTTCGTCGCCGACCAGACGGACGGTGGGTTGCGCGTGCACGATGCGGTCAGCTCGGCCTCGGGAGTGCTGGTCGGAGACGGGCTCGTCTTGACCGGGCTCGGCACCGTGACCCTGCGCGGCCGGGACGGTGGGCTGCAGCCAGCGAACGAGATCGAGGTCCTCGTCACCGACGTCGGCCCCCTGCCCGCGCGGCTCCTCGCCGGCGACGCGGCTCTCGACGTGGCCGTCCTCAAGCTGCCCGACGAGGCGAGGAGCCTGCCCGGAGCGTCCCTGGCCGCCGAGGATCCGAACGTCGGCGACGCGATGCTCGCCACCGGCGTGGACGGCGATTCGATCAGGGTCGTCGGCGTGCTCCTCGAACGCCTCGGCGTCGGCGACGACGCAGGCCCGCGCTTGCAGACCGACCGTGCGCTGCCGCCGCCCTTCTGGGGCGGCCCGCTGTTCGACGACCGAGGGCACCTGGTGGGGATCACCACGCATCCGGCGAGCGCAGGAGGGCCCGCGGTCCCCGCCTCCCTGCTGCGGTCCCTGCTGCGAAGGTTGCGCGGCGGAAGCGGAATCTGACGGCCGCCGCGTGCGCCGCAGGCTACCTCGTCGCCTGGGCGGCGTCGGCGCACCCGCAGCTTCGCTCTCGTCGTCTTGCTCCACGCCTGGACGGACCTCCTGCCCAACCTGGCGGACTTCATCCGCACCTGGTCTCGCTGACGGCCTGCGAGCGGGCGGGCGCTGCCGTGTGGTAGGAGCGGCGGACCGGAGGTTCCCATGGTCCTGCTCGCCCTTCTCCTGCTCGCGCAGCCCACCGCCGTCCGCGCCACGCGCATGTTCGATGCGCGCAGGGGCGCCATCGTGCAGCCGGGCCTGGTGGTGGTCGACGGCGAACGGATCGTCCAGGTGGGCGGCGCTGCGCCGGCGGGGGCGAGGACCATCGATCTCGGCGACGCGACGCTCCTGCCGGGCCTGATGGACGCGCACACGCATCTCAGCTTCGAGAGCGGGGCGAGCTGGTATCGCGACGCCCTGGACCTGGTCTTTCGCTGGCCCGCGGAGCAGGCGCAGTACGCAGCCGAGTATGCGCGCCGGACGGTGGAGTCCGGCTTCACCACCGTGCGGGACCTCGGCTCCGCGGACTTCATCGACGTGGGCTTGAAGAAGGCGATCGACGCAGGCGCGGTGCCGGGGCCGCGCATGATCGCCGCGGTGCACGCGGTCGGGAGCCGCGGCGGGCACGCCGACCTCGACCCGTATCCTCCCGACCGCGTTCCGCCGCTCGGCATCCGGGAAGGGATCTGCGACGGCGCCGAGGCGTGCAGATCGGCGGTGCGCTGGCAGGTCAAGTACGGCGCCGGCGTCATCAAGCTGGTCGCGTCGGGGGGCATCCTCTCGCTCGCCGATCCGGTCGACAACGTGCAGCTCTCGCAGGCCGAGCTCGACGCCATCGTCGACGAGGCGCACCGGTGGGGACGCAAGGCCGCGGCGCACTGCCACGGCGACGCGGCGGCGAAGATGCTCGTCCGCGCGGGCGTGGACTCCATCGAGCACGGCACGTTCCCCCATCGTGGAGAAGGCGCTCGCCGCCGCCAAGTCCTGGCCCGAGATGATCGGCAACGCGCGCCGCATCGGGGTGCGCGTCGCCTTCGGCAGCGACGCCGGCGTGGGCGAGCACGGGAAGACGAATCCCCAGCAACTGGCCTGGATGGTGAGATGGGGCTTCACGCCGGCGGCGGCGCTGCAGAGTGCCACCGTGGTCGATGCGGAGCTGCTCGGAGTCGACGCCGGCGTGCTCGAGAAGGGCAAGCTGGCCGACGTGATCGCCGTCCCGGGCAACCCGCTGCAGGACATCACGGCGGTGGAGCGGGTGTCGTTCGTGATGAAGGCCGGCGTGGTGGTGAAGAACGGGACGGCCGCCCCCGCGCCGAAGAAGCTCGCGCTGAAGGCCGCTCACCTCTTCGACGCCGAGAAGGGCGCGTTGATCGACGGCGCGACGGTGCTGATCGACGGCGACCGCATCACCGCTGCCGGCCGCAACGTGCAGGTGCCGGGCGACGCGCGGACCATCGACCTGGGAGACGCCACCCTGCTCCCCGGTCTCATCGACGCGCACGTGCACCTCACCGGTGAGTCCCAGGAGGACTTCGCCAAGGCGGCGATCGAGTCGCTGTTCAAGTTCCCTGCCGAGACGACGCTCCAAGCGCGGGTCTATGCGCGGCGCACGCTCCTGGGTGGCTTCACCACCGTCCAGAACCTCGGCGCTCCCGAGCTGACCGACTTCGGGTTGAAGCGCGGCATCGAGCTGGGTTTCACTGACGGCCCGCGCATGCTGGTTTCGGAGAACGCGATCGGCTCGCGTGGCGGCCACGCCGACGGCGCGCCCGCGCCTCCTGGGCACCTCGTGCAGAGGGGAGTCGAGGAGGGAATCTGCGCCGGCGCCGACCAGTGCCGCGACGCCGTGCGCTGGCAGCTCAAGTACGGCGCGGACGTGATCAAGTTCATGGCCTCGGGCGGCGTGCTCTCGCTCACCGACCCGGTGGACGTTCCGCAGCTCACGCCCGAGGAGACCGCCGCCATCGTCGATGAGGCGCACCTGTGGCGCAAGAAGGCGGCGGCCCACTGCCACGGCGACGCGGCGGCGAAGATCGCCATCGCGGCGGGCGTCGATTCGATCGAGCACGGAGCGTTCCTCAAGCCCGAGACCCTGGCGGAGATGAAGCGGCGAGGCGTCGTCTACGTCCCCACCTTGATGGCGGTGGAGAACGTGGAGCGCCGCGCGCGCGAGAAGAAGCTGCCCCCGCTGGTGGCGGAGAAGGCCTTGCAGGCTGCCTCCTCGCTGGCGAGCACGTTCCGCACCGCCGTGCAGCTGGGCGTGCCCATCGCCCTGGGCACCGACTCCGGGGTGTCGCACCACGGGTTCAATGCGCACGAGATCACCCTCATGGTCCGCAACGGCATGCCGGCCGCGCAGGCGCTCCAGGCGGGCACGATCGCCGCCGCGAAGCTCTTGCAGATGGAGGATCGCGTCGGGAAGCTTTTGCCCGGGTACCTGGCCGACGTGATCGCGGTCCCCGGCAACGTGCTGCAGGACCCGTCCGCGGTGGAACGCGTTTCGCTGGTGGTGAAAGGCGGGCGCTTGATCAAGGCGCCCGGAAACCCGTAGGATGCAGCTCACAACCTCTGCGAGAGCGCAGCGCCGCCCTGGCAGCGGCGGCTGCCGGCGGCCGCTAGCCCAGCCCCAGCTTCGCGGCGAGCCCGATGCGCTGCGGCTTGCCCGTCCGTCCCTTGGGGAGATCGCGCACGAACACGACCCTGCGCGGCACCTTGTGGTCGGCCAGCCGCCGCGCGGCGAACTCGCGCAGCTGCCGCTCGGTGCAGGAGTTTCCCTCGCGCAGCACCACCGCAGCGGCGACTTCCTCGCCGAGCTTCTCGTGGGGCATCGCGAACGTCACGCAGTGCTGCACCGCCGGGTGGTCCATCAGCACGACGTCGATCTCGAGCGGTGCGATCTTCTCGCCGCCGCGGTTGATCAGCTCCTTCAGCCGCCCGGTGAGCCGCAGGTACCCGTCGTCCTCGATGAAGCCCTGATCGCCGGTGCGGAACCAGCCGTCGACGAACGCGTTCTCGTTGGCCTCCGGGTTCGCCTCGTATCCGGGGGTCACGTTCGGTCCGCGGATCACCACCTCGCCTACGTGCCCGCGCGGCAGGATCATCCCCTGGTCGTCCATCACCGCGATCTGCGGGCCGGCTGGGATGCCGACCGACCCGGGCTTCCGGACGCGCGGCGGCAGCTGGTTGGACGCCATCTGGTGCGCTGCCTCGGTCATCCCGTACGCCTCGATGACGGGGCAGCGGAACGCCTGCTCCAGCTCTTCCATCACCTGTGGCGCGAGCGACGCAGACGACGACCGAATGAAGCGCAGCCGCGAGCGCGCGACCTCCGCCCGATGGCGCGGCGCGCGGGCGAGGATGACCTGGTGCATCGTCGGCACTGCCGTGTACCAGGTGGGCCGCACCTCGTCGAACCAGTGGAAGAACCGCAGCCCGTTGAACCCGGGCACGCACGCGACTTGCGCGCCGGCGGCGAGCGAGGAGAGCACCCCCCCGATGAGCCCGTGGATGTGGAACAGCGGCATGATGTTCAGGCCGACGTCGCTCTCGCCGAGTTGGAGCGCGGCGACGATGTGCTGCGCTGAGGCGCACACGTTCCGCTGCAGCAGCGGGACGATCTTCGGCCGGGCGGTGGACCCCGACGTGTGCAGCACCAGCGCCACGTCGTCCGGCTGCGCCGGGCCTCCCGCGAACGGGCCCGCCCCATTGCGCGCCAGCGGCCGGAGCGAAAAGCTGCCTGCTCCCTGCGCAGGCTCGGGAACGAGCTCCAACACGGGCACGTGCAGCCTGGCCGCCACGGACCGCGCATCGGAATCCACGCCGGCGGCGACGACCAGGGCCTTGGCCCCCAGGTCGCTCAGGTTGAACTCGAACTCCTCGGCGGAAAGTCCGGGGCTGAGCGGCGCTGCCGTCGCGCCCGCGGCGATGCAGACGAACGCGGCCGCAGCCTCCGGCCCGTTGGGGAGCACGATCGCCACCCGGTGACCGGCGCCAGGGCACGCAGGTCGCGATAGCGCAGAGGCGGCGCACCTTCGACGGAGGCGATCGCAGTCGCCTGATCGGCTCCCCCCTGCAGCAAATCGACGATCGTCTCCATGCCCGGCCCCCGGCGACGCTCCAGTACAAGTTTGACAATGGGGCCTGCGCGTGGCAGCCCTCAAGAGCAGAACGTCGTCTGTGCAGCGGGTCGTGTCAGGAAAAGTAAAAGACCGGATGTGCGGTTGTCACGTGCTGTAAATCGCCGGGGGCGGCCGAGGTGAGCAAAGATACGCCAGAATCGGCCCGCCTCGGTGCCAAGGTGCGGGCGTTGCGCCGCAGGGAGCAGCTCACGCAGGTGCAGCTCGCCCAGCGCCTGGGAATCTCTCCCAGCTACCTCAACCTGATCGAGTCCAACCGCCGTCCGCTCCCGGCTGCACTGCTCATCAAGCTGGCGCAGGTCTTCCACGCCGACCTCCACACCTTCGCGAGCGACGACGACGCGCGCCTCATCTCCGACCTGCTCGAGGCGTTCTCGGATCCGCTCTTCGAGCCGTACGGGCTGGCAGCGCTGGACATGCGCGAGCTGGTGACCACCACGCCCTCGCTGGCGCGCGCGGCGCTCGCCCTCTACCGCGCCTACCAGTCGCAGCTGCAGTCGACCGAGTCGCTCGCCTCGCAGATCATCGCCGGCCAGGAAGGAGTGGCCGGCGTCGACCGCGCGCAGATCCCGTCCGAGGAAGTCAACGACCTCCTCCAGAAGCACAACAACCATTTCCCAGAGCTGGAGCAGGGCGCGGAGGAGCTGTGGCGCAAGGCGAGGCTCGACCAGGGACAGCTCGCCGCCGGCCTCGCCCGCTACCTCGAGAAGGCGTACGGGGTCGAGGTGCGGATCGCGCGGCGGGGCGAGGCGAAGGGCGTCCTGCGGCGCTACGACCCCGCCACGAAGGTCCTCACTTTATCCGAGCTGCTGCCGACGCGCAGCCGCGCCTTCCAGCTCGCGCACCAGGTTGCGCTGCTCTCGCACCACGCGGTGCTCGACCGGGTCGCGGCCGACCCGGTGCTCACCTCGGACGAGTCGCGATCGCTCGGCAAGGTGGCGCTGGCCAACTACTTCGCGGGAGCGGTGCTCTTGCCCTACGCGCCGTTCCTGCAAGCGGTGCGGGAGGAGCGCTACGACATCGACGTCGTCGGGCGGCGGTTCGCGGTCGGATTCGAGCAGGTCTGCCACCGCTTCACGACGCTCAGCCGGCCGGGCGCCACCGGCATCCCGTTCCACATGCTCCGCATCGACGTCGCCGGCAACATCTCGAAGCGGTTCAGCGCCTCGGGGATCCGCTTCGCCCGATTCAGCGGCGCCTGCCCGAAGTGGAACGTGTTCGCCGCCTTCATGACTCCGGGCATGCTGCGCATCCAGGTCTCCCGCATGCCCGACGGAGCCGCGTACTTCTGCATCGCGCGTAGCCTGCAGAAGGACTCCGGCGGGTGGCATGCCCAGCCGCCAGTGCACGCGATCGGGCTCGGCTGCCAGGTCCAGTACGCTCGCGAGATGGTGTACGCGGACGGGGTCGACCTGGACAACCTGGCCACGGCGACTCCGGTGGGGATCACGTGCCGTGTCTGCGAACGGACCGACTGCGAGCAGCGCGCGTTCCCCTCGCTGCGCCACCGGCTGCAGGTGGATGAGAACGTCCGCGGCGTCTCGCTCTACATGCCCATGCCCGGCGCTCATACCTCATGATCCGCGCGCTTATTCCGGCATCGGCGCTGGGACCATCTTGTCGAAGTCGATCCAGATACGCTGGTCGGTCCGGCAATCGTAGGTGCGGCAGGCGGCGGGGCGGCTCTGGTACGCTCCGCAGCCCCGCGTTCCGCGGTCGAGATGCGAGCAGTACCCGTCCGCCTCGCGCCGGAGCAGGTAGGGCTCCTCGATGTTCCAGAGCAGCCCTCCTTCCTCGAGGTCCTGCCGGCTCAGCTCCACGGTGAAGGAGCAGCAGCGCGCGTGGCACAGGTGCACGCGCTTGTCGCAATCGATCGCCGAGATGGGCTGCTCGTACTTGTCGACCAACGTCCGCAGCCGGATCCGCGGCCGCTCGGGACGCGCCCGCTCCCGCACCTTCGCCAGGAGCCGCTGGTGGCCTTCGTTGATCACTCCCTGTCCGGCGAGAATCTCGACGAGCAGGTCGACGGTGGCGAGGAGGCCCGCGGCGGCGCCGGAGGAGCGCTCCTCGGAGTCGGTCGCCCTCTTCAAGACCGTCTCCAGCGCGCGGTAGATCTCCTCCCGCTCCATCGCGCGACGATACCAAGTGTGGTACAAAGATGGCAGGGGGAGCCGTGCCAATCAGCGCATCCGCGCGGGTGTATTCCCCGGTCGGCCCGCGCGTGCTCGTTCTCGACGGCGAGGTCTGTGGCGCGCTCACGGGCGTGACCGGCGGCTCGATCTACGCCGAATTCGCCACCGAGAAGATCGGCATCGATCACCTCGCGAGGAAGCACCTCGCCGGAGTGAGGTACGAGGACATCGCGCTCGAGGTCGGCGTGGGCATGTCCGCGCGCTTCTACGACTGGATCAAGGAATCCCTGCAACCCGGCAAGCTGAGCCGCAAGGACGGCACGATCTACGTCTGCGACTACGACTACCACCCGCGCGGCAGCCTCGCCTTCACGCACGCGCTCATCTCCGAGCTGTCCTTTCCCGCGTTGGACGCGGCGTCGAAGGATGCCGCGAAGCTCACCGTGAAGCTCGCGCCCGAGCTCATCCGGTCGAGCCGGACGCCGCCCAAAGCGGACGGCACCAAGCTCACCGTGACCAAGCAGCAGCAGCAGAAGAAATGGCTGCCCAGCAATTTCAAGCTCGAGATCGACGGCCTCGACTGCACTCACGTCAACAAGGTCGGACCGCTGGTCGCCCGGCAGGCGGTCGTGGAACGCGCCGTCGGAGAGCTGCGCGACTACCAGACGGAACCTTCGCACTGGGACTTCGGGAACCTGACCGTCACCCTCCCGCAGTCGCACGCGGAGGGTTGGCACCAGTGGCACGAGGACTTCGTCATCAAGGGTGAGAATGGCGCGGACAGGGAGAAGAACGGTTCGCTCGTCTATCTCACGCCGGACCTGAAGACCGAGCTGTTCCGCATCAAGCTCTCGCACCTGGGCATCTTCCGGCTCCACGAGGACGCCGGCGAGACCGCGTCGGAGCAGATCCACCGGATCGAGGCCGAGATGTATTGCGAGCAGATGGAGCTGCAGAGCCATGGCTGACAAGCGCGCTTATACGGCCGGAAAGTACGCCTTGGAGGTAGGAGGCATCGCTGCCGGATGGATCCAGAAGTTCAGCGGCGGTAGCGCCACCGCCGAGGTGGTCACCGAGAAGCTCGGGATCGATCACCTCGCCAGGAAGCACCTCGCCGGGGTCAAGTACGAGGACATCGTCCTGGAAGTCGGGACAGGGATGTCGAAGGGCTTCTACGAGTGGATCAAGGCCACCTGGGACGGCAAGACGGTTCGCAAGGACGGTGCGGTGATCGTTGCCGACCACGACTTCAAGGAGCAAAGCCGCAAGACCTTCTACCATGCACTCATCACCGAGATCATGCTCCCCGCGCTCGACGCGGCAAGCAAGGATGCCGCGAAGATGACGGTGAAGCTCACGCCGGAATCGGTCCGCACCACCACGGGGAGCGGGAAGCAGACCTCCACGTCGGGCGGCAACGCCCAAGCGCAGAAGAAATGGCTGCCCTCCAATTTCAAGCTCGAGATCCCGGGACTGGATTGCACGCGAGTCAACAAGATCGGCGAGCTGGTCGTCAAGCAGAAGGTAGTCGAGAACCCGGTCGGCGAGCTGCGGGACTACGAGAAGGAGCCCGCCCACGCCGAGTTCGGGAACGTCGTGGTGACGATGGCCGAGTCGTACGCCGACACCTGGTACAAGTGGTTCGAGGAATTCGTCGTGAAGGGGAACTGCGGGCAGGATCAGGAGAAGAATGGCTCGCTCACCTACCTCACGCCGGATCTGAAGACTGAGCTGTTCAAGGTCACCTTGTCCAACCTCGGCATCTTCAAGCTCAACGAAGAGCATGCCGAGGCCGGCTCGGAGGGAATCCGGCGCGTGAAGGCGGAGCTCTACGTCGAGAAGATGGACCTCCAATATGGAGGCGCCGCGACGTGGGCCTGAGCGCCGTCGCCGCTCAGACGAGATCGGCCTCGAACCGCAGCTCTGCCGGCGGCGCCGGCGGCCGCTCCTCGCCCTCCACCGGGCTGCCCTTGAGCTGGGCCGGATGCCACACGCGGACCGGCGCCTGGGCCAGGCCCTGGTGTACGACGCCGTAGACGGTCGCGAACGGCTTCCAGCTCTCGCCCTCCTTCTGCTCGACCTTGAAGCAGACGCGGCGGCCGTCCGCCTTCCCCGATGCCTTGACGCGCATCACCGCGTCCTCTCCGTGGTCGAACGCCGCTCCCCCCTCGGCGTGCGTGTTGGACCACTCCGCCTCGGTCAGCTCGACCACGGGCGCCGGCGCGACCTGCACCGGCTCCGACATCGAGCTGGCGAA
>WNEZ01005287.1_pt1 | contig 11291 bp, 10 predicted proteins | sample 5400521 | NCBI WGS metagenome assembly WNEZ01 (sample SAMN13153339, study PRJNA577476) | soil metagenome | isolation source: 120 cm saprolite under Douglas fir tree site 2 hole 1 replicate 1 | place: USA:California | collected 2015-04-18
GGGGAGGTGCGCAAAGCCTACCGCGTCGCGGACGAGCACTGGGTGGACTTCGAACGGCGCCGCATTGCGACGACGCTCACTGATTACGTCAGCGCCTACGCGGCGACGCATCCGCAGGAAGATTTTGCTGAGACGTTCCGCTTCTACGTGGCGCGGCGCGGCCGGTTGCGGGAGCTGTTCGCCGAGTTCGGCCGCAAGCGGAAGGGTGTGAGGTTGTACGAGAAGTTTTTAGTACTACATGATTTTGTGAGGAGTTTGAGGGGCTGGAAGTAGGGGCGCAGCATGCTGCGCCCCTACATTATCCCACCATCCTCCTTATCCAGCGAAGCAGTACGCGCAGCCCTTCTCCTGCGACCGAGCGACCGCGAGCACGCCCGACGGTACGACTTGCACGCCGGGGATGAGGCCCGCGACCCACTCAGCTTTCACTGCGGCCGCATCCATGCCCATCTTCTGCGCGACCACGCCGCTGTAGATTGTGAGCGCCACGTTGCAGCAACCGACTTGGGTGCCGCTCGCAAGCAGTGCCTCGAGACCGGTCCCCGGCAGCGGCAGGGGCATCACCTTCGCAAAGATGTTACGCACCGCCGGCGCTTCGCCGTCCTTGATACTGAACACTTCACCCAATTTGTACTTCGCCCACAACGCGTCCTGCATGGCGATGGGAATCGCCGAATGACGCAGCACGATGACCGCGGAGTTGTCGGCGTCTTTCGTGGCGTAGTTCTCGTTGTTGCCGTTGAGCCAGACGCGCGGCCAGACCACCGGCATGCCGCTATTCGGCTCGGGCGCGTCGAAGATCATCTTGTGCTTTCCGTTGATGCGATTGAGCCATGTCTCGAACGACGGGTCAGCTCCCGTGACTGGATCGTGGCGCGACGGCTGCGCCTCGAGTCGAAGCGGGGTCAGCCCTGCAACTCCAGCGGCCGCCGTGGCGGCAAGACGACCAAGAAACCCACGCCTGTACATGCGAGCCTCCTCAGTGGTGTGACCGTGTTGGATATGCGACATCGGGTGGTGGATCGCCGTTGGGCCAATCGTTTGCCTTGCCCCGGAAGTCCGGCCGGGGATGCGCGTTCACGTATGCCGCGACATCAAAGGCCTGGCTGTCGGTGAGCGTGCCGGGCGCGTCGAACGGCATGTTGCGACTGATGAACTCGGCGGCGGTACGAACGCGCGTCATACCGGCGCCGACATTATACGACTCCGCCCCCCACAATGGCGGCGCGCCCGCCGTCCCCTCGCCCGCCGCGCCATGACACTTGGCGCACGACGCCGCGAACACCCGCGCGCCGGCGGCGGTGTCGGCGTTGAAGGTCGCCCACTTCTGCAGTCGCGCGCTCGAGCCGCCGGGGGGGGGCGCCACCGTCACGCCGCGCGAGAGAAACGCGAAATAGGCGACGATGTCGCCCATGTCCGGTCCCGCCGGATCGAGCGCCGTCCCGTTCATGCTGCGGCGGAAGCAATCGTTGACGCGGTACTCGATCGTCTCAACGATGCCGCTGCGAGCGCGATACTGCGGATATCGCGCGAACACCCCCACCCACGAGCCGGTCTCGCGCCGCCCTTCGTCGAGATGACAGGTCGTGCAGCGCAGTTTGTTGCCCACGTGGTGCGGCAGGCTGTCACGCGTCGCTGTGAGCAGCGCGCGACCCCGCCGGACCGCGTCGCCATACGGACCTGCCGGGATGATCGAGTCTGTTGCGGCCGTCGTCCGCGACGCAGCGGGCGTCGAGCAACCAGCAAGGCTGGTGATGCCGAGGAAAACAGCCAGAGTGCTGAGGGGGGGGCGCACCCGGCGAGATATACCGGCATTTCCGAAGGCGGCAACCTTTCGTGCGGTGCGCCCATCCAAACGGGCGTATCCTCCACCCAGGATCGCTATGATTGCGCCGCTGCTGGCTTCCCTGCTGCTCGTCGTCCAAAACCGTCCCGCGCTCGATTCGGCAACCGTCACGCGGCTCCTCAATCAGCTCAAGGCCAGCGATTCGGTGGTGTGCGCGCTCGCCGGTGAGGCGCTCACCAACTACGGCGGGTTCTGGGGGCACGCGTTTAGTGATCCCGGCATGCCGATGCCCCAGCCGATGCCGACCCCAATGCCGATGCCGGGCGGCGGCCCGGGTGAGGTCCATGTCGACATGCACGAGAACACGCGCGACATGGACCCTGCAGTGTTGCGTGCCTTCCGCGCGGTGATTCGCGACGACAACCGCTGCGTGCGCAGCATCGCCGCGCGCGTGCTGGGAAACCACGGCGGCTCTGAGAGCTACGGTCTTTTCATCGGCATGCTCAAGGATTCGCGCGCCGACTTCCGCGAAACGGGAGCGTTGGGCCTCGGCGAGCTTCACGACTCGCGCGCGATCACTCCACTGAGCGACGCACTCAGCGGCGATGCGAGTCCGGTGGTTCGCATGACCGCGGCATGGGCACTCGGCGAAATTGAGGAGAAAACGGCGATCGACGCGCTCACCTGCGCGCTCGGTGATCGTGCGCCGGAAGTACGGCGCACCGCCGCGTGGGCGTTGGGTGAGCTCGACGACAAACGCGCCGTTCGGCCGCTCAGTGGGGCACTCAATGACGGCGTCCTCGAGGTGCGTCTCGTGGCGGTGTGGGCATTGGGAGAGATCGAAGACGCGTCCGCGGTGCCGCTGCTCGCCACCGCGATCAAAGACCGCGACTCACGCGTGCATCAGCAGGCCGCGTGGGCGTTGGGCGAGATAGAGGACGCGCAAGGAATCGCCTCCCTCGAGACACTGATGCGCGATCCCGTAGCCGACGTGCGGAAGACGGCGATCTGGGCGCTGGGGGAAATCGAGGACGGCGGCGCGGTCAGTGCACTTGCGGCTGCATTGAAAGACAGTGACCCGGAAGTGCGCGTGCTGACCGCCTGGGCCCTGGGCGAAATCGAGGATGATCGGGCGGTGGAGCCGCTCGTCGGAGCGCTGAAGGACAGCGACGAGGACGTCCGCGCCACCGCCGCCTGGGCGCTGGGAGAAATCGAGAGCCCGCGCGCTCGCGACGGACTGACGACCGCGCAGCGGGACGAGGTGGGGTCGGTCCGTCACGCGGCGACGTGGGCGCTGCGGCAGATCGACGGCAACGACGAGCACATTCACGTGCGCGTGCGGCCGCGCGTGAAGGTCAAACCTTGATGCGGCCTCGCTCGACGATCTGAAAGTAGTCGCGCAGCTCCTCGGTCTCGCGGGAGTCGTCCCAGCCGAGGAGCTGCTTCATTCGCGCGGTGACTCCGGGGATCACTGACTGGGCATGGTCGGGAACTTCATAGAACAGATGCAATCGTCGGACCAGGACGTCCTGCACGCGCACCGCCATTTCTCGCTCGACGGCGTAGGTGATTTCGGCCCAAATCTCCGGGCGGCCCGCGATGATCGGCTGGCCGAGCGGTCGATCACGGTCCACGAGATTGAGCACGGCGGCCGCCTCGCTGCCGTAATACGCGACCAGATGGCGGGCCGTCGCCTCGGACGCGCCGCGCGCCCGCGCGGCCTCGACGAGCACCTCGAGCTCGGCGGCGTCCCCCCCCGGCAACGGCTCCCGGTCCGTGGGGGCGCGCGGCGCGAGCGGACGACCGTCCAGCTCGTGCAAGCGCGCGGCGACGCGATCGACGACATCCCGCGCCATCACGCGATACGTCGTCAGCTTGCCGCCGGCGATCGAGATGAGACCATGCGGGCTTTCGAGCACCCGATGCTCGCGCGACACCTGCGACGGATTCGCGTGGTCCTCGCGCAGCAAGGGACGCAGCCCCACCCACGCCGACACGATGTCAGTCGAGCGGAGGTGCGCGTCGGGAAACGCCGCGTTAGCTGAGCGCAGCAGATACGTCACATCGGCGGCTGTCACCCGCAGCGCATCGGGAGAGGAGTCCGCGTCCGTATCGGTCGTCCCGATGTACGAGAGATCACCCCACGGCAGCACAAACATCACGCGGCCATCGATCTGCGAGAGCAACGTCACCGCGTGCTCGTTGGCGATGCGCCGGCGCGGCACGGTGACGTGCGCGCCTTTGGTGAGCCGCAGGATCGGCGCCGCTTGCGGGTCGTCGAGGCGCCGCAGCTGGTCGGACCAGGGGCCGGTGGCATTCACCACGACGTTGGCGCGAATACTCGCGGTCTCGCCCGTCAATACGTCGCGCACGATCGCGCCGCGCACGCGTCCGTCGGGCTGGAGCAGCGCTGTGGTCTCGACATAGTTGGCGGCGACCGCGCCGGCACGGACGGAGCTGCGCACGGTCGCGATGACCAGACGCGCGTCGTCCGCCTGAGCGTCGTAGTACAAGGCCGCGCCGATCAGGCCGCGGTCCGGCAATCCTGGCGCGACGCGCCGCACTTTCTTGGCGCGGAGCCAGCGATGCCAGCGCACGTTGCGGAACACAGACAGCAGATCGTAGAGCCACATGCCGGCGCGGAGCTTCCACGCGGGCAACCGGCCGCCGCGATAGACGGGAAAGAGGAACGCGAGCGGCCGCACCAGATGCGGCGCGATCTTGAGAAGCACGCGCCGTTCGTGGCTCGCTTCGAACACCAGGTGGAACGCCCCCTGCTCGAGATAGCGAATTCCGCCGTGGATGAGGCGCGACGAGTGTGAGGAGGTGCCTGCGCCGAAGTCGGACTTGTCGACGAGTGCCGTGCGGAACCCACGCAATGCCGCATCGCGCGCAATCCCCGCTCCCGTAATGCCGCCGCCGATGATGAGTACGTCGACCGGCGTCTCGACCATGGACGCCCAGGCTGCGGCACGCGTTGGCTCCAACTCCCCTCCACTTGGGGCTCGTGGTAGGTTTCGGACCTCACCCAAGGGGTGAGGCAACGAGGGGAGCAATCTAATGCCCGGTCTCAACGGACGGCGCGTCGCAATCGTCGCGGGCGTCCGTACGCCGTTCACCAAAGCCGGCACGCTACTGAAAGACGCGCGCGCCGTCGATCTCGCGCGCTATGCGGCCCGCGAGCTGCTCGAACGCACGAATCTGGACGGCACCGAGGTCGACGAAGTCATCTTCGGCCAGGTCGTGCCATCGGCGTTGGTGCCGAACGTCGGACGCGAGGTGAGCCTGCTGCCGCAGCTCCCCAAGGAAATCCCCGCATACTCATTGAACCGCGCCTGCGCCTCCGCCAATCAAGCGATTACCGCCGGCCAGGATCAGATCTCCATCGGCAATGCGAACGTGATCATCGCGGGCGGTGCCGAGGCGCTCTCCGATATTCCGATTCTCGCGTCACGCCGCCTCGCCGATATCCTCGTGGAAGCGAGCAAGGCGAAGTCGCTCGGTGCACGCATCAAGGCCTTTGCCAAGATCCGCCCGAAGGATCTCGTGCCCGTGTCACCCGCGATCGCCGAGCCGTCGACGGGGGAGTCGATGGGCCAGTCGGCCGAGAAGATGGCGAAGGAGAATCACATCCCGCGCGAGGAGCAGGACCGCTGGGCGCTGCGCAGCCACAAGCTGGCCGCGCAAGGCACGGCCGACGGACGGCTCACGGCGGAGATCGTGCCCTGGCTTCCCACCCGTCCCGGCGAGGCGGTCGTCCAGCAGGACAACGGCATCAGAAGCGACACGTCGCTCGAGCAGATGGCGAAGCTCAAGCCCGTCTTCGATCGCCGCTACGGCAGCGTCACCGCCGCGAACTCCTCGCCCCTCACCGACGGCGCCTCCGCCGTGCTGCTGATGAGCGACGAAGCGGCGCGCGCGCTCGGTTATGAGCCGATCACCTTCATTCGTTCCTATGCGGTTGCCGCCGTGGATCCCGGCTGGCAGCTGCTCCAGGCGCCGATCGTTGCGGTCCCCAAGGCGCTGGAGCGCGCGGGAATCCAATGGAAGGACCTCGGCCTGATCGAGATTCACGAGGCGTTCGCATCGCAGGTGCTTTCGAATCTCCAGGGCTTCGCCGCCAAAGGGTGGGAGATCAATGAGGACATCATCAACGTGATGGGCGGCTCGATCGCGATCGGCCACCCGTTCGGCGCCACGGGCGGCCGCCTCGTCACGACGCTGTCCAATGAGATGCGCCGGCGCGATGTGCAGTTTGGGCTCGTCTCCGTTTGCGCCCAGGGCGGCATGGGATTCGCAATGGTGTTGGAACGCCGCTAGTGTCGACGATCGCTCCTCCGCAGTCGCGCACCGCGCCCGCCGTCACCTGGGATGTCACCGATGGCATCGCGACCGTCGTTCTCGACCTCAAGGGCCAGCCGGTCAACGTCATTTCGCGAGCCGTAAAAGACGAGTTCCTGGCCTGCTTCGCGGCATTGGCCGATGATGCGAGGGTACGCGCGGTCGCCTTTTTCTCCGGCAAGGCCGACAACTTCATCGCGGGCGCCGATATCGAGGAGTTCGTCACGCTCAGCTCGGCCGCCGAAGCTGAACGACTGTCGGCCGACGGCCAGGAGATGCTCGATCGCGTGGCGCGCTTTCCGAAGCCAATCGCTGTCGGCATTCATGGCGCCTGCCTCGGTGGCGGATTCGAGTTCGCCCTGGCCTGCCATTACCGCGTCGCCACAGACCACCCCAAGACACAGATCGGCTTACCCGAAGTGCAGCTCGGCATCCTGCCGGCGGCCGGGGGCTGTCAACGATTGCCGCGGGTGGTGGGTGCACGTGCCGCTCTCGACATGATTCTCGCTGGGAAGTCCGAACGCGCCGCCAAAGCATTCCGCCTCGGGATGGTGGACGAGCTGGTCGCGGCACCGATCCTCGCCGATATCACCCTTGCCGCCGCGCGGCGCATGGCCGGCGGCTGGCGTCCCAAGAGGAAGCGTCCCGGCGGATTCCTGGGATTTCTGCTCGACGGCAATCCGCTGGGCCGGCGGCTCGTGTTCCGGATGGCCCGCAAGCAAGTGCTCGAGCGCACCGGCGGGCACTACCCGGCGCCGCTCGCGGCCCTCGAAGCAGTCGAGTACGGCCTGCGGCACGGAATCACCGAGGGATTGAAGCGCGAAGCGCAGCTCTTCGGCCAGCTGGCGGTGACGGATGTCTCCCGCAAGCTGGTGCAGATCTTTTTCGCGACGAATCAACTCAAGAAGGATCCGGGCGTGCCGAATGCGCCGCCGCCCGTGCGGGTGCAGCGGCTCGGCATCATCGGCTCAGGCTTCATGGGATCGGGCATCGCGGGCACCGCCGTCGCGCAGGCTGAAGTGGACGTGCGCATGAAGGACGCCGACCTGGGTCGGGTCGCGCAGGGCATTCTCGCGGCGCGCGCGATTCTCGATGACCGGCTGCAGCGGCGTCGCATCACGAAGTACGAATACGCGCGGCTCGTCGCGCTGCTATCGGGCGGTGACACGTACACAGGCTTCGGTCGTGCGGAGCTGACAATCGAGGCGGTCTTTGAGGAGCTCGGCGTCAAGCAGCAGGTACTCCGCGAGGTCGAGGCGGTGCTTCCCCCTACGGGTGTGTTCGCTTCCAACACTTCGACGATTCCGATCACGCGCATCGCCGAAGCCGCGCGTACGCCCGAGCGTGTTATCGGCATGCACTTCTTTTCGCCGGTCGCGAAGATGCCGCTGCTCGAGGTCATTCCCGGCGCTCGCACGGAACCGCAAACCGTGAGCACCGCTGTCGCGTTTGGGCGGCGGATCGGCAAGACGGTGATCGTCGTGCAGGATAGCCCCGGCTTCTGGGTAAATCGCATCCTCGCGCCGTACGCGAACGAAGTCGGCCATCTCCTTGCCGAGGGCGCGTCGATCGAGGAGATCGACAGCATGGCGGTGCGGTTCGGCTTCCCCGTGGGGCCGGTGACGCTGCTCGACGAAGTTGGGCTCGACGTCGCGATCAAAGTCGCGGGTGTGATGCAGGAAGCGTACGGCGACCACATCCAGCCGGCGCCGGGCGCGGGCGTTGCCGCGCTCGTCAAAGCAGGCCGCTTGGGCCGCAAGTCAGGCCGCGGCTTCTATATCTACAAGGGCGGCAAGAAGCGTGGCGTCGACGAAAGCGTGTACGGCTTGCTCGGGGTCCATCCCAATGGCGGCCCTCGTCCCGCGGAGATTCTGCAACGGCTCTTGCTGGGCATGGTGAATGAGGCGGCACGGGCACTCGGCGAGGGGGTGGTCCGGAGTCCTCGCGATGGTGACATCGGCGCCATCTTCGGGTTCGGGTTTCCGCCGTTCCGCGGCGGGCCGCTGCGGTACGCGGACGACCTGGGAGCCGAGCGCGTCGTGACCGATCTCGAACGGCTCGCCGAGCGGCACGGTGCTCGGTTCGCGCCGAGTGCAGTGCTGCGGGAGCATGCTCGTGCCGGGACCAAGTTCTACGCCTGATGCTGCGCGCCGCATTTCTGTGGCTGAGCGAGCAACCGCGCATCTTCCGGTTTGTCCGGAGGAATCGGCTCGCCCGCAAACTGGCATCGCGGTTTGTCGCCGGCGAAACGATAGACGAAGCGATCACGACGCTGCGCGACCTGAACGCGACCAACCTGTCCGCGTCGCTCGACCTTCTGGGCGAGTCGGTGCTGCACGCCGAGGACGCGCAGCGCGCCTGCCGCACCTATCTCGATCTGCTCGAGCGAATTCACGGCGCCAGGGTCAATGCCAACGTCTCCGTCAAGCTCACGCAAATGGGGCTCGACATCGACAAGAAGCTGTGCCTGGGCAACATGCGTGCGATCATCGGCAAGGCAAAGCAGTACGACTCATTCGTGCGCATCGACATGGAGCAGTCGAGCTATACGGCCCGGACGCTTCAGCTCTTTAGCGGCGTGTTCTATCCCGAATTCAGAAACGTCGTCGGCGTGGTGCTGCAGTCCTACCTGCGGCGTACCGCCGCCGACACGGACGCGATGATCCGTCTGGGCGCACGCGTGCGACTGTGTAAGGGAGCGTATCAGGAGCCCGAAGACGTCGCGTTTCCCAAGAAGAGCGACGTGGACGCCAACTACATCGCCTGTATGGAGCGGCTGCTCGAACGAGGCAACTATCCCGGCATCGCGACGCATGATGTGACGATCATCGATCATGCGAAAGCGTTCGCAAAGAAGACGGCAATTCCCGCCGAACGCTTCGAGTTCCAGATGCTGTACGGCGTCAGACGCGACCTCCAGTACAGGCTGCGGCGCGAAGGCTACAACATGCGAGTGTACGTCCCGTTCGGGACGCACTGGTATCCGTATCTCATGCGTCGCCTTGCCGAACGTCCCGCCAACATCGCGTTCATCACCACCAACATTCTCAAAGAGTGGACGACACGACGCTAGGCGGGTACCAGCACATACATGGTCGGCCGCCCGCATTCGGTGCGGCGGATGGCCAGGCGTATTCGGTCGACACGTTTACCGACGACTCCGCCGAAGCAGGACGTTACGGTGCCGCGCTGCTCTTCGTGCGGTGGGGTGAGGGCGAGCGCCCGGCCGGACATCTGGAAACGGACTACCTCGCGTTCGGCTCGACGCCTGACGAGGCGCTCGCACCGGTCCTCGCTCTGACGCTGGAGCAGGTGAAGGCGCATCTCGATCAGTGTGTCGCGCGGAGCGGCGTGTGACCGCCACGAGTGGCGTGGTGCTGGCGCGCACAGCCGGCGGCTATCGGGTTCACACGGGCGTAGGCGAAATCACCGTCACACTGCGCGGTAAGCTGAAGCACCAGGACTCCGATCGCGTCGTCCCGGGCGACGTCGTCGTGCTCGAGGGAACGACGATCGCCGAAATCCGCCCGCGGCGTTCAGTGCTCGCGCGACGGGCGGCGCAGGGCAGCAGCGGCGCGGGTCCGCGGCGCGCACAGCCGGTGGCCGCCAACGTGGATCAGGTGATCGTCGTGACCTCCGCCCGTGATCCGGAGCCGAGTCCCAGGATGATCGACCGTTTCCTGGTGATCGCGGAAGCGAACGGCCTTCCGGCCGCGGTGGTCCTCAACAAGATCGAGCTCGACCGCACGATCGAGGAGCCTCTGACCCGCCGCTTCAAAACCGCCGGCTATCAACTGCTGGGAACGTCGGTGAAGGCGGATGAAGGCCTCCCCGCGCTACGCGACTTGCTGCGCGGCCGGCACTCGGTCTTTACGGGCGCATCGGGCGCGGGGAAGTCGAGTCTGCTCAATGCCCTCGAGCCAGGGCTCAAGCTCCGTGTCGGCGCGATCAGCGAGAAGTGGCGGACCGGCAAGCACACCACCACTGCCGCAGAGCTGGTGCCTGTTGCCGGCGTCGGTTACGTCGTCGATACGCCCGGCCTCCGCGAAATCGGCGCCTGGGGCATCGATCCCAACGAGCTGGGCGCCTGCTTTCCGGAATTCCGACCGTATCTCGATCAGTGTCGCTTCGACAACTGCCGCCATCTGGCCGAGCCGGGCTGCGCCGTGCGTGGCGCGCCCGCCGCCGCGATCGATCCCGATCGGCTGGTGTCCTACGAGCGGATCTACGAAGAAGTCAGCGAGCCTTCCTGGTCCAGCGGCCGGCGTCGCGGGAGGTGACCTTGGCCATCATGTGCGCGAAGGCGTCATCGAGATCGATGTGCTGGGAGTTGGCCATGCAGATCACGACGAAGAGGATGTCGGCCAACTCCATTGAAATCGAGCCGGGCTCCTCGTCGGGTTTCTTTGGCTTCGGACCGAATTGGTGATTCACTTCGCGCGCCAGCTCGCCGACTTCTTCGGCGAGGCGCGCCACGTTCGCGAGCGGCGTAAAGTAGCCCTGCTCGAACTGGCCGACCCATTGATCGACCGCTTGCTGCGCCTCACGAAAGCTCATGGCTGACCTCGTCGCGCCCTTTCAGGGTGAGCGGTACGCTGCCGTCGAGCGCCTCAGCCACCTGATCGCGCCTCCCTACGATGTCATCGATCCCGCGGAGCGGGCGCGGTACGCGGCGCTCGACGCAGACAATATCGTGCACGTCATGCTGCCGGAAGCGCCGCCCGCGCCGCCCGCGCCGCCCGCGCCGCCCGGAGGGGGGGGTCCGGACGACGACCGCTACCGCGCCGCCGCGGAACGACTGGCGGCCTGGCGTCGCAACGGCGTGCTGCGGCGCGATTCGCAACCGGTGTTGTATGTGCTGGCTCAGGACTTCTCGTTGCCGACGGGCGAACGGCTCACCCGACGCGGCGTGTTCGCCGCCGTCGCCGCGGAAGGCTACGAGCCGCGCCGCATTCGCCCGCACGAACGGACCCACGCCGGGCCGAAGGCCGATCGTCTGGCCCTGATGCGCGCCACCGCGACCAACATCGAATCGATCTTTCTACTAGCGCCCGATCGCGACCGTGCTCTCGCGAACGCCGTTGACGCCGTTTCGAACGGGAAGCCCGATGCCACAGCGGATCTCAACGGAGTCGGCATTCGTCTCTGGATCGTTCGCGACCCT
>WNEZ01005288.1_pt1 | contig 11290 bp, 13 predicted proteins | sample 5400521 | NCBI WGS metagenome assembly WNEZ01 (sample SAMN13153339, study PRJNA577476) | soil metagenome | isolation source: 120 cm saprolite under Douglas fir tree site 2 hole 1 replicate 1 | place: USA:California | collected 2015-04-18
CCATCGACCCTCCTGCCCCATCAAAAAACACCGAAAGCCTCTCTTTGTCGACCCCTTGCAACGAAAACTGTGCCCAGGATGTCAACAGAGCCCAAGTGTTGATTCTAAACCACTTACATAGGCTCCAAGTCCTTTAGATGCAACACTTACAGAAAACATAGGGGGGGTCCTGTTATGGTTAGCCAGACACCTGACGAAGGGTGTCTGTCCTGAACGACCATCGGGAGTGAAGAATCTCTTGGAACTTTGGAGTACGGCGGCTTGCCGCCGCTTTTCCTCCTGCTCCTTCCAAAATACCATCGCCCTCTGACGAATAATCCGGGCCAGCCTCAAGTGATGTAATAATAGGTCTCTTTTCTCTGTGAGCTAAAAACGATCGACTGTGAACTTATTCCCATGATTCAGCCGGACTTCCGCGAATTTCAGCGCCTCGCCAAACAGGGCAACCTCATCCCGGTCTACGATGTTTTTTCCGCGGACTTGCTGACCCCCGTCAGCGCCTATCTGCGCATCGCCCAGGGCGCGCGTTACTCCTTTCTTCTCGAAAGCGTCGAGGGTGGAGAAAAAATTGCCCGCTACACTTTCGCGGGCGCTCACCCCGAGGAAGTTTTTCGCTACGCCAACGGCGCTTGCGTCCTCGAGAGCCGCGACCGCGTCGTCTGGGAAGAGCGCGACCCCATCTCGTTCCTCCGCGAGCGCATCGAGCGTTTTCGTCCCGTGCGCCTTCCCGGCTTGCCGCCGCTCGTCGCCGGCGCCATCGGCTATTTCAGCTATGACATGGTGCGGCTGATCGAACGCCTCCCCAAGCGCCTCCGCGATGAAATCGGCCTCTACGACGCCATGCTGATGTTCTATCACGGCCTCGTCGCTTTCGATCACGTGCAGCACCGCTTGTGGATCGTCCGCAATGTTTTCACCGATGGCCCGGGCAGCCTTCGCGCGAAATACAACGCCGCCGTGCGCGAAATCAAGGAGACGCGCCGCTTGCTCGATGAGCCGGTAGCGGCCGAACGCACAAAAAAGCCGTCGAAAGCGAAGAAACGCCCGGCGCTAAAAGTGACTTCCAATTTTCACCCCCCCGAATACCTCGCTGCCGTGCGCAAAGCGAAGCAATACATTCGCGCGGGAGATATTTTTCAGGTCGTTCTAAGCCAGCGCTTCTCCGCGAAAACGCAAGCAGAGCCTTTCGAAGTCTACCGCGAACTTCGCGCGCTGAACCCCTCACCCTACCTTTTCTATCTACAACTCAACGACGTCTGCGTTGTCGGCAGCTCCCCCGAAATGCTCGTCAAAGTTCAGGGACGCGATGTTTTCTACCGGCCCATCGCCGGCACCCGTTGGCGCGGCAAGGACGAAGCCGAAGACCAGCGCCTCGAACAGGAAATGCTCGCCAGCGAAAAAGAGCGCGCCGAGCACATCATGCTCGTCGATCTCGGCCGTAACGATCTCGGCCGCGTCTGCGACTACGGCACCGTGAAGCCCGAAAAGTTGCTCACCGTCGAGCGCTACTCACACGTCATGCATCTGGTTTCCAGCCTGCGTGGCCGCTTGCGCGAGGATGTCGACTGTTTCGATGCCCTTATGGCCTGTTTTCCCGCCGGCACGGTCTCCGGCGCGCCAAAGGTTCGCGCTATGGAAATCATCGAAGAGCTAGAGCGCACGCGCCGCGGCATTTATGCCGGCGGCATTCTCTACTTGGATTTTGCAGGCAACCTCGATTCCTGCATCGCGCTTCGTACCATGGTGATGAAAAACGGTGTAGCGTACGTCCAGGCAGGCGGTGGCATAGTTGCGGATTCCACGCCACACGGCGAATATCAGGAGAGCGTGAACAAGTCGAAAGCGCTGCTCACCGCGCTGGAAAGAGCGCACCGCGGAAACCGGTCGGAGAAGCCTTCATGATTCTGCTTCTCGACAACTACGATTCCTTCACCTACAACCTCGCGCAGTATTTAGGCGAGCTGGGTTGCAACGTCGAGGTGCATCGCAACGACAAGATCACTGTCGAAGAAATTATGCGCCGCAAGCCGGAGCGCATCGTAATTTCTCCCGGCCCATGCACTCCGCAAGAGGCGGGAATTTCCGTTGAGCTGGTCGAGCGCCTCGCCGGAAAATTTCCCATCCTCGGTGTGTGCCTTGGCCATCAAGCCATTGGCGCAGCGTTCGGCGGCAAAATCATCCGCGCCCCGAAACTTTTCCACGGCAAAACCAGCCAGATTCATCACGATCACAAGAACATTTTCCGCCAGTTGCCCGATCCTTTCACTGCCACGCGCTATCATTCCTTGATCGTCGAAAAAAAATCCTTGCCGCGCGAACTCACCATCACCGCCGAAACTGACGACGGCATCATCATGGGCCTGCGCCATCGCCGCCACAAAGTCGAAGGCGTCCAGTTCCATCCCGAATCCGTCCTCACCGAATCCGGCAAACAACTCCTCAAGAATTTTCTCTCTTTGTAGGGGCGCAGCACCGCTGCGCCTGCCTCGGCTGGGAGCTTCCTTCGTCGTCGAAACTTCACCAATTCAAATCCGCCAAAATCGCCCCGTAAATCTCCATCCCTCTCCAAAAATGTCCCAGCCGCAAATTCTCATCCGAACTGTGCTGATGATTGTCGTAATTCACGATCGGCACGCCCACCCACTGCAGCCCGAGGTCCTCGAAAATATACATCGGCACGCTGCCTCCCGTTGACGGCATCACCACGGTGTCTTTCCCCGCCGCCCCTCGCACGACTTCGACGACCGCCTTGGACATCGCCAAATCCATTGCTGTGCGTGAAGCCCGATACCCGCCCTCATCAATGACTTTCGCGATCAGCTGATGCGCGCGCCGCTCCTCCATCGTGGGCTCATGGTCCATCACGAAAAATCCCTGCTTCTCGATAAATCTCGCGATTTGCTCAAACTTCTTCTTCGGATCCTCCCCCTTCACCAGACGCGCCTCCAGCGAAGCCTCTGCGCGATCCGGCACCACATTCTGCGCCTGCTCGCCCACGTAAGCGCTGCGCAACCCTCGAATATTTAGCGAAGGTTCCATGATCAATTCCACCAGCTTCTTCCCGCCTCCTTCCGGTTTCGCAATCCCCAGTTCGCGTCCCAGTTCGCCATCGTTTTCCGGCATTTCCGCGAGCGCCTTCTTCTCAATCTCGCTCAGCGGCGTGACGTCATCGTAATACCCGTCAATCAGCACGCGCCCATCCGCGTCCCTCATCGAAGCCAGCAGCCGCGACAACTCCATCGCCGGATTCGGCGCCCAATTTCCGTAGTGCCCGCTATGGAGCGCGCGCACCGGCCCGTACACCGTCACGTCGATCCCGATGTCGCCCCGGTTCCCAAAGAAAACAAGCGGCCGGCCGCTCTTATGCACAGGACCATCCGCCGTGACGAGCAGGTCCGCACCCAGCAAATTCTTGTGCAGCTCCAGCGTTCGTTGCAGATTTGTCGAACCCGCCTCTTCTTCTCCCTCAAAAATGACCTTCAAATTGACGCCCAAAGCAATTTGCCTCGCCCGCAGCGCATCAAGCGCCGCGAGCAGCGCCACGATAGGCGACTTGTCATCCGAGGAAGAACGCGCGTAAATCCGCCAATTGTCGTTATAGGCCGCGCGATGTTGTACAGTGTTTTCCGGGAAGGAGATGCGCTTTCCGCCCGCCTCGATAGCCGCATCGCGAAGCACCGGCTCGAACGGTTTCCCATCCGTCCATGCTGCCGCATCCACTGGCTGCCCGTCGTAGTGCGCATAAAAAATCACCGTACGTTTCGCTTCCGGTGTGATCAGTTTGCCGAAGACCACCGGCCCGCGCCCGTTGATCGGCAGCAGATGCGTTTCGATCCCGCGCGCCTCCAGCATCTCGACAAGCCGCGCCGTATTCTTCTGGATATTTTCCGTGTCGCTCGCTACGTTGGGGATGGCAAGGAATTCGCTCAACTCGCGCACGATGCGGTCCTCATTGTCCATCCGGTATTCCCGCACGGCCTGCGCCACCTGCGCCGGCGCCGGAGGAGTTGACTTCTGCCCGGCCGCCGGATACGGTAAAAGGGCAATCAACAGAGCGATGACAATGTTTCTCAAAGTTTCCCTCCTCTAACGTTCCCGGCGGCTTTGCCGCCGCAGAACAACACGGCTGGCCCGGCGCGGCCTGCCAGTGATTCTATCTGACCCGTAAGGTCTCTGCTCGTTTCCGGTTTTTTCCCGCGGTGTGCGGTTTCCGCCGCTTCAATTTGGAGCAGTCAATGAGTGAATTTGCACTGGAAGTCGAAAATCTCGTAAAGGTGTACAACTCGCGCGGAAAAGCTGCGATCCGTGCGGTCGATGGCCTGGGTTTTCGCGTGCCCCTGGGGATCATCTTTGGTCTGCTCGCACCGAACGGCGCAGGCAAATCCACTCTTCTGCGCATGCTCTCCACGCTAACGCGCCCCACTGAAGGAAACGCAAAGATTCTCGGTTTCGACGTCGTGAAAAAGCCCATCGAAGTGCGCAAGCGAATTTCGTCCGTGATTCAGGCGACCGCTGTCGAACTGCTCCTGTCTGTGAAGGACAATCTGCTCACCTACGTGCGCTTTCAGGGACTCGACAAACCGACAGCCGCGTCGTGCCGATGCGTTGATCGAAGAATTTCAACTAACCCCGGAAGTCGACCGCAGGTCCAGGACTTGAGCGGAGGATTCCGCCGCCGCGTGCAAGTCGCGAAAGTCTTCATGGTAGATACGCCCGTGCTCTTCCTCGATGAATTTTCCGCCGGCATGGATCCCATCCTCAAGCGCCAGGTTATGAATCTTCTGCGTGCCGAAGTCGAGAAGGGCAGGACTATCATCCTCACGACGCAAGTCCTCAGCGACGCGGAGGAGCTTTGCGACGACATTCTCATTATCAACAAGGGCAAACAGATCGCCCGCGGCGACCTGCGCACTCTGAAGCAGCTCTCCCAAGGCGTCTACGACATCACCTTGGCGTTCGATCGTCTGCCGGACACCATTCAGTCCGAGATTGCTGCGCTCGCTCCCATTCGCTCAGTGGTCGAGGGAAACACCATCGATCTCACGCTCAAGATCGACGAGAGACGCGTCATGGACATCGTCAGCGCGCTCTGCCGCAATCGCCATGTTCTCCGCGTCGAAGTCCGCGGCGCAAGCCTCGAAGATATTTTTGTCGAGCTGACCACCCGGGAAGGAAAGAAACCCGCGTGAGCGCCATCTCCGCCGTCGTCTACCGCGAAGCCAAGATTTGCGCCACCAAGTTTACTTTCATCTTCTGGGATCTGTTCTTCCTGGTCCTCTACATGCTCGTCTTCGGCGTGGGCGTCAATACCGCCCTCGGCGCTCCCACCGGCCTCGGCGCTGTGAACTACAATGAATTCTTCCTGGCGGGAATTCTGGCAATGGCGAGTTTCGCCATTGCCTCCAACACCTCCTGGTCTTTTTTCCTCGACCGCGACAATGGCATCTTCTACGAAATGCTGACCTATCCCATGAGCCGCAGCGAATACCTCCTCGGCAAAGTCATCTTCAACGTCCTCATCGCCGTCGTGCAGGCCGCCATCACCATCGCTGTCGGTCGTCTAGTGCTGGGCATCCGCGTCCATTGGCCAAAATTGCCTCTGCTGCTAGCCGGCATGGCTATCGGCACCGCCGGCTGGTTTTTTTTCTATGCCATTTTTGCTTTGAGGATTCGCCGCAACGACCTCTTCAACAGCATTAACAGCGTCTTCTATTTTGTCTTCATGTTCGCCAGCTCCATGTTTTATCCGCTTGATCCGCTGCCCGCCTGGTTCCGCCGGACCGCGCTCCTGAATCCCCTCACTTGGGAGATCGATTGGCTGCGCTTCAATTCGATCGGAATCGGCAATTTTCACTCCATTTTGCTCGAGGGCGCGGCCTTCCTGGTTTTCTCCCTGGCCTGTTTCGCCTACGCCGTCCACTGCCTCCAGCAGCAGGAATAATCCCGGCCATCCATCAAACGCACGGAGCGTCAGCAACTGTTTGGGCACAGTAGCATTATCTGCCACCGTTCCATTTTCTAGACTTAGTGTGCGCTTCTCTCGGAGGACTCGCACAGTATGCTGCGCTGCGCTCCAGCCACAATTTTGGTGCTTTTGTTTGCGGGAATTCCCCTGTTCGGACAAACCGCTCCGCTAGGCGTCATCACCCAGTCATCCGGTGGCCATCTGAACGCCGCCGCAACTTCCACGGGAACCACGATTTACAATGGTGACCGCCTCTCGACCGAAGCCAACGGAGTGTTGGGAGCGCGTTCGGGTTCTGTGCAACTCCTATTGTCCGGGGACAGCGCGATTTTTGTCGGTCAGGATGGCACGAACCTGACCGGAGCGCTCCAGCGAGGCTCGGTGGCCTTCACCGTGGAAAGTGGTGGGGGGGGCGCTCCAGCTTACCGCCGCAGGTATTCGTCTCCGTCCCCGATCGCCAGCTCTCACTGTTGGGCAAATGACGCTTGAGGACTGCCCGGTGGTTGTGACCAGCCGTGTTCAGGCGCTCGAGGTTACTGCGGGCAAAGAAACCAAGCTCGTGCAGGCGGGGCAGTCCTACCGCGTGTCACTCGACGCCGGTTGCGGTAAGCATCCTGGCCAGCCACCACCGCCCCCTGCGCGTAGCCGCTTCATCCTAATTCCCCTCGTCGCGGGCGGAATCACAATTTGGCCAATTATAAAGGCCTTCGAAAGTCCCGACTGTCCATAGTTCAAGTCTTCTTCTTGAAGTGGAGTCCCGGTTACAACTCTAGCTCGCGCGTGTGAACGCCTCCAGACTCGCCAGTTTTTCTGCAGCCGCCCCCGAGGAGATGACAAAACTCGCGAGTCCCGCTGCTTCCCGAAAATTGGCAGCCACGCCTGCGGCGACCAGCGCGGCTGCCGCATTGACTACCACAATATCGCGCGCCGGCCCCGCTTCGCCTTCCAGAATGCTCCGAATAAGCGCTGCATTTTCGGCCGCCGTCCCTCCGCGAATGGCTTCAAGTGGTGCGCGCGCCACTCCGAACTCTTCCGGTGCAACCGTGAACCGCCTCACTGTGCCACCTCGCACCTCCGCCACCACCGTCTCTCCTGAGAGCGAAATCTCATCCAGGCCGCCCGCGCCGTGCACCACAAACCCCCGCTCGACGCCAAGCTCGGCCAACGTGGCAGCCACAAGGTCAATCACGTCCTCCGAAAAAACACCTAGCACTTGCGACTGTGCCCCCGCAGGATTCGTCAGCGGCCCCAGCAAATTAAAAACCGTTCGCACGCCAATCTGTTTTCGTGCCGGAGCCGCGTGCCGCGTCGCCGTATGTGCCGCTTGCGCAAACAAAAATCCAATCCCAATTTTCCGGATCGCGCTTCCATACCGTTCGAACGGCAGATCGATCCTCACACCCAGCGCTTCCAAAACATCCGCCGAGCCGCTCAGCGAGCTCGCCGCGCGATTCCCATGCTTCGCAACTCGCGCGCCCGCCGCCGCCGCAACGATCGCCGCCGCCGTAGAAATATTAAACGTGTTCGAACCGTCTCCGCCTGTCCCGCACGTGTCCACCATGTTCGCGGGCCGCTCCTCGCCCTCCGCAAACACTCGCGTAGCATGCCGCCTCATTACTCTCGCAAATCCCGCAAGCTCCTGCACTTCAACTGGCCGCCGGTTCAGCGCCGCCAGCAAGCGCACGATCTCCGCCGTCTCCACGCGGCCCGAAAGCAGCTCCTCCATTGCAGCTTCTGCTTCCGCGCGCTTGAGGACGTGCCCTGACCCAACTCGATCAATCAGTGAAAGTGTCATCGCCATGCCGCCGCAAGGTAGCGATCCTGCCCGCGAGGAAGTGCGCATTTCTTCTTCATTCTCTGTGCCATCTCGTATAGCGGTTCAGTTTGGACTGAGTGTTCTCATTTGGATGTCGGCTCTCCAACAAATACCAGGCATTCGTTGGGATCTTCGATATGGAACTCAGTCATCCCGTATTCCCTCTCAAACAGGTCTCTGATTCTGTAGCGATCCTTAAACGTTTTAACGTGTTCCCACATTGAACGGATACCACAAACCTCGATGTATATCTCCGTATGCCCCCGGACACACGTCATGATTTCCTCTGATGCTGCCTTCATAAAGTGGATGGTCTGGCCGTCGCGTTCCACGATCGAATACTCCGGCGACTTCCGAGTTGGGGTGAATCCCAGCACACTCTTGTAAAACACGATGGTTTCCTCCATGTTGGCGACCGCCAGCATGGGGCTTATTTTCTTTGTTACAGTCGCAGCGTTCATTCCGCGTCTCCTTGCTCTGTTTTCGCCTTCCAGTTAAACTTCTATGTTTCAATTGCCGTCAAAATTCTAACACTAGCAGACTGTTTCAAACTCGAACGGAAAACGGAACCTCGATGAAGATTCATGAATACCAGGCCAAGTCGATCCTTGCTCGTTACGGCGTCACCACTCCCCGCGGCGAAGTTGCCTTCACCAAGGAAGAGGCCCGCGAGGCCGCGCACCGCCTGAGATCAAACGTCACGGTCGTCGTTGTCAAAGCGCAGATTCACGCGGGCGGCCGCGGCAAAGCAGGTGGCGTGAAACTGGCTCGCTCCTCCGACGAAGCCGCCGACATCGCCAGCCACATTCTCGGCATGAAGCTGGTCACTCCGCAGACCGGACCCGCCGGCCGCATCGTCAAGCGCCTGCTCATCGAAGAAGGTCTCGATATTAAGCGCGAACTTTATCTTGGGCTGCTCGTCGATCGGGCTACCGGCCACGTCGTCTTCATGGCCAGCGCCGCCGGTGGCATGGAAATCGAGGAAGTCGCCAAGGAAAATCCCGCCGCCATTTTGCATGAATCGATTCATCCATCCGTTGGCCTGCAGCCTTATCAAGCCCGCAAAATCGCCTTCGGCCTTGGCTTGACCAGCGAAGTCGCCAATTCCGCGGTCCCGTTCCTTCAGGCTCTCTATCGCGCTTTCATTGACACCGACGCCTCCATGCTGGAAATCAATCCCTGCGTGCTCACCGGCGACGGCAAACTCGTCGCCCTTGACGCCAAGATGACCTTCGACGACAACGCGCTCTTCCGCCACAAGGATCTTCGCGAACTTCGCGACCTCGACGAAGAAGATCCCCTCGAAGTCGAAGCCTCCAAGTACGGCCTCAACTACATCAAGCTCGATGGCAGCGTCGCCTGCATGGTCAACGGCGCCGGTCTCGCCATGGCCACCATGGACATCATCAAGTACGCTGGCGGCTCGCCCGCAAATTTCCTTGATGTTGGCGGCGGCGCCTCCGCCGAGCAAGTGAAGAACGCCTTCCGCATTCTCATGAGCGATCCGGCAGTCAAAGCCGTCTTCATCAATATTTTCGGCGGCATCCTCCGCTGCGACGTCCTCGCCACCGGCGTCGTCGCCGCCGCCAAGGATTTGCACTTGCAAGTCCCCGTCGTGGTTCGCATGGAAGGCACCAACGTGGATGTCGGCCAGCAAATTCTCCGCGAGAGTGGCCTCAACTTCACCATCGCCGAAGGCATGAAAGACGGCGCCCAAAAAGTCGTCGCCCTCGCCGGAGGTGCGCGATGAGTGTCCTGGTCAACGAAAAAACGCGCTTAATCGTTCAGGGCTTCACCGGCCGCGAAGGCACTTTCCACGCCCAACAAATGATTGAATACGGCACTAACGTGGTCGGAGGCGTCACGCCCGGCAAAGGCGGCACCAAGCATCTCGAACGCCCCGTCTTCAATACCGTCGCCGACGCGGCGAAAGCCACCGGTGCAAACGCCTCCGTCATTTTCGTTCCCCCGCCCTACGCTGCCGACGCCATTCTTGAAGCTGCCGACGCCGAGCTCCTTCTAGTCGTTTGCATCACCGAAGGCATTCCCGCCCTCGACATGGTCCGCGTCGCCTCCGTCGTGGACTTCAAGAAAACGCGCCTCATCGGTCCGAACTGCCCCGGCGTCATCTCTCCCGGGAAATGTAAGATCGGCATCATGCCCGGCCGCATTCACAAGCAAGGAAACGTCGGCGTGGTAAGCCGCAGCGGCACGCTCACCTACGAAGCTGTCCATCAGCTCACGCAACTCGGCATCGGCCAATCCACTTGCATCGGCATCGGCGGTGATCCCATCATCGGCACCACCTTCCTCGACGCCATTCAGTTTTTCAACGCCGATCCGGAAACGCACGCTATCATCCTGATCGGCGAAATCGGCGGCAACGCCGAAGAGCGCGCCTCGGAGTGGATCAAGTCCAACGTAAAAAAGCCCGTAGTTGGCTTCATCGCCGGCCAGACCGCTCCGCCCGGCCGCCGCATGGGCCACGCCGGCGCCATCATCAGCGGTGGCCAGGGCACTGCCAAGGACAAATACGCCGCGATGGCCGCCGCCGGCATCCGCACCGTAGAATCGCCCGCGGACCTCGGCGCCACCCTGGCCGCAGCCCTGAAATGAAAAAACGGTAGTTCGGGCCTTCAGGCCCGAGGCTTTTTCCCGACTTTGTAGCGCCGGCATCTTGCCGGTTGCATTTAAATGGTTCGGAGGAAATGATCTTGTCACTCGAGCGCACTTTCGCAATCATCAAACCCGACGCTGTAGCGCGCAATCTTCAAGGTGAGATTCTCTCGCGCATCCACAAAGCTGGCTTCCGCATTGTGACCATCAAAACCATGATCCTCACTCAAGGCGAAGCCGCTGGCTTCTATGCCATCCATAGAGAGCGCCCTTTCTTTGGCGAACTCACCAACTTCATGAGTTCCGGCAAAATTTTCGCCCTCGTCCTCGAAGCCGAAGGCGCCATCCTCAAGTGGCGCGACACTATGGGCGCCACTGACCCCAAGAAAGCCGCCCTCGGCACCATCCGCCACGACCTCGGCACCAGTATCGGCAACAATTGCACCCACGGCTCCGACGCCCCGGAAACCGCCGCCTTCGAAATCGGCTACTTCTTCTCCGGCCTCGAACTGATCTGATTCGCGATTTTGAAGCGGCATCCTTATGGCCGGTCCGGGCTCTCCATCTCTTTATGATCGTGCTTCTCATACACAATCACCGCGGCGGCAGCGGCTCCCGCGCCTCCCGCAACCAGTAAGAATGCCTTCGGCGGCCGGCCCTGTTTCTGCGCGCTGCTTTTTCTCGGAACCGTCATCCGGGGGATCTAAGATCACTTCACAGGATTCTCCTTCAATAATCGTCTGGCTCGCACCCCGGTACGAAAACAACACCGCTCCGCGTCGCGCGTAAATGTGTAATTCTTTTGGACCGATGACGCTCACCTGCGCCACCGTTCGCCCATTTCCAGCGGGGCGAATGCGTGCTTCCCGTGCCTCGATTTCTAGTTCGCCGGC
>WNEZ01015911.1_pt1 | contig 11288 bp, 16 predicted proteins | sample 5400521 | NCBI WGS metagenome assembly WNEZ01 (sample SAMN13153339, study PRJNA577476) | soil metagenome | isolation source: 120 cm saprolite under Douglas fir tree site 2 hole 1 replicate 1 | place: USA:California | collected 2015-04-18
GCCGATTGAGGCCTGTATTCGGCAAGCAATAGCGGCTCTTGTTTAGCCGCAGGCGCAGCGTTCCTCTGTGACTTGCGTTGTAAGAGCTGCCTTCCTTAGCGAACCTTAGTGTCCTTCGTGGTTATCGGGTTTGTGGATGTCGTACAATGCTCTTTCCATTTTTCATTCCAGGAGCCAACATGCGCAAACACCTGATTGCCTTTCTAGTGCTCTCCTCGCTTTCCCTGACGTCCCAAACTGCTCCGAAGCCAGCAGCTAAACCTGCGGTGAAGAAAACACCGGCTGCAACCAGCTCACTCCCGCCCACCGCGATCATTGACACCACCGCCGGCAAGATGACGTGTACGCTCTTTCCGGACAAGGCCCCGGAGGGTGTAGCCAACTTCATTGGCCTGGCACGCGGAACGAAACAGTGGACCAATCCTATGACGGGGGCCAAGAAGCATGGTGTGCCGCTCTACAATGGCACCATTTTTCATCGCGTGATTCCAGAGTTCATGATTCAGGGTGGAGATCCGCTGGGCAACGGCCAGGGTGATCCCGGTTACAAATTCAAGAACGAAACTTCGCCGGACCTGAGATTCGACCGTCCGGGACGCCTTGCCTACGCCAACGCCGGGCCGGACACGAATGGCTCGCAATTTTTTATCACTGAGGATGTGGCGCATAGCGCGCATTTGAGCGGTGGTTACACCATTTTCGGCCAATGTGATGACGCTACAGTCGAGCTGGTCAAGAAAATCGCCCGCATGCCACGCGATGCAAATGATCGGCCAAATGATCCGGTGAAGATTAACAAGATCACCATCCTGAACGCGGGTGGAGGAGGAGCTCACGCTGCTCCGGCGCGTAAGCCCACTCCGAAGCCCGCGCCACAGACGACACAACAGCAATAAACCACAGAGGACACAGAGTTTCGCACAGAGTTTCACAGAGTACGGCGAATTCGCGTCCGTGACCGTGGTTAACAATCTGAAAGGAAATCATCATGCCACGCCAGCCAGGAACTTATGCTTTATTCACAACCTCCGAAGGCAACATCGTGTGCCGTCTCTTTGAAAAGGAAGCGCCCAAAACTGTCGCTAACTTCACCGATCTCGCCGAGGGCAAGCGCGAGTGGAAGCATCCCAGCACCGGCAAAAAGAGCTCCGACAGGCTTTACGATGGGACCATCTTCCATCGTGTGATCCCGAATTTCATGATTCAAGGCGGAGATCCTCAGGGTACGGGCATGGGTGGCCCCGGATACCAATTCGAGGACGAAACCAAAGGCTCGCCACACAACTTCGACAAAGGCGGCAAACTGGCGATGGCCAACGCTGGCCCCAACACCAACGGCTCGCAGTTCTTTATCACCGTGGCGCCAACGCAGTGGCTGACCGGCAAGCACACGATTTTCGGCGAAGTGGTCGAAGGACAAGATGTAGTGGACAAGATCGTGAACGTCCCACGCGGCCGCCAGGACCGCCCAAACAAGGATGTGGGGGTGCAGTCGGTGGTGATTGAGCGAGTGTAGGGACACAATAGCTCGGGTGTTCCTAGCCCGGCTTTCGCACGGATGGCGCACCGTCCTTTGCCTTCCGGCTTCCCTTCTGCGAAACTGGCTTCACCTCCGATGGGCCGTATTCATGTTCTTCCCGAACACGTTGCCAACAAGATCGCGGCTGGCGAAGTCGTCGAGCGGCCGGCTTCAGTCGTAAAAGAACTCCTGGAAAATGCGCTCGATGCCGGCTCCACGCGAATCACAATTCAGATCGAGGCGGGCGGAAAGAAGCTCATCCAGATCACTGACAACGGCTGTGGCATGGTACGCGACGATGCCTTGCTGGCGTTTGAGCGGCACGCGACCTCGAAAATCAATAGTGCAGAAGACCTGCTGAGCGTTTCGACCTTGGGATTTCGGGGCGAGGCACTCCCTTCGATTGCATCGGTATCGCGCTTGCGCCTGGAAACTCGCGTCGCCGATCAGGACTCGGGAACAATCGTCGAGATCAATGGGGGAAAGATTCTCCGAGTGGAGGAGGCAGGACTGCCCGCTGGGACCTCAATCACAGTGCGCGATCTTTTTTTTAATACTCCGGCGCGAAAGAAGTTTCTGAAGGCGGAGTCAACCGAACTTTCGCACATAGCCTCATTGGTCACACACTATGCGCTCGCGCATCCTGACAAGCACTTCGAGCTGCACTCGGCGACCAATGCGGTGTTGGTTGCACCGCCAGTCCCAAGTTATAGCGAGAGGGTGTACCAAGTCTTTGGCAAGGAGGTCCTGGACCAGTTGATTTCCGTTGCGGCCCAGCAGCCGCTCGCGAGGGTCGGACTGCCGCAACCACCACCGTGGAGACGCCGCGAAGAGGATGAAGACGAACGTGACGCACGGCTTCACGCCGACCCCGGCGATCTCCGGCTGCATGGATTTATTTCCAAGCCAGAGATCCAGAAGCTGAACCGCAATTCCATCTACACATTCGTCAACGGGCGCCTTATCCGCGACCGGTTGATTCAGCACGCGCTGACCGAGGCGTATCGCAATATTCTGCCTCCAACAGTTTTTCCCGTGGTGCTGTTGTTTCTGGAGCTGCCGAACGCCGAAGTAGATGTGAACGTACACCCGTCGAAGACCGAGGTGCGTTTTCGACAGCAAACCGTCATGCATGACTTCTTGCGCGATTCAGTGCGGGCGGCGTTGATGAAGGCGCGTCCTGTGCCGCAGTTTGTAACTGAGATTCGTGCCCATCCGACGGCGAATCCGTCGCTTACCCCAGGCGCGCACGCGGCCACTGCGGAAGCGAGTGCGACATGGAAGAGTTTTTATGGCCAGACGGCCCCTGCAAGCTTCGCGTCGCAAGCGCCAGCCCAGCCGATAATTGCCGAGCGCTTTCATTTTTCCGAAGGAATCACCGTGGAAGCGAATGCGGCCGTGCCCGTGGCCCGGTTTCCTCAGCAAACGTTTGGCGGAGACCGCTGTGCTCCTCCGTTAGCGGAAGAACTGGGACCAACCAGCGACGAGGCGCCGTCTCTTTCTTCCCTGAAGCCTCTGGGCCAGTTGCGCGAGTCGTTCATTCTCGCCGTGAATCACGACGGCCTGTGGATCATTGATCAGCACGTGGCGCATGAACGCGTGCTGTTCGAGAGAGTGCTCAGGCAACGTGCCAAACAACAGGTCGAGAGCCAACGGTTGCTAATGCCGATGGTGATCGACCTGACTCCAGCGCAGCAAGCCGTGTTCTCCGAAATCTCCAACGAACTAGGGAAGAACGGCTTCGAAGCGGAGCCCTTTGGTGCGCGCAGCATCGCGGTGAAGGTTGCTCCGGCAGGGGTTCAAGCCGGAGAAGTCGAACACATGCTGCACGAACTGCTCGACCAATTTTCGCGCGAAGAGCAGGCACTCAACCTGGATCAGATACGCGGCCGAATTGCGGCTTCAATCGCGTGCCATGCAGCCATCAAGGTCAACATGCAGCTGGAACAAAATAAAATGGACTGGCTGCTGGGCGAACTGGCGAAGACGGAGTGTCCAATGTCCTGCCCGCACGGAAGGCCCGTGGTTCTGCGATACTCGATGACGGATATACAGAAGGCTTTTAAGAGGATCTAGGTCTCAGCTGTCAGCCGTCAGCTATTAGCTCTTAGCTCCAGGCATGATCGCAGTCGACGTAAATGCCGGTCATGTCTTGATGAACAATCTCGGCTCCACTATGGAAGCAGGTTTCCAGTTAACGGTGATATGGGGTGACGCTGACGTCACAAGGATTCGTGTTTCCGCTTGGAACGGTCTCTTCGGTGGAACGGCCGATGTCCATGTAGGAATTGGCCGGCTAGGCGAAGCTGCTGCACAGCTTGAAGGTTTCCCGAAGGACCCCTCAGATGTTCGGGAAGTCATCTTTGGAGCGTTCGGCCCCGAGTATGCCGGTGGCGGCGTAAGCATGCGGTTGCACTGCGTTGACGGTGCCGGGCACTCGTCTGTGGATTCAAGAATCGAGTCTGACTATGACTCGCTGCGTAAGGCCCAATCCGCCGTCCTCTCACTCCCTATCGAGGCGGCGGCAGTGGATTCCTTCGTAGAAGGACTTCGCTGTTTGAATGCAGAAAAAAAGGCGTGGCGCGCCTGAAGGGGAGGGTTTGAGCGAGAAATTGAAGCAAAGAGTGACGAGCTAAGAGCTACCGGCTAAAGGCTAAGAGCTGCTCCTTATGACTCCTGACGAACTCGATCAACTTCGCCGCGAAAAGTGGCACTTGGACGACAAGACCGTGCGCACGCTGGATGATGCGCGCGGTTTTATCGAGTCGGTCGGATTTTGCCTCACGTACCCTTCGCGACCGCCGATGTTGCTCCCAACTTTCGTTGGCGCGTGGTACGGATCGGACGAGCGGCTGCCTCGCCACCGGGCTTTCCTCGATCCGGAGGCCCGTGATGCCACGGACTTAATGATCCGCCTGCTTCGAGACAAGTCTGCTTACGAAGCGAACTTGTCTGATGAGAATAATGCGCTGCTGATTTCGGCGTCGATTTTTCCTTATTTCTACACGTTGGTTGGGGAACGCAATCCCAAGCATGCACCGCAGCCGGGACCGAGGTCGCCCTACTCTGAACTCGCTTGCGATACGTACCAGGTCATTCATCGGAAAGGCCCCATCACCAAGCTCAAGCTGCTGGAGGAAGTGGGCAAAGGCATTTCCGTTCCCGCACTCGATAAGTCGCTTGCTGAACTATGGTCGAAGTTGCGCATCATCCGCGTGGACTACGACGAACGCGAGGGCGCATGGTGGGACGTGCTCCACCGCTGGTCTCCGCAAGCAGTTTCAGAAGGCGTGAACTTCTCAGTCGGCGAGGCGCTCTCGGCGCTGCTTTCAAAGTATCTGGATTGCGTCATTGCCGCCGACCGGCAGGAGCTGGAATCCTTTTTCGGAAACTTCGTGCCACGATCGAAAGTGCGCGAAGCGGTAAATGCGCTACTGTCGGCAAGGGAGTTGAGCTTTGTTCCAGTGGGAAATCGCTCCCTGATCCAGGTTACACAGGCGCAACCCAGCCGCTCCGAGGCGACAAGGTAAATCTATGTTTGCCGTCGCAAAACAAGGATTTGAAATCATTCCTGAGCTTATCGACTCTAGAAGCCTGACGCGAGTAGTCGAATCTTTGGAGAGCTCACCATTGCGACGCGGCCGCGCTGGCATCCGAAATGCCTTTCAACTGGACTCGGTTCGAAACATTGCATCCGATCCACGAATCCTTGACTTGGCCCAGAACATCTTGGGTGAAAATGCATTTCCGTTTCGCGCGACATTGTTCGACAAGTCTGTCCAGTCCAATTGGCTTGTGGTTTGGCATCAAGACACCGCGTTGCCGTTACGCGAACGTCGGGATGCTCCTGGATGGGGACCTTGGTCGGTGAAGGAGGGCGTGACTTGCGCTCATGCTCCGGCCTCTGCACTGGAGAAGGTGCTTGCGATCCGCCTTCACTTAGACGATTCGGACAGGCAGGACGGCTCCCTTAGAGTGCTCCCGGGATCCCATACTTTCGGAGTGCTGTCCGACGATGCGATTCATGATCTGGCGAACAGAATTGCTCCGGTCGACTGTCACGTAAAAAGTGGCGGAGTTTTGATTATGAGGCCGCTAGTCGTACATTCGTCTTCGAAAGCGAGATCGCGAACCGCTCAACGGCGTGTCCTGCATATTGAGTACGCATCGTGCGTATCATTTCTGGATGGCATTGCACTCTGCACTTCTCACCAGCAAGGTTCTGCGGTTCAAGCCTAGAAGCTCTCCGTGTACAATCGCACTCGGTCATGCCCAATTCCGCCCGAAAACTGATCATCGCCATTGACGGCCCGGCTGGCGCTGGAAAGAGCACCATCGCATCCCGGCTGGCGCGCAAGTTGGGCTACGCAAACCTCGAAAGCGGCGCCATGTACCGGGCCTTGGCGCTGAAGGCGATTGAATGGGACATCTCGTTCGATGATGAAGCCGCTCTCACCGAACTCGCCCACAAATCGCGCATCAAGCTGGAGCCAAGCCTGGGTGGAAATCATGTGCTGCTGGATGGACGAGATGTCACCAGGCGCGTGCGCGAGACCGATGTATCGGAAGCGGCATCGAGAGTCTCGGTCCACCCCAAAGTCCGCGAGTGGATGGTAGCTCGGCAGCGCGAACTGGGAATCGATGGCGGAGTGGTTATGGAGGGGCGTGACATCGGGACAAAAGTCTTCCCTGACGCCGATGTGAAGATTTTTCTCGACGCCGATCCGGTCATCCGCGAGCAGCGTCGCATTCAGCAGCAGCATTCACGCGGAGCTACTGCAGAATCCATGGCAGCTGAGTTGCGCGAACGTGATCGCCGAGATCGGACACGGGCCACTTCTCCGCTGCAGCCGGCGCCGGACGCCACTGTACTAGACTCGACGGCGTTGTCAGAAGATGAAGTGCTTCAGAGAGTTGAAGCTTTGGTGGAACAGAAGCTGGCGTCGGGTAAGCAGGCGGGCCGCTCCTAAAGCTTCTCCACGGAATCTTTACAAAACATGCGCTGGGCGTGGCGCACCCAGCGCACAAAAAATCACAAAGAATCAGGATTTGTCAGCAGGCAGGCTAGGCTGACATTGCCCTGCGCTGCCGGGTCTCACGAATGGTTGAGACGCCGCGGCGAAGGTTCAGCCAGCCCTGTTCCTGAAAAACCCTGAACAGGTCATAGCTGTAAGGAATTTCGCCCGTGATAATCTCTTCTTTCCCCTGGTCATCGACTACCGAAAATGCCACTTGTACGGGTTCGTCGGGGGAGTTTTGCTTGGTAAATTGTAGTGCCATGTGTGAGTCTCTCCTCGTCTTTAGTTTTTTGTGAACCGGGGGCATCTTAAGAGGTATCCAGAGCAGGCTCAACCCATAATCCAGTGCACACTGAAAAAACTTGTGGATATTGCGAGCTGCTTTCTTCGAGCATTAAACGGTTCCCTTGCAGAGAGTTAATGTGAAGTTAAGAGTTCGCCAGCTCGATCACTGGCTCGGTTGCCATGCTATAATTCCTCATCCCACGCCGTTGAAAGTAAACGGAGGTTTGTATCGACAAGCGTTTTATCCGCACAAACGAGCGCGTCCGTGCACGCGAAATCCGCGTGATTGGCGATGAGGGCCAGCAGATCGGCATCATGCCTCCTCATGAGGCGCTCAAAATGGCCCGCGAACAGAATTTGGACCTGGTAGAGATTTCTCCCACCGCGCAACCTCCGGTTTGCCGCATCATGGACTATGGGAAGTTTCTCTATCAGCAGGAAAAGAAAGAGCGCGAAGCCAAGAAGCACCAAAAGACGATCACGGTCAAGGAAGTGAAGTTCCGCATTAACGTGGACGATCACGATTACGAGACCAAAAAAAACCACGTGCTGCGTTTTCTGGATGAAGGCGATAAGGTCAAAGCGACGATTTTTTTTCGCGGACGCGAAATGACCCGCACCGGGTTGGGGCGGCAGATTCTGGAACGGTTGATCAAAGATATTGGCGAGCACGGTATTGTCGAGTTCAGGCCGCGACAAGAAGGCAACACTCTGCACGCGATCCTGGCTCCCAGTGCGAAGAAGCCGGGAGAAAAGCAGGCGCCGGCGGTACGCCAAGCGTAATTTTAAGTATTCAGCATTCAGCGTGTAGCCCCGATCCGGGGTGAGCGGACGAGGGCGTCCGCTCCTGCGTGATTCTGGGCTGAATGCTGAGTACTGAATGCTAAACTGGAAATTTCTTATGCCAAAACTGAAAACACACAAGGGCGCTGCTAAGCGCTTCAAGAAGACTGGCAGCGGAAAAGTGAAACGGTCACATGCGTTCTTGCGGCACATTCTGACTTCGAAGGCCAAGAAGCGCAAGAAGAAGCTTCGCAGCAGCGTCCTGGTGAGCGATGCGGACGCGCCGAAAGTGAAGAGAATGATTCCGTACTAGGGAATCTCCTCTGTGTAACTCTGTGTCCTCTGTGGTTCAGGCTTTTCTCAACCACGGAGGACACCGAGTTTCACAGAGGCAAGCGAGTGAAGAGGCACATCCTGCCTCCAGCCGCTAATTAGAAAGTAAAAAGGAGCTAGATCATGCCTCGTGTAAAACGCGGGACGAAACGCCGCGCCAAACGCAAAAAGATACTGGACCGCGCCAGCGGTTATTTCCTGACAAAATCCAAGCTATACCGTTCGGCCAAGGAAGCGGTCGAGCGTGGGCTGAAATTCGCATACTCCGGGCGGAAGCAGAGGAAGCGGCAGTACCGCTCGCTATGGATTGTGCGCATCGGCGCCGCTGCCAAGCTGAACGACATGAGCTACAGCCAGTTCATTCATGGGTTGAAGGTTGCCGGGGTGGAACTGGATCGAAAGATTCTCTCCGACCTGGCGGTGAATGATGCAGCCGCCTTTAACAGCCTCGCCGAGCAGGCGAAGGGCGCTCTCGGCGGGGCGGCGTAAGTCAGCTTTCAGCTATCAGTAAAGATCTTGACTGGGGATTCGTATCAGGGCACGGCTTTAGCCGTGCCGATACACGCGAATAGAGTTTCGTGCTTCCCCTCTTGCGAATCACTACAGGGACCGTGAATGGAAGCGGCAGGTGCGCATTGGTTGCTGATCATCACGGGCTCAATGGGTTCAGGCAAAACAGCGGTACTAGGAGAGGCATCGGATCTCCTAGCTCTGCACGGCATCCCGCACGCCGCGATTGACTTGGACATGCTTGGAAAGGTGCATCCGCCCGCCGCCGCAACGAACAGCGACGTCATGTATCGTAACCTGGAGGCCGTTTGGCACAATTATGTGACTCTCGGAGTAGACCGTCTCTTGTTAGCGCGTGCTGTCGAAAATCACGCTGAGTTTGAACGCTGTCTCGCTGCGGTTGTGGCCAAAGAAGTGGTCGTATGCCGGCTCATGGCGTCGATTGAGACAATGCAGCAGCGTGTAGGATTGCGTGAGCTAGGTGTGTGTCGCAGCCAATACATGGACCGCGTCATCACATTGAACTCCGCCCTGGACCGGGCACAACTGGAGAACTTTGTGATTACTAACGAAGGTCGATCCCTAACAGAAGTGGCAAAGGAAGTACTTGAGCGCGCCCGGTGGTTGTAGCCGTTTGACATGCATGACGAAGCCCCCGAAGGGGCGAAAGAAACGTGGCATACACCGTTCCTAAACTGAAGGATTTCTCGCAAGCGGCGCTGAACAAGGCCGTCGCCGACCTGCTCACTGCTCTGCAAAAGGAATCCTCGTCCCTTGGCAACGACGCTGATCGCAAAACTTTTCGCGATCGCTGGCTAGCTCGCAAGGACGGCATCCTCACGCAAATCAATGACGTCTGGCTGAAGACCGCTCCCAAAGATGCGAAGCGGGAGGTCGGCCAGCGCGTTAACAAGCTCAAAGCGGAGGTTGAACAAAGGGTCGAGGCCGCACTCACGAGCGCGCCTGCGGCAAGAACAGATTTGCCCGTCGACATATCCCTCCCCGGCATCCGGCGCCCGATTGGAGCCGAGCATCCCATCATCCGCACGATGAACGAGATCATTTCCGTCTTCCGCAATCTCGGATATTCGGTTGCGGAAGGCCCGGTGATTGAAACCGATTACTACAATTTCGAGGCGCTAAATTTTCCGCCGAACCATCCTGCGCGCGATACTCAGGACACGCTGTTTCTGGCCAACCAGGAATCGAAGCCGCCGCGCGAACGGTTGCTGCTGCGCACGCATACTTCTCCGGTACAGATTCGAACCATGGAGAAGCTGAAGCCGCCGTTGCGGATTCTCATTCCAGGGAAAGTCCATCGCAACGATCCTCCCGACGCCAGCCACTCCCCGATGTTCCACCAGGTCGAAGGCCTTGCGGTGGACACAAACATCACATTTGGCGATTTGAAAGGCACGCTCGACCACGCCATGAAGGCGCTGTTCGGATCGGACGTGAAGACCAGCTTCCGGCCGTCGTTCTTTCCCTTCACTGAGCCAAGCGCCGAGATGTTTGTCTCCTGTTTCATCTGCGGCGGAAGTGGCAAGCGCGGCACTGGCACAAAAGAAGAGCCTTGCCGTCCCTGCAAGCAGACTGGATGGATTGAAATTCTAGGCTGCGGCATGGTGGACCCCAACGTCTTCGACTTCGTAAAACACAACGGCTACGATCCGGAGAACATTTCCGGCTTCGCCTTCGGCATGGGCGTGGACAGAATGGCGATGCTGAAATACGGGCTGGATGATTTGCAGTTGTTCTTTCAGGGGGATGTGAGGTTTCTGGAACAGTTTGGGTAGAGCCGTCGTTGGTCGTTCGTCGTTGGCCAGAACCGAGTTCAGTCATGTCGAATCTTACAAAAGCTACCGATTTCAACAAATTGATTCCGGAACTCAAGGACTGGAATAACGGAAACGGCATTGACGTGGATGACTGGATTCAATGCATGGCAAACCACAAAATCCTGGCAGGCTGCGCTCGGATATTGTGGCCCGAGTTCGTTGAACACGACGGTTGCATCTTTCTGGCCAGTCACGAACCAAACTACCGTGAGCACTTAAATCAAGTTCAAGGCAACAAGAAAACCGCGGAGGCCACAACAAACCATATCCACGTCCTGCACCTCTTCGCTACTGAGTTCCCGACGAGAGAACTGGTACTGTACGCCGGGAGGCTGCTGAAAGAAATTTGGCAGGTCAAGCTGCAGCATGATTTTCCGAAAGATCACAGTTTCTTTTCCGGAGGAAGATGATCTGGAACTGATCGAGTACGAGCTTACGTTTTTCCAAGAACAATGAGACTCTCTGCCCATTGGCTGCGCGAATTCGTTGATCTCACGGCGGACGACCGCCGTCTCGCCGAAGACTTGACCGCGATCGGGATCGCCGTCGAGGGCATTTCCGGCGAGGGCGCGAGCACCGTCTTCGAAATGGAGATCGGGACCAACCGGCCTGACGCGATGAATCATTACGGAGTCGCGCGCGAGGCGGCGGCATTTTACGGGATGACGCTCAAAGCCCTGGAGACCTCAGCGGCTAAAGCCGTTGAAAGAAATTCAGAGCCTAATGCTGCGCTAAAGCGCCGCTCCACCCAAAATCCGCCTAACGGCTCCGCTGAAGCCGCGCCCTCCCGCGCTGAAAATACCCGGCCGGTGGCGTCTACGCTCTCGGATTTCGAAATCGCAATCGAGGATACAGAAGGCTGCGCGCGTTATACCGCCCAAATTGTGCGCGGCGTAAAGATCAAGCCATCGCAACAAAGAATTGCAGACCGGCTCGCTCTGGTTGACCAACGCCCGATAAATAACGCGGCCGACGCCTCGAATTACACCCTCTGGGAAATGG
>WNEZ01020536.1_pt1 | contig 11286 bp, 10 predicted proteins | sample 5400521 | NCBI WGS metagenome assembly WNEZ01 (sample SAMN13153339, study PRJNA577476) | soil metagenome | isolation source: 120 cm saprolite under Douglas fir tree site 2 hole 1 replicate 1 | place: USA:California | collected 2015-04-18
GACCGAGAGGTCGTCGAACTGCGGCCGCCAGCCGAGCTGCGCGCGGATGCGATCGGAGCGCGCGACGATCTGGGCTGGATCGCCGGCGCGCCGCGGCGCGACCTCGACCGCGAAATCGACGCCGGACACGCGCTTGACGGTCTCGATCACGTCGAGCACCGAAAAGCCCCGGCCGTAGCCGCAGTTGAGCGTGGTCGACGCGCCGCCGCCGCGCAGATAGCGAAGCGCGTCCGAATGCGCGCGCACCAGATCGGTCACGTGGATGTAGTCGCGGACGCACGTGCCGTCCGCGGTCGGATAATCGGTGCCGAAGACCTGCATCTTCGCGCGCCGGCCGAGCGCGGTCTCCACCGCGACCTTGACCAGATGGGTCGCGCCGCGCGTCGACTGGCCGGAGCGCAGCGCCGGATCGGCGCCCGCGACGTTGAAATAGCGCAGGATGACGTGGCCAAGGCCGTGCGCGGCGCCGGCGTCGCGCAGCATGATCTCGGTCATCAGCTTCGACGAGCCGTAGGGCGACATCGGCATGACCGGATCGTCCTCGCCGACCGGTACCTTCTCGGGATTGCCGTACACCGCGGCGGTCGAGGAAAAGACGAAGCGCTTCACGCCGCCCTTGACCGCGCATTCGATCAGGCTGCGCGAGTTCGCCGTGTTGTTGCGATAGTAGCCGAGCGGATCGGCGACCGAGTCCGGCACGACGATCGAGGCTGCGAAGTGGATGATGGTGTCGACCGCGTGGGTGGCGATCAGACTCGAGACGAGCGCCTGGTCCCCGGTCTCGCCGATCACCAGCGGCACCGTCTTTGGAAGCGCCCAGTCGAAACCGGTCGAGAGATTGTCGAGCACGACCGTCCGCTCGCCGGCGTCGGCGAGCGCGTGCACCATGTGACTGCCGATATATCCGGCCCCACCGGTCACCAGGATGGTCATGCGCGGCGCACCCGTTCTGAGATCGCCGCGAATATGCGCGAGCGGCGGTGAAGGGCGCACTTAAATTGCGTCGTTCGCACATGCTTGTGGCCACTAACCTTAACCGCGGGTATATCGATGCGGCGAGATCGACATGTCCGACATCCTGTTCATCAAGACCTCGTCGCTGGGCGACGTGATTCACCATATGCCCGCGGTCACCGAGGCGCGCCGGCACCGCCCCGACGCGCGCTTCACCTGGGTGGTCGAGGAGGCGTTCGCGCCGCTCGCGCGCCTTCATCCGGCAGTGGACGAGGTCATTCCCGTTGCGTCGCGCCGCTGGCGCGGCGAACTGCACAAGGCATCGACCTGGAGCGACATCCGCGGCTTCGTCCGTACCATCCGGTCGCGCGTCTACGACGAGGTGATCGATACCCAGGGGCTGCTGCGCACCGCGGTGATCGCGCGGCTCGCGCGCGGCCGCCGGCACGGTTACGACGCCGCCAGCATCCGTGAGCCGCTGGCGTCCCGCTTCTATGACGTGCGTCATCAGGTCGGACGCACGCAGCATGCGATCGCGCGCAATCGCATGCTCACCGCGCGCGCGCTCGACTATGCGCCCGACGGCCCTCTCGATTTCGGCATCGACCGGGCGAGCCTCGCCGGTCCCTCGGCTGCGCCCTACGCGGTCCTGCTGCACGCCACCGCGCGTCGCGAGAAGGAATGGCCGGAGCCGCAGTGGATCGCGCTCGGCCACGCGCTCGCCGAGCGCGGTGTCGAGCTGCTGCTGCCGTGGGGAACGCCGCCCGAGCGGGCACGCAGCGAGCGGATCGCCACAAAAATTCCGGGCGCGCGCGTTCCCGACCGGCGACCGCTCGACGATGTGGCGCGCCGCATCGCCGGCGCGCGGTTCGTCATTGGTGTCGATACCGGGCTCCTTCATCTCGCCGCCGCGGCAAGCGTGCCGCTCGTCGGCATCTTCGTCGGCAGCGAGCCCGGCCTTACCGGTCCGATGGGGCGCGGACCCATCGCGATCGTCGGCGGCAAGGGCGCCATGCCGGGCCCGCGCGACGTGATCGACGCGCTCGCCCGCGTGACGGCAGCCTGAGGGCACGATGAAGGGCTTGTCCGCTCGCTTCGATACGAGAGCGCAGATCGTCCTCATGGCGCTGCTTGCGCTCTATTTCCTGGTCTGGCCGGTGTGGCGCGCGCAGTTTCCGATCGAGATCGCGCAGAACGAAGGCTGGAACGCCTACCAAGCCGACGCGGCGGTCGGGGGCGGCACGCTCTATCCGTCGCCCGACACGCTGATCGTCAACAACTATCCGCCGCTGTCGTTCTACGCGCTCGGCTATCTCGGCAAGATCTTCGGCGATCCGCTCTATGTCGGGCGCGTGCTCTCGCTGCTCGCGACCTTGGGACTTGGCGTGCTGATCGCTCGCGTCGTGCGCGAGATTGGCGCGGCCTGGGCAGGCGCGACGCTCGCCGGCCTCTGGTTCGTCGCCACAATGGCGCGCTCCTACAATCGGTTCGTCGGCATGAACGATCCGCAGCTCGCCGGCCAGCTCGTGATGGTGGCGGCGCTGCTCTGGTTCCTGGTGCGCGACAAGGCCGGCAAATCCGCCGAGCCGCCGATCCTGCTGATGGTCGTCGCCGGCTTCTGGAAACACAACATCATCGCGGTCCCGGCGACGGTCCTCCTCTGGCTGCTGCTGCGCGACGGACGGCGCGCGCTGCGCCCGGCCGTGATCGGCATCGCGGCCGCCGTCGTGGGCCTCGCGATCTGCGTCGCCGTCTACGGCGAGGTGTTCGTCGCGAACCTGCTCACGCCGCGTCCGCACCGCCTGATGCGCGCGATCAGCGGCATCGGACGCGCGCAATGGATTCTTCCCGCCCTCGCGCTGTGGGCGATCTGGGCCTGGAGCGAGCGCAAGACTTTTGCGGCCCGCTTCACCGGGCTCTATGTGGGCGTCGCGTTCGCGGCCTTCCTGCTGCAATGGACCGGCGAGGACATTCTGGACAATGCCCAGTTCGATCTCGTGATCGCGAGCGCGGTCGGCATCGGCGTCGCGTTCGATCGCGCCGCCGCCACGCCCTTCGCGCAACGCTTCGGCGTCGCGGCGGCGCGCGCGGCCGTGGTGCTGATCCTGGTGCTGCGTCTCGTCGCGACGGTGCGCATCGAGCCGTTCCTGATCCTGTTCGATCCCGCCTATCGCGCCGAGTTTCACGCGCACGCGCAGGCGGCGCGCGAGGAGGCGGCGCGCATCGCCGCGATCTCCGGGCCGGTTGCCTGCGACCTGAAAGTGATCTGCCGGATGGCCGGAAAGCCGTTCGTCTACGACGATTTCCGCGTCGACATGCTGATCATGACCGGCGCCGCCAAAGGGCTCGACGACAAGGGCCTGATGCGCCAGCACGGCCTGACCTATTTCCAGAACGATCCGCGCTCCGGAATCGAGTCGCTGCACCGCGTGCTGGTGGGCAAGCCCTGACCGTTACTTCCCGAACAGCTTGCGCTCCACGATCTCGCAGATCGCGTGCGCGGCAGTCATGTGGATCTGCTGGATCAGCGGCGTGTCGTCGCTCGGCGCCGCGAGCACGAGCTCGCACAGCGGCCGCATCTGCGCGGCTCCCGCCGTGCCGGTGAATCCGATCGGCGTGACGCCGATCTCGCGCGCGGCGCGCAGCGCCGCGAGCACGTTGGGCGATTTTCCCGAGGTCGAGATGCCGATGAAGAGGTCGCCCGGGCGGCCGAGGCCGCGCACCTGGCGCTCGAATACCTGCTCGTAGCCGTAGTCGTTGCCGACGGCCGTGAGCACCGACGTGTCGGTGGTGAGCGCGATCGCGGCGAGCGGGTTGCGGTCGAAGCGCAGGCGCGACAGGAACTCGCCGGCGATATGCTGCGCGTCGGCGGCGCTGCCGCCGTTGCCGGCGAGCATCACCTTGTTGCCGGCGCGAAACGTCGTTTCCACCGCATGCGCGATCGCGAACATGGCGATGCGGAACTGATCGTCATCGGCCGCGCGCTGGAGCACGTCGAGCGAGCGCCGGAAATGCGCGGCAATGATTTCGGTGTCCAGCACGGTCTCGCTCCAAAATGGACAGGGCTTGGTAACCGCGCACGCGGCGCGGCGCAAGGTGGACTCAGACGCGGGCCGGCGCCGACGTGGCGAGCGCGGCGAGTGCCGCCGCCGCGACGCGCTCGGCCGGGATGTCGCGCATGCAGAGGTGATGCCCGAACCGGCAGGTGGGCTTGTGGCACGGACGGCACGGCGGGCTCTTCTCCGCCTCGATGACCGCGGCCAGTGGATTGAGCGGCGCCCAGTGCCAGGGGCTGGTGGGCCCGAAAATGCCGATCGACGGCGTGCCGAGCGCGGCCGCGACATGCAGCAGGCCGGAATCGTTCGAGATCGCCACGTCGGCGGCGGCGAGCGCCAGGATCGCGTTGCGCAGGTCCGCGCCGGTGAGGTCGCGGACATGGGCGCCGCCCGCCGCGACCTCGGCGGCGAGCGGATGTTCGCCGGGACCGCCGAGCACCCAGACCGAAAAGCCTTGTTCGCCGAGGCGCCGCGCTACCTCCGCATAGTAAGCCGCCGGCCAGCGCTTCGAGGGACCGACGGCGCCAGGCGCGAATGCCGCAACAGGACCGCGATCCGCGAGCCCGAGGCGCTGCCGCCACGCCGCGATCTCGGCCGGTGCGACTTTCAACTCGGGCAGCGGATAGGCGGTCGGCAGCGGCGCGCCCTTGGGCAAGGCGAGCGCCGCGCAGCGGTCGATCATGCGGGGCAGGGCGCGTTCGCCCCAGCGCACATCGTTGAGCAGGCCGAACCGCACCTCGCCGGCGAAGCCGGTGCGCTCGGGAATGCGGGCGAGCCAGGGCGCGAGCGCCGATTTCCAGGTGCGCGGCATTACCAGCGCGCGGCCGTAGCCTTCGGCGCGCAGGCGCGCGGCGAGCGCGCGATGCTCGGAGAGGGCGAGCCGTTTGCGCGGCAGGTCCCACACGATGCCCTTGCGCACTCCCGGCATGTAGTCGAGCAGCGGCGCCACCATGGCGGTGGTGAGGATGTCGACCGGGCGGTCGGGGAAACGGGCGTTGAGCAGGTTGATCACGGTGTGGCAGCGGACGAAATCGCCGATCCACATATAGGGAACGAGCAGGATGGGAGACGCGTCGCGTCGCTCGCGCCCGGCCGCCGCGGCAGGGCCAACCATGTCGCGCGTTGGTGCGGTGCTGCTCAATCCGCTGGTCCTCTCCCGGTCAGCCCGATGCCACGGATTTCATAGGCCATTTCTGATAGTATGAATCAAGATTCACGAAGCTCGGCGGCCATCCGTCGCGGCGCGCCTTTGGTTCCCGGGGATGATGTTGCGCCATTCCCCGGACTGGGGCAAAGGAGGGCCGGGCCCCCGGCGGCCCGGGGACGGGCGTGATGCTGTTGGTGACCGGCGGGGCGGGTTTTATCGGATCGAACGTGGTCGCGAGCCTCAACGAGGCCGGGCGCACCGACGTGGCCGTGAACGACATTCCCGGTGACGAGGGAAAGTGGCGCAACCTGCAGAAGCGCCAGGTCGCCGACGTGGTGCCGCCCGCCGATCTGTTTTCGTGGCTCGATGGCCGCAAGCTCGACGCCGTCATCCACATGGGCGCCATCTCCGACACCACCGCGCGCGACGCGACGACAATTCGCCGGACGCGCTCGCGCGGCTGCAGCCGATGAATCTCTACGGCTGGAGCAAGCATCTGTTCGACCGCGCGGTGATCGACCGCGTTGCCAAGGGCGGCAAGCTGCCGCCGCAATGGGCGGGCCTGAAATTCTTCAACGTCTTTGGCCCGAACGAGTACCACAAGGGCGAGATGATGAGCCTGATCGCCAAGCGCTTCGACGACGCCAAGGCGGGACGGCCGGTGATGCTGTTCAAGTCGCACCGCGCCGGTATCGGCGACGGCGAGCAGCGCCGCGATTTCATCTTCGTGGACGACGCCGTCGCGGTGGTGCGCTGGCTCCTCGACACGCCCAAAGTGTCCGGCATCTTCAATGTCGGCACCGGCAAGGCGGAAACGTTTCGCGACCTGATCACCGCGGTGTTCGCCGCGCTCGGACGCAAGCCCGACATCCGATACGTCGACATGCCGGATGCGATCCGCGACAGCTATCAGTATTTCACGCAGGCCTCGGTCGAAAATCTGCGCCGCGCCGGCTATAACGCAGGCTTCACGCCGCTCGCGGACGCGGTCAGGCGTTACGTCGTCTCGTATCTCGACACGCCCGACCGCTATCGGTGAGACGAAGAAAGCGCATGTACGACATCGAAACGGCCATCGAGCGAATTTCCGGGCAGACCGTGCTCTGCATCGGCGATCTCATGCTCGACGAGTTCGTCTATGGCGAGGTGTCGCGCGTGTCGCCGGAGGCGCCCGTGCCGGTCATCGCGGCGAGGCGGGACGAGAAGGTGATCGGCGGGGCCGGCAACGTGGCGCGCAACATCGCGAGCCTCGGCGCACGCTGCCTTTTCGTCGGGGTGATCGGCGCCGACGACACCGGGCACGCCGTGCGCGCGGCGTTCGGCCAGTTTCGCAAGACGATCGAGCCGCATCTCGTCACCGATCGCACGCGGCCGACCACCCGCAAGGTGCGCTTCGTCTCCGAGCACTATTCCACGCACCTGCTGCGGGCCGACTGGGAGACGGCGAAGCCGGTCGATCCCGACGTCGAGGCCGAGGTCATCGACCTCGTCGAGGCGATGCTGCCGCGTTCCGGCGCGATCGTGATCTCGGACTACGCCAAGGGCGTGCTCACGCCGCGGGTGATCCGCGCCGTGATCGACGGCGCGCGCAAGCTCGGCAAGCCCGTGGTGGTCGATCCCAAGGCGCTCGATTACTCCATCTACAAGGGCGCGACCGTGATCACGCCGAACCGCAAGGAGCTCGGCGAGGCGACGCGCCGGCCGGTGGCGAGCCAGCAGGAGATCGCGATCGCCGCCGCCGAGCTGGCGCGCATGGTGGCAAGCCGCGCCGTGCTGGTCACGCTGAGCGAGGAGGGCATGCTGCTGCACGTCAAGGGCGCGCAGCCCGTCCACGTGCCGGCCTACCCGGTGCGCATCCGCGACGTGTCGGGCGCGGGCGACACCGTGGTGGCGGCGCTCGCGGCGCTGCTCGCGGTCGGCGCCGATTTCGAGTCGGCGATGCGCGCCGCGAACGCGGCGGCCTCGGTGGTGGTGGGCAAGCGCGGCACCGCGACCGCGTCCGCCATGGAGCTGCGCGCGCGCATCCTGCCCGCCGCCGCGCTCGCGGCCGAGGAGAAGATCGTGTTCGACTGGGTGGTCGCCGACGAGCGCGTGCGTGCGTGGCGCGCGCAGGGGCTGCGCGTCGGCTTCACCAATGGCTGCTTCGACCTGCTGCATCCCGGCCACGTCAAGGTGCTGACCAAGGCGCGCGCCGAATGCGACCGCCTGGTGGTCGGGCTCAACAGCGACGCCTCGGCGCGTCGCCTCAAGGGCAAGGGGCGGCCGATCCAAGACGCCCACGCGCGCGCCGGCGTGCTCGCCGCGCTCGAAGCGGTCGACCTCGTCGTGGTGTTCGAGGAGGACACGCCGCTCGACCTCATCAAGCGGCTGCGTCCGACCGTGCTGGTCAAGGGCGGCGACTATCGCAAGGAAGACGTGGTCGGCCGCGACGTGGTCGAGGCGGACGGCGGCGAGGTGGTGCTGGTCGATCTCGTGCCCGGTCATTCGACGACCAGCATCGTGCGCCGGTCAGGAAAGCCGGCGGCCGCGGGCAAAGCCGCGAAGGCAAAGAAGCCGGGGCCGAAAGTCAAAGCGTGAACCGGAGGACGCCGGTGCCGCGGTTGAGCGCCATCATCATCACCAGGAACGAGGAGGCGAACATCGCGGCCTGTCTCGACGGCCTCGCGTTCTGCGACGAGCGCGTCGTGGTCGACGCCGGCAGCACCGACGCGACCGCCGCGATCGCGGCCGAGAAGGGCGCGCGCGTCGTCGCCCGCGACTGGCAGGGTTTCGGCGCGCAGAAGAATTTTGCGCTCTCCCTCGCGCAGGGCGACTGGGTGCTGTCGATCGACGCCGACGAGCGCGTCTCGCCGGCGCTCGCGCGCGAGATCGAGGGCGCGATCGCAGACGGCCGCGCCGACGGCTACGAGATCCCGCGGCTCTCCAGCTTCGTGGGGCGCGAGATGCGCCATTCGGGCTGGTTCCCGGATCATGTGCTGCGCCTGTTTCGCCGCGGCAAGGCGCGGTTCTCCGACGACCTCGTGCACGAGCGGGTGATCTGCGACGGCCCGGTCGCGCGCCTGAGCGAGCAACTCGAGCACAATTCGGTGACGCGGCTCGAGCAGGCGATCTCGCGCATCGACCGCTACTCGACCGCCGGCGCCGAGATGCTGATCGCGAGCGGGCGCCGCGTCTCGTTCGCGAGCGGCATCACCCACGGCCTGTGGTCGTTCTTTCGCGCCTATGTGCTGCGCCTTGGCTTTCTCGACGGCCGCGAAGGCTTTCTGCTCGCGGTCGCCAACGCCGAGGGCACCTACTACCGCTACATGAAGGCCTGGCTTGCGGGGCGCCGCCGTGGCTGACCTGATCTCGATCATCGTCGCGACCTACAACCGCGCGGACGCGCTCGGCGCGGTGCTGCGCTCGCTGTCGCGCCAGACCGACGAGAATTTCGAGCTGCTGGTGGCCGACGATGGCTCGGACGTTGCCACCGCGCGTGTCGTGAGCGAATGGGCGGGGCGCATGCCGGTGCCGCTTCAGCATGTCTGGCATGCCGATCGCGGCTTCCGCCTCGCCGAGATCAGGAACCGGGCGATCCGCGCCAGCACTGGCGCCTATTGCATCTTCCTCGACGGTGACTGCATCGCGCGGCCGGATTTCGTCGCCGCGCATCGCCGCCTCGCCGAGCCGGGCTGGTTCGTCACCGGCAACCGCATCCTGCTGTCGCGCGAGCTGACCGAGCGCATCCTGCTCGAAGCGCTCGAGCCGGAGAAATGGGGTTTTGCCAACTGGATCACCGAGCGCGCGCGCCGCAACGTCAACCGCTTCGCGCCGTTGCTCGACCTGCGCATCGACAGCCTGCGCAAGCTGCATCCGCACCGCTGGCGCGGCGCGCGCGGCAGCAACATGGCGTTCTGGCGCAGCGACCTCGACAAGGTCGACGGCTTCGACGCCGCCTTCACGGGCTGGGGCCGCGAGGATTCCGACATCTTCGTGCGCCTGATCCGCAGCGGCGTGCTGCGCAAGGACGGCCGCTTCGCGACCGGCGTGCTGCATCTCTGGCATCCCGAAGCCGACCGCTCGCGCCTGCCCGAGAACGAGCAGCAGCTCGCCGATCTGTTGGACGGCAAGCGCGTGCGGGCGCGGCAGGGCTTGTCGCGCCTCATCGAGGCGACGGACGCCGCCAAGCATGTCCAGTAACGGTCCGATCGCGCTTCCGCCGCGGCCGCGCATTCTCGTCGTCGCCTTGCGCCGGATCGGCGACGTTCTTCTGACAACGCCGCTCATCCGCAGCATGCGCCGCGCCTGGCCGCAGGCGAGCATCGACGTGCTCGCCTTCGCGGACACTGCCGGCATTCTCGACGGCAATCCGGACATCGACCGCGTCGTGACCATGCCGCCGCGGCCGACGCATCTGCAGACGCTTGCGCTCGCCGCGCGCCTGTTCAAGCGCTACGACCTCGCGGTCTCGACCCAGAGCGGCGACCGGCCGACGTTGTTCGCGCTTATCGCCGGCCGCCGCCATGCCGGGCCGGTGTGGCCGGGCAACTGGATCAAGCGCCGCCTGCTGCATCGGTCGGTCACGGCAGTGTCCGGTATGCACCGCGTCGAGGAGATGCTGCGTCTCGCCGATGCGCTCGGGATCGCGCGCGTGCCCGAAGTGACGTGTCCGGCGGGAATGGTCGAGCCCGGGAAGGCGATCGCCGGATCCTACGCGGTGATCCATGCGGCGCCGATGTTTCGCTACAAGCAATGGACACATGCGGGATGGCGCGCGGTCGCGGATGCGTTGCGCGATCGCGGCCTCGGCGTGGTGGCGACCGGCGGACCGTCCGATCGCGCCTATCTCGACGAGGTCTGGCACGACGCACCGCATGTGCGCCGGCTCGACGGCCAGTTGCGCTGGCCCGAGATCGCGGCGCTCCTCGCGCAGGCGCGGCTCTATGTGGGGCCGGACACCTCGGTCACCCATCTCGCCGCCGCGAGCGGCTGTCCGGTGGTGGCGCTCTATGGTCCGACCGATCCGCGCCTGTGGGGGCCGTGGCCGGCGCACGGGCTGACGGAACCCTGGGCGGCCGCGGGCACCATCCAGCACCGCGGCAATGTGTGGCTGGTGCAGAACCCGCTGCCCTGCATGCCGTGCCAAGGCGAAGGCTGCGACCGCCACATCGCGAGCCACAGCCAGTGCCTCGACGAGATGTCGCCGCGCCAGGTGCTGATGGCAGCGGAGCAGGCGCTGGCCGCCGCGCCGGGGAGGTAGCGCCATGGTACAAAGGCCGGTATGGATGGGGCCGCGCCACCGGAGCGCCCAAGCAAGACGATGATTTGGCTCAAGAATTTCACCCCGCGCATGGGGCTGATCCTGGCGCATGATCTCATCGCCACCGCCGCGGCGGTGCTTGCGAGCTTCTACATCCGTTTCGAGGATGCCGGGCTCGCCCCGCGCTGGCCGCTGCTCATGATCGTGCTGCCGGCCTTCGTCGCCTATGCGGGCGTGGTCTACGCGTTCTTCGGCCTGTTCAAGGTGAAGTGGCGCTTCACCTCGCTGCCCGACCTCATGACCATCGCGCGCGCCGCCGGCGTGCTGGCGCTCACCTTGCTCGTGCTCGACTACGTGCTGGTCGCGCCCAACGTGTTCGGCGGCTTCTTCTTCGGCAAGATCACGATTGCGCTCTACTGGTTCCTGCAGGTGGCGTTCCTCGCCGGCTCACGCATCGCCTATCGCTACTTCCGCTACACCCGCACGCTGCACCACGCGCGCGCCGCGCAGACCATGCCGACCCTCGTGCTCGGCCGTGCCGCCGACGCCGAGGTGCTGCTGCGCGCGATCGAGAGCGGCGCGGTGAGCAAGATCCAGCCGGTCGGCATTCTCTCGCCCTCGCGCGCCGATCGCGGCCAGGCGATCCGCGGCGTGCCCGTGCTGGGCGAGATGGAGGATCTCGACCGCGCGGTCGCCGACCTCGCCGCGCGAGGCACCAACGTCACTCGCCTCGTGATGACGCCCGCCGCGCTCGCACCCGAGCACCGGCCCGAGTCGATCCTGATGCGGGCGCGCCGGCTCGGGCTCGCCACCAGCCGGCTGCCCGACCTCAACGCCGGCGAGGAGGCGCTGCGCCTCGCGCCGGTCGACGTCGAGGATCTGCTGCTGCG
>WNEZ01015904.1_pt1 | contig 11285 bp, 10 predicted proteins | sample 5400521 | NCBI WGS metagenome assembly WNEZ01 (sample SAMN13153339, study PRJNA577476) | soil metagenome | isolation source: 120 cm saprolite under Douglas fir tree site 2 hole 1 replicate 1 | place: USA:California | collected 2015-04-18
TCCTGGAGAACGAATATGGTGCTTGCTTCAAGCCCACGCCCCTACTAGAGAAGATGGTTAAAGAGGGAAGACTAGGCCGCAAGAGCAGTAAGGGCTTCTATGACTACTGACGATACTACGACTCTTGGCGAATCGTCAAAGCGCTTGACAGAAATGATTCTCAAGGGCGAGGAACAAGACGCAGCACGCATTGCGGGAGAAATTGCTAGCGGAAGAACAGAGACAAATGACGTGGTTGACGCGATCTCAGAGACGATGAATATTGTCGCCGATTTGCATGAAGTCGAGAGGTATACGGTTCAGCAAGTTGAAAGCTGTGAACGCGCTGCCGAGAGCGCCCTCAACGCTATCAGGCCGGGACTAAAGGTGGAACAGCGAAGAATCTCGGGCAAAGTAATGGTCACGTCTCTCCACGGAGACCCACACACCTTCGACAAGACCCTTCTTCTCACCATGCTGGAGATGGGAGGCTTCTCCGTAATGGACGGGGGCGAAGAACTCTCTCCCGAAGAGGTTGTAAGAAACGTCAAGAGGCTCAAACCAGACGTACTCGCAATTCCCCTGGTGACCGTGTCAGCTGTAAACGATCTCTTGCGTACGCGCTCCCTTTTGGCAAATTCGGGCGTTAAGACCAAGCTTGTCACATATGGAAGGGGAGTAGCAAAGCTACCGAGCGATTCGCAACTAAGCGCCATGGAAGAGGACTCGCTGAGCATCCTTAGTCGAATAGCCGAGATTCTGATTTCGCTCTAAGCTACTTCCTCCTCCTCAGAGCAAGCATCAGACTCCGAGTCCCCTTTACTCTCCAGAGAAGCAGCCCTGAAACGACTGCTGACGTGAAGGCGGCTGAAAGCTGGGACAGAACAAACTTGACTGAATAATCCATTCTGGCTACACCGAATGACCAAGTGTAGAAGTTGATCGATGTCTGTCTCAAAGATGGAATAGTATTCGATACCGATGCCACGGCGCTGATGAACCAGCTCGACTCGACGATGTAAGGCGTGAAGAGGACGATAGTGAACGGCGCTAGAACAATGGCCGCCGCCTTCACCATTCTTAGCGGGTAGAGTATCCTTCGAACTCGTCGATCAGGACCCGCCATAACGAACGCGGTGTTCTCGAAGACGCTCATCCAGAGGGTTAGAAGAACGACTGCGTTTGCCAAGGAGAAGAAGAGCGCAATGGAGAGCGGGATTCTCAGCGCTCCGAGAGAAATCGTGAATGCTTCATCCATCATGCCACGGCCGACCATGTAGTTGAAGTAGAGCAACTCGATACCAACAGCGATTGCCGCGAAGACGATCGCGGGCATCCAGCCTCGCAGAATCTCCCAGCGGAGAAACATACGCTTGTAAGTGGTAGTGCCCGAGGCCATGGCCAAACACGTGAAGATATCACGAATGTTGACTGGTTAAAAACCCGATGGCTCGCGTAACCAGATCATTTCCGCTAGAGTTACGGGAGCTTAGTCTACACCCGAACTTCAATCTCCCAATAACGTGCGTTGAGTGCACGGTCCGCCGAGGTTTCACAGTCAAGAGAAACGCGTGATCGGATGGTTGAACAAAGGAAAATGGATACTGGTAGCCCTTGCTCTAGTACTCATATCGTCAATCACGAGTCCCGTGTACGCGACAGCTCCCAGCCCGCAAGAAAGCGTGAGTCTGTACACAGGCAACAAGCTCATCATAAGCTCCACCCAGCAAGCAATCAAGTCAGTCATCGTAAGAGGCAACCTCACGGCCGCAACAGTATCGAACGTAAACTATCCAGCCAAGAACTTCACCCTAACAACAAACTCAACACAGCTCTACACGCTGAACATCTGGCTCTCATACCCGAGCACATACACAACCGCAATCGTGATCAATGATCCCATCGCCGGCTCGAACAGCCAGTACACCTCCTATTACGTGTCTGCTGGGGACCTGAATCTTACAATATTCGCAGACTTCCAGCTTGCACCAAGCAACGGGGGAGGCGTGCCCCTCAGCTGGTCCTCGTTCTTCGGATGGTTCAGCCAGTTCGGCAACGCATTTCCCCTGTGGATCAAGATACTCTACACGATACTCGGAGCCCAGTTTGCCTTCGTAGGCTACCGGTGGATAAAGTTCGAGGACGAAAAGAGAAGGATCGAGGGCCACTTGCCTCCGCTTGACCGTGGGAATAGGATCTACCTATGGATCGATGTCGCGTTCAGAACACTACTTGCTGGCTTCATCGTAAGCCTCGCGCTAATGTTAGGCGAGACAGTCATCATTACCGTAGCCCAGTATTTGTTCTTCGTCACCCTCAACCTCTTCAATCTAGTCGACCTGTTCTCGCTCTTCTTCGTCGCAGTCCTCGGATTGATCATCTACCTTGCCCGCGAAGGACTGGACAAGTTCCTTGACCTAAAGCCAATGGTGGAGGATTAGCATTTGAAGAACCAGCGACGAGTAGCAGCCAATGACGACCAACTCTCCGAGTTCCTATTCGGCTCCGTGAGGCCCTGGTGGGACCGCCGACCATGGCTCAGACGAATCTTCCTCATTCCGCTCCGATCAGTCGATAAGTCTTACGGTAGATGGAGCAAGGCTAGAGTGTCACCCAGACGATTCCGAAAGATCCAAGAGCGTCTAGACCGAGAATATCCCCCCGACAAATTCTCCCCTTCAAATCTCATCGGCAGAGACAGAGAGTTCAACCTCCTACTCGACTCCTTCAGACTCCACGTATTACGCCATCCCTCACTGACCAAATATTTTGGCAGAGAAGAACTGCCAAAAGCGCTCTGTCTCGCAGGAGACAGCGGAACAGGCAAGACCTTCCTAACCATGGTATCGCTGCGAGAGATGCTTTTCGAAGGCTATCGGAGTGGGGTCCTCGTTACTCCCGTGATCCTGAAAGGGTCTGATGTTTACTCTGAATTCTACGGCAAGAGCACTCGACAACTCGGCCGCTTTTTGGATTATGCAAGCTCCGTTCCTTCGGTTGTCTACATCGATGAATTCCAGAGTTTCGGCCGGAAGGTTCGTGGAGAGACAGGAGCTGAGATCGAGGATACGAGAATCCAGGATGAATTGAATCGCTGGCTTGACAAGATCGTTAGCGGAAAATCTCGAACCATGGTGATCGTAGCGACGAACGCTTACGAGAAGATCCGGGAAGATATTCGTCGTAGACTGTCAAAGGTCAGCCTGAACGACGGAGTGACTCGCGAGATGCTGCTGGCGGTCGTAAACGACTCGCTGAAGAGAGAAGGATGGGTCAATCTCAAGGCTGACGATCTTCTCGATCTGATGGAGAGAGAAGTAACTATCAGGCGCCGTGCTTCCCTCACTCCCAGCGACATCCAAGAGATCTTCCGAGAAGTCCGAAAGTCAAAGGAGGCTCCGCTGCGCGAGAGGATTAGAGAATCGAGGACTGATCTCCGAACCGTCGAACGGCCCAAGATCTCAGCGGGAATCGAGGATTTTGCGGCAGCCGCGCGGAACGTCAAACTCTACTCTGAACAGGAGAAGTCGCAGGAAGTTGTTGACGCGATCTATGTAATGAAGCCCAAAGTTAGTCGAGAAGATCTTGGCGGCCTTCATGATGTGAAGAATAAGGTCCTCAACCATATCGCCCTCGCCTTCAACCCGTCAATGAGGGAACTGGGCCACCAGTCGAACCCACGATTCTTCCTTCTCGGACCACCCGGCACAGGAAAGACGCTATTGGCGATGGTGGCGGCTGCTGAGAACAATGTGGGGTTCATCAAAGTGCGAGGGGGCGAACTGATGAGCGGTGCAAACTACATGGGAGATCCGGAGAAACGGATCAAGGATCTCTTCGGAATGGTCCGTCAGAAGAGTCCGTGCATCCTGCTTCTGGACGAGGCTGACGCCATATTCTGGGGGGGTGATCCTTCTAGCAACAAGATACTAGCGCAGGTTAAGGCCGAGCTCAGCGAACTCCGGTCAGAAGACCGGGTCGTGGTCATTGCCACTTCAAACAAAGAGCAGCTTATTGATCAGGCCACCCGTGACAGGTTTGAGCCGAACATCTTCTACATCCATCCACCACTCAACGACGCTGAGTGGAATGAGGTAGTTGCGATTCACCTCAGGAAGTTGCAGCCATACCTTCACCCCGAGGTTGACGCGGCTCAGATAACGAGAATGTTCCGGAGACAACGAGTACTCAGCCCGAGAGGAGTCGCAGAAACTGTCTCTGAGGCTCACCGGCTCTGGGCGTCCGAAATCGCAGCGGCGAGAGGCATCACCGATGCCGGGGCTTCAGAGTCAGCCGTCCACAATATTACGACGAAGTACGAAGAGGACCTGGACAGACTGAAGGAGGTTCTCGCCCTCTACCAACAGGAGGGAACCGATCTCAAACGGGACCAGGTGAACCAGGATAATTACAAGCTGCGACTGTTCCACTTCCAGAGGGCAATATCCAGCCTCGAATCCTTAGAGGACAAGGAGCATCGGGAGATCGCGGAGGCGCTCATACTCTCGCAGGCCCTGCCTGGTGTCACGTATGGTCTGTACACGAGCGACAGGGGCTCGGGAGGTATACTCACCATTCAGTGTAATGTTAGGCCAGCCAATTCAGGCGAGAGACACGTGTCCGTGACCGGCCAGGCCAGTTCCGCCAGGCCAGTTCCATGATCATGGGGCAGACGTTCGTCCCAGATCATTCCGTGATAGAGAGTGCCGAGAACGCTGTTGAAGCAGTAAAGTCATGGCTCTGGTCCCGGACCCGAGTTGACCTTTCCAAATACCACGTGCACTTCCAGATCAGGAGCATTCTAGAGGGAGCACCGGGAGCAGGAGTATCGGGTCCGAGCGCCGGGTATGCCATGCTTAACGCGTTGATCTCTGAGCTTTCCAACGCTCCAATAGTCCAGTCAAAGGTCATGACCGGAACAATAGGTGTGAAAATGGACGTAGGACCTGTAGGCGGCCTCGGGGGTCGGGGTCGAGAAGCAGGGAAGCTAGTGGGAATATTGAAAGCTGAGAAGGTCAAGATCACAGACCTTCTCGTCCCCGATTCCAACTATCGCAGCGCGAAAGATGAGATGAAGATGGTTCAAGATGAAGGAATCATCATCCACCCAATTACTAATGCACAGGACGGCTGGCCGATACTGTTCAACCTGACAAGTGAAGAGCTCGCGAAGAAGATACGAGCCGCGCTCTTTGACCGAGAATCCCTCGTCGACTTGGAATCCAACTCTTCTCGCTTCGTTGGAAACCAGAGCTAGTCGAGTCGGTCTCAAATCCGCCTCCCTACTTCTCACGCACTATCTTCAGAAAGTTCTTGAAGACATCAACTCCCTTCTGAGTATGATAAACCTCAGGGTGGAATTGGACCCCAAACACGTCCATCTTCTCATGCCTCATCGCTTGGACAGCGCAATTATCTGAACTAGCCAGAACCTTGAACTCGGGTGGTGCCGTGACTATTTCGTCGTTGTGCGACTCCCAGGCTGTAAAAGAGGGCTTCAATCCGCTCAAGATTGTGTCTTCATCTGAGACTGAAACCTCGACCGGGCCGAATTCGGGTTTCTTAGCTAGACTAGTAGTGCCTCCGAACGTTGTTGCCATGAGCTGGTGAGTCACACAGATACAGAGCATCGGAAGCTTGATCCTAGTCATTAAATTTGAAGCGTCTCTGAGCTCATCGGTAAGCGAATCTATGGACCGCACGCTCTGAGGTCCACCGCCCATAACCAGCGCATCCGCCCCCATCGTCTCGAAATTTTCGAGAGGACTCGAAGCAGGCATCAAGTGGGAATCCACGCCCAACTCTCGCAATCTCCTAGCGATCAGATGATTGTATTGACCCTTGACATAGACAACCGGGATAGTCGTCAAGGCTACTCGAACTCTATAGTCGCAGGCGGCTTAGGCGTGATATCATAGTATACCCGCGACGAACCGCCAGTCTTGAGAATAGATTCCGCAATATCTTTCAGGATCTTCCAAGGAACTTGAGCTACCGCTGCTGTCATGAAGTCACGGGACGATACTGCTCTAATGATCACAGATAGCGGCGGTCCCGCTTTCTTTTCCTTTACGAGAACTGCTACTCGTGCAACGTCCGTAAATTTCTCGACGACGCTAGTCTGCGCCAAACGTAGCTTCTCCGGAAGCCATCCGTAGGTTTCTCTGCTATCCTGTTGGATCTTTATTCCCGCTAACCTCCCGTAACTTCTCGTATCTCCCTTGACTCCAGTGACTCGATCTTCGAAAACGTCGACTCGGGTCTCTAGGCTGGGAAGGCCAAGAGCTCCAGCGGCCGTGTCCTCGAGACTCTCGTAGACTGGTTCTTCTGTGAACTTGTTTTCAATTACGCCGGCGAAGTACTGGTCGTAGTTGAATGGGCCAAGCTTCTCCTCAACGATCTTCGTTGAGGATTTGAGAAGGTCCAGCTTTTTCTTAGAAATGGGTCCAATGCATCTTACTAAGAGCCCTGGACCAGGAAACGGTTGTCGTTCGGAGAGATCCCTCGGAACATCCAAGTGTCGCCCGAGAACCCGAACTTGGTCTTTGTACAATTCTGAGATAGGTTCGACCACCTTGAAACCATAGGTGGATAGAGAATCAATTCCAACCTGTTCGAGGATGTTATGCTGGGTCTTTATTCCACCCTGGGTCTCAATCCAGTCCGGCGCAATGGTCCCCTGAACAACGAAATCGCAACCGTCCTTTCGCGCTTCTTCGCCTAAGATCTGATAGAAGGTCTCCCGAAACTTCTTCCTTTTTTCCTCGGCCATCGCTTCGCCCTTTGTAGCTTCGAAGAAGCGCCCACCTGCCTTGACCAGTTTTACTTTCAGCCCTACCGACGGCTCTCCGAGCCTCGATTTGACGTTCTCGGGCTCTCCAACACGCAAGAATCCCGTGTCTATGAAAACTGGGAATAATCTCTCGCCGAGCGCCCTCTTGGCGACCAGCGCCGCAACTGTGCTGTCGACGCCCCCAGACACCGCGGCGATCGCTTTACCGTCTCCGACCGTTTCCTGTAGTCGGGCCGTTTCGGTAGTCAGATAGCTTGAGGGACGGAATCCTTCAAGCGTCACCGACAACCATTCGCCACTTTACAAGAGATCGCTTCTTGCGTAATTTATGGTTTATCAAGTGCAAGGCTCTGATGGTGGCTGGTAACCGTGACACTCGCAGCGCCTCAAATCATTGGCAGAGGCACCTGGTTGGACAAGGTCGCTTCCGAGATTGTTGAGAGAGAGCAGAAGCTCGGTCGGCAAGTCGAGGTTTTGCGAGTGGAGAGTGGACTGGGAGCGTCTGGGGTCCCACACATCGGAAACTACAGCGATGCTGCGCGCGCCTACGGAATCAAGCTAGCACTTGAAAGCATTGGAAGGAATTCCGAGCTGATCTCTTTTTCAGATGACATGGACGGACTTAGGAAAGTTCCTGCGGGTCTCCCAAAGTCGCTGTCAAAATACATCGGATTCCCGGTGTCAAGCATTCCTGATCCGTTTGGTTGTCATGACAGTTATGGGAGTCACATGAGCGGCCTGTTGTTAGACGCTCTCGACAAGACGGGGATAAAGTACCGGAGTGTTTCGGGAACTCGCGCCTACAAGGAAGGACTGTTCAACTCACAGATCGACAAGATCCTAACCAACGCGACAAGAGTCGGAGAAATAATCAAGGAGACGTTGGGACAGGAGAAGTACATCGAAGTTTTGCCCTACTTTCCAATCTGTGAGAACTGCGGCAGGATATACACTACCAAGGCGCTAGAATATGTCCGCGATAGACATGTGGTCAGATACTCTTGCGACGGAATGGAACTTCGGGGAGAGATGTTGAAGGGATGCGGGCATCAGGGCGAAGTTGATGTGTTCTCTGGCAAGGGAAAGCTGAGCTGGAAGGTCGAGTTTGCAGCCCGATGGTCTGCGCTAAAAGTGAACTATGAAGCGTACGGTAAAGAACTGATCGATTCAGTTAAGGCGAACGACAGAGTGATGGAGGAGGTGCTCGACGAGCCTCCCCCGTTCCACACCCGCTACGAACATTTTCTCGACAAGACAGGAGCGAAAGTATCAAAATCACTCGGAAACGTTCTCGCTCCACAACTCTGGCTTCGATACGCCCCTCCCCAAACGTTGCTGCTCTTGATGTACAAGAGAAGTGTCGGGTCTAGAGCTGTTTGGGTCAAGGATATTCCGACATACATCGCGGAGCTTGATGAGCTAGAGGATGTGTACTTTGGGCGCAAGGAAGTGAAGGACCCAAAGGAACTGGCAAGGCTGCGAGGATTGTACGAATACGTCTGGCACTTGTCAGCGCCCAGGTCCCCCACTGCTCACGTTCCTCACAACCTGCTGGTGTACTTGGTCAAAGTTGCCCCCAAGGGCAAGGAGAAGGAATTCGTCGTCCAAAGGCTGGCCGGGTACGGCTATCAGGTCGATGCTAACGATCAGCGCTTTCAGGACCGGTTTGAGAAGGCTGTCAATTGGGCAAAGGACATCGATACGATAACGACGGGTATCGTGCGGGTCGAGGATAGAGAGCGTGAGGCTATTCTTGAACTGGCAAGTATCATCAATGCCAGCGACGACGAGAACTATCTTCAGAACTCTGTATTCACAATAGCAAAGAAGCATAACCTTGAGCCGGGGCCTTTCTTCAAGACGCTCTACAGGGTGCTGATCGGTTCTGACTATGGTCCGAGGCTAGGCCCTTACATACTAGCCATGGGCAGAGACAATGTAGCCTCAGCTCTCGCGGGAGCGGCGAGAACGGCGATCAAATAAGATGGAAGCGCTAGCGACTCAAGAACTGCGAATTCGAAAATTCGAGTCTCAGGATCTTACTGCTATCTCCGAAATAGAACAGCTCTCCTTCAAGGATCCCTTCCCTTCATACTTCCTATCTCAACTGGCCGAAGCAAACCCTGACACTTTCTTAGTCGCAGTCATGAGTGACAGAATCGTTGGGTACGCAGTGATTGACAGATGGCCAGACCAAGAACATCTGGTGTCGATCGCGGTCATTCCCGAATCAAGAAAGAAAGGTGTGGGACAGGCCCTGCTAGATCATCTGATCAGAAAGATGCAGACTGGAAGTCTGAAGCTTGAAGTCCGGAGAAGCAACAAGTCTGCTCTGGAGCTATATCGTAAGAATGGCTTCGTCCAGACCGGAGTAGCATACAGCTACTACACCGATGGCGAAGATGCTATTCAGATGGAGAAGGCGATTCAGATGAAACCCGAGATTCTCGCGACAGCCTAGACGAGGCTCAGATGGCGGGCCGGGTGGGATTCGAACCCACGATTTGCGGCTCCGCAGGCCGCCGTCTTGGTCCTGGCTCGACTACCGGCCCTTGAAGAGGCGTTCTCGTTTCCCCTTATAATGGGTACAACTTGGCCCTGGAACCATATTTCCGAGTCATAATCAGCATCAATTTCATATGCCAAACCGAAATGTGCCGTGGAGTAGACATGTTCACTTGTATGAAATGTCAGAAGAGAGAGTTTCAGATGACACAACTATCCGAAATGAGGCTGTTGGCCGAGTGTGCAGGATGCGGCGCGTCTTTTGTCGTAGACTCGATAAGCGAGAAGAAGTCGCGGATTGAGGCCGCGGACCCAAACGAGCACCTTACCTGGAACTGGAAGAACGAGCAGTGGGTTCCAACGAAACGTAACTAGACCTCTCTGGGTAGTAAGGACGCGAACATTTTGCCGACCAGCTTGATGCTATGCGGAAGGGCCTGGAGTAGCGGCCTCGAGAGTCAATCCTTCAGGTCCTATGTATTCTGCGTCGGGACGGAATAGTCGGTTATCTTGCAACTGCTCCACTATGTGAGCCGTCCAACCTACCGTCCTTGCACAGGCGAACGTGCAGGTGAAGAGCTCAGGTGGAATCCCGACTGCATGCAGGACGACTGACGAATAGAATTCGACGTTCACATCAATCGGCCGTTCCGGATGCTCCTCGCGTAGTAGCCTTCGAGCAGCATCTTCAACGGTAGTAGCGAGCTTGAACAAAGCGGGATCAACAATCTGTCGAGCGAGTTCCTTCAAAACTCTTGACCGAGGATCCTCCGTCCGGTAGACCCTATGGCCAAAGCCCATGATCCTATCATGCTTCTGAAGCCGATCTCGCAGCCAACGTTCAGCATTCTCTGGGGTCCTAATCGACTGCAGCATTTCCCACACATAGATTGGCGCACCTCCATGCAGGGGACCTTTCAAGGCAGATATCGCGGCTACAACAGCAGAGTGGACATCGGTTAGCGTCGACGCTGCGATTCGAGCCACAAAGGTTGAGGCGTTAAGACTGTGATCTGCAAGCAGAGTGAAGTAAGAATCCAGTGCACGTATGTGCTCAAGCCTCGCGGCTTTGTTGTTGAGCATGTAAAGATAGTTCGCTGCATGCCCTAGCCCAGCTTGAGGAGCGACGGGCTCCCGGCCATTTCTCAAGCGGTGATACGCAGCGACGATCGTAGGCATCTGTGCTGTTAGATTTATGCTTGAGTCGATAATTGAGGATTCAATCCGGCCCCGTAGGCCTCCTAGGATAGAAACGGAAGTCTGTAATGCCGATAGAGGCTCGGCTACCTTCGATTCCCCTTTCAGAAACCCAATGACTTGATTTGGCAGAGCACGTTCGTGGGAGAACCTGGTCTCCAGGGTAGAAAGTTCCTGCTGATTTGGCAGATGTCCGAACCACAGCAAGTGTGCCACCGATTCGTACGAGACGCGTCCGGCAAGTTGTGTGACATCGTATCCCCTAAAGATCAGACGCCCGGCTTGACCATCGATCTTGGTGAGCGAAGTTGTAGCAACGATGACGCCTTCGAGACCCTTCGGCGCGCGAATCATGACGCTTTCAGAACGCCATGGATGTCAACCATAATTAAGGAATACCAAGGAAAACCTTTGCGCGCGGGAAAGGCTTTTTCAACGCCTCCCAGCCGAGCCGACCATTGGGACCAACGATGACAGCTAAGACTCACAAGATCGCGGTGTTGCCGGGAGATGGAATCGGCCCCGAAGTTGTCGAAGCGACGCTGACAGTCTTGAACGCTGTCCAGAAGGTCACTGATGTCAAACTTGACATGTTGAAGGGGGAGGCGGGATTCGATGTCATCTCGAAGTATGGGACCAATCTTCCGCCGGAGACCGTGGAGATGATCAAGAAGACTGATGCTTGCCTCAAGGGACCTATGACAACGCCCGAAGAGCCAGGATCGCCACGGAGCGTCGCCGTCACTCTCCGTTCCATGTTCGACCTTTATGCCAACATGCGACCCGCTCGTACTCTTCCAAACGTTCCGTC
>WNEZ01005293.1_pt1 | contig 11284 bp, 10 predicted proteins | sample 5400521 | NCBI WGS metagenome assembly WNEZ01 (sample SAMN13153339, study PRJNA577476) | soil metagenome | isolation source: 120 cm saprolite under Douglas fir tree site 2 hole 1 replicate 1 | place: USA:California | collected 2015-04-18
GTCGCGAAGGGGAATGCCCGGGCGCGCGTGGTTGAAGCACTCCTCGGTGATTTGCATCGCGTCGTTTCGGGCGTGCAGCTCGGCATTACCCTCACCAGCTTGGCGATTGGCGCGCTTGGGGAAGCGACGTTTGCGAAAATGATTCAGGCGATTTGGCCCAGAAGTTTGGGAGCGCACACGGCACTCTTCGCCCATGCTATCGCGCTGGCATGCGCATTCGCTCTCTTGAGCGCTTTGCATGTCGTAATCGGGGAATTGGTTCCCAAGACGCTCAGTCTAGCGCGTGCCGAGCGCGTGGCATTGCTGGTTGCCTTGCCGTTCCGTTGGTTCCTGAACACCTTTCACTGGGCGATTCATTTGCTCGATGGGATATCAGGTGCGATTGTAAAGGCGTTGGGAGTTACTTCAGCGCAGGTTCTTGGTGTTGCGCATTCGACCGAAGAGCTCCAAATCCAAATTCAGCAGGCCCGCGAACGGGGATTGATAGCGCCCGGCGAAGAAAAATTCATTCTGAGCGCCATGGAACTCGCGCACATCCAGGTGCGGGAGATTATGGTGCCGCGGCCGGACATACACACGCTTCCCGTGGAATCCAGCCTGGACGATGTGATGCGAGTTTTCGCAACAACCCAGCGTTCGCGGATCCCTGTTTACCGCGGCACGGCAGATCACATCCTCGGCTTCGTACATATCAAGGACATGATATGGATCCTTCTCGACCGCGAACGCCGCCTCGAAGAAAACCTATCACCGCCACCTTTCGATTTGCGACGCGTTTTGCGTGAAGTGCTCATCGTGCCCGAGACCAAGCCCGCCAACGAACTGCTTCTCGAGTTGCGCACCCATCACGTCGGCATGGCCCTGGTGGTGGACGAATTTGGCAGCATCCTCGGGTTGGTGACCATGGAAGACATCCTCGAACAAATGGTAGGAAAGATTCACGACGAGTTTGACGTTGTCGAGCGGCCACTCACGCTCGCGGATGGCGCGCTGATTTTTGATGCCGCCTTGAATGTGCGCGACCTGGACACGCAATACAACATCAGCTTGCCGGACGACCCGGCTTACGCGACCGTGGGTGGTTTCGTCCTCGACCAATTGGGTTTCATTCCAAAGGGCGGAGAAGGCTTTGAGTATGGCAACTTTCGTTTCTCGGTCGTGGAAATGGACGGGAAGCGCGTTGCGCGGGTAAAGATTCAGCGCGTTCGTCCAACTGAAAACGAAAGCAGGACGCAAGGGTCTCCGGAGGCAGTGCTGCAACCGGCCAGGGATTCGAAAGCCGCACGGGAGAATTCATAGGTCATTCACGCCAAATGGTGCGCTACCTCTTCAAACGATTTCTCCTCACGCTGCCGGCGCTATGGCTCGTTCTCACGCTCGTCTTTCTTATGATTCACATCGTCCCGGGCGATCCCGTCGAGCAGATGCTGGGGGAGGGCGCGGCACCGGGACAATTGACGCAATTGCGGCATGTACTTGGGTTGGATTTGCCGCTCCATATCCAGTATGGACACTACTTGCGCCAACTCGGGCGCGGGGATCTTGGACAATCCTTCAAGTTTCAGGCGCCTGTGCGGCAGGTTATTTTTGAACGTTACCCCGCAACGCTACAACTAGCTTTCCTGGCGCTGGTCGTTTGCTCCGCGATCGCCATTCCCGCAGGAATGCTAGCCGCGTACCGTCGCGGGCAAACGATGGACCGAACAGTAGGTCTTTTCACTCTTTTTGGACTGGCATTCCCGAATTTCGCACTAGGACCGGTGTTGATCCTTCTGTTTTCCATTGAGCTTGGGCTCTTGCCGGTATCAGGGCGAGGTGGCCCACTGTACTACGTGCTGCCTGCCGCGACGCTCGGAGCGGCACTGGCTGCAATTCTCACTCGCATGGTTCGCGGCTCCATGCTTGAAGAGCTTTCTAGCGATTACGTGCGCACCGCCAGAGCCAAGGGCCTCGCAACGCGCGTTGTTCTCTTGCGGCATGTCTTTCGCAACGCTCTGGTCCCGATCATCACGATTCTGGGGCTGCAGTTCGGAACGCTCCTCGCCGGCACGATCGTGACTGAGACCATCTTTTCGTGGCCAGGTATCGGGAGATTGACGGTGCAGGCCATCTCCGCGCGAGACTATCCTCTGCTGCAAGGATGCATCCTCGTGATTGCGGTTTCTTATGTTGCTGTGAACCTGCTGACGGATTTGCTCTATGCCGTGATTGATCCCCGTGTGAGGTTGTCATGACCGCGTCGCGGGCGGTCCGAGAATTTCTAGGTCACAGTGTTCTGGCGGGGATTGGATTCGCCGCAGCCGTCATTCTGCTGCTGTCGGCGCTGTTTGCGCCCTGGATTGCCCCCGCCGATCCTGCGGCACAGAACCTGCCGGAGAGGCTCGCATCTCCATCCCGCGCGCACTGGATGGGGACGGACGAACTCGGCCGGGACATTCTGTCGCGCACCTTATATGGAGCGCGAATCTCATTGCTCGTTTCCGTCTGCGTGGTTTGCGGTTGTGGGTTTATCGGCCTGACCATGGGGCTGATCGCGGGCTACGCGGGCGGCTGGTTCGATAGCTTCGTCAATCTGCTGCTAATCAATGCCTTTCTGTCCTTTCCAGGAATTCTCCTCGCGATAGCGTTTGCAGCGTTTCTCGGTCCAGGCATAGGGAAAGTGATACTGGCGCTGATTATCACTGGATGGGCGGGCTATGCACGCCTGGCGCGCGCGCAAGTGCTAAAAGTGAAAGAACTGGAATTCATCCTGGCGGCGCGGTCACTGGGCGCCTCGCACATGCGCATTATGATGAGACACCTGCTGCCGAACATTCTTCAACCAGTGCTAATTCAGGCCACTATCGGAATGGCCGGAGCCATCCTCGCGGAATCCACCTTGAGTTTTCTGGGGCTCGGGGTGCTCGCGCCTGTTCCGAGCTGGGGTGCGATGCTTAACGATGCGCGCGGTCATCTCTTCGATGCACCCCACATGGTCGTATTTCCCGCATTGGCGGTGATGATGGCGGTGCTTTCGTTCAACCTGCTAGGTGATGCTTGGCGCGATTGGCTTGATCCGCGGACGCGCTCGCAAATGGCCGCACAGGAATTTTCCCGCTGAACTCTTCTTCGCGTGTGAAAATTCAGACGTGCGATCGAATGATGTCTGCTTTCTACTTGGTCAGGATCACCGGAGTACCGCGGCCCAGGCTCAAGGTGCGGGCCGCGTTCGCCTTGTTCACGGCAATCTCGAGGTATCCGCTCGAACCAACATAAGCGATGGGCTCCCCGTTGTTGCCGCGCGCAAAGGTATCCACCAGTCGGGTCACTTGATGGGTTCCCACTTGAAGCTTGATGGCGCCGCCGTTCAGCGCCGATTCCGGCAAATCTTCCGCGCGAAAATTTGTAATCAAATTGCCAAACGCATCGGTGCGCATGACCGCGCCCTTCATGGCTCCATCCGACTCTTTGGGGCGAGGAATCGAGAACTTCTTATAGTCGCTGATTTCATCCCCCATGCTTGGGGTCTGCCAGCCTTTTGAGAGCCAGGAGGCAACTGGAGCAAAGATGTCTCGTCCATGAAAAGTCTTGCTCACCGGCTGCAAGTAGTAGTGTTCGACATTCGCATGGCGCACGATAAGACTGTCTTTCTCACGTTCATAAATGACAGACAGCACGCCGTTGTCAGGCGCTATAAAATACTGATTCTGAGCGCTGACCAGCAACGGACGACGCTCCGTTCCCACACCGGGATCCACAACCACGACGTGGATCGTCTTGGGAGGAAAGTAGGAATACGCAGAGCCAATCGCCAGGGCCCCGTCGAGCAAATCAAACGCCGGGACGTTGTGCGTCACGTCCACGATGGTTACATCGGGATTGATCTTCAGGATTACGCCCTTCAGCGTTCCGACCAGATGGTCGTTGGTTCCGTAGTCAGTTGTGAGCGTGATGATCGCGTTGGCCAATGGATTCTCTCATCAGGAATAATTTGCGCTTGGCGCACAGGCGGATGGGGGAGGCACTCCGCACCCTTTGACGCTAACGGAGGCACGCGCCGCCGTCAAGATTTCGCACGACGGCTGCTGTGCAATCGCCAATGGGCCATTCGGCGGCGAAATCGGCAGCGAATCAGCCCGCGCCCTGTTCCGGTGCGCAAGGATGCCAGTCGGGGTCAGGAAAATGAGCCCGGCAATACCATTGACCGCAGCGCTCGCAAAACTGCTGAGCGCTGCGGTCGCAGGGTTCATCCACGCGCGAAACTCCCTGACAGAGTTGTTCTTTGGGTCTTGCGGCTGTTGCGTTCATCGCATGCTCCACGACACGAAGGACGGTGCAGCAGGGAAGGGGCCTCAGCGGACGCGTTCCACTACGCCAACTTTGTCCACGCCGCTGCAAGCAATATACACCCGCCCGTCGGCCGTCGCCGCCATATTGCGCACCACGCCGCCACCCGAAGGAATGGTGGCGCGCGCGAATTTGTCCGTCTTCGGATCGAATTGAATAATCGTGTTTGGCTTTACTTCCGATTCGCTGTACCAGACCATTCCGTCCGGTGTAATCGCAATGCCGTAGGGGCCTGAGTCATGACCACCGGGTGAAACCCACATCTTTACGGCGCCGGTAGTGGGATCGAGCCGGCCCAGATTCCCACCCTTGAAGTCCGTGAAATAGATCTTGTCGTCAGCCGCGATCGCCAACCGGCGCGGCCGTGCTCCCACTGGCAATTTGTACTCCGTGATTCCCATCGTCGCAGGATCGATCTTGCCCATTTTGTTCGTGCCAAGTTCGCAAAAAAACGGCACTCTCTTGCTGTTGATCTGGATTCCGTATGGCAGCGCACTTTCGGTCGGCACCTTCTTCAATTCGATCTTTCCTGTGCGCGGATCGAGCCGGCCTACCGCGTTCCCCCCTTGCGCCGTGAACCACAGGATTCCCCGGGCATCGAAGACAGCCGTGTGAGGATCATCCACGCTCTCATCGGGCATCTTGTATTCCGTCACCTTTCCTGTGCGCGGATCGAGCTTTCCAATGTAACCGCCGAAATTCGCCGTGTACCAGATGTTTCCCTCTTGGTCCGCCACCAAGCCGTGCGGACCTGAATTCTTCCCCTCAACGAGCGAATACTCTTTGAACGTGCCGGTAGCGAGATCAAGCCGCCCCAGCTTGTTGGCCATCTGTTCCGTGAACCACAGCGCGCCATCCGGCCCAACGGCCGGATCATGCGGATGCGCGCCCTTTGTGGGCACGTCCCATTCGCGGATGGTGACGTTCAGTTCGCGGACTTCCGCGCCGGGTGCTGCCCCCTGCGACGCGAGAGAAACTCCCAGTGCTAGACGTAGAATTGTGCTGCCCAAAATAGGGTGATCTCTTTTTCTCATACATACCTCCCTGCTAGCATTCATGGTCCGGCGAGCTGGCTTACCTCTATCCAACAGCCCCGCGGGGTACGGACCGCGCTCGTCTGACACTTTCCGTACCCTCTCCGATTTGCCAGACTAATCATCAAAGCGGGCGTCGTACAATGGCAGTATAGAAGCTTCCCAAGCTTCCTCTAGCAAATCTTAAACGCTGGAACGGCGCTAACGCTCGATGAGACTGAGCCGAATTGGAAAATATCAACGACATCGCTACGCTTGAAGAGTGGGTCTTCGAAGTGAATGCTTATTTGACCGCGCCGACGGTGAAGCCGGCGATGAAGCGGTCAAGGAACAGGTTGTACATGAACGCGATAGGAAGACTCGCGATCAGACAAGCGGCCATCAGAGCTCCCCAGTAGTAAACATCTCCGCGAACTAAAAAGATGGGGATGCCCGTACCGATCATCTGATTCGATTCAGAAGAGATAAAGGTCAACGCATAGACAAATTCCTGGGTTACCAGGGTAAACGTGAAGATCACGACGGTGAGAATTCCCGAGACGGAGATGGGAATCACCAACTTGACGAACGCGCCGAAGCGCGTGAGGCCGTCCACCATAGCCGCGTCTTCCAACTCCTTGGGGATGGATTTGAAAAATCCCATCAGCAGCCAGATGGAAAAGGGAACCGTGAAGGTGGGGTAGACGAGAATTAATGCCCACAAGGAATCCTGCAGGCCGAGATACGCCACTACCCTGGAAAGAGGAATGAAGAGCAAGGTCGGTGGAACTAAATACGTAAGAAAGATGCCGATGCCGAGGCGTTCACCCCAGCGGCCGGAAAGCCTGGCGAGTGCATACGCGGCAGGCACGGCAAGCAACAACGTGATGGTAACGACGGCGACGCCGACGAAAGCGGTGTTGCCTAGCCATCGGACGAATCTGGTTTCGGTGAAAAGAAACTTCACATGTTCCAGAGTGGGCTTGGCATTAAAGAGGAAGGGGTTGTTCTCCATCGTGTAGAGATCGAGGTTCTGCTTGAAACTGGTGATCAGCATCCAATAGAAAGGGAAAGCTAGCAGGATCGTAAAAGTCCCCAGCACGAGGACGTGCACGACATTGCCCCAGATGCGCCGCGAAATTCCCTTGGCCATCAGTTCACCTCGGCGCGATGAGCGACGCGCAGCATGAAATAGGCAAGGATCACCAGCAAAGGCACAAGGAAGAGCGAGATCGCCGCGCCTGCGGCGAGATCGCTGCCCTGAATGCCCATGGCAAAAGCCAGAGAAGGCAGGGTCTGCGTGGAGTCGAACGGCCCTCCGGCCGTAAGGATGTAGACAACGGTCATGTCGGTGAACGTGAAGATGAGCCCGAAGAGCACGGCAACGCTGATGATGGGCCGCATCATGGGGATGACGATCTGGAGCTGCGTGCGCCAGAAGCCAGCGCCATCGACAGCGGCGGCTTCCGGGATGTCCTTGGGAATGGCGGTGCGGCCGGCAAGCAAAATGACGGTGGAAAATGGCATCAGGCGCCAACTGTGGACCAAGAGCACGGAAGCGATTGCGAGATGAGGTTCGCCGAGCCACATCGGGGCGCTGAAGGGCTTATAAATGTGTGCGGCCACGAGAACCCAGGTGATCACACTGTAGATGGAGTCAAGGATCCATTTCCAACCTATCGCGCCCAGCGAGATGGGCGCAACCCAGGGGAGGAGGATGAGAAAACGGATGATGCCGCGGCCGCGGAAGGTCTTTTCCAGGGATATGGCGAGAATGTTGGCGCCGACGATCACCACGATTTGAGAGCAGATGGTGAAGATGAACGAATTGCGGATGGCAATGCGAAAACTGGGGCTTTGCAGGACGCTGCGGAAGTTTTCCAAGCCAACGAAATGCATTTCGGCGTTGCCGATGCGGGCGTCGCTGAAAGCATAAGAGATGGCAAGAAAAAAGGGTCCGCCGACGAGAAGCAAGATGTAGAGAATCGCAGGAGAAAACATGGCTGCGCCTAGCAGCGGGCTCTGAGCCGCGCCGATGGACTTTATTTTGTTGCTGGCTACTGCCACGACACGGCCCTCGGCTCCACGCGTTTTTCGGAGGAGCGGTCGAAGAATTTCAGCTGATGCTGGGGAACGGCGAAGTCATACGTGCCGCCTAGTCGGAGGTTCTGCGCCGAGGAGAGGCGCGAGAAGACTTTCTTGGCGTCAAGCTTCCCGCCGACCGGAGTGCCGGAAACGGTCCACTCCGAGCCAAGGTATTCGATATTCTCCACCTTGAAGCGGAAAGGAACGGAGTCGCCGGTCACGGTGGAAGCGGGGCGAAAATGCTCGGGACGAAAGCCGACGATGACATCACCGATTTCGGCGAGATTCATCGGCGGCGAGCCGAGAAAGGTGGCGACGAAAGTGTCAGCAGGATTGTCATAGACATCGGTGGGAGTGCCGAGCTGGCGAACGACACCTTTGTTGAGGACCATGACGCGGTCGCCCATGGCCATGGCTTCCACTTGATCATGCGTGACGTAGATGGTGGTGGTACCCACACGGCGATGAAAGCGCTCGAGCTCTTCGCGGGCGGAGGCCCGGAGCTTGGCGTCGAGGTTGGAAAGAGGTTCGTCGAGCAGGAAAACGGCAGGCTCGCGGACGATGGCGCGGGCCAGCGCGACGCGCTGACGCTCACCGCCGGAGAGCTCGCGCGGCTTGCGATCGAGGAGCGCGCCAATGCCGAGAAGTGACGCCGCCCATTCGACCTTTTCCTTATGGAGTTCTTTCTTTACGTTCTGGGCCTTCAGAGGAAAGGCAATGTTTTTGTAGACCGAGAGGTGCGGATAGAGCGCATAACTCTGGAAGACCATGGCGATGCGGCGGTCGCGAGGACTGAGGTCGTTAACCACGCGTCCGCCGATAAGAATTTCGCCGGAAGTTGGCGTTTCCAATCCGGCGATCATCCGCAAGAGAGTCGTTTTTCCAGAGCCTGAGGGCCCGAGGAAAACCAGAAACTCTCCTTCGCGAGTCTCGAGGTTCACATTGTTGACGGCTCCGAGTTGACCTTCTTTGAATACCTTTGTCAGATCGCGTGTCGCAACGACAGCCATCGGGCCCCCGTCCTGTTATTTCCATCTGGCAAAGATACGCTTGTATTCCTCTTCGGCGGTCTTGGCCGCGTTCTCCGCAGTTTCGTCGCCCCGCGCCACTTTGGCGAACATGGTGGGAATGACCCATGCTTTGAAAGCTTCGTCGATGGCGGCCGTCCCGTAACCGGGATAACCGACGTTAGTGGCCCAATCGAGAACGTTGCCGAGGACTTTGTATTTGTCCGGGGGAGTTGCCCGCGGATCATTGGAGATTTCCTGCTTGAGGTTGGGGACGGTGCTGGGGAAGCACGGGAAATTGTAAAACTGGCCAGCGGTAAAGCCGTCATGGAAAGCATCGATGTAGTCGATCAGGAATTGCTGCGCACCATCCTTGTTGTCAGCGAAGTCCCAGATGACGTAGCAATCCATGACGTGCTCGGCGGCAATGCGGCGAACCGGCCCTTTCAGCGCCTGGCTGATCATGATCTTGCTATCGATGGGCAGATGCTCCCTTTCGGATTGGCGAGTGATGGAGATGGCATTCGCGACGAAAGAAACGCGGCCTGCGAGCATGGCCTGGTTGTTGGATGGCGGAGTCCAGGTGAAGACCTCCGGAGTCTCGGATTCCTGATAAAGAGCCTTCATGAACTTCAGTGCTTCGACGGTCTCCTTGGAATTAATGGTGACGTTGCCGGCTTCATCCTGCTCGGCGCCGCCAAAGGACCAGAGCAGTGCGCGCATGGCCATACTGGTATCGAGTTCTTGAGAGAGACCCAGGCCGCAGGGATGGCCGGAGGTGTCGCGAATCTTCTTGGCGCCCACGCGCAGATCTTCCCAGGTATCGGGGCCATTCGGGAAACCCGCGTCCGTCCACCAGTCCTTATGCCAGTTGCCGGGATCAGGGACGTAGGAATCGGAGAAAGCGAAATAGCGCTTGGTCTTTGGATTGTAAGTGGATTTGTGCGCGAGATCGATTTTCTTGCCGTGCTTCTTCTCCACTTCCTGGTACACGTGAGACATGTCAATGGTTTGCTTCTCGTAAGCCGCGGGCGGCGAGAGCAGCATGAAAAGGTCGTGCCCCTTCTTTGCAGAGGCCTCGGAGGCAGCCTTAGCGGAAAGATCAACAAGGTTGATGTGATCGACGATGACGTTGGTGTCGTGCTTCTGTCCCCATTGCTTGCAGAAGGTCCCGTCGAACCAGGTGTCGTACGCGGGAACGAAGTGGCTCCACTGGAGAATTTTCAGCGTTTTTTGCTCTGCCGCTGCGCGTTCGGGGAACAGAAAAAACGGGCCGGCACCCACCCCCGCTGTGAGGGCGCCGCTCCCCGTCCATTTGATGAAGTCTCGACGTGACAGCTCTTCCTGTTTTTTCTTTGCCATCTTGCTACCCTCCGAGGAACAACTGGGCCCGGCAAGCTCAGTTCAAGGATGAAAGGAGCTTGCCCGAACCGATGATGCTACTGCGCGGGCGCGCGCGTCAATCGCTTGAAACTGCCGCGGCGTGGCCGCCGGCTTCGTCCCAGATTTTAGAACGCAAAGATGGTACCGCCCTCCGACCTGAGATCGCACCAGGCACGAGAGGGGATGCCGGTAAACAAAAGCACGGTACCCGTCGGACCGGGCACAGCGTTGGTTTCGTAGGGCGACTGTTCGAAAGCGAAAGTCACCCAGTTGTTGAGTTTGTAGTACAAGGTACCGACAGACATAGAACTTTCATGCTGCGCACCCGCTGCCCTGGTCTGAACTTGCTTCGTATACGGACCTCCGCTCCGCGCCCCAGTCCAGCCTGTTACCGCCCGAGGTTGAGATGTTTTCCTTCCCAGGCCGACGGTCCCCGCGGAGCCGCACTCCCAAGGGCTCCGCGGGGGCCTCCGCTGACGTTCGGTTCGTTCAGAATGTGAAGATCGTTCCGAACTCGTTGCGCCACGAGTGCGCCTGAGTTGCCGGAATGCCTCGGAAGAACTTTCCGCCGTGGTTGGCAGCGCGAGTGTTAATGTAGCTTGTTTCCTGAACGAAGGTGACCCACTTGTTCAGTCGGTAGGTCAGCGAACCCGAGTCGAGATCCGTACGGGCGAGACCGTTTGCACCGGAACGGCGAACATCTTGGGCCCTCGTTCGGTCGGTCCCATACGACAAGTGCAAAACCCATCCGGAGTTGTGGCCCTCTGAATCGAAGTTGAAGATGCGCGAAAGGGGGAAGCTCGCCTCGAGGAATCCGCCCAAGCCCCGAACAGGCCGGAAGCTCTGAGCAACTATGGGGTTGCCGTTGCAAGTAAATGTGGCTCCGGTCCCTGTCGCGCCCGTGCATCCGAACAAAACAGTGCGACTGTCCAAGGCCGGGACGGCCGCAGCTACGGTGGTGGGAATTGCGACTGCCCCGTTTAGGTCGTTAAAAACATCGTTGAGTTGGCCGCCGAATGGGAACCGCAGATCGCCCCCCTGGTAATACTTTCCAGTGAATGTGACCCACGGCGTCGGCAATTGCGCTTCGGCGGTCCAAATGTTTTGGGGATGGTCGAGTTGGAGGCCCCTAGGGAAAAAGTCCCTGATAGAACAAGTTGCCGTCGCACAGCCTGTCGCTCCGGGAACCACGGTAATGGGGAGGTTGCCGAAGGGGATGATCTCGTTGATTCGCGCGTGGTGGCCGCTAAAGATGACCTGCGCGGGCACGACGCCCTGCCAGCTAGTTGAGAGCGGGAACTGGAAGACGATCCGACTCTCTAGGGCTGGCTGGTTGCTTTCTGACCCGGCCCGGTCGCCAAACCGTGCCCGCTGTTCGTCGGAGAGCGCTGAGGTACCAGCTACCGGCAGCACGATAGCGAACTCGGGCTGAACCTTCAGATTCCCAGAGTGAAATTGTACGCCGGTCTT
>WNEZ01006362.1_pt1 | contig 11284 bp, 14 predicted proteins | sample 5400521 | NCBI WGS metagenome assembly WNEZ01 (sample SAMN13153339, study PRJNA577476) | soil metagenome | isolation source: 120 cm saprolite under Douglas fir tree site 2 hole 1 replicate 1 | place: USA:California | collected 2015-04-18
ACTTTCTGGCAGAACGCCTAGATTTTGTAGAGGAACTATTCGACGAATCCGGTACCTCTCCGATGATCAGTGGGTTGTCCGTTGAGCAAAAGGTGAGATTCACGGAGGAATTTTTCGAACACGGGGTTCCTTACCTGACGGGCAAGCTGCGTCTGGCGCCAGACCATCCCCTTAATCTCAAGCCGCGCCGCAAGATGAGGCCCTCGACCGCCATTGCGGAGGATCTGTTGTGTGAGCTCCGGGAAAGAATCACCATTACGGAGGGAAGAACAAAATTCACCATCACCAAACTAGAGGCGCTTGTGAAAGGTCTGCTTAATCAAGCGATCTTAGGCAACGATACCGCTTTTTCCTTATTACTAAACTTCTTCAAACAGTACGGCTGGGACAAGGAAGATAACTCCGTCCTTAAGTACTCGATTGATTCCTCACTTGCCCGCTTTATTGGAGCGCGACGCAGGCGGCGGGCTGGTTCCCGAAGATCCGGCCGGTCAGAGCGGTTATTGAGCGAGTCGGGCCAAGACGGCAAAGCGGGCGCAGTGACGTAACGCAGAGCGCAGATTGCTGATCGCGCGAAAACGATATTTGATTGCAGGGGCCCAATCGGCGCTGAAGCCTGGATTTCCTGTCGGACACACTTGCCGATGGCCGGCGGTTTCGGATCCTGACTGTGGTCGACGACTTCACGCGGGAATGCTTGGCGCTCGGATACATCCCTGCCAGGCTTGCGGGTCGTGCGCGAACTCGATGCCCTCCGCGGTTAATCTGTGCTTGAGGGCGTTGAGCGGGATCGCTGTCTTCCGTTTTCGCTCGTTGGGCCGGTGCTCTTGAGCGCATTGCGGCGGTTTGCTTCGACTTGTCGAAGAGAAGTCATGAGGCGTCCGACTTGGCGATCGGCTCATCGGTGGCACCGGCTTTCCCGTCAACGGGCGGCGTGTGGTCCCGAGGCCCTCGAAGGAAAACCGCTCTGGCGTTTGCACGCAGGGCCAAAGCCCGCACGCCTCAAGGGAAACTTTGATCGGCCGACATTTTCGCGGGCACGAGCGCTTTCCACTGCGAGCGGTTACCAAAGCGCTCGCGGTACACTAGCATATTCTCCATTACGCGTTGGACGTAATTGCGGGTTTCTGCGAACGGAATGCGCTCGACCCAGTCGATTGGATCCACCTTCGGATTGCGCGGATCGCCGTACTGGGCGATCCATTTTTCAACGCGGCCGCGCCCCGCATTGTAGCCGGCGAACACCAGAAGGAAGGACCCGCCGTAGTCTCGCAATAGCCCGGCGAGCTCAGCTGCCCCCATCTGGGTGTTGTAGACCGGGTCACACATCAGTCGGTTCCAATCGTATGCGACGCCAAATCTACTGGCGGTGTCTCGTCCAGCTTCCGGAGTGACCTGCATCAGCCCGACGGCATTCGCGGGGGAAACATCGCGCGGATCGAAGCCGCTCTCGGTCCGCGCGACGGAATAGACGATACTCGGCTCGACATTGGGGCCGATCGCCCGGTAGTGAGGCACCCCAAGCGTAGGAAAGGCATAAAGGTCAAGAGCAAGACCGCGTGCCAGCGCCGTCTTGCCGATGAGCAGCATAGCTTCCGCGTCCTCGTAACGCGCCGTGATCTCGGCGAGGCCTACGAGGGTTGTGACGTCGGCGCTGCTCTCAGCGAGAGCCGTCACAAATCGCACTGCCAGGTCGCGTTCAGCGATCGAAAACAGCATCTCGGCGGCGCGCACCACATCAGGCGCTAGAATCTTGGCGCGGTAAGCCGGATCGGTCTCCGGTGGCCGATGTAACGCCACATCGCCAAGCCCTAGCTTGGCGCGCGCGAGCTGACCATAATAAGCCGTGGAATAACGGGCTGCAGCTTCGTAATTGGTACGTGCTTCCTCCACCCGACCGGCTGCGTGCGCGGCACGCCCACGCCAGTAGCCGGCCCGCGCCAGCACAATGGGATTGGTCGACCCATCATCCACATGGGCAAAATGTGCGAGCGCCGCGGTGGGATCATTGAGAAAGCGCAATGCGATCCAGCCGGCCATGAAGTGGAATTCGGCCCGGTAGTACTCATACGCCGGGGGTGCGGCGTCGCGGATTATCTGATAGGCAGTCTTGCTGTCACCGCGGTCGAGCAACTCGCGTGCAAGCACGCGCCGCTCACGCCACCATTGGTCGGTATCTTGCCTCGACATTGCATCGCGGGGCGTTGCAACCATCAGCCGGGTGGCTTCGGCAACCCCATTATTGCGCAGCAGCCAATGAATGCGGCAGAGCGTATAGCCCAAGTCCTGGCGTATCTCGCTTGGAACTTTCTCGAGAAGCGCGCGAGCGTTGCTCGCTTTCGCCATAACCGCCTCGCACGCCTTGACGATAGAGACATAGGGAGCGCCCAATCGCACCGCTGCGCGCATTGCCGCCATGAAATCTTTGGCTCCAACGCGGCGATCCATTCGAACGGCATGATCTGCGCGGGTTACAAACTCCGGAAAGGCGGCAAGCACCTCAGTCTCAACCTTGGCCGACAGCTCCTCGGATCGCCAAGTCTCGCGGACCTCGCTCTCCGCGCCGCTGCGGTCACCCTCACCGAGCAGCACGCGAGCAAGAGCCAGCCGGCCTTTCGCGCTGGTCGGCTTATCGCCCAGGAAGCGACGCACCGTCACGGCGTCGCGCCGCTCCTGCCATAGCGCTCCTTCCGCGCGCCGGCGCAAAAGCGCGAGTGTCGGCCAAGCAGGATTGTCGCGGATGAACGCAACATAGTGGTCAAAATCGGCCCCGCCGTCCTCGGAGCGTAGAATCACCCATTCGACGAGTTTTTGGGCCATCGGGTCGCGGATCCGCTTTTCGATCTCGGTCGCCTGTTTGATCTTCCGTTTGCGTACAAGCTCGATTGCCTGCATGACCGCTGGTACATCGGCGGACATGGCGTTCATCGAGGCAAGTGCAAGCGCGTCGGGCGGCAGGGCGAACGGCGTGCTCGCAGGAGCCGGCGCGCACGGATCGGTCGGCCTCGGCGGGACGGCGAGGATGTGCTCTGGGCGTGACTCGGTCGGCCTTGGCCGCGGGACGAGCACAAGGACGTGCTTTAAGCGTGACATGGCGGAGGAATCGACAAAAAAGGCCGCGAACACGACAAGCGCGAGCAAGGAAGCCAGCACGCGCAAGCGCCCGGCCCGCCCCCGATTCAGACCGGGGGGCCCTGCGCTGTGGCCGCATCCGATGCCTGCGCTCAAACGTGGACGGCCCATCCGACCGTTCGAGCTAAAGAGGCGTGATGCGACCCCGCTAAAGTGTAAGCGTCGGCATCCCATTGTAGGGTCAGGCCCCGTTCGTTCGCGGGAACGCAAAGATTGCAGGCAATTGTGTGCTCTTTAAGAATTCTTGAGAGTGAACTTTTGAGACCGTTGCAATTAGCCGCACTTGGCCCAGGCAAAACCTTACTTTAGTTCGCTGTGCCCATGCCCTCGTGGACGCGCGATCGACGCTGGGGAAAGGAGGCATCTGGTGACTGCCAACCGGCGAATCTAGAACACCCAGATCCGAGACAAGGACTCCTTGCTCCAGCGGGTCGCATAGGTTCGCCTGGGCGAGAAGCGGGCTGTCCGTCCTCGGCATGGTCGGTCATGCCGATCACCTGGCGTCAGGGAGACTGGAGCGGGGATCATCAACGCCGTCTAGCCATCGGTACACTACAGAGGCATCGTCATAGATCGATTTCGGCGCGCCGGTCTCAGTCAGGTGGCGTAAGACGCGCGCCATGGCATCCATTAGGTAATGAGACGGCGGCGCTCGCCGCTCTTTAAGCTCGCGGATAAGAGCATCGCGCGTTTTAAGCTCGCGAATAAAGGCTTCCTGGAATGGTTTTTCACTCACTGAACGCATCTCCGTGGCTGCCGAGGCGCTGCCGGCATTTCAGGATCACCGGCGCTGGGGCCAGGCACTGCCAGCCCAGCAAATTGGATGGTAGCTGATAGTGAACCCGGCATCATTATTTCATGGAATGCTGCGCACCACGCTCGAAGTCGGACGCGAGCTCACGGTCGGCAGCTTGTTTTCCTTCTGCACCATCTCGTCGTATTCGGCGAGCGTCTGCAGCGGCGCTTTCGGCACCATATGCACGACCTTGTAGCCGTTGGCCTTGAGCTGATTGAGCAGCTCGGGCAGCGCTTCCGCGGTCGCGTGCTGGAAATCGTGCATCAGGATGATGCCCTTGCCATGCTTCGCCAGTTTGTTCATGACGGAGCGGATGACCTGATCGGGCTTGCGCATGGTGAAATCGAAGGAGTCCATGTCGCAGGAGAAGATCGCGATATTGCGCTGCCCCAGATAGGTGACCATCTCCGGCGGATGCTGCAGGGCCGGGAACCGGAAGAATGGCGCGGTCTTGCCGCCCACCGCCATGTGCACGGCGCTGGCGCCCATCTCGATCTCGCGCTTGGCCTCTTCGGGCGATTTCTTGGACAGGTCCGCATGCGACCAGGTGTGGCTGCCGATCGTGTGTCCGTCCTGGGCAACTTGCCTGAGGATCTCGGGGTGCCAAATGGCGTGCTTGCCGATTGGGAAGAACGTGGCCTTGATGCAGTGCTCTGCGAGCGCGGCGAGCACGGCCGGCGTATTGTGCGGCCAGGGCCCGTCGTCGAAGGTGAGGACGACCTCCTTATCGTGGAGAAAATCATGCTCCTTGAAGTGCTCGAACCCGAAGCCCGGCCCGTCGGTGGTGTCGATCTCTACCATCCGAGAAACGCCAAGCACCGCGGAGTTACTCCGACATGTAGACAAATCGGCGAAGGGCGTCTCAGCGACACTCGCTGGCAACAGCGGCGGCGCTATGGATCCAGTGGATTCCGTGGGCGCTGGAAGGGACACGCGTAGAGCAGGGGCTTGGGCAGGGTTCGCATTCGACGATGGAAGCGATGATGCGACGGGAACCCTCGGGGTCGAGGTGTGCGTTGGAGAAAGTATCGCGGTCAGGCTGACGACGACCAGTGCCGCCAGGCCAAGAACGGAAATCACAGCCGCACGCATTGGTCTTCCTTCCCATCGATGAGAACTGCTTTCGTTCCGCAGACTCGCCGAAGAAGGTGAACAGGCTGTTACCGGGGACGTGAAGCTGCTGTGGGCAAGCGCCGGTGCGGTTCAGGCAACCGCCCCGTAACCAGTAAATTGGGTTCGTTTTGCAAAAATGACGGGCGGGGCTGCCCCTCAAATTAAGTCATTTCTGGCCGTGACGAGCAGGACCCATAGTGGGCGACCAGTCGTTGCGGTCCTTACCGGTGTTTGAGCGCTTGCAGGGCGAACAGCGTCTGCGCGAGCTGCCGCCAAAGCGCCGCTTCATAGCGGCTGAGCCGGTCCGCGATCTCACTATGTAGATTCGCTAACCGCAAGAAGCTAAGCGCGATGTCACGCGATGCACTCGCGGCGCGGGACCCGCCCGGGTGAAGCTGCTGCTCACCGTTTGCGCCCGAGACGACATCCAGGCCGAATTCGGGGCCGGTTCCGGCGAACGCCCGGGGTGTCCCCTCCCCGGCTAACGATTGCGTTTTGGCGAGAACTCTGGAAGGCGTCGAGAATCTCGCTCTGCATCCGCAACAGGCCGGTCTCGATCGAGGTCGCCCGGCGAAGCCGCCAGAACAGGGACGCGAGCCGATACACGAGCCCCCGCTCGACGGGCGTTTGCGGCAGATACTCCGAGACGATCGCTTCCTCGAAGACACGGTACTCCTCTGGATTTTCCAGAGGCTCGATGACGGTCTCGGCGGTCAGTCCGTGCTTGAGGGCGTTGCGCCGGGATTGGAGCCGGGAGCCGAGATATTGAACCTCGTCAGAGAGAGTCCACATGGGTCGATCCAATCGTCTCCTGGATTGAGCTACGTACAGTGGGCGTCACTGGGTTCCAGATGGGATTTGTAGTGAATTGCTCGCTGACAGAACTACAACGCGCGTACCCAAGGTCACCCGGTTATACAGATCTTCGATGTCCTCATTGAGCAGACGGATGCACCCTGAGGACACGAACTGGCCAATGGTCGACGGCTGATTAGTGCCGTGGATCCGGTAGACCGTGTTGCCAAGATAGAGCGCACGTGCGCCGAGTGGATTGCCCGGACCGCCCGCCATGAATCGCGGCAGGTAAGGCTGGCGATCAATCATCTCAGTCGGCGGATGCCAATCCGGCCACTCGAGCATCCGGGCGATGCGATGCGTGCCAGCCCAGGTGAAGCCCTCGCGGCCTACGCCAACACCATAGCGCAAAGCCATGCCGTGGCCGAGCACCAGATAGAGATACCTGTTCGGTGTATCGATAATGATGGTGCCAGCTGGTTCAGTCGTCTGATAATGTACCAACTGCCGGCGGAACTGTGGCGGGAGTTCCGTTGCATCCTTGTCCGCCTGATCGTCCGGGGGGAGCGAACCGTAGCTAGGGTGAGCCTCGGCTGGTAATTGCCCCGGTACTCGCTGCTGCGGTTGAGGGATTGACGCGTAGGATCCTGGCAATGAGGGCCCGTAACCCGGCGTGTACTGCGCTGCGCCGTGTTCCACCAAGGCGATCGAGCCGATGGCGAAAGTGGCGAGAGCGACGGCTGCACGCAGGATCATTCCCACCGGAACCCGACAAAACCGGTTATGGCGCGCAGCATAAATGGCGCTTGGTTATGAATTTCCTAACATACCAGCCATAACGCCTACAGCGTTATGCAGTAATCACGGAGAAGTACCTCACCGACACTGGCGCCGCGAAAGTTCTGTTTCAATTAATGTCATTTTCCTTCGAAGCGGCTGGGGTGGTTCGGAACACCGGGTGCATGCCACCATCCCTCCCCGTGAGGCCGGGCATGGTCGGCGTGCCGCGGCCGATGAGTTCGGCGACCTGGCTCTGGTCACGGCGATCCTTTTCAGCGGCCGCGAGCGCAATCTCACGCGAGACTTCGTAAGCCGGGCACCATCCAGTCGGATTGAACGGCGATGCCGCCGGCGTGGCCGCAGCCGCGGAAGCATCAGTCCGCCACGAGCTCGCGTTTCGATTCGGATCACTCACCGGCCCCCCGACTGGTTCGGCATCGAACACGTAGCGCTTCTCGCAAACGTCGACCTTGGGCTCAAGATGCGTCACCTCGAAATGATCATTACCCTCCTTCAGCATTCTCCAAAAGGACATGTTTGGATTGTTGCGGTGCTTGGCGAGGTTCAGCGGCGTCATGCGGAATGGGTAAGCCTGCAGCTGGAAGGATCGCTGGTTCCCGTAAAACGATTCCCGAGCGAGTGCATAGATTTCGGAGATCTGCTCATCGGTCATGGCGTAGCACCCCCGCGATGAACAGTCGCCATGCACCATGATGTCTCCACCAGTTCGGCCATATGCGCGGTCGTATGCATTGGGATACCCAATGTCGAAAGCAAGGTAATAATGCGAGTTCGGATTCATCTGCCCAGGCGTCACAGTGTAGAACCCCTCTGGCGCCTGACGATCGCCCTCCCTGATCTTCGGGCCGAGCTCCCCTGACCAGCGGCAAATCGGATACATCTTGAGCAAGGCAAAGCGACCGCTGGTATCCCGTTTCCAGACCTCGATTTCCGATTCCTCCTTGAACAGGCGCAGTAGAATCGGCGACTGCTTGGGCATGTGCATCTGTTCAAGCCGCGCCAGCATCTGTGGCGACAATGGCTTGAGCGCAGGGGCGAGAGCGCTATCCGTGTCGCATCCCGCGAGCCCGAAGGCGGCCGTGCAGGCCGCCAGCACCAGCAGCAAGGGTTTATGAGTCGAGCATGTTCTGAACACGGTAGTCCCGTCGCCCTGCAGTTCGGTCGCGTTGATGGAACGATTCCCCTTCTTAAAATGCAGCTATCGCAAAATCGGGAAGCACGCTGATAAGCCGTTCACACCAAATAATAGTGAACGAAGGGTAAAGAACATAGAAACCATATCATTTGAAAAAACCTCACCCGCGCCGCTGCTCACCTGCCGTTAAGTTCGCGGACGGTAACGTGTCCTCCTCAGGAGGAGCGCAGCATGCCGGCGCGGCCTTTTATGATTTCCTTGTTTCTATTCGCTCTGAACGTTGCCTTCTATGCGCCTGGTGAGCTTTGTGCCCAAGATCCCTCGTGGCCGGATAAGCTGTGTACCAAAATTCCAAGTTTATGCGAGGGTCTCCCGCCAGACATGATCCCGTGGGCACCCGCACTGACGGATACCGATCATTCCACTGTTGTAGACGATACGAAAGGCGCCCAAAAACGACCAGGCCCGGGAAGCTACCAATCCAATTTGGTCGATGAGAACCGACCAAATTAGCGAACGTGCTTGACGAGCGGTGGAGCTCGCGGTGATGCAAGCGGCAGAGCGGGACGGTGAATTCGTCGCTGACCTTGCGGCCGAAGTCGAGCTTCTGGGCGAAGCGCACGCGCGGCAGCGATGCCTAAAATGTAACTCCCTGAATGGAATAGAAAAAATTGGCTTTGTTCTGCCAAATCGCCAAATGCCAAATGGCCAAATGAGCCTCTCAGATCCGAGGGTAGGGAAGGCCGAGTGGTCTACCACTGGGGCCCGGCGTTTGCACGACGGGCACTTCGGTGGACCGAGGAAGTCGACGTGACGCGGCTGAAGCGCACGGCGTAGAGCAAAATCGCCAGCTCCCAACCTCATGCCCTGTGCAACACAGCGGTCAATTCTCGGATGGCGCGGTCCCGTCGCGAAGAGGCCCGGTGCTCATATCGGTCTAGTTTCACCAGCTCCGGCAGGCTACGTCGGACAGCTTCGGCGGATCGCTCTGGTTCCAGCAACGGCATCGGTTCTGGAGAACTGATCTGCTTGAGCGACCTGATCGATTTGCTGAATTCGGGGTACAGACGGGACCGCGGGAATTCGCTGCAGAGCTCGGGCGGAACCTGCCCGAGGCGGGCAACGCACTCAATCAAGGCGGCCTTGGTCTGCCGCACCCGCGCGAGATCAAGTTCTGCTTCAGCGGCTGCACGGGCGCAAGCAAGCGTGAGAACGCCATTGGTGTTGCCCGCGATACGCGCGGGCCAATCGTTCGACCTGCTTGTCAAGTTCGAAGCTTGACATCATCCGCGCTGCGAGACCGTGCCGGTAGGCATTCTTACCGATGCGCTTCTTGCCGCCGTACGTCTGCGGCCCCGTGCTTTTCTGAGCATTGCGCCGGTTGGCAGCGATTTGCCGTTCGCTGGCCATCACTTACGCCGCCGATTTGCTGGTGCGGGCGTCCTCTAGGCGAGGAGGCTGCTCCGGCTCACCTTCGATGATGCGACCCGTGCTCGTGCGCACTCGGCCCGCGAAACTTTCGCGATACTCCATCATTCGCCGAAGCGACCTGTCTCGGCGTGCTTCGAGCGAGATCAGGAGCTTCTCCAGCAATTGGAGATCCGGGAACGAAGCTCGAATTACTTCAGCGTCAATGACAGATTCATCCAAATGGGATCTGCGCAATATACTTAGCACTTTTTGCTTGCCCTCATTACTGGTAAACCATCCTCGGACGAGCCTGTCTATCTTTTTGCTTCTTTCAATTTCCGATTTAGTCGGCGGTTGCCAGAGCTCCGTTAAGGAGAAAGGATCTGTTTTGGACTCCTCCTCCCTTGCTGGCCTTCTCATCTTGAAATGCGACGAAATAAGCTTATGCAGCGCTTTCTCAAAAGACATGTTCATAATGGTCACTTTACAACGGCGCAGGCGCAAAATATCCCAGATAATGCCAGCTATTTCCTCCACATACAAAATTTCAACGATCCCGCGTGGCTGGATCTCTCTTCTCAAGGCATGGAGCAATTCATCGAATTCGTGTTCACACTCGCTGCGCAACAGCATCGGCTTTGTGAAAAAAGAAAGATCGCGCGCGACGGATGGTAGGATCTTTTCCTTACTGGTCTTCCGGGACATAACTTGCTCCTGACCTAACAGTGCCGCATTGGCCTTGACACTGGGACCCCCTCTTGTGCGCCCGGCCTACTCCTCGGCTCCCCTGGGCTTTCTTTCACGAGGCGTAAAACGCCGATTCCATTTAATGCCCGATACTTAGCATAAAATCCTAAGGGGCACATATAGTGAACATTGGCTCCAGTTCAAGAGCCCCGAGCTTTCGGGATGGTGACCTGCCCAGGGATTTCGGACCATTGATTACGTGAGAGACTGGCTCCCGATTCGGAGGGACCGATGCGAGGAGGAGCAGATGGTTGCGATCATCCGCGAGGCGGATCGCGATCAGGTTTCGGCGGTGGTCAAGCGGCACGGGGTCAGTGAGCAGGCGATCCACACTTGGCGCAAGCGTTTCGGCGGCTACAGGCGACCGACGTCAGGCGCCTGAGGCAGCTCGAGGCGGAGATCGCGCGGCTGAAGAAGTTGGTGGCCGAGCGCGCGCTGCTGGCCTTTCCCAAGATAGCTCGGTCGGGGCGGGCCGTCTGCCCCTGACCGGTTGACGAACTCGATCGGACCATTGTTGCCGATTGCGCTGCGAGATCGAAGACGCGGCTTCTTCCACAGCATCGCGGCGATCTTGACCGAGTCCCGGCGCTTTTGGTTGTCCAGGGTGGTTCCAGCGTAGCCGGGGTGAAAGCACCCCGCCCCTTGCGACGCGCCGCCGCAATTGGCTTCGTTTCGCAATTCGGCCCCGGGCGATCCAACATCGGCGCAACGCCCAGTTTTGCGGAACGAAGCCATTTGAAAGCCCCTACCGACGCTTGAACGTCTGCAAAGCAAAGATCGTCTGCACGAGCTGGCGCCAGAGGCCTGACTCGTATCGGCTGAGCCGATCGACCATCTCGCTGTCCAGGTTGGCGAGCCGCAAGAAGCTGATCGCGATGTCGCGGGCCGGGTCGGCCGATTGCGTCGAGGGAGACCCTCCTGGAAAGGCGGGAGTGTTTTGCGTCTCGGCGCCATTGGCCTCGCGGAATGGGCCGAGGCTTCCGGCGCCCTGCCTCTCGCTCGTTGCCGTTTCGACGGTCTTCTGGCGAGAGCTGCGGAAATCTTGAAGAATCTCACTCTGCAGGCGCAAGAGGCCAGTCTCGATCGACGTTGCCCGGCGCAGCCGCCAAAACAGCGAGGCAAGGCGGTGGACAAGCTCGTTCTCGACCGCGCCTTGGGGAAGGTACTCGGCGACAATCCCCGCCTCGAACGCCCGGTAGCTTTCGGGATCCTCTAGCGGTTCGATCAGGGTTTCCGCGGTCAATCCGTGGCGGAGCGCGTTGCGCCGCGAGGCTTGCTTGCCATGGATCGTCCGCGGTCCGGTGCTTTTGAGCGCATTGCCGCGGTTCGCCTCGATTTGGCGCGCGGACGTCATG
>WNEZ01005295.1_pt1 | contig 11282 bp, 8 predicted proteins | sample 5400521 | NCBI WGS metagenome assembly WNEZ01 (sample SAMN13153339, study PRJNA577476) | soil metagenome | isolation source: 120 cm saprolite under Douglas fir tree site 2 hole 1 replicate 1 | place: USA:California | collected 2015-04-18
ACACAACGATTGGTGCGTATGGCGGCACATAAACCTTCATAACACCTCCCAAATCCACGTAACCGTCCTACAGCACGCACTCCCGCGGCAATCCACCGCGCGTTCGCTCCCGGTTCTGAAATTCTGCGAGCGCATCCCGCAAGTCCGCCGGTTCAAAATCCGGCCAGCGCTTCTCCAGAAATACGAACTCCGCGAACGCGCTCTCCCACAACAAAAAATCGGAGATACGCTGCTCCCCTCCCGTTCGGATCAGCAGGTCCACCTCCGTCGATCCGCCACGCTGCACCTCCGAAAGAATGTCCGCGAACGCTTCGCTCGAAAGATTCGTCGCCTTGTAAAACTTGCTGGCCGCCTGATACAACGCATGGCGCGCCGAATAATCCACCGCCAGCCGAAGATGCAAGGTCTTCCCGTTCCGTGTCATGGCCTCGGATTCCGCGATGGCTTCTTTCAAAACCTCCGGCAAGCGGTCGCGGCGGCCGATGATGCTCAGCCGTACGCCTTCATCAAGGCAGTTCCTCGTCTCCACCCGCAGGTACTCGCGGAGAATCCGCAGGATTCCCGCCACTTCCGCCGCCGGCCGTTTCCAGTTCGCGCTGGAGAGCGCAAACAAAGTAAGCGTGTGAATTCCCAGATATGGCGCGCAGCGAATCACTCGTCGCGCCGCCTCCGCACCGGCGCGGTGCCCGGCGTAGCGCGGCAGCGCTCGCGAAGTGGCCCAGCGCCCGTTGCCGTCGCAGATGATGGCCACGTGAAGCCGGGCAGCCGTGGTGGTCGCTAACAGTGGATTGCGTTCGAGGATGGGGTTAAGCATGAGCATGATCGTTTCTCCGCCGCTTGCGTCTGCAATGTACTTTACAATACAAAGTGAAAAGGCAAATTTTTTAGCGCTCTCGTGTCGCCCGGATCAGCGCCTCCATATGATCCAGATACTTCTCCAGCGCACGCCGCCCCGCCGCCGCCAGCCGGTATTCCGTCTTCGGCAGCCGGCCGTCAAACGACTTGGTGCACACAATGTAGTCCGCCTCTTCCAATCGCCGCGCGTGCACACTCAGGTTTCCGTCGGTGGTCTTCAGCAGCGCTTTCAGTTCATTGAAGGTCAGCGAGCGGTTCACTGCCAGCGCGCTGACGATGCCCAGCCTGATCCGCTCATGGATGAGCCGGTCCAGATTTGACGGAACAGGCTCCGTCGTCGCCGCGCGCGCAGGCGCAGTGGGCTCCCCGCGAACGGCGCGTTCCTGACGGATTGTGGATGATTTCGTCATGAATCCCGCTTTCTTATCCCCCGTAGCGCACGGCAATCCAGAAACCGAACGCAATATGCACCACGCCGAATCCCCCAGCCATGAACATGTTTCCCCACGCCGCTGGCGCAAACAGCGCACAAGCGCCCAGAGTCATGATGCACAGCCCCATAATAGGCACCGCGCGCACCGAAAACGCTCCGCCCGTAACAATCGCCGTCCCGTACAGCAGCAGCCAGATACCCGGGAGAACCATCACCAGATTGAGATGAAACAAAGCCAGGGTAAGCAAGCCGCCGACGACAATGGGCGGCGCAAAGCTCAACACGAACTTTCGGCCCGGTCCTGTAAAGAGCGAAGAATTGGCGCGTCGCGCTTTCGTGGCTGCGGCGGGCGCCGCGATAGCCACGGCGACAAACACCTCGGCAAGCCAAACCTTCAGCCACGCCGCGCTGGTCCCTTGCCGTGCCGCGACATAGGCAGCGGCCAACGCCGTTACGCCCATGGCCACCCCGCCCCAACCCGGCACCGCCGTAAACTCGGCGGCGTTTTCCATCGTCTCGCGGATATAGCGCAAATGGTCGGCCGCGCGAGCATCAATGGGGATGGGCTCGCGGGCAGCAGCGCGCACGGGAAGGTTCGAAGCCATGGTCGGGAGTCTACCGGGAAGTCTTAATACTTGTCAAGTACTTTATGATATAAAGTCAAGACCTGCCTTGCCCTCACTTCGCCTTGCGGTACCGCCCCAGAATCGCGTTCCACCGGATCTGAAACACATCCACAAACATCTGCAAACTATCCCGGAACATATTGACCTTGGTCGCCGGCGAATGCGCCCAGCGCACCGGCACCTCCGCAATCGACAACCCGTGATGCCGAGCCAGGTACAGGATCTCCGGGTCGAATCCAAACCGCTCAATGGTCTGCTGTTCGAAAATAATCTTGCTGCGCTCCCGCCGGAACGCCTTGAAGCCGCATTGCGTATCCACGAACGGCAATCGCAGCACGAGGCGCACAATCCTGTTGAACAAAATGCCCGCAAATTCGCGAAACGCCGACTCGTGCACTTCAATCAGCTTGCGATTCATGGCCCTCGAACCGATGGCCACATCCTTCTCGCCGAGCGCCGCCAGCAGCTTGTCGGCCTCCTCAATCGGCGCCGAAAGGTCCGCATCCGTGAACAGGATGATTTCGCCGCGCGCTTCCAGCGAACCGTGCCGCACGCTGTAGCCCTTGCCGCGATTCGTGCCGTTCAGAACGATTCGCAAGCCGGGGATTTTGTCGCGAAACTTCTCCGCAGCCGCTACCGTTCCATCGGTGGACCCGTCATCCACCACGATCACTTCCGTGCTCCGCTTCACGCTCTTCAAATACTCCGCAATCTTCTCAAGCGTCGCGGGCAGCCGCTGCTCCTCGTTGTAAGACGGAATGATGATGGAAAATTCAGCCGCGACGCCGTTGCTCACGGCTTTCTGTCCTTCCAGCCATGTTCCCCCAGAAGCGGAACGAAGCGGCACGTTTCGCGGGTCGCAATTGTGACGCCCGAAATTTGTTTGCTCACGTAAATCAACCGCTGCTCCTTGGCCGTTCCCACCGGCACGATCATTCGCCCGCCAACCGCCAACTGCGCGACCAGTGGCTCCGGAACCGCGGGCGCAGCGGCGGCAACGAGTATCCCATCGAAGGGCGCAAGCTCCGCGAGCCCCATTGTGCCGTCCCTGCAGAGCACGCGAACCGCGCCGAAGCCAAGCCGCTGCAGACGCTCCCGCGCGCCCTCAGCCAGTTCCGGGAGCCGCTCGATCGTGAATACTTCCCTGGCCAGGCGCGACAGCACTGCTGCTTGATACCCGCATCCGGTGCCGATTTCAAGCACTCTTTCCTGTCCAGCGAGCTGCAGCGCCGCAGTCATCGCCGCCACCATGTACGGCTGCGAAATCGTCTGCCCTTTCCCGATCGGCAGCGGCTCATCCAGGTACGCCCGCTCCACAACCTCCACGGGCACAAACTCATGCCGCGGCACCGTTGCCATTGCGCTCAGCACCCGCGGATCATGCACTCCCCGCCGCCGTATCTGCGTCTCAATCATCTCCCGGCGCCGCTCGGCAAATGTGTCACACCCCACCCCGTTAGATGAGCTCTCTGGTGTCATGTTCCTGAGCGAGTGTACCGCGCCCTATCCGGCCACTGCACCTTCGGACAGTAACAAACGGAACAAATCTGGACTCCCGAGCAGGCGCGCCGCGCAAATCATCTCTCTAACCTTATAGCTGCAGTCGCGGACCGGTCTCCCTATGCGGAGACCGCCCAATGCCGGAGGCAGTCATGAAAGCGGTCATTGCACTCATCATCATCTATGTCGGAACGTTCCTCGTCGCCATTCAGGGCGGCTCCACCGCTTCCGTGCAGGCATCCGGGCAAGGCCCCTCCGCAAGACAAGCCAGCGCCCCCGCCGCTAAAATCGACCCGGCCAAGGAAGCCGACATTCGAGCCTTGATGGAACTTATCGGCGTGCGCGATCAGATTCAGGACGCGGTAACCACTTCTGCGGAGCAGTACCGCGAAAAGCTGCTCGCTGGCGTTTCCAAGGACGAAAAAGAACGTGTCTTCGTCAACGCCGCCATCAGCAACTACGAGAAAAAGTTTGACGCCGATCAGGTTATGAACCAGCTCGTCGCGGTTTACGACAAGCATTACTCCGAGGAAGAGGTCAAAGGGCTGATGCAGTTCTTCGGCTCACCCCTGGGACAGAAAGCAGCCGCGGAGACGCCGAAGATTACTCGCGAAATTCAGGAAGCCACCCGCGCCGCGAGCCAGAACGCTATCAAGGACGCGCTACAGGAAGCCCGCCAGGAAAATCCCGGCGTAGGCCAAAATGTGCGCCTGAACAACGCCGCCCCCCGCCGCTTCCAACAGCGCCACGCTCAACAACAGGAAACCTCAGCCCAGTCCGCGCCGCCACAAAACTAACTTCTTCCATCAACCCGCGCATAGAGCCCTCTGGCTCCAGGTAGCGCCAGCATCCTGCCGGCCCTCACGGCAACCGCTTCTTAATCTTGAAGTCAATTCCAAACGTCCCGTTCTGATCCCGCAGCGCCACCAGCGACATGTTTCGGTTGATGTTGTACTCCACCTGAATCACCTGCTGCTGCGTCGAACTCACGTTCGAAACGTACGTCACGGCCAGATTTCGCGTCACCTGCTGCTCCACCGTCACACGCGCGGCCGCGTTCGTACCCGCTCCCGTCGAAGCCACCCCCGCCAGCCCCGGATCCACACGGAAACGCGTAATTCCAAATAATCGCTCGACTCGCCCGCCCAACTGGCTGGAAATGGCTTCCGAGAGCAGCGCCGAAGCCCCGGAGGTGCCACTCTGCGTCCCTACGCTATTGCGCAGCGTGGATTCCGACCCGGTCTGGCCCAACGCCAGTAGCGTCACAATGTCATTCCCCGGCAGCGGTGGATCGGACCGGTACGCGAGGCTCAGCTTGCTCGCCTGGCCGCTGAAATTTAGCGTGATTTCATATTGCTGAATATTGGTGGTCGCCTCCACATTGATCACCGGGTCCAGCCGGAACGGGTTGGCAAAATTCAAATCGCCGCGCGTCACCCGATAGTGATTGTCCCGGAAATACAAATCCCCGGAAATCACGTGGATGTGCCCCAGCATAATCGGATGCTCCGCTGTTCCCCGCACCCGCAAATTTGCTTCCGCTTCCAGGTGCGCCCCCGGCCACTCCATCCGCGAATCGGGCGTCGAGGTCGCTTCCACATCGAATTGCAGATTGCGCATGAAATTGGAGCTGCTCGAGCCGCTGGCGCTTGAACTCGAAACCAGAACTCCCGCCGATTCCAGCCCTTCATTCAAGCTCACTCGCTGTACCACAACTTTTCCGCTCAACAACCCGCCATCCGGTGTTCCCGAGAGCCGCAGCGATCCGCCTGCCAGCCAGCTGATACCTTCCGGATAGCGAATGCGAATGCGGTCGGTCCTCGCCGTGATGTCGTAACGCAGCGGCTTCTCCGAATAATTCACGCTGCCCGCCAGAATCATTTGTCCTCCGCCCGCTTCGCCCATTACGTTGTCGAAGAAAAGCCGGTTGGCGTCAAACACCAGGTCGCCCTGCACCCTGCTGAGGCCCGTGGGAAAATCAGCCGAGCGCGCCGAAGCGTTATTCAATTTCACTCGTCCGATAATTCGTGGACGGTCCAGCGTGCCTTCGAACGAAGCGTTCATGTCCGCGTGGCCGGCTGTGTCGACGCCCGTCAGATACGCGCCAAGCAGCCGCAGATCCACCGAGCCATTCAGTTTCAGGGCTAGCGCCCGCCTGCCCGTGAACTGGATCGAACCGCTAAGCTCCGCATTGGTATCCGTTCCTCTCAGTGCAGCGCTCACAATTTTCAGATTGTCCCGCGTGGACGTCAGGTGAATCGGCCCGGCGTTTTCCAGCTGCACGGCGCCATAGGTCAGCGCCAGCCGCGAGAAATTCGCGTCCACCACCACGCTTTCTGGCTGGCTCGCATTGCCGTTAACGCTCACTTCGCCCTCGGCGACCGCGTGGCCTTGGAATTTTTGCAGGTGAAACGCCGAGAGCACGTACGGATCGAGATTGATGTTCTTGAACGAAACTTTCCCATCCACCGGATATGGCTCTGCCAATCCCAATTGGATGGCCCCGGAAATCGCTCCCTCGCTCATTGCCGATCCAAGCGTCAGCCGTGCTAGCTTTCCATCGGAATTGAGTTCGCCGTCAAAACTTCCCACCACCTCGTTCGCGAGATGAAGATCGACCACGCGGAAACTGCCTTCTGCCACGGGCTGTTTCACCGGCCCGCTAGCTTTCAGCCTGAATGTGATTTGCCCACCCAGCGCCATCCCGCTGGACCGAATTTTCCCGAAATTCGCCAGTGGCAGCGACGCGCCCACCAGATCGGCCGTGAGCGATTCGTCCGCATAGCGATACCCAACCGTGCCCGTGACGATTCCCGCCCCGCCCGTCTTCTCCGTTCCCGGAGCAAAAAATCGCAACTCCGCATTCGATAGCCGGACTTCGTCCGGCAAAATACTGAGATAGCCGCGCAGCCGGTTGAACGACACCCCGCCCACTTCGCCATCCGCAAAATCCAGCAGTCCCGTCAGCGCCGGCTCCGCGCGCGTTCCCCGGCCGTGAAACTGCCCGGTGATCAGCCCGTGCACTGGATATTTCCAGCCCGCCAATTGCTGCAAACTCTCCGCCGGCGCTTTTTCCAACTCAATCTCGCTGCTCCACTCATTCTCAGGAAGAAAATCCCAATCCGTCAGCGCCAACCGTCCGTCGATTCCCGCTTCCATGGCCCCGCTCGTCGCATGCCCGTGCGAGATCACCAATTCCTTCGGCGAGTAAATCATGTCACCATCCATCGAATCGAGCGCCGCCGTGCCGTAGCGAATCCGTTCCCCGCGGAAATGCCCCTGAAACGTCGTTCCATCGCGCGGCTCCGTGATTCTTCCGATCCACTGCAGCGAGCCTCCATAGCGCACTGCCGCCGCAGCGCTTCCCGGCTTGTCTCCCGCAATGGCGTGAATGAAATCGTTCCACGAATCCAGCGAACCGGTATCCAGGCGCATATCCAGCGACGTATCTTTCGGCGCAAGCCTTCCGGTGACCGAGACGCGCGAAGCCGGTGTTTCGATATCCGCCTGCCCCACATCCAAGATGTCCGGCTCATACCTATAGCGCAGCTTTACGTCCGCGTTTGCCGGAATGTGCCCCGCGGCCAGCTCCTGCGGTTCGTCCCAATGCATCTTCGCGGAAATATCAAAGTCCCGGAAATTCTCCCGCCAGGTCTCCACCGTGTCCGCGGAAACCACCGCATCCCAGTGCAGTTTGTCCACCGGAAATCCCAGGTGATCGATGGCCGGCGCGACTCCCGCAAGACTCAGGTTGCGCACTTTCGTTTCGCCACGGAATTTCAAGCCATCGAACAGCATGGTGATCCGCCCGTTCACGCTGCCGCCCAGCGCGTAAATCGAAAAATCCGGCAGCACCACTCCTTTCGAATCCATGGTGTAATTCGATCGGCTGATCAGATTCGGGGAATGGAAATCCTCGAAGCTCATCGTGATGTTGTCGCCCGCAAAACTTCCTTTCCCGGAGACCTTGCCGGCCCCAATCGCGCCCTCGCCCTGTAAGTCGAACCGTCCCAGCGGAACTTCCGGCGTGCGAAACGCCTCGCGAATATCCAGTAGGTCCAGCCACGCCCGGTAGCGATACGACCAGACCGGTTCGGCAAAATCCTTGGTCTGCGCCTGCACGTCCAGATGCGAGCGGCCCACATCGAAAACTGCCTGCTCCACAGTAAACGCTTCGCGGTCCAGCGAAAATTTGGCGTTCAGGTTCGCCGGCAAGGGGTAATCGCGCCGCCGCAGTAGTTGTATGGATTGCCAGTCGAGCTTCCCGAGATAAACCGGATTCTCGGCAGGACCGCCAAGAGTGATTCCGAGGCGCAGATCGCCGCCTTCCACGCCGATCAGTGAACGCAGGTTGTTGTAAAGCAGCCAGCCAGCCTTGATCTCCACATGCCGCACATGCAGGTCCAACAAAGTCTGCGGCGATAGCTTCTGTGTGGGGCCGCTCTTCGGCAGCGTGGGCAGATTATTTGCACCGTTCTTCTCCATCAGCACATGCATGCGCGGCTGATCCAGCTCCAGGTCGTTCAGCGAAACTCGCCTCCCCCAGAAGGAATCAATCCGCAGTCCGACACGCGCCTGCTCCACGCTGAACAGCGGCTCCGTGCTGGCCGGCTCCTTCCCGTGAATCACCAGGCCCTTCACGGTCGCGTTCAGCGAAAACCACCCCACCGAAACGGTGCGAATCTCCACCCGTGACCCAGTGAGCGTCTCCAGCCGTGAAATCAGGATGTGCCGCAGCAAAGGATTGGTCAGCCCGCTTCCGACAGCAATAACCGCCAAAGCCACGCCCAGCGCCGTCCAGACGCCCAGCACCCACAGCAGGTGCTCTACCCACAAGATTTTCTGACGCCGTGTTTCCTTGCTCATTTCCCGCTCTCGTCCAACAAGCTCTGAACTCGCAGCCGCGACCGGCTCTCTTTCATCCACCGTTCCGCCTGGTCGTTGATGGCCCGCTGCACCAGCGCCTCCTGAATGAATTCTCTCGCCGCATCCAGCGTGGGTGGGCTTTGCCCCCGCGATTCCGCCCGCGGCACCACTCGCGCCTGGTAGAATTCTTCCACGTCCTTATCGGCAACCTGAATAGTCGGGCGGAACCGTGTGTCCAGATAGTTGCTCAGATACAACTGCGATTTCAGCATGCGATGAATCTCTTCGTCGGTAACCCCACTCTGTCTTTTCCGCGCTTCGAATTCCTCCGTGCTGCTGAAGGAGCGCTTCAGACGCGCCAGGCTGCGGTCAATCTCCTCCTCCGAGGGCTGTGGGAATCGAGCCACGGACGCTTCGCTGCGCACCACCCACTGGTCGATCAACCGGTCCAGTAGCTGAGCGTCGCTTTCCGATTTTCCGTCCAGAAATAATTGATAACGCCCCAGCGCTCGCACATCGCTCAACAGAATAATGTCGGCTTCCACCCGCGCTGCGAGTCGGTCCACCACTTCCTGGGCGCACACTACCGCCGGGGCCGCCATCAGCAGTCCAATCAGCAAAACATGGCGCACCACGCGGGGCATCAGAAGCTCGACCCCAAATTGAAAAAGATCTGGAATTTCGGCAGCCGCGTGCCTTCCTGGCAGAACACCACGCCGCTCCGGCACGGCACAACAATCAGAGGACGATTCAGCGCATAGCCCAGGTCGATGCGGATCGGCCCTACCGGTGTGGCATAGCGTAACCCGAACCCGATGGTGTGCGAAAAATAGTTCAATTCATTTGTGCAGTTGGAAATGCACTGCGTCGGATTGAATCGTCCGGGAGGCACGCCCGGATAGGTGGTCTTGAACACCGGCGCCGGCGGCATCCACTGGAATCCCACGCGGCCCAGCCGGCTAAAGGTATTTCCTCCATCGTAAAAAAATGCTCCACCGAGGCTCGTTCCCACATACGGCACCTTCAGAGGAAAGCGAAGCTCCTGGTTGAAAACCAGCAGCGCCTGTCCGCCAACGGGAAATCCTGAAATTGCGTCGCGTGGCCCGGCCTGATTCAGCGCAAATCCGCGCAAAGAGGTGCCCCCGCCCGCAAACAGCCGCTCCGGCAGCGGAATCAGTTTCGGCACCGGCGTTGTCGTCTGCGCGGGAAAACTCAGCGAGACAGTGTCGCGGTACGGCTGCAATATGCCGATGCGCAGCGAGCGCGCGAAACTCCAGTTACGTTTTATCGGCGTATACGTCGAGTTCTGAAAAAATGCCCGAACAAAGCTAGCGCTCGATCCAATCGCCGTGTCTGCAATGCTCACGTCCGCCGTGTTGAACGATCCCTTGTTCGCGTCCGCGGGATTGTCTCGCGCGTCGCGGAACCACGTCAGGCTGAACTGGGAGACCAGCGTCGGCTGATTGAACAGCGGAATCTCTTCCGTAGGAATATTCAGGTTGCTGACCGTCACTTTTCTGAACGCATAGCGATAGAGAAACGAAGACCGCGGCGTGATTTGCTGCGTCAGTTGCAGGTTTCCCTCATAGCGCATTTGCGTAAACGTATTGATGTCCTGCGTCTTGTCCGTGTAAACGGTGGCCTGAAAACTCAGCTTCGGATCGTTGAACGTGTTCGGGGCCGCATAAGCCAGCAGCGCGCGCCACTGCAGGGTGCTGCCCCGCAGCTTCAGGCTCAGCGAATCCGCGCGCCCGGTCACATTTTGCTTGGCTATCTCCAGAATGCCCCGCGGCGCTGCCTGAATCTCTCCGCCCGTCGGATCCGTCGTGCTCGCCAGCCGCTGCACTTCGAAGCCGCCACCGTACGCAATGGTGTAGCGCTTCGCCTCCTCCACCAGCACCACCACATCCTTCTCTGGATCCGTTCCGTTCGCGTTTTGCGCCTCGATCGTCACCCGATTGAAAATCCCCAGGTTGTACAGCTTTTGCTGCGATCCCACCACCTCCCCTTCTCGCATCGGTCCTCCCGGCTTCACCTTCACTTCCCGCCGGATCACCCGTCGCCGCGTGTGGTTGTATCCTGTCAGCAACACGCTCTTCACGCGCACCTGGGAGCCTTCCTCAATCTTGTAGACCAACCGCATCGGCTCTGAGCGTTCGATTCTGTATTTCGCTTTCTCTCCCTCCTCACGTTCTCCACTGGCCTTCTTTCCTATTGTCCCTTGCGCCTGCGGAGCTGGATCCGGCTCCGCCGTAAACGTAAAGCTTGCGTTTGGAAATCCCTGATTGAAATAGAGCGCCAGAATGTTGTCGCGGTCCGAAGAAACGTTGATATCCGAATACGGCTGCCCGGGCAGCGATCCCACTACCCCGCGGATCTCGTCCTCCGACAACGCCTTCATCCCCTCGATTGCCAAATGAGAAACCAGCGTCTGCTTCCCCTCCTCAATGTCGAAGCGGATCACCAGATCGCCCGTCTTATTCCCGAAATTGTCAAGAATCTGCCCGTCCACCTTCGCGTTAAGGAATCCGTTCGCCGCGTACAAGCTCTTCATCGAGAGGACGTCCGCATCCAGTAGCCGGCGGCTGAATCGCGGGCGTATCCCGAACGAACTCGGCAGGATGTTCAACCGGCTGCGCAGCAAATCCGCGTCGAAATAGTGATTGCCACGAAACTCGATCCGCAGCAACTTGTGCCGCGCGCCTTTGTCCACCTTGTAGGTGATCGTTTCGTCCGCGCCTTTCCACGACGTCTTCTTATTTGTCACGTCCCGCGCCACCACTGTGTAGTCCACCGTCGCATCGAAATACCCCTGCCGCTCCATGCGCTCGCGAAGATTCCGCTTTCCTTCTTCCAGCAGGTCCACATCCACCGAGCCTTCCTGGTAAACCGGAACCAGCTTCTTCAACTCCCGCTTGCTGAACTTCACTCCCACCACTTCCACAATTACTCGCGGCCCTTCTGTCACTTCCAGCGACAGCGGCACCGTGTTGTCCGGCTGA
>WNEZ01005296.1_pt1 | contig 11281 bp, 10 predicted proteins | sample 5400521 | NCBI WGS metagenome assembly WNEZ01 (sample SAMN13153339, study PRJNA577476) | soil metagenome | isolation source: 120 cm saprolite under Douglas fir tree site 2 hole 1 replicate 1 | place: USA:California | collected 2015-04-18
GTCAACTCGCTCGAGGTCGAATTGCCCGACCGTTCAGACCGCCGGGGCCAACCGACAAGGGATCAGGTGGTCACCAGCTTTCCATCGAAATCGGAGATCGCGCTCAACCTGTCAACCGATGGCCGGGTCGTGACGTTCATGGGTTATCTTGCGCCCATCAATGCGCTCGATGTCTCGAATTCCAATACGCCGGCCGTGGTTGATCCCACCAATCCCGTCCCCGGGAGCTATTCCCGCGTGGTCGCGGAAGTTGACGCGCACGGCCGCTTTCGTTTCACGAAAACCAATGCCTATAGCGGCAACAATGGCCGGGCCGCGATTCTGAATGACAAAAACGGCGCCCGCATTGTCTACACCGTCGGCAATGCCGGCAACGGTGCAAATCCTCAGCCGGATGGCATCATTGTCGGCGCGGGCGCGCAAATCTTGACCGCCGAGCGGACGCCGCTGGCTGCGCAGAATCCGGGCCTGCCGACACCGGTCGGCAGCTTCAACATCACAGAACTGGGACTGAAGGCCGACAAGATCGGCAAGGACACCAACTTCCGCGGTCTCACCATCTTCAACAACGTCGTCTATACGACCAAGGGCAGCGGCAGCAATGGTATCAACACGGTCTATTTCATAGATACCACCGGGTTCGATGCCAACGGCAAGCCGCTGGCCTGCCCGAATGGCGTCGGTCTGCCGGGAGCAACCGCGACGCTTCCCACCGCGCCGATTTTCTACGACGCCACGAAACTGCAGACGCTGGGTGTTGTGCCCTACAACATGTGCATCCTGAAGGGTTTTCCGACCACGCTGGCCAAAACGGCGACGTCGTTCCCGTTCGGGGTCTGGTTTGCCGACGCCAAGACGCTCTATGTCGCCGACGAAGGCAATGGCACCAACACCTTTGACCCGGCATCGGGTAAGTACACGGCGGCCGCCACGCAGACCGGGGCGGGCCTGCAGAAGTGGGTGTTCGACACGGGGCTCGGCGCGTGGAACTTGGCCTATGTGCTGCAGGCCGGGCTGAATCTCGGCGTGCCCTACACGGTGGGCAATTATCCCACCGGGCAAAATCCCAAGACCGGCCTGCCGTGGGCGCCCGCCGCCGATGGCCTTCGTAACATTGTCGGTCGCGTCAATCGCGATGGTACCGCGACGATCTGGGCCATCACCTCGACCGTCAGCGGAAACGGCGACCAGGGCGCCGATCCGAACCAGTTGGTCATGATCACCGATCATCTGGCAGCGACCAGCGCTTCCGCAGGCGAAAGTTTTGCGACAATCCGGACCGCGCGATTCGGCGAAGTTCTTCGTGGCGTGTCGTTCACGCCGGGCACCGATCGCGACCGACTTGCCGACGCGGACGACCATCGGGCCGATGCGGACGATCACCGTGCCGACAGGGACGACAGGCACTAATATAAGTTCATGCCGTGACCAGCCAGCCGGCGCCAACAGCGCCGGCTGGCTTTTGACGTCGATCGTTGCTGCCGCCGCGAGATACCGCGCGGACTTGTTTCAGTCCGCGCGCTCCAGCGTCAGCCGCATGCCGTCATAGGCCGGGATCACGGTCGGCGGCAGGCTCTGACGCAGCACCTCGTAATCAAGATCGGAGTGCATGTTGGTGATGACGGCACGCCTCGGCTTGAAGCGGTCGATCCATGACAGCGCGTCGTTGACGCTGAAGTGGCTGGGATGCCCGGCATAGCGCAGCCCGTCGATGATCCAGAGATCGAGATTCTTGAGATAAGGCCAGCTCTCGGGCGGGATGTCGCTCGCGTCGGGAGTGTAGGCGGCATCGCCGATCCGATAACCGAGGGCTGGAATATTGCCGTGCTGCAGGATGAAAGCGGAAAGCGTCATCGCACCGCCCTTCCCTTCGATGGTGCGGCTTTCGCCGGCTTCGATTGGGTGATTGTCCAGGATCGGCGGATAGTCGCTGCCCGGCGGCGCCACGAAGCAGTATGAAAACCGCAGCAGGACATGATTCGCGGTCGATTGGTTCAGATAGACCGGAATGCGCCGGCGCTGATGCAGCACGACCGAGCGGAGATCGTCGATGCCGTGGGTCTGATCGGCATGCTCATGCGTCAGAAACACCGCATCGATGTGATCGACATTGGCGTCGATCAACTGCTCGCGCAGATCGGGCGCGGTATCGATCACGATCCGCGTCACCCCGTTGTCCGATGTCCGCTCGGCAAGCAGCGAGCAGCGGCGGCGGCGGTTTTTCGGATTGCCGGGATCGCAGGCACCCCAGCCGAGCGCCGGGCGCGGCACCCCGGCGGAGGATCCGCAACCGAGTATAGTCAGGCTCAGCGTCATGCCATCGCTTTCGCGGACGGCACTTTGGAGAACAGGCGAAAGAAATTTTCGGTGGTTTGACGCGATATCTCCTCGAGCGAAACGCCGCGGGTTTCCGCCAGTACCTTGGCAACTTCAACCACGTAAGACGGTTCGTTGCGCTTGCCACGAAATTTGCCGGGCGCCAGATACGGCGAATCGGTCTCAACCATGATGCGATCGGCCGGGAGTTCGGCCGCGAGATCGCGCAAACCTTGCGACTTCTTGAAGGTCAGAATGCCCGTGAAGGAAATCGAGAGGCCCAAGGAGATCGCTTTCATCGCCAGCTCGCGTCCGCCGGTATAGCAATGCAACACCGCGCGAAACGATCCTTTTGTCATTTCATCCTCGAGGACGCGGCCGCAGTCGTCGTCGGCGTCGCGGGTATGGATAACCAGCGGCAGGCCGGTTTTTCGCGCGGCGGCAATGTGCGCACGAAAGCCGCGTTCCTGGGCCTCGCGTGAGCCATGCTGGTAGAAATTATCCAGTCCCGCCTCGCCCAGCGCCACGACTTTTGGATGCTTCGTCAGCTCGACCAGTTCGTCGGCGGGGATCCCGTCTTCTTCGTCGGCGTGATGCGGGTGGGTGCCGACCGAGCAATAGACATCGGGAAATCGCTCCGCGATATCAAGCAATTCGCGCAGACGCTTCACCCGCGTCGAGATGGTGACGATGCGCCCGATGCCGGCGGCCGCGGCCCTCGCCACGATCGCGTCGAGGTCATCGGCGAAGTCGGGAAAATCGAGATGGCAGTGACTATCGACGAGCATTGTTTTTCCAACCGTTCAGGCCGCGGTCGGTTCGATGTAGCGCGGAAAGATTCCGACCGGCGCCGGCAGCCTTGTGCCCGGCTCGATGCGGGTCGCGCCACCCAGGCTCGCGAAATCGCGCGCATCCGCGGGGATGCCGAGGCTATCCAGCAATCTTGCTGACGACTCCGGCATGACAGGTTGCGCCAGAATGGCGACCTGACGAACCACTTCCGCGGTCACGTACAACACGGTTCGCTGGCGCGGCGGATCGGTTTTCGCCAGCGCCCACGGCGCCTCGCCCGCAAAATAGCGGTTGGCTTCCGCCACGACAGCCCAGACGGCGTTCAGGTAATGATGAATCTGCTGCGTCGCCATCGCCGTTCGGGCCAGCTCAATCATGCCGTCGGCCTGCGCCAGGATCGCCTTGTCGTTGTCGCTGAAAGCGCCGGGCTCGGGCAGCATGCCCTCATATTGCTTGGCGACCATCGACAGCGAGCGTTGTGCGAGGTTGCCGAGATCGTTGGCAAGATCGGCGTTGATGCGCGCGACAATCGCTTCGTGATTGTAGCTGCCGTCCTGCCCGAACGGCACTTCGCGCAGGAAGAAGTAGCGCATCTGATCGACGCCGTATTGATTGGCGAGATTGAAGGGGTCGACGACGTTGCCGACCGACTTCGACATCTTCTCGCCCCTGTTGAACAGGAAGCCGTGGGCATAGACGCGCTTCTGCAGCGGAATGCCCGCCGACATCAGGAACGCCGGCCAGTACACCGCGTGAAAACGGATGATGTCCTTGCCGATAATGTGAACGTCGGCCGGCCAGTAGCGCCAGTTCGCATTGCTCTCGTCGGGAAAGCCGACGCCGGTGATGTAGTTGGTCAAGGCGTCGACCCAGACATACATCACATGCTCGGAATTGCCGGGAACCTTGACACCCCAGTCGAACGTGGTCCGCGAAATCGATAGATCCCGCAATCCGCTTTTGACGAAGCTGACAACTTCGTTCCTGCGGGAGTCCGGACCAATGAAATCCGGCTGATCGGCGTAGAGCGCGAGCAGCTTGTCCTGATACGCGGACAATTTGAAGAAATAGGTCTTCTCCTCGACCCATTCGACCGGTGTGCCCTGCGGTCCGCGCCGCACATTGTCTTCGCCGACGACGGTCTCATCCTCGGCGTAATAGGCCTCGTCGCGCACGGAATACCAGCCGGCATAGCTATCCAGATAGATGTCGCCATTGTCGGCCATCCGCTCCCAGATCTCCCGGCTGGATCGATGATGCTGCTCCTCGGTGGTGCGGATAAAACGATCGAACGACACGTTCAGACGCTGATCCATCTCCTTGAACCTGAGCGCATTGCGGGTCGCGACTTCCAGCGTCGGCAGCTTTTCGAGCTCGGCGGTCTGGATCATCTTCAGGCCGTGCTCGTCGGTGCCGGTCAGAAAGAACACATCCTTGCCGTCGAGCCGCTGAAACCGCGCCAGCGCATCGGTCGCGATCGCCTCATAGGCGTGGCCGATATGCGGCACGCCGTTCGGGTATGCGATGGCGGTCGTAATGTAGAAGGACTTTCGTTCAGCCTGACTCGGCAAGTTTGCGACGGGAGGCGCTTGCTTTGTTGTGGCTTCGGCCTTGGGATTCTTCTTGGGGCTCTTGCCAGCCGAAGGGGTCTTTCCGGCAACGCTCGTCTTGTTCGGTGTCGCGCTGGGTTTATTCGGCCCAGCCTTTTTCGCGGATTTCCTGGGCGACTTTTCGGGAAGCTTCCTCGCAGCCGACTTTTTCCCCGCCGTTTTCTTTGCAGTTTTCTTTGCAGTTTTTTTGGCCGGCTTCTTTACCGTTTTTTTGGCTTTCTTCGCCCCGCGTTTGCTGGTCTTGGCGCGCTTTTTCAGCGCCGCCGCCTTCGCGGTGCGGCCGCGCGGCGACTTGCGCGTTTTTTTCGCGCTTCGTTTCTTGACAGTTCTTCTTTTAGCCGTCGCCACCACGATTTCCTTTATTGCTCAAACGCGACTGTCGGGAATATTCGCCGGCGCAGCGTCTACCGCGTAGCTTCTGAAAGCAGCCCGAACACCGAGAAAACCAGCGGTTTTCGTTCAAGATTATACTCTGCGGTGTCGCGCGCGGCGCGGTTGATCTTTTCCCACACCTCCGCCAGCCGTGCAAGGCGGGGCAGGTTCGTGTTGGCATTGGCATCGTCGGCCCGCAGGCGTTGGCTCACCCAGCGATCGACGCTGTCGATGAACGCCCCGAGTGCGACCCGGTCGCTGCCGCCGAGCGCATCCCCCAGCGCATGAAGTTCGCGCGGATCGACCCGCGGCAGAGTCGCCAGCAGCGCCGCGGTCCGCTGCTGAAGCTTTAGGGCGTCGCCGCCAAGCAGGGTCAGCGCGCGCGCGACGCTTCCCTCGGCCGCCTCTGCAGCCTCCGCCAGCGCGGGATCGTCGATCGCGATGTTTGCAGCCCCCGCCGCGGCGCGGATGACGTCGGAGGCAGCGAGCGGACGCAACGCCAATTTGCGGCAGCGTGACTGGATGGTCGGCAGCACCCGGGCCGGAGCATGGCTCACAAGCAGGAAGAGCGATTGCTGCGGCGGCTCCTCGAGAATCTTGAGCAGCGCATTGGCGGCGCTGGGATTGAGTTCATCGACGGTATCGACGATGCAGACCCGCCAGCCCTCGACGGCCGCGGTCGAGCCGAAAAACGAGATCGTCTCGCGGGTTTCGTCAACCGTGATGACGGTCCGCATCACGCCCTTGTCGTTGAGGCTGCGTTCAAGCGTGAGCAGGCCGCCATGGGCGCCCGCCGCGACATGGCGCGCGACCGGATCGGATGGATCAACCCACAGCGTCTCGGCGTTTTGCACATCCGCTGCCAAGGGATCGCGATGGGCGAGCACGAAGCGCGCCATCCGATAGGCCAGCGTCGCCTTGCCGATGCCTTGCGCGCCCCCGATCAGCCAGGCATGCGGAATACGGCCGCTGCGGTAGGCGTTCAGCAAGGCCGTCTCGGCCTCGCGATGCCCCGCCAGTGCCGTGGTTTCGCGCGGATGAAGGACGGCAATTTGCGGCTCGACCTGACGGGCGCTCATGCCGGACTGGCCACGGTGTCGGCACTGGCCGCGAAAAAGCGTTCGTGCAGCGCGGCCCACACACTAGCGGCAACCGCGCCGGCGTCGGCATTGGCGTCGATCAGGACGCATCGCTGCGGTTCGTCCGCGGCGATCTGCCGGTAGGCGTCGCGCAATTCCTGATGAAATTTTATGTCTTCGGCTTCGAATCGGTCCGGCGCGCTGCTACCGCGGCGGGCGGCGGCGCGCTGCATCCCGACCTCCACCGGGACGTCGAGAATAACCGTCAAGTCGGGCTTGAGATCGCCGATCGTGACCCGCTCCATCGCATTGAGAACCGCCGGCGCGACATGGCCCAGCCTGCCCTGATACACCCTGGTCGAGTCCGAAAACCGGTCGCACAGCACCCATAGTCCCTTATTCAGGGCCGGCTGAATCACCGTGCGCACGTGATCGTCGCGCGCGGCGGCAAACAGCAGCGTTTCCGCGTCGGGGCCGAGCAGCTTGCCCATTCCGGACAACACGACATGGCGAATGATTTCCGCCCCCGGCGACCCCCCGGGCTCGCGGGTGATGATGGCGCGCACCTTTGCCGCGCCGAGGCGTTCGGCGAGCGCCTTGATTTGCGTGGATTTGCCGGATCCCTCGCCGCCCTCGAAGGTGATGAATCGTCCGCGCCCGGGAGATCTTTTGACCACTGCTTCGGCCATGGTCAGAGTTTCTCGGCGCCGGCGCGAAACATTCCGATCACGAGCTCGCTCGCGCCATCGATCGCCCGTCGCATTGTCGATCCCCTGGCAATCGATTCCGCCGCATAGACCGGCGCCTCCACGGCGACGTTGGCGCCGCGCCATACCCTGACGACGCCAATTGGCTGCCCCGGTTCGATCGGCGCACGCACCGGCCCGCTGTAAATCACGCGTGCGATCAACTTATCCGAACCGTTTTTCTGCACCATCACCTTGATCGGCTCGGAGCTGGCCAGCTTGACCGAGCGGCTTTCGCCGCCGAACACCTTGGCGTAGCCGACCGGCTGCTGGGCCGCGAACAATGTCCGCGCCTCGAAATTGCGAAATCCCCATTCCAGCATCTTCTTCGCCTCGGAGACACGATCGTCCGGATCATCGAGGCCGTTGATGACGACGATCAGCCGCATGCCATTCTGCACCGCGGAGGCGACCATGCCGTAGCCGCCCTCCTTGGTATATCCGGTCTTCAGTCCGTCGGCGCCCTCAAGCGAAAGCAGCAGCGGATTGCGGCTCTGCTGCCGGATCTTGTTCCAGGTGAATTCGCGCTCGCTAAACAGTTTGTAGAAATCGGGATAGGTCTGGACGATAAAGCGCGCGAGCTTTGCGAGTTCACGCACCGTCATCTTGTTGCCGGGATCGGGCAGGCCGCTGGCATTGGCGAAGATCGACTGCGTCAACCCGATCTCTCGCGCGCGCTTGGTCATCATGTCGGCGAAGATGCGCTCATTGCCGGCGATGCCCTCCGCCAGCACCATGCAGGCATCGTTGCCGTTCTGGATGATGGCGCCGTGCAGGAGATCGTCCACCGAAATCTTGCTGTGAATGGCAGCGAACATCGTCGGCCCGCCCGCGGGCGCGCCGCCCTTGCGCCAGGCGTTTTCGCTGACATGATATTCATCGGTCAGCTTGACCTCACCCTGCTTGATGGCGTGAAACACGGTTTCAGCGGTCATCAACGTCATCATGCTGGATGGCGCCCGCAACTCATCTGCGTTCTTTTCGAACAGCACGCTGCCGCTACCGGCTTCGATCAGGATCGCGGTCGGCGCGTCGCCGTCGAAACCGCCCTCGTCTTTCTTGGCGCCCTGCACGCTGTTGTTGGCGGCGTACACCACGCCGCTGCACCCGACAGCGACCGCGACAAAGGCTGCGATCAGGCCGCGCCAGGCGCGTCCTGATCCGGCCGTCGGCTTGCGGGAAACTGATATTTCGACTGCCATCGGCGATGCCCTGAGCCGGCTTTTCCGGATCATCATCTAACAGCTGGAAGTATCGCAAACAACACGGGTTTTACCCGCTGCCGCGGAGCCGATCGGATTGCGGCGCTGGTCAAACGCCCCTATCGTGTCGGCTTACCGGTTCCCCGGCAAAATCCCCGAAACAAGGCGGAAAAGCGATGCCTTCCTCACGCACGGTTTCCGCCAACGGGATCGAGATATTTGTGCTTGAGCAGGGCGAAGGCCCGCTGGTTCTGTTTTGCCATGGCTGGCCGGAATTGTCCTATTCCTGGCGGCATCAAATCCCGGCGATTGCGGCGGCGGGCTTCCATGTCGCAGCGCCCGATATGCGGGGTTTTGGCCGCACCAGCGCCCCCGCCGATATCAATGCGTACAGTATTTTCGATCACGTCGGGGACATGGTCGCGCTGGTCGCGGCGCTCGGAAAAAACCAGGCCGTCATTGTCGGCCATGATTGGGGCGCCCCCGTCGCCTGGCACGCGGCGATGTTCCGCCCGGATATTTTCACAGCCGTCGCCGGCCTGAGCGTTCCGCCGCCGTTCCGTGGCCGAGGCCGGCCGCTCGATAGCTTGCGCGAAAGCGGGATTACCAATTTCTACTGGCAATATTTTCAACAGCCCGGCATAGCCGAGGCCGAGTTCGAGCGCGATGTCGGCCTGACGATGCGAACCCTGCTCGGGCGCGGATTTTCCGATCCGGCGGCCTCGCTGTTTGTCGAAGAAGGCAAGGGATTTCTCAGCGAGCCACCTGCGGATCGGCCGTTGCCGGATTGGCTTGGCGAAACCGACCTCACCTATTTCACCGAGGCCTACCAAAAATCCGGCTTCCGCGGCGGGCTCAACTGGTATCGCAACATCGATCGCAACTGGGAACTGACCGCGCCATGGCAAGGCGCGCAAATCCATCAGCCGTCACTGTTCATTGCGGGATCGAATGATTCCGTCATCACCGGCCTTATCGGCGCCAAACGCGTCGCCGACATGGAACGGGTGCTGCCGAACTTGCGACAAAAGCTCATCATCGGCGGCGCCGGCCACTGGATTCAGCAGGAATGCGCCGACGCAGTCAACGCCGCCTTGATCGCCTTTCTCAAGGACAACACAGGCGCGGCTCAATAGAGCCCGCGGCCGGCCAGCAATTCGCGGGGACCCTGCGGGTCGATCGGCGCATAGGCGGAAACAGGCCCGACATCAGGCGCATAAGCCCCGGCATTTTCATAGGAAACTGCGCGCGGATTGTCGATGATGCGGCCGCGCGAACGCACGCGGCCCGAGGCGGACATTTCGGACGTCGCTGACATCGACGCCATGTCTGCCGAGGTATTGCCGAGGCTGTAAGGCCGCCCTTCCGGCATCGGAACCTCACCCCGGATCGGGCGGGCAGAGGAGGAAATTTCCGGAATGAACGCGCGGGCGGACGCTACCCGGACCAGGGATGGCGACGGCGCCGGCTCGCCGGTGCGCAAGGTCGCCATGAGCTGGCGGTCGTCGGAACCTTCCAGCGGCGCCCGGGCGACATATTCCACCCGCACCCGCGCGACACCAACGCCTTTGAATTCAAGCAGTTCGGCGGCCTTGTTGGAAACGTCGATAAGCCGGTTACCGTGGTACGGCCCCCGGTCATTGACACGGACGATCAGCGATTTGCCGTTACTGAGGTTGGTCACGCGTGCGTAACACGGCATCGGGAGGGTCGGATGGGCGGCGGTCAGCGACCCCATGTCGAACACTTCGCCGTTGGCGGTCAGCCGGCCGTGGAAATCATCGCCATACCAGGAGGCCATGCCCTCCTCGCGATAATTGGTGTCTTCTTCCGGGACATAGATTCGCCCACCGACGGTATACGGCTTGCCGACGCGGTAGGTGCCACCGCCCTTCGGCACCGGTTCGCCGAACTCGACCACCCGGGGGCTCGAGGAAACGCCATATTTGGGATCAACCCGGCTGGCAAACTTGCCGGACGAGGCACAGTTGGCGAGCACGAGGCACGCGGCCACCGCGGCAGCACGCCGCGCTATCAGCAAAACCGGATCTGATCGCCGAATCCCCATACGCCCCAACTACCGTTCCACCGGTCGCGCGGCACTTCAAGACGCCAACGACCAAACGCCCCGATGCAGCCCACCTCCGCATCAAGGTAACGAAAAGATATCGCAACCCGAACACGGCGGAAATGGGGAGAGTACATCGGTATGGTGAATCGATGGTTGCCGGCTCACCGTTGAATTACGGAGCAGCCGGATTTGAGCCAGCGACAAGGATCGTCAACGACGGCCCCAGGCGATGGACGCCCAGACGCGCTCGTGAAGGTAATACCACCCGATTTTGGTGATGAACTCGAAGCCGGCGATCAAGCCCGCCAGCTCCAGCTTGCCCGTCAGGAACCAGCTGATCACGAAGGTGTCGAGCGTTCCCAATGTCCGCCAGCTGAGGGCTTTAAGGACCGACCTGGTGTGTGTCTCAGCTCCCTGGAATAGAATCACCCGGTGCGCCTCCCTGCTTGACGGTCATCGACAATTTCACGCGGGCATCCTGCTGCCTGCCGTCGTTCATCGGGCCGATCACGCAACTCCACCACTTGCCATGACGCCCCGCCGGGAAGATGCTGCCTACAGGGGAAACAGAGGAGCGCAGCATGAGCAAGCCAAGCCTCGACGGACGTCACCGCGACAAGAACGGCGAAATCAGCCACAAGCACGGCAACACACTGATCCGTACCTTACGCAAAATCTACGGACCGGGCTTTGCGGCCGGTTATCCCGAAACCGAAAAACTCAGCGAGGTACTGCTCCAGCTCAACGAGACGTCGCTGAGCCAGCTTCGCCGCGATCACGAGACCGGCCATCTGGAACACAAGATCGCCCAAGCCTCGAAGTAACAAGCCCTCGAAGCTAAGTAATAAGCCTCCAAGTAGGACGCCCTCGCCCCGCGCGCGTTGACGAAGCCCTGCGGGCTGCCATAAACAGGCGCACCTGAGCGTTGGATAGCAAAGCAGTAGCAAACGGCCTTTCGGGCCTCAAGCGCCTCTTAAGTCGCTAAACAACTTCAATGGTTTGGAAGGGTGGCCGAGTGGTTTAAGGCACCGGTCTTGAAAACCGGCGTGCCTGCAAGGGTACCGTGGGTTCGAATCCCACCCCTTCCGCCAGT
>WNEZ01005298.1_pt1 | contig 11280 bp, 12 predicted proteins | sample 5400521 | NCBI WGS metagenome assembly WNEZ01 (sample SAMN13153339, study PRJNA577476) | soil metagenome | isolation source: 120 cm saprolite under Douglas fir tree site 2 hole 1 replicate 1 | place: USA:California | collected 2015-04-18
TTCGCCAGCAGACCAAGTCCAAGAAAAATAGATGCGGGAATCCAAATGAGCCACGGAGATTTCTTTTGAACGCAAAAGCTTAGCCAAAAAATAATTGCGAGACCGCAAAGGGAAACATAGAGCGCTTCGATCTCAATTAATCGGCCTTTTTCTATCATGGCGATATTTGTTAACCAAATGAGCGCGGCGACCGTAGATCCGCTTGGGCCAAGACTGGCGCGCGCAACCGTGACGAACGCAATGGCCACCGCGAGCACGGCAATCGCCGAGGGCAAGCGGGCTGTCCATTCGTTACGCACCCCAAAAATCTTGAACGACGCGGCCACCAGCCAGTTCACCAATGGCGGCTTCCGGAAATAAGGATTGCTGCCCACTTGTGGGACAATGTAGTTGCCCGTCTCGAGCATCCGGATCGCCGGCAAAATTCGCCGTCCCTCTTCTCCTTTGATCGCGATAGAACCAACCGCCGGCAAATAAATCGCCGCCCAGACCAGAAGGACGACAAACAAGGCTCGGAGGCGCGAATTCATTGAATGTTCATGTTGAATGTTGACCTCCCAAGGTCAAATCAAACTGAACGGCGGCTTGACGAGAAGGGTTCACAAAGCTATGCTAGCTGTCTAGTCCGCGCGCTGAACGGAGTGGGAGCTCGTATCCCACTCTTTTTAGTCTGCGGGCTACATGTTTTTATGAACGCGGAATTTATCGCCATGCTCGATTACCTGGAGCGGGAGCGCGGGATCAAACGCGAAATCCTGCTCGAGGCGGTCTCGAATGCCCTGCTCTCAGCCTCGAAAAAGAGCGTCGGCGCGTCGCGTGACTTGCGCATCGATATCAACCCGAAAACCGGCGAAATCCGTGCGCTCGCCAACCTAGTGGTCGTCGATCACGTCGGTAATCCGCAGGATGAGATCGAACTTTCGAAAGCGCGTAAGATCAAACCGAACGTCAACGTCGGGGACACCGTCGAAATGGAAGTGACGCCGAGAAATTTTGGCCGCATCGCCGCGCAGACGGCCAAACAGGCTATGATGCAACGGATTCGCCAGGTCGAAAAGGAAATGATTTACGAGGAGTTCAAAGATCGCGCCGGTGAAATCGTGAGCGGCACGGTGCGCCGTTTTGATCGGTCGGATGTGATTCTCGATCTTGGAAAATTTGAAGCCATCATGCCACAACGCGAGCGAGTGGTCGTGGAAGATTACAATGTGGGCGACCGGCTTCGCGCCTATGTCGTTGCGGTCGAAAACGGCATCCGCGGCCCCGAAATCATCGTCTCGCGCAGCCACCCAAATTTCGTGCGTCGTCTTTTCGAATTGGAAGTAAGCGAAATTGCCGATGGCACGGTGGAAATTCGCGGAATCGCGAGGGAAGCGGGTTACCGAACAAAGATTGCTGTCTGGAGCGCGAACGAGAAGGTGGATCCGGTGGGTGCGTGTGTCGGGATGCGCGGCTCACGGGTCAAAAACATCGTTCGTGAATTGAATAACGAAAAGGTGGACATCATTCGATGGAGTTCCGACCCGAAGGAATACGTTCTGGAAGCGCTTAAGCCTGCGAAAGTGAAGAATCTCGTTTTCGATACGGAGAAAAAGAGCGTGCAGATTTCTGTCGATGAAGATCAGCTCTCGCTCGCGATTGGGAAAAAGGGACAGAACGCGCGTTTAACTTCGCGACTAACCGGATGGGAAATTAACATCGGCAAGGACATTTCTGCCACCACCGCAGTCGAACAAAAAGTGATGCAAGCGGCGCAGATGCTCGCGGGTGCACTGCCTATTACTGAGGATCAGGCGCTGACGCTTGTGAAATCCGGTTTTACTAACTTAGAAGGATTACGCGATGCGGACGTACAGGATTTGGTGGATATTCTCGCGGTCGACGAGATAAAGGCGCGCGAGATTCACGAGGCGGTGCACAGGCAAGAGCTCGTGCAGTAATATGGCTCTGGTTTAACGCGCTAGAGCCATGAGCAAAATTTTAGAGGAACAACATGGCAACGAAGACGAGCAGCAAAACTGCGGCGCGCAAACCAGCCGCGCGCAAGACTACTGCTGCCCACAAGCCAGCAGCCGAACCGGCATCCAGGGTCCCGAAGAAAAAGCTAAAAACTGATGCCGCGCCCCCGCAGGCAGGTGCGGGTGCACCGGTTAAACTGCGCGCTGCCGAGCCGTCGTCCGCAAAAGTCGCTCCGCAAACTGCTCCAGCCCCGCGCCACGAAGCTGAGAGCGTATCCCTCATCGACAAGAAGAAACCGCGTAAGAAGACGGAAGACGGCGAAGTAAAAACGAAGCGCGAGGTTTTGCCTCCCATTTCACGCATCCGAGCATCGCTGGAAGCGCCGGGTGCTCTTCCAAAACCCGCAGCGCCAGCAAAGACCGAAGCCGCGCCACCGCCCCCAAAAGAATCGCCGGGGGTTATCGCCGATGGCACAACTGCTCCGGCACCCGGTGGCGCTGAAGCGGAGGCGGCAGAGCCACAGAAAGTCATCGTTATCAAGCCGCCAATTGTGGTTAAGCACTTGGCTAGTGAGCTCGGCTTAAAACCGCATCAGCTCATCGCGGAACTGATGACGTACAACATCTTTGCGAACATCAACCAGACTATTGAGCCCGATATCGCGTCCAAAATTTGCGAAAACCACGGGTTTGTCCTCGAAAAAGAGCGCCGTGAAAAAGGCGCCGGCGTTCACAAAGTGGAACAAGTAGTGGTGGCGCCTCCCCCACCGGTCATTCAAAAGGAAGAGGAGCTAAAGCCCCGCGCGCCTATTATCACGTTCATGGGACATGTCGATCATGGCAAGACCACACTTATGGACGCGATCCGCAAGTCGCGTGTGGCTGCTGGGGAGGCTGGTGGGATCACCCAACACATCGGCGCCTATAGCGTCGATCGCAACGGAGCGAAAATTACCTTTATCGACACACCAGGTCACGCCGCTTTCACTGCGATGCGCGCACGTGGAGCCAATGTAACGGACATCGTCGTGCTCGTTATCGCGGCCGATGACGGCATCATGCCGCAGACGATCGAAGCAATTAATCACGCCAAGGCCGCGCCGCATGTGAAGATCATGGTCGCGCTCAACAAGATTGATCTTCCGGGAGCAAATATCGACAGGGTGAAAAAACAGCTCCAGGACCGGGGGCTCACGCCAGAAGACTGGGGTGGCGAAACGATTGTTTGTCCCGTCTCTGCAACCAAAGGCACGGGTATCGATCACTTGCTGGAGATGATGGCGTTGCAAGCGGAAGTGATGGAACTCAAAGCATCGCCGACTGCCAGACCTCGTGGCACTGTGATCGAAGCGCAAGTCGAAGCAGGGCGCGGTCCTACCGCCACCATCATTGTACAGATGGGAACCTTAAAAACCGGCGACCCCTTCATTTGCGGCGATTACAGTGGCAAAGTGAAATCGCTGCTGGACGATCGGGGCCAGCCGGTCAAGGAAGCCGAGCCATCCACGGCGGTAAAAGTGCTCGGCTTTACCGGGCTGCCGAATGCCGGTGATGAACTCCTCGTCATGGAGTCGGAACGCTCGGCGAAGACCTTAAGCGACGAGCGCCTCGAGGCGAAGCGGGCAAACAAGCTGACCCTGCCGCAACGCGCCACTCTCGAAAGTTTGCTCGAAGCGGCTGACGGAAAAAAAGTTTTGCGGATTGTTTTAAAGTGCGACGCGCAAGGTTCGCTCGAAGCCTTGGTCGGTGCGTTGCAGCAGATCGAAAGCAAGAAAGTCGATCTCGAGATCATTCACTCGGCGGTGGGACCGATTTCAGAATCGGACATTCTGCTCGCAAGCGCGTCGGACGCCGTCGTGGTCGGTTTTAACGTCAAAGTCGAGGCCATGGCGGTCTCGGCCGCAAAACGCGAAGGCGTGCAGGTCAAACTTTACAGCATCATTTACGAGCTACTCGATCAGATCAAAGAAGCGATGGCCGGTCTACTTGAGCCCGAGCATAGAGAAACCGTCATCGGTCATGCCGAAGTAAAACAGGTTTTCCAATTAAGCAGAGGCATTGTCGCGGGCTGTTTGGTTACCGATGGCCGCGTCGCCCGCACCGCACGCGCTCGCGTGCTCCGTAAGCGGCAGCCGGTTTACGATGGCGGGATTTCTACGCTGCGCCGCTTCCAGGATGACGTAAAAGAAGTGCGCTCAGGTCTCGAATGCGGGATCAGGCTGGGCGACTTCAGCGAATATCAAGTCGCCGATGTGATCGAATGCTATCAACTTGAAGCTATCGCGCAGAAACTATGAAGGTAACGCAAGCTTCCAGCTTGCGAGGCAAGCCGGAGGCTTGCGCTACTCTAAGTCATGAAACACCGAATGCTACGCGTCAACGAAGTTGTGAAACGAGAGCTGAGCGGAATCATTGCGCGAGAAATGAGTTTTGGACGCGCGCTGGTGAGCATCAATCATGTCGACGTAACCTCCGATTTAAAAAACGCGCACGTATTTGTGAGCGTTCTTGGGTCGGACATCGGAGAAAGTGTGTTGAATAAACTGGCGTCTCATCGTGCAACATTGCAAGCTGAGCTTGCCCGGCACGTCACCATGAAATATACGCCGCATCTCATTTTTCACCTCGATGATTCCATCGAACGCGGCGCTCGCGTCATCGAGATTCTACAGGAAATCGAAACGCCCCGCGGCGACGATAAGTGAAGGCTGTAGCCTGAAAGTGGCCCAGGTTTGCAACTTGCGAGCTAATCAAATGCGCAAGTTGAAAACTTGCACCACATTCCATTTCGCTGCGATGGCAGATGGCAAATAGGCGATGTTATGACTAGATTCAATTTTGAAGAGATCGGCCGGATATTGCGCGACCATCAGCGCTTCGCGGTCTTGGGTCATGTCCGTCCGGATGGGGACGCGCTTGGCAGTCAGCTTGCACTTGCACTCTCGCTTCAACAACTCGGAAAAGAAGTTCGCGTTTGGAATGAAGATGGAATGCTGGAGAAGTATTCCTTTCTTCCGCGCGCGGAATTACTGACCAAGCCGCCTTCCACCCCGGAAACTGTCGATGTTGCCGTCGCGCTCGATACTGCAATTCAAAACCGGCTCGGAACCGCGCTTACGGCTGTTCGGTCGGCGAAAATTTGGATCAATATCGATCACCACTTGAGTAATCCCTGCTACGGCGATGTTGTTTATGTTGATCCCGACGCGCCTGCCACGGCAGAAATTGTTTTCCAGCTAATCAAAACCCAGGACTTGCCGTTCAATCGCGACATCGCGGAGAATCTTTACGCCGCAATTTCCACCGACACTGGCTCGTTTCAGTATCCACAAACCAGCGCGCGCACCTTCGAGATTGGAGCAGAGCTCATTCGCGCCGGTCTCGACGTTGGCCGGCTAAGCCAGCAGCTTTACGAGAATTATCCGCGCCGCCGGCTCGAACTTTTGCGAGAACTGTTGCGTACCATGCGTTTTGAACACGGAGGTCGCGCCGCGAGTTTTAGCCTAAGTTCAAAAACCGCCGCGCAGCTTGGTGTTCTTCCCGAAGACAACGAAGGCCTGATCGACCATCTCCGCGCGACTCGCGGTGTGATCGTCGCCGTCTTCTTCGAAGAATTGACCGACGGCAAGGTGCGCGTCAGCATGCGTTCGAAAAGCAATGCCGTCGACGTTTGTGCCATCTGCCAGAAGTTTGGCGGCGGCGGACATACTCTCGCTGCGGGCGCGCGGGTGCCCGGGGCGCTTGCTGAAGTCGAACAAAGAGTCCTGGAGGAAATTGGTGAGGTCCTTAAATCCCACTCCTGACGGCGTCCTGCTTGTCGATAAAGCGGAGGGGATGACTTCGCACGATGTTGTGGCGCTAGTCCGGCGAAAGCTCGGCATTAGGAAGGTCGGTCATTGCGGCACGCTCGATCCGATTGCAACCGGCTTGTTGCTGCTCACGCTTGGACGCGGGACGAAAATCCAGGATTTGCTTATGAGCGAAGATAAAGAGTATGCCGGCACCCTGCTGCTCGGCGTGACAACCACCACGCAAGATCGAGAAGGCGAAGTCATCGATCAGCGCGATGTTCCGCCGCTCGATGGAAATAGGATCCGCGCGGCCTTTGAGAAATTCCGCGGCGATTTTTATCAAATGCCCCCGATGGTCTCGGCGAAAAAGCACGGCGGCGTGCCACTCTACAAACTAGCGCGCCAGGGAAAAGTGGTCGAGCGCGAGCCGCGTCTTGTTCATGTTTATCGTTACAATGTGGATCGAATCGCGCTGCCAGAAATCGATTTCAGCGTTCTTTGCAGCAAAGGTTTCTATGTTCGCACGTATGTACATGACATCGGCGAGAAACTCGGCTGCGGCGCGCATTTGAAATCGCTGCGGCGCACAACGTCCGGTCGTTTCGATGTCGCTCGGGCGATCAGTGTTGATCAAATCAAAAATGCGCCGTGCGAAGAGATCCTTGGTCGGCTTCTGACCCTTCCCGAAGTTTCGCGCATGCGCGGCGCATGAAGGGAATGACGAAATCCAGCTGGTGAAAACCCTGCATTCCATCTCCGAGCTTGCCCAATTGCCCGGACCGCTTTTTCTGGCGATTGGCGTTTTCGATGGAGTGCATCTTGGTCATCAAGCTGTGATTTCGACCTCAACGAGTCATGCACAACTCGGGAGCGGAACGCCGGTTGTCATAACGTTCGATCCACATCCGCTCAAAGTGTTGCGGCCGCACCATGCACCGCATCTGCTCACTGCCACCCCGCACAAAATCGCGTTGATCCGCGATTTGGGTGTCGAGCACCTCCTCGTTATCAACTTCGACAGGAAATTTGCCGCTACTTCTCCAGAGAATTTCATCGAGCAACTGGTCGTTCATTCGAAGCTGCTGCGCGAAATTTGCGTCGGACATGAATGGTCGTTTGGAAAAGATCGGCGCGGCAATCTCGATCTTCTCAAAAAACTTGGTGCGCAATTTCATTTCGAGGTCGTTGGCATTCCACCGGTGAAAGTGAATGGCGCGGTTGTCAGCAGTACGGCCATCCGACGAGCCGTGGAGAAAGGCGATTTGGCGACGACTGCCGCGATGCTCGGCCGCGAGTACACCATTCTCGGAACAGTAGTGCGAGGCGATAATCTCGGGAAGAAACTTGGTTATCCTACTGCCAATCTGAGTGCGCACAGCGAGCAGTTCCCGCCCAATGGCGTTTATTTAGCGGAAGCGCGGATCCACGGAATCTTGCATCACGGGGTCGTCAATCTCGGTTATCGGCCCACGGTCAGCAGCGGAAAATCCGAGCGCGTGCTGGAAATTTACCTGTTCGATTTCGATCGCGATATTTATGGCGAAGATGTTGAAGTCCGCTTTGTGCGCTATCTCAGACCGGAACGAAAGTTCGACAGCTTGGAAGCGCTGGTTCGGCAGATCGAGCTCGATGTTCGGCAGGCGCGCGAACTTTGTGCGGCCTAAGGTCGCAGTTCCCTTGCCTTGGAGAGCGCGGCAACCACGCCACCGGCCATAAATAAGAGGCCGCTGCCAAAGGCGAGGACGAGGACCCACAAAGTCGGCAATGCGGTCAAGCGTGCCATCGCTATCACCAGAAAACGTCCTCCGTCCGACAGTACGTATGCCAGCGCGCTCGCGAGCAAGGTGATTCCGAGAAGAATGACAGCGCGTAACAAATCCCGACCTCGCCGTGGTGGGGGCAATTGCCGCAGCACACGAGCAGTAAATCCCTCGTCATCGATGTACGGCGCCGCCTCACGCAATTGCCGATCAAGCGAATCTTCCTGTTGTTTTTCGTCCATATTAACTAGGACTCCATGCTGCCAGCGAACGCTTCAATTTCTCTCGTCCTCTTAGCACATTCGTCTTCACCGTGCCAAGCGGAATATCCAATACCCGCGCGGCTTCCTCATGCGACAGGCCATTTTGGCAGCAAAGCAAAATCGCCGAACGCTCGTGCAGGGGAAGCAAACTCAGCGCATGCATAAGATCATGTCTTAAACCAGGATCGGCCACCTGCGGATCCCGCTCAGCCTGAAGTTGCTCTTCATCGATTCCGACAAGTTCCTTGCGGCGGCGAGCATCTTCCCGGAAACAATTGTACGCAATGCGATAAAGCCAGGTCGAAAAACGGGCCTCTCCTCGAAAGCTGCGGATGTTTTTGTAGGCACGCAGGAAAGTTTCCTGAGCCAGATCATCCGCGAGCGCGACATCCGTTCGGGTGAGTTGACGCAGCAGACCTCGCACGGTCGATTGGTGGCGTCGAACCAGCTCGCCGAAAGCGTGCTGATCATCATCAACAATAACTCGCGCGACAAGGTCTGCATCGGTCAGCTCCACACTCGCAGATTAGGGTACCGGCGGCGCACTGTCCTTTTTTCCCTCCAGTTTCCACACCAGCAGATAACCCGCGCCAATCAAAAAGGGAATAAGCCCGATGCTCCACGCGCCGCCCTCCCAATCGTTCACGGCAGCCAGGAAAATCATAAGACCGGCGCCGACCATGACCAGGACCACACCACGTCGCAGATCGGAGCGCTGCCGCTGCGCGGGGGGCGGGTTCAGCAGAGCCTCGGGCACTGGCTGGCCTTTTTCCACCATCAAGCGAACCGTCCGTTGAAGTGCTCGGGTTTTCGAGAAGCTGAAATACATGATCACAGCCACAATCAGGACCGGCATTCCAAAGACCGCCAGCATGGTGATAAGAACGATTGGAATCACCTTCTCCGGAATATCCCCACTCGACTTCTCGTGATCGGCGTCGGTTTCGTGGTTTCCTATTGTGAAATTGAAATGCCTTTTCTGTCTTTTCCTGATCGATTGCTCTATTTCGCTCTCGGGCGTCGAAGCCGGTGAGATAGTTGTCGTTGCTGCAGGCGCGCTCATGATAGGCGAGACTGTCGGGGCCTGCGCAAACAAACCCGCCGCGAACGCCATCGAGCAAATGCAGACAATGAATAATGTTTTCATAGCGATCCTTTGGAGGTGAGATGCGGTCAACGCTCGATTTGGATTCAGCTATTTCTAGAATATTTGAGCGCGCGGGGGGAATTTAAGGTTGCGCCACGCGGCGCGCTGGACATTATTGCTTCCCTTGTAAAACGCGGGTGTAGCTCAGTGGTAGAGCACCTCCTTGCCAAAGAGTACTGATCGGTTGCGCTCACCTTTCCTCACCCGCTCCCAAGTGCTCTTCATAGGTAAAATAGTCGGGCAAGGTGTATCTCAAGTGCTCTTAAATGAGCTCAAAAAAAGCCACCGGTGTACAAAACGGTGTACAAAGAGCGACTGTCAATAAATCGCGCCTGAATCGCGCGTTTAATCGCGTTAGGATCGCTTCTGACAATGAGTCAATGAAAGGCTGGCAAACGTCCAAAGAGCAGAAATTTCATCACAGCGTCTATGTGGCCCTGCTTGACAATGCTGTTGCTAAGCACCCATCGATTTTACGCGTCAATCCAAAGCGTGATCCATTGAAGCCGTGCGTGTATGTCGGAATGACCGGATTACCCGTTGATCACCGATTCGAAAATCACAAGAACGGCTACAAATCAGCCTGGGTTGTGAAAAAATACGGCCTTCGATTAATGCCAGAACTTTACGAACATCTGAACCCAATGCCATTTGAGGCAGCGGCCCAGATGGAGATCGAATTGGCTGAAGATTTGAGAGCCGAAGGGTATACTGTAACTGGAGGAAGATAGTAGCGGGTTCGATTCCAGCCCCACGCCTCAACATACTATGATGCAAATACTTACGCTTATTTGGCTGCTCGAAATTCCACGAATCGGAATGAGACTCAAAATCCGTGCAGAGATTGTCAGCTATGATAAGAAATTGATGCCTGCTATTGCTATTTCGAAAACGAAATACCAAGCCGCCTCACAGTAACTTGCGCAAGATCGCGCGAACCTCTCGCGAGCGCGCGCGAGCCGCAAACTCTGATTTTGGCGCACGCTGATTTCAGCGCCGCCGTTCATTGCGATGGAGAGTAACGGCTGATTGTGAAATGCAGCAGCTTTACGGATTGCTGACCACCGTTTGCTGTGCACCTCTGCTCGCTTCAAGCTGTGCGCTCACCTTTTGAATTTGCGCCGCCTGCTCTTTCAGCATGGCGCGCATCGATTCGTTTTCCTTCTGTTGCTCCGCTATCGCTTTTTCCAACGATTCCACCTTGCGGTGTTCTTTGAGAAACTCGTTGAGCAACATGGCGTTTACCGCTTCGTAGCGCACCGTGTAAGCTTTTCCGTAAGCGTCGCGGGCCACGAGATCGGGATTTACCTTCTCCACCTCCTCGGCCACGAGGCCAAACTGCGGGATGCCATCGGGGTCAAGCTCGTGCTTGTAGCGGAAAGTCACCGGCTGGAGCGCAAGGATCGCTTCGCTCGCCTTGTCCATGGGCTTGATCGCGTCCTTGAAACGCTCCGAGGAAACTACCGTGCCTAACTGACCGTTGGAACCGACAATCACCCCTACACCACTTGCAACCGTTGCTCCACTGATGCCGGCAATAAAGGCCGCCTTCTGCGTTCCCTTGGTGCCGATACGGATTTTGTTGGCCTCGCCCGCAACCCCAGCGTTGCCGATGTCGATGTTGTTTTTGCCCGTGGTGAGATTGATACCCGCTGAATCGCCCAATGCGATGTTGTTACTGCCGGTTGTGTTGTTTAAGAGCGCCGCAACACCGTTGGCCGTGTTGCCGATGCCCTCTGTGTTGCTAAAGAGCGCATAGGCACCGTTGGCTGTGTTGTGATAGCCGGTTGTGTTGTAAGCGAGCGCATCAAACCCGTTGGCCGTGTTGTTGAAGCCATCTGTGTTGCTAAAGAGCGCATCAACACCGTTGGCCTTGTTGTCGAAGCCGGCCGTGTTGCTATAGAGCGCATTAGCACCAATGGCCGTGTTGGCGAAGCCGGTTGTGTTGTTAAATAGCGCATTAAAACCCATTCCCGTGTTATTGCTGCCGGTTGTGAGGCTGAAGAGCGCATCATCACCCTGGACGGTGTTGAAGTTCGTTAAGCAGGCGTCTTGACAAACCGCTCGCGCTTGCGGCGAAAGCGCAAAGCAGGCTAACAACAGCGGGATGAGAAGGAAACCGAGTCGCAAAGGCGACCGGCTAATTGATTTTCTTAAGTGGGGAGTTGTCGTATTCTTTGTTTTCATTGTTTTGTTGAGGCTGGTTCGCTGAACTGCTTAACTGCAATCTAGTTCCGCGTAGAACCAGGAACCATCCTCACGAGGCGCTTTTGAACAGCGGCCTCACTTCGGCTGACTCGGGGCTCCAGTTGGATCTGGGGAGATCGCGCTAAACGGTGCCTCAGCGAACATCCAGCCCCT
>WNEZ01025026.1_pt1 | contig 11279 bp, 14 predicted proteins | sample 5400521 | NCBI WGS metagenome assembly WNEZ01 (sample SAMN13153339, study PRJNA577476) | soil metagenome | isolation source: 120 cm saprolite under Douglas fir tree site 2 hole 1 replicate 1 | place: USA:California | collected 2015-04-18
GAGCCACTGACCCGCCAACACGGCGCACCCCTGCGCCTGACTCTTCCCACGAAAATTGGCTATAAGCAGGCCAAGTATCTGACGGACCTGAAAGTCACCCGTGTGCTGGAGAAAGCCGGCTACTGGGAAGATCAGGGCTACTCATATTTTTACGGATTGTAGCAGCGAGGGAGAAGGCCCATGTCGACTCGGGCGATTGCAATCGAAAACGTGAAGACCGGCGAGGTGACTGAGGCGGTATACGAGCACCCGTTTGTAGTGCGCCTTTGCCACTGGGTTAATGTGGTGTCGCTATTCGTGCTGGTAGGCAGCGGACTCCAAATCTTTCGCGCTTTTCCAAGCTTCGGCGCGAAAATCCCTCAGAAAGATCTGCTCCACTGGCCCAAGGCGTTCGCGCTGGGCGCTTGGTTGGGCGGCGCTCTGCAGTGGCACCTCACCTTCATGTGGATCTATATGGCGACGGGGTTGTTGTATCTCGGCTACCAAATTTTCAGCGGCAACTATAAGCAGGTCCTGTTTATGCCACGGGACGTACCCGGAGTGTGGCCGATGGTTCGCCATTACTTTTTCTTCGGACCCAAGCCGCCGGTGAAGGAAGCCTACAACCCACTGCAGAAGCATGCGTACACGTCCGTAATCGGGCTGGGTGTACTGTCGGTGCTTACCGGTTTGGCGGTATGGAAGCCGGTGCAGTTTTCTTGGCTGGCGTGGATGATGGGCGGCTTCCACTTGGCGCGGCTGTGGCATTTCCTGGTCATGTGGGCGATTCTGGCGTTCGTGTTTGGGCATTTAGTGATGGTAATTCTGCATGGCTGGAATAACTTTGTCTCCATGTTGACGGGATGGAAAAAGGATCCGGAATACCTGTCGAAGTAGTTGTCGTCCGGGACTGCAGTGAATTCCATATTGCGGTGAGGGGCAATGCCGGGAGAGGCACCTTCGCTGGAGAATCCAGCCGAAAAATCCAACGAAGAAATGCTGATCCGGCGTATCCGGGGCGGCGAGCACGAGCTATTTTACGAACTGATTCGGCCCCACGAGCGGCGCGTGTACTCGGCGGCGTTCGCAATTTTGCGCAACGAGGCCGATGCCGAAGATGCGGCACAGGAAGCGGTACTGAAAGCTTTTAAACACATTCGGCAGTTCCGAGCGGAAGCTCGATTCAGCACGTGGCTGATTCAGATCACGGTGAATGAGGCACGTATGCGGAGAAGAAAAGAACACGCCCACATTATGGAGCCGATCGTTGACCACCAGGACGAGGAGGGCAACTATACGCCCCGGGACTTCGCCGACTGGCGAGAAATTCCGTCGGAAACTCTCGAACGGAACGAGGTTCGCCAGAAGCTGGCGGAGGCGTTAGCCTCGCTAGGGCAGAAATACCGCGAAGTTTTTGTATTGCGAGACATGCAGCACCTTAGCATTCAAGAGACAGCTAAGGCCGTGGGAATTTCAACGGCATCAGTTAAGACTCGGCTACTGAGAGCGCGGCTGATGCTGCGCGATCTGCTGGCGCCGGGACTTGGCGGTAGTTGGAACAGTAAGGTGTCTTTTGCAAAGGGGAACAAGCCATGGTAGTCAGCTGCGAAGAAGTGTGGCGGGAGATTTCGAATTATCTCGAAGGCGAAGTCGACCCGGGTTTGCGCGCTGCCATTCAAGAGCACTTCCGCGGGTGCAAGCACTGCACGGCGGTGCTGGACGGCACCCGTAATGTCATCGAGTTGTACGGGGACGAGCGGATGTTCGAAGTGCCGCTGGGATTTAGTCAGCGTCTGCACCGGAGATTGGAGGAGAATATGCCTCGTAGCAGGGGACTTGCTTTCGGATGGATGGTCGCCGTGACGGCGGCAGGGTTGGTGGTTGGCGGCTTTGAAGTGGGGGGCTCATCCGTGTTCACCCGGCCGGAACTGCGTTCAGAGCATGCCCAGCCCGGGAGTGGCGTCCCTGCGCAGATGATGGTGGTAGTTTCAGCGGATGGAAAAACGTTTCACGCGCCTGGGTGTCGATTCATCCACGACAAAGCAAAATTGCGGACAGTCACGGTGAGCGAAGCGTTGCGGGAGGGCTACGCGCCTTGCGTACGGTGCATGAAGAAGTATTTGAGCGGAAGCGTGATCTCACGCCCGGCTTTCGCCGGTACTGAAGCTCACATCCCAGGTTCAGAGGCACAGAGTCGAGAGTAAAGCGGGACCACGAAATGCGATTCTGCGCTTGAATAGGCGAATGTTCGAAATTAACGAGCCGATATCCGTCGTGCTGCGATTCAACGCTGTTCAGGGCTTGTGAGTGTCACCCCTGCTTCTCGGGGTTTGCTTGAGCGCTCAGTTGTCGACCCTTTGACATAGCGGTAAAAGCGACGCCGTCCACGCTCTCTCCAATAGGGGGCATCGTAGAAGTCGACGCCCGGCCCGGAACGCAGCGCACTATAGAAGGAACGCTGTGCGGGATTGATCACGATCCCCACATGTCCGAGCCAGATGACCAAGTCACCGGGTTGTGGGTGTGTGACTCGCCGAAACTCAACGATTCCAACGTAGAGGTCAGAGGAACGCACATAAGAGTATGGGAAGCCCGCCCGCCCATAGATGGCGTGTACGAGGTGCGAGCAATCGGGGTCGGGGCGATGCCGCACATGGGACTCGAGTGCGGCACCAACAACAGATGACCCTTCGTCCGGGCTCAACAGCCGAGGAGGAATAGGGTGCTCATGCAGGTTAATGTTCTTACGCGTAGCCTGAGGAGCCGCATCCGAGTCTTCACGATTTCTGACCTTCCCCTGTGCTGACGCGGTGTCCGAAGCGAATGCCCATAGCAGCAGAAGCAACAGGCCGCGTTTTGGGTTGAACCGCATAGGCTAATCAATTGTGATGCGACTTCATAAAGGACGCAGGTTACGGCGGTACTACGAAATAGCTTTCTTTTACGAATGTCTCGCATGCTCTTTATAGTCACGTTTGCTGGCGTCACTGCCTGTAACGCAGGCGATACGGCGAGCGCCGCTCTCCCGAACCCTGTCCTGGACGCTCCAATTGCCGCGACCAAGGGGGAGCAAACATCCGTACTTGCTGGAGGCTGTTTCTGGGGCATTCAAGCGGTCTTCCAGCACGTGAAAGGCGTGATCACCGCGACCTCGGGATACTCCGGAGGGCCAGCCCAGGCAGCAGAATATGAGCTGGTCAGTACAGGCGAGACCGGCCACGCAGAGTCGGTGAAGATCACCTACGATCCCTCCCAGATCACCTATGGCCAGCTTCTTCGAGTCTTCTTCTCCGTGGCCCACGATCCCACACAGTTGAACCGGCAAGGACCCGATACAGGCAGTCAGTACCGTTCGGCCATTTTCTATAATACCGACGACCAAAGACGGATTTCCGAGGCCTATATCGCGCAGCTCGAGAAAGCCAAAGCCTTCGCGCGCCCGATCGTTACCCAAGTGGTCCAATTGAAGGCCTTTTATCCGGCCGAGGCTTACCACCAGGATTATGCTGCGCATCATCCAGACAATCCGTATATCGTGTACAATGACGCGCCGAAAGTCGCTCATCTCCGCCAGCAGTTTCCGGGCCTCTATACGGGCAAGTAGTATTCGAGGAGCAGGCGTCTATGTTCGAGTCTGATCTCGATCGGGATGCATCGTCGGTCAGGTTGAGGCGGCGGGAGTTCCTCCTAGCTTCGGCTTCAGCGGTTGCGGGCATGGTCTTGTGGACACTGAGGAAGCCGCGGCTCGTAAAAGCCAACACATCGAAGGAGCCCCAGGAAGTTACGATTGTACAGTTCTCCGATTCGGGCAAGCGGCTGAAGAAGGTTCGCGTGCCTCTGGTCGTCAAGACCGAAGATGAGTGGCGGAGACAGCTATCTCCAGGCTCTTTCGACATAACACGGCACGCTGCTACGGAAATCGCCTATACAGGAAATTACTGGAACCTGCACCAGAAGGGGCTCTACCGCTGCATTTGCTGTGAAAATGCCCTGTTCAGCTCAGACACAAAGTTCGATTCCGGAACAGGATGGCCGAGCTTCTGGGCACCGATCGCGGCGGAAAACATTCGAACTAATAGAGACACGACCTTGGGGATGGTGAGGATCTCAGTTTCATGCACCGAATGCGCCGCGCATTTGGGCCACGTATTCGATGATGGTCCGGAACCGACGCATCTCCGCTACTGCATGAATTCAGCGTCGCTCAGATTCGTGGCTGCGATTTAGCTCTTCACGAGTGATACGCTAACCGACGAAGGCAACATGCTGCCATGATCCAGAGCACCATCGAAAGATGGGACCTCTACTCTGGAAGCTCAGAGCGGAATCTGATGGTTTTCAGATGATCAGTCTTCTTTCCATCATCGCGGTCGGCTTTTTCCTGGGTATGCGGCATGCGACCGACCCTGACCACGTGATCGCAGTAACCACAATCGTCAGCGGTCAACCTAACCTCAGGCGGGCAGCTCTAACTGGGACCTTCTGGGGCGTCGGTCATACTCTGACTATCTTCGTGGTCGGCGCAGCCGTCATTCTGTTCAATCTGGTGATTCCTCCTCGAGTTGGCCTCAGCATGGAGTTGTCCGTGGGATTGATGCTGATTGTCCTCGGTCTTATGAACGTAGCGAGTTTTCTCCGCTCAATGCCTGCGACAGCCCTCCATACGCACGAAGGGGTGCAGATCGTCCATTCCCATCCTCACCGCCATGGAGACTACGTTCACAGTCACCCGCACGGACATGCGCCGGAGGCGCACAGCCACAGCCCTGAACAGACACCGTTGGGCTCGCTGGATCGGGCATTCGGCGGAATCGGTCTATATCAGCACCTAAGACCTTTGATCGTGGGCGTCGTCCACGGACTGGCTGGTTCGGCAGCCGTCACCCTGCTCATCCTGACAACCATCCACGACTCCCGCTGGGCGATCGCCTACTTACTGGTCTTTGGCATCGGCAGCATTGCAGGCATGATATTGATCACAATGAGCATCGCTTCCACGTTCCGGTTTGTTGAAAGTAACCATTTGTTTTCTCGTCGGCTGGGAATGGCTTCTGGTCTACTCAGCCTCGCCTTCGGCCTCGTGCTCGCCTACCAGATCTGCCTGGTTAATGGCTTGTTTACTAGTCATCCCCAATGGACCCCGCGATGACGATGACCGCCTGAAAGCTCTAGCGACTCACATATCGGCTCGACAATCCCGCAATGACAATAGCTGAGCTGCGCGAGCGAAGTGGGTTCACTCAGTTCTACGGTCCACTTGGGGAGACGGCTCGCTATGAGCTAACATCCACACGTTGAGTGATGGCCAACCTCTGCCATGTGTACGTCCGGCGTTCGTTTAAAACCGTCTGCTCCCTCATTGTGGAAGTTGCAGGTTCGATTCTGCTGGGTCACACTGGCATTAGCTCTGTGTTGTGTAACCGCCAGCCTGTGCGTTGCTCAAGACCACGATGTACTTTGCAGCGATGGGAGCGGCAGTTTTCAGGCGGAATTTCACACCGGAGTGACTGTACAGGTGAGGGCGGCAAGAACCGGAGACCTGGCGACGCGGACATGTGAAGCGACTCTGGGTTGGAACAAAGACAGTCTGATAATTGCGACCAATGCCTCTCAACTCGATGTCGATACATTCGGGGTAGACCTGGGCCTGGGCGTACCGGTTACCACATTTCAAGCGAAGAAGTCTGGCAACGAGTGCTGCATGGAATACCAAGTCTATTCGCTTGAGAGGCCGCCACGTCTGTTGCGGACTGTTACTGGAGGGGACTTCTTCAGTGCGGCTGATACGGATCTGGATGGCCGTCTTGAGATCTGGACTAATGATGCCGCCGCGGTAGAGGGCTTCGAGAACCTCGGCCCAGCCGAATTGGACTCTGCCCCGACGATCGTGCTCCGCTTTGAACATGGCGAACTGCTAGAGGCGAGTTCCGAGTTTCAACCTTACTTTGACCGTGGCTACACCACTTGCGAGGTGTGAAAGCCAAAATACTCGAAGTTGTCTGGGGCTATCTGTACAGCGGTCGTGAACAGCAGGCATGGCGCGCGCTTGCTGAAATGTGGCCCGCCGCCGACGTGGCCCGGATTCATGCGGCAATTCTGAATGCGCGTGCTCGCGGCATCAGTACCCAAGTCAATGCCGTGTCCAACGCACGTCCTGGTAACCGGCACAAACGGGTACAGATCTTCGACGCCATAGGCGAATCAGCATCAGGGAAACTGGAAGCCACGCCCCCGGCACCGATAATGCTTCGTCGCCCTCCTCTGGTGGGAACTCCAGACAAAGATTTGCTGCAATCAGAGTTGCTTTTGGAGCTAGTAATTGATTCCGCCGGAAAGGTTCGGTCAGCCGAGCCGGCTAGAAAGGCGCAATCTGCGGATGCAGTCCTGATCCATGCGGTGAACGGCTGGAAGTTCATTCCTGCGTTCAAGGCTGGCCGAGCCGTTGCTAGCCGGATGCGCTTGGCGGTCTCACTCAGGCAATAAGCTTACTGAAACCGCGCAGAGCGGAGGCTTTTGGGGACCAGGTACTATTTATGAGACTAGTTCGAGCCAGCTTCAAGGCCCAGCTCATATCGGCTAGCTTGAATTCCAGTTCGTCTATCTTCCGCCGGGCGGCACGTAGATCGGCATCAAGTGCAGCCATTTTTTCTTCGTTTGACATCATAGCTGCCTACCCGGAAAAACCGTTCTAGCAACGGCAGGTCTTCCAAATAGCGTAAGTAACCGTCAAACGTGTCGATGACTACCGGGTTCACCGCAACTAACTGAAGCAATTCTCATCCATTGCTCTGCTTGTCCGGGCCACGAACGGCTGAAACCAACCGAGCAGGGAGTCACCCGCCACCAAACCGGCCCAGCGGCTTGTGCCACACGAGAATGCGCACGTTTCACCGCGAGCACGGGGAGACGCCTGTGCCTACATCGAATTCAGCGCACAACGCCTTCCAACGACGAACTGGCTGTGGCGTAGAGTTTTTTCTGCATGCGGCCCGCGACATAGGCCTGACGGCCGGCGATTACCGCATGCTTCATAGCTTCGGCCATGAGCACCGGATCCTGAGCATTCGCGATACCGGTGTTCATCAACACCGCGTCAGCGCCAAGTTCCATCGCGATCACCGCGTCCGAAGCAGTGCCTACTCCAGCATCCACGATCAGAGGCACCCCGGTGATGACCTCGCGCAGAATGCGGATATTTGCTTCATTTTGAATTCCGAGACCGCTGCCGATGGGAGCCCCCAAAGGCATTACGGCGGATGCGCCGGCATCAAGGAGCCGCTTCGCAAATACCACATCATCAGATGTGTAGGGCAGAACAGTGAAGCCTTCCTTTATCAGCACTCGAGTGGCTTCGAGCGTAGCCTGCACGTCTGGATAGAGTGTCTGCTGGTCTCCAATCACCTCAAGCTTGATCCAGTCGGAGAGGCCAACCTCACGGGCAAGTCGCGCGGTCCGGATCGCTTCGTCGGCGGTATAGCAGCCGGCGGTGTTGGGGAGCAAAAAGTACTTCTTGGGATCAATAAAATCGAGGAGCGATTCCTTGTTGCGGTCGAGATTCACGCGACGAACGGCAACTGTGACCATCTCAGCGCCGCTCGCTTCCAAAGCGCGTGCAGTTTCCTGGAAAGATTTGTACTTGCCCGTGCCGACGATCAGGCGCGAGCGAAACTGCCGGCCGGCAATAATCAATGAGTGCATCATGGCTCTATTGTAATAAAAAGCCCGGCGCGAACGAATACGGGGAAGCCCACTCCCGGATTTTTCAAGGGTGGGCAAGGATGTCAACTCCAGAAGCCTCCGCTTGAGCGTACATCTCCTCAATCAGCCTGTGGTAACGGTCCTCGACCACTCGACGGCGAAGCTTCAAAGTCGGTGTGAGTGCGCCATTTTCTGGGGAGAACTCATCTGCGACCAGCAAGACTCTCTTCAGCTTTTCAAAGCGAGCAAGATTCTGATTCGCATCAGCGACAATGCCTTCATACAGCCCTCGCACGTGGACATTGTTGATGAGTTCTTGATGCGAAGAGAACGCAACATTGTTGGCGCGAGCCCAATCATCCAGGAGAGGGAAATACGGCGAGATGATCACAGCGGGAAACTTGCGTCTGTCACCAATTACGACAGCCGTCCCTATCAAGGCGTTCAATCTGAGCGAGTTCTCAATTGGCTGCGGCGCGATGAATTTTCCACCAGAGGTCTTGATGAGGTCCTTCTTGCGATCCGTGATCGAGAGGAAGCCGTCCGCGTCAAGCGCTCCGATATCACCCGTCTTGAACCAGCCATCAACGAAGGCATTGGCCGTTTCTTCACGCCGGTTCCAATACCCTTGGAAAACCGACGGGCCGCGCACCAGGACTTCGCCATCGTCCGCAGTACGGACTTCTACGTTCGGGAGAGACTTGCCCACGGTACCCAGCTTGTGAGCCTGCGGCGTGTTAACGGCAATCACGGGCGACGTTTCGGTAAGGCCGTAACCTTCATGGATGCGAATGCCAATAGTCGCAAACCATCCGGCGAGTTCTCGCCCGAGCGGTGCGCCCCCGGAAATGAAGATTTCGACGCGTCCGCCCAACCCGGCTCGTACCTGGGAGTACACCAGTCTGTCCGCGAGTTTCCAGCGCAGAGAACGCGGTCGCTTGCCAGCCAATATTTCGGATTTGTGAGTGCGCCCGATCGCAACCGCCCAACGGTAGATTGCTGATAGGGGAAATCCTTTGGCCTTTTGTTCAGTCTGGGCATGAATTTTTTCGTACACCCGCGGAACAGCTACGAAGACCGTGGGCCGTACTTCGAGCAGCGCTCGGGGAAGATCGTCGATAAAGGAGCAGTACGCCAGCGTCACCCCGTGGTAAAGCATGGCCAAGTCCACGTGGCGCGCAGTGATGTGGGATAGTGGAAGAAACGAAATACTGATCTGACCCAAACGCATGCCAAACCCTTGCAACGAGTATGAGATATTCGAGGCAATGTTGCCGTGGGTGAGCATGGCGCCTTTGGAAGGGCCGGTAGTGCCTGAGGTGTAAATGATGGTGGCTAAATCGTCCGGTCTAATGGATCGAGCACGCGCGTCGAGCTGCGGATCACGTTCAGTAGGACCCTCACGCATGAGTCGCTGCAGGTCTACGGCACGGGCGGTCTCGACGTGATCCATTACAAGCACATTTTCCACTCCTGTCTGGTTTTGAATCGAGAGGACCTTCCGCAACTGTTGCTCTGTGGAGACAGCGATGGTGCGCGCGCCTGAATCCCGAAGAATGTGGGCCGTCTGTTCGCCAGTCAGAGTTGAATAGATGGGAACTACCACGGCTCCAAGGAGCTGAGACGCGAAATCGGTAATCGTCCACTCCGGACGGTTCTCGCTCAGAATCGCAACTCGGTCACCCTTGGAAACGCCCCATCTTTCGAGCGCGCGCGCTAAACCGCCCACATTACGGTAAAACTCCTGCGAGCTGATAGGTATCCATTGGATCGCCCGACGATCCATCATCACGCAGTCCTGGCCGCGTTCCACCACGGCGAAAAAGATGTCATTGAGAGTGTTAAGGCTCATCCTCAGGCCGAATCTCCAGAAGTTGTGAAAGGAGGATCAATCGCCATGGCGGCAGTCAATCTGATTGTGGTGACCAGGATTCTGAGAAAGTATCGAAGGGCTTTGTTTGTGAAGACCTGGCTCGCGCTTCCGATAGGACACTCCAACTCGGCATTGACCGGCGCTTGTCTGTGTTCCGGCCAAGAAATGTAGTTGTTATTTGGCAGTTTGGGGCAATACAAAAATGAGGATTTTGCGTTGACCTCTCTTCCAGACACAGGATACGCTGTGTCTGCTTACTATGGGGTGATCATATGCGAAGAACATTGCTAAAAGTGCTAACACTTTGGTTATGGATGGCGGCTTTGATGTCACCATGGCTTTCGCGTCAATCATTCGCCGAGAGCAACAAGCCCGCCCCGCCTGCACCAAAGCTCAAAGTTGGGGATATGGCCCCCGACTTCAAGCTGCAATACTTTAATGGCAAAGATTTGAAAGACGTTAGTCTCAGCCAATATCGAGGCAAGCAGAACGTCGTGCTGGGATTTTACATTTTCGCTTTCACTGGCGGTTGAACAGAGCAAATGAAAAACTTCCAGCAGAATTTGCACAAGCTGGAAGCCACCGACACCCAGGTCCTGGGTGTGAGCATGGATAGCCCGTTCGCTAACAAGGCATTTGCAGACCAGATCGGTGTTACCTTCCCGCTGCTCAGCGATTGGGGCGGCGAGGTCACCCACCAGTACGGTATCTACGTGGATAAATACAAGGCCGCCCGCCGCGTGAATTTTCTGATTGGAAAAGATGGCAAAATTCTTGAAGAACAAGTGGACAGCGAAGCCATCGACCCGACAAAAATTGTGGCTGCCTGCGAACGTCGCAAGCTGAAGGACTGAGCAGCGCACATAGAAACAGTTCTTCAGTTTGTTTTGACGCAGGCTGCAAGGAGTGAGCGGCGCAAATGTGAATCCCTTTGGTTTGTTCGAGGAAATCCTTTTCGACTTGGCTAATACACAAGACTGCTGAGCTGTTTCGGTTCAGAATGATCAGTGACACTCGTATAGAGTGTCGTAATGCCGATTCATGATGGAGAGCTTCCCCGTGCGCGCCAGGCTGGCGCGCACCTGAGTCGGGAGGCCCGGGTCCGCCTGGGTTGGATGGATTTCTACCGCCGCTGTAGCAACGTGGCTCGCACCCGCCGCCATTTCGGAATCGCCGCCAGACCTTCTATCGTTGGCGGCGCCGTTATGATCCCCAGAACTTAGCCCCTCTGGAGCAGCGTTCTCACCGCCCCCATGGCCGCCGCCAGCCCACCTGGTCTCCAGCTCTGGCCCGGGCGGGTGCTGGCCCTGCGCCAGCAGTTCCCCCGCTGGGGCAAGGACAAGCTGGTCATCCTGCTGGCGGGAGCGGCGCGAAGTCTCCACTTCGAGGGTGGGGCGCAGCCTCGCCCAGATGAAACGCCAGGGACGGCTGGCCGAGCCCCCGCGCACGGGCGTGGCCCGGTTCGCGCCGCGCCCTGCGTCCTCGTCCTTATGCCGTGCGCAAACCCAAGCCGTACGCAGTCTCCCGCCCCGGCGATCTGGTGCAAGTCGATACTCTCGACGTGCGCCCCTGCCCGGCGTGATCGTCAAACCGTTCACCGCCCGCGACGTGCTTTCCCGCTGGGATGTGATCCAGGCTCACACCCGCGCTACCGCCCAAAGCGCCGCCCAGCTCCTCGATACTCTGTAGCACCGTATGCCCTTTGCCATTCGCGCCTTGCAGGTCGATG
>WNEZ01021609.1_pt1 | contig 11275 bp, 9 predicted proteins | sample 5400521 | NCBI WGS metagenome assembly WNEZ01 (sample SAMN13153339, study PRJNA577476) | soil metagenome | isolation source: 120 cm saprolite under Douglas fir tree site 2 hole 1 replicate 1 | place: USA:California | collected 2015-04-18
GGGTTTTGCGGGAGAGCGATTCGTCGCGCGTGCGGGAAAGCAATTCGAGTGTTGTGGATGAGGGGTCGGTAAATTCCGGAGTGGAGAACCAGTTTCGAATAGACAGGTGTTCGCCGAAATGATTCCTGGCAACGCCGGCGCCGAGGAGCCGGCCAAGCGAGTCTGCTTCGTCGGGCGTTCGAATGGCGGCGGGCCGCGCGGGGATTGGGCGCGTGGGCTTCAGCGCGGCGAGGCGCGAAAACTTGTCTGCGGTGGCGGCCATTTAGGCACACAGCCTGTCGAGGATGGCGAGGGCGGCTTCTTTTGCGCGCGGGGCGAGATCGCCGGCGGGGCCCACGCAGGATGGGCAGCCCTGTTCGCACTCACAGGCGGAAATGAGTTCGCGGGTTTTTTGCACGAGGAGACTGTGCGTTCGAAAGAGGGGTTCGGAAAAGCCGATGCCGCCGGGGTAGGCATCGAAGAGATAAAGATTTGGTTCGAAGAATTCCTTGGCGTTGGGGGAGATGGCGTCTTCCGCGCGGGACGGAGTGAAAGTTTCAATCGTGCCGGGAAGGGGCGCAGCATGCTGCGCCCCTACAACGGCGGAAACGGATTCGGCAGCAGGAGGGCGCTCGCCGATGGCGGTGCCGAGGTCGCGGCGGTCGCACATGAGGAGAAGGGTGGCGACGGATTCGAGGGCGTGGAGAAGGCCAAACATCCCGCTTTGGCGCTCGCTCACGGTGAAGGGGAGCGATTCAAGCAGCGGGCGTTCGAGCGTGATCCAGTAAGAGGTGGTGTGCATTTCGTTTTCGGGGAGCTCGAGTTTGCCGTCGCCGATATTTTCGTTGGTGAAGAATTTGATTTTCTTGAAGCCGACGACTTGGGAGCGGACGAGGACATCGCCGTGGGAGAAAGAGGAAGTAGAGGAAGTAAAGGAGGTTAAGGAAGTAGAGGACGAAGAAGGCGCAGCGTGTTGCGCCCCTACAAGGGAGTTTGCGTCGGCGTGGTGTGAGGTAGCGGCGATTTCGAGGATGCGGACTTGGGAGTAGCGGATGGCATCGGTGTAGTAGTCCACGTCGACGCGCTTGACGTAAGCCTTGCGCTCCTTGAAGTCGAGATGTTCGACGTGGTGTTGCTGCCCGCCGTGAATGTAGATGGCTTTTTCGTGGACGAACACAAGCGCGCTGGGAAAATCGATTTCGCCGATGACGCTGGGCGCGCCGGTGACCTCGATGATCACGAAATTGTCGCTGGTGACGGAACGTAGGCTGATGGTATCGGCGGGATAGGCCTCCTGCGTCCAGTGGTAGTTTTCTCCGGCGAGATGCAGAAAACCGGCCTCGGCGAGCCGCACGCAAAGATCGGGTAAGTCGACATCGCCGAATTTGTCGCTTGGAGCGATGGGCAATTCAAATGCGGCGCATTTCAGATGATTGATGAGGATTTCGAGATTGTCGGGCTGGATGAAGGCGTGCTCCGGCGTGTTGCCGAAGAAATAGTCGGGATGGCGCACGATGAATTGATCGAGCGGCGAGGAAGATGCCACCAGCACGGCGCAAGAGCTTCCGCTGCGGCGGCCGGCGCGCCCGGCCCGCTGCCAGGTGGCGGCGATGGTGCCGGGATAGCCGGCCATGACGACGGTATCGAGGGAGCCGACATCAATGCCGAGCTCGAGCGCACTGGTCGAAACCACTCCGCGGACTTTTCCTTCGCGGAGGCCGCGTTCGATTTCGCGGCGTTCGTTCGGCAAGTAACCGCCGCGGTAGCCGCGAATGGTTTCCGGTTTTCCCGGCAACCGGGGATTCGCCTGCTGCAAATAGGTGAGAAGAATTTCCGTGTTCAGGCGCGAGTTGGCGAAGACTATCGTTTGCAGATCGTGTTTCAGGAATTCCTGCGCCACACGCGAAGATTCATTGATGTAGCTGCGGCGGATGCCCAAGGCGCGATTCACAACGGGCGGATTGTAGAAAACGAAAGTTTTCTCCGCGGCGGGCGCGCCGTTGGCATTCAGGACTTCGACTTCGGATTCAAGAAGGCGTGAAGCGAGGTCGCCGGGATTAGCGATGGTTGCGGAGCAACAGATGAATTGGGGTTCACGGCCGTAGAAGCGAGCGATGCGGCAGAGGCGGCGCAACACGTTGCACAAGTGGCTGCCGAAGACGCCGCGGTAGGTGTGCAGTTCGTCGATCACGATGTAGCGGAGGTTTTCGAAGAGGCGCGTCCATCGAGTATGGTGCGGCAGGATCCCGGTGTGCAGCATGTCCGGGTTAGTCAGAACGATGTGGCTTTTTTCTCGGATGGCCTTGCGGGCGTCGGCGGGCGTGTCGCCATCGTAGGTGAAAACCCCGAATCGATCTTCGAGGCGCTGGTTGAGGTCGTGGAGTTCCGCGAGTTGGTCTTGCGCGAGGGCTTTGGTGGGGAAGAGGTACAGCGCGCGGGTGTCGGAGTTTTCGAGGACGGCGTTCAAGACGGGCAGGTTGTAGCAGAGGGTTTTTCCGGAAGCAGTGGGCGTGACGATGACAACGTTTTTTCCGGCGTGGACGGCTTCCGCCGCGGCGGCTTGATGGGTGTACAGGCGGCGAATGCCCTTGGCAGCGTAAGCGGACGCGAGGTCTGGATGCACCCAGGCAGGGAAGTCCGCCCACTGGGCCTCGCGGGCGGGAAAATGGCGCACCGCCGTGAGGATTTCGCCGTTGTGGTCGCGGGCGGCGAAGGACTCCAGGACTTGGTGAACGCGGGTGACTGCAGTGGACATGCCAGCCCTGCGAACTGCTAGCGATTCGGGCATGAAACTCGCCTCTCTTTAATTCGCCTTTTATTCGCTGACGTTAACACGCGGCGTTTCAGCGCGCAATATGGAAATTGTGTGTCTTAAGACGGGGGACACTGAAAACACAAAGAAGAAGCGAAGGATCGGATTTGCGGGAGTGCAACAAAGCGAATTGCACGGAATAAGGGTTTCACGTAATATGGGTACATGAATATCACGCTTTCTTTGCCAGAAGACTTGGTGAGACGGGTCCGGAAGATCGCCGTGGACCGCGACACGACCTTGACCGGCCTCGTTCGTGAGTATTTGAACGAAGTCGCCAGGCAAGAGGCGGCAGCTGGCCGAACGCGTCGAGAACGGGAAGCCTTGGAGCGCACCTTCGAACAGTTCCAATATAGAGTCGGAAAGAAGAGCTGGAAGCGCGAAGATCTCCATGAGCGCGCTTGAGTTTCTGGATACGAATATTCTGGTTTACGCGTACGACCGCAGCGAGCCGCGGAAACAACAGATTGCGCAGGGACTGGTTCGGAGAGCAGTGGCAGGGGAGATCGCAGTCTCCAGCCAAGTGCTCGGAGAATTCACGGCCACACTCCTCCACAAGCTATCGCCTCCGGCAACCCCGGAAGACTTGATGGCGCTTCTGGACGCGCTCGGGCCCATCAAACTGGTCCCGATTGATGGCCATGTGGTTCTCCGTGCGGTGCAGGCGCGCGCTCAATACGGAGTGCACTTTTACGACGGAATGATCCTTGCCGCCGCCGAACGCTGCGGCTGTCAGAGAATCTGGTCGGAAGACTTGAATGCTGGCCAGCAATACTTTGGTTGTGTTGTCGAAAACCCGTTTGTCTGAGGGGGAGAAGAGGCCGCACGACTGCGGCGGGCGGCCTCTACAGAACAAGCAAGGCGAAATCTATTCGGCGGCTTTGGCGGCGAGCGTTTCAATGACGGCGATATTGGGGAGCAGGTTGGGAGGGAGACGGTGACGTGCCAGGAGATAGGCGGGAGCGTTGTAGGAGATCCAGACTTTGCCACCGGAGTCTTCGGCGATGAGGATTTTGAGCGGGAGGTCGAGGGCGGCGCTGGGTGAAGCGAGCATCAGCGGCGTGCCTGCTTTGGGATTGCCGAAGATGAGCAGCTTGGTGTTTGGCATTTTCAGGCCGGCGCTGGCGGCTTTGCCGCTGTGGTCGACGATGGTAAAGAGCTTCACCCCTTTGGCTTCCAGGATGGATTTCAAGCGGGCGACGGTTTCCTCGACGGAATGATTGCTGGCAGTACGAAGAATGCCGTTCTCTGGAATTGGTGCCATGGAAATCCCCCGGGATTTTGATGCATCATCCAGCCCGATAGGTCTAACGGAAATCAGATAGATGGCCATCGCCACGCCAAGGATGGCGAGGACCAGAGCGACCGTGATGGCCAGCGCCGAGGGACGCGCGAGCAAAGCTTCAGGCTGCTGAACCTGTTGCAGCAGTCGCCGGTAACGGACAAGCGAGAGCAGACAGACGAACACGCCAAGAAAAATCAGCGCGGTACCGAACCACAGGGAGAGGCCGAACGACTGGGACGGTTGATTGGGCTGATTGAGGTTGAACTCCCGCAAGAAAATTCCAAAGCGGGCGAGGACGAAGCCGAGGCCCATGAGAGCGAGGCCGGTGCGAATCCAGGCGAGAAAGGTTCGCTCGACGGCGAGAAAGTCGCGGGGAGTGGCTGTGGACTCGTCGGGCATGGCGAAGATTTTAAGCAGACTCTTAGCGAAGCCGCAGAATCAATATAGCACCGATGATGAAAAGGAGCGCCGAGGCGGCGAAGGCGGTCTGGACGTTGAAGGCGGACCAGAGGAAACCGACCATGAGGCTGGAGAGAAAGTCTCCGAAGGCGTTGACGGCGGCGAGGGTGCCGAAGGCCATGCCGTGCTGTTCTTCGGGGACCAGCTCGGCGGAGAGAGAATCTTCGAGCGCTTCTTCGGTGCCGACGTAAAGGCCTGCGAGGACAAAAATCACGCCAAGCAGCCACAGGGAATGCGTTCCAATGCAGAGAAGGAGGGCGGTGACTCCGGCGAGGGCGTAGCCTGCTGCGAGCACGGCTTTACGGCTGGGGACGTGGTCGCTCAGCCAGCCGCTGAGATACGCAGAGCCGGCATAGAAAACGTTGTGCAGGGTGTAGAGGCCGACGGCGAGGCTTGCGGCGCGGGCCATGCCATGGCCGGGGGCCAGCATTCGCGTGGCGTAGAGAATCAGCAGGGTGTGCGAGAAATCGCCCGCGCCGAAGACGCCTACGCCAACGAGCAACCGGCGGAAGGGAAGCGGTAGCGCCTTCAAACCAAGGAGGAAGGATCGTTGCGGGCGGGCAGCGATGGGCCGCTCGCGGACGAGCAGCCAGAAAGACGCGACCGCGACGAGGCCGGGCAGAAGCGTCCAAAGAAAAACTTTGCGGTAAGAATGCCCAGTGGCTTCGAGCAGCCAAAGCGCGGTGAGCGGGCCCGCGATGGCGCCTACCGTGTCCATCAAGCGTTCGAAACCGAAAGCGCGGCCGTAAGCGTTCGGCGGCACGTCGGCCGCGAGCAGGGCCTTCTTCGCGGGCGAGCGGACTCCGCGGCCCAGCCAGGCGGCGACGCGGCCGAAGAGCACATGATAGGCGTGCGTGGCGAAGGCGAACGACGCCGTCGCCAGGGCAGTGAAGGCGTAGCCAAAGACGGCGAGTGGCTTTCTGCGCTTCAAGCGATCGGTGTAGTGGCCTGCGGCAAGCTTTGTGAAGCTGGAGAGCCCGTCGGCGATGCCTTCGATGGCGCCAAGCCAGAAGGGACCAGCACCGATGGCGGCGAGGTTGAGCCAGGATTGTTTTTCTGTCGTGTCAGGCATGGGGAAGCAGTTTACAGTTGAAGGTTCAAAGTTAAAAGTTCGGAGCTCGCTGGATCGTGATTTAACCTGAAATTCCAAATCGAGATGGCGGAGCAAGCGCAAAAGCGGCAGCGCCGTGGCGCACCCCAGTTGGCTCTATTTCTTGGCCGCGCGGTAGAGGATGACGCGGACTTTTTCGAGGGTGATGAGGCCGCCTTCGACCATTTCGTCGAGGCTCGGGAGGATTTTTTCGATGCGCTCCTTAGATTCGATGACCTCGAGGATGATGGGGAGGTCCTGCGACAAGCGCAGCAGCTTGTCGGTGTGATAGATGCTTGAGCCGCCGTAGCCGCCGACGCCTCGCAGCACGGTTGCACCGGAGAAGCCGTCTTTGCGCAGCATCTCCACGATGGCTTCGTGGAGGGGTTTGCCGTGCCATTTGTCCGATTCGCCGATGTGGATGCGCATCAGGGTGCGCTCGCCTTCGAATTTTTCGTGGGTCATTGATTTCCTCGTCAGAATCCAAGAGAGATTTCTTCCGACAGGGTCGGAATCTTCGATCGCTGCGCTCGAAATGACGGCATGGCCGATGGTCCGACCTAAAAGCGATTAGCGAGGCGAATTCCGGCGACACTCAGAAGCAGGCCTGCGACTACGCTTGCTCCCACATAGGCGGTGGCCCAGGCCCACTCGCCGGCTTCGAGCATTTTGGCGGTTTCCCAACCGAAGCTGGAGAAGGTTGTGTAACCGCCGAAGAAGCCGACGGCGATGGCCGCGCGCCAATCCGGGGAGATTACCATGCGATTGAGCGTGAATTGGCCGATCAAGCCCAGGAGGAAGCAGCCGGTCAAGTTAACGAGCAGGGTGCCTAAGGGAAAGGTGCTCGCGGTGCGGATTTGCACGACACCCTGAAGTCCGTAACGCGCCAGCGTGCCGGCAGCGCCAAAAATCGCGATCAGCGCAAGACGCAATGTCGCTCCAATCCGTCGCTCGCCACGGCGACCGCGCAAATGGCCCGCGGTTTGCCAAACAAAAAACTCCTGGCGCCGCTGGGCTGCCAGGAGTCATCAGTCCCAGTGAACATCACCGGGGCGGTTATGGCGAACTCCATCGCCATTCGGAAGTCGCCTCAGTTTAACATTTTCCCGCATTGCTGGAAGGCCAATTCAACGGAACTTGCTGGAGGCAGCTCCACAAGCGGCGGCTACGGCTCTCGCGCCGCCGTTACAAATGAAAACGGTAGCGAACCTGGACGTAGAGTTCGCGCGGGTTCAGGTAGTGAGTTCCGCCGAAAGTAAAACTGTTGTCGAGCAGGACACTGCGATTGGCGACGTTCAGCGCTTGAACGTTTACAGAGAACTTCTCACCGAAACTCTTTCCCAGCGAGAGGTCAAATGTGGTGTGCGGTTGGAGATGATCGCCGGGGACCATGGGGTCGCCATTGGTGAAGCCGGAGGCGTAGTAGACGTCGGTCGAAGCGTAGGAATGGAATGGGAAATCGTACCGCGCACCGAGATGCAAGGTGTGGCGCTGGTCGTGGTCGAGGAGGGCGAACCCGTCGCCGAAGGAAAAGTCGGTGAGGCCACCGTTGATGTTGCCAAAGGCGAGGGCGAGCTGGTTCGAATAGGTCAAGTACACCTCGGCGCGATTGCGGATGCGGGGAGAGCGGAGCGTAAGTTCCCAGCCGTTGATGCGCGCGCCCTGAATGGTTACGGGGAAAAAGAGGTCGGAGTTGTTGAAATTATTGTGGTCGAAGAAATTTTCGACGCGAGTGAGAAAATTGCTGGCGTCGAGCGTCCATCCGCGAAATGGAATAGTGACGCCAAACTGGTGCTCTTCATCGCGTTCTCCGTGGAGCGGAATGAAGCTCAGATTCTGATTGCTTGCGGCTTCGAGGAGCGGACCGGAAACGGTCAGTAAAGGCGGCGCCTGGTAGAAATGGCCGTAGAAGGCGCGGAAAACCCAGCGAAGCTTGGGAATCCGAAGGGAAGCGCCGGCGCGCGGGCTGGTGGCATTCTCGACCACGTCGCCAGAGAAGTGCGTTTGGCGGAGACCGGCATCCAAGCTGAGCCAGGATGTCGCCTTGAACTGTTCTTCGGCGTAGACGGCTGCGAGCCCTCCATCTGGGCTGTGTCTCTCGGGTGGGTCCACGTTCTGGCATTGCGAGGGGTCGCGGCAGATCAAACCAAAGAGTTGGCCGTCCTGTTGAGAAAAGCCATACAGGCCAACGCGAAGGTTGCTGCGGTTCTTGATCCATGAAAGCGTGGCCTGACCACCTTCGTACTTCGAGCTGCGGTCTTCGGTGGCGGAACTGGGGAAATCCTCGAGGGCACTTTGATAATTTGCGCTGTTGTAGTGGTAGAAAGGCGAAATTGTGAGCATAAGCCCTGGACTGAAGGTGCGGACCCAGGAAAAAGTAACAAAGGAGTCGTTCTCGCGGTTGGCGTCGCGGAGGAACTGGCCTTGCGTGCCGGGGTCATTCGGATCGAAGGGAACCTGATAGAAATCCCGGCGCAACTGCGCAACCAGGCGGAACTGGTCTTGCGAATCCGCGTTGTAAATCAACGAAGTGAAGCCGCCGAAGCCGTTGGCAGCATCGTGGATGACCGCAGAGGTGGGAGTCTGCAATCCGAGATTGGTACGGTTTCCGTTCACGCTGGCGTAATAGGCAAAGCGATTGGTGTGGCCACCGAAGTTCAGCTGGTCGTCGGTTTGATAGAAGTTGCCGGCGCTAAGGACGAGTTCGGCTTCGTTGTCGCGCTCAAAACCTGTGCGCGGGGCCACGTTGAAAATGCCGTAAGTGCGGTCGCCGTAGTCGGCGGAGTAACTCCCGCGTTGCGCCTCCAAAGTGTCGATGTCTTTTGGGTCGACCTGGGGGCCGAGGTTGCTGGCGATGTTGGTGTTGGGAATGGCGACACCGTCAATCAGCCAGGTCACTTGATGGCCGCCGCGAACGTGCAACTGGTCGTGGACGACGTACGAACCGGGGACGTAGTCGGTGATCAGCGCCATGCTGTTGGTTCGCGAGGCGCCGGGTGTATCGCTGATTTCCAGTCGATTGACGAGCGTGGTGGGCGTGATCGATTCAAGCTGCGCCGGTCCCGAGTCAGCCGAGACGGTGATCGACGCAGCTTGGGAGCCAAGCTTCAGCTCAAAATGCAAAATGGGAGCCGTGCCGGAGAGCACAGTGATCGATTGTTCCTCGCTGGCGAAGGAAGCGGCGGAGGTTGTTACGCGATATTCGGCAAGTGGAACCGCGTCGAAGTGAAATTCGCCGTTTGCATCTGTTTGTGCAGTTTGAACGTAGCTGGAAGTCTTGGCCTTCAGCGTGACGGTGACGTCTTGTACAGGCCTGTGCTGCGGATCGTGAACGATGCCGCGTACGGTACCGAAGACCGTGGCGAAAGCTGGTAGAGCAGCAAATAAGAGAACTACGAATAGGAAAGTGCGTTTCATGGAATCTTATTCTCCTGAAGAGGATCGTCGTGCGGCATTCAGGCCGCAGCTCGAGTTGATCAGCGAATGTTAGGGGAGACGGCGCGTCAGGCGGCCGCGGAAACGAAACGAGGGGGAGGAGAAAGAGGTTCGATGGAACATGGAAAATCCAAGGGATTCGCCAATTCGATCGGCGACTCGATCGCGGCCGACGCGGCGACGGCTACAGCTGGAGGCAGCACGAAGGCAATCGAAGTAACCAGCGAGCGATCAGAATCATGACAGCAAGACATGGCGCAGGCCATCATTCCGGTCATGTCATGCCCGCAATCCATGTGATTCGCATGTTCGGCGGGAGTTTTCTGGTGATGGTGCGCGGGAATCGGGCATTGACCGGACGTGCAGCAGGCCGATTGGTACGACGACCATGCGGCTCCCGCGAGCGGCGCGTAGAGCAAAACGACCACGAGCAAACAGATGCTTGCGAAAATCGAACAGGACCGATTTTGACGCGCAGTTTGCATGTCGTGTGGGGACCTATATCTATTGTCACGGACTATAGCGTGAAGCGCCATAGTTTGCAAGCCCTACTAAAAATGACTGCCGTCGTGTCAATTCACGATACGCCGGATACTCCTGTTATTCGCGGTATGTCCGCCGATTCGGCGGCAGCCGATGCGAACTTTTGCGGCCGGGGTCATCTTGACTTAGAGTGCTGTGCGTCGCAGACTCGAATCATGGCTCACAGTTATATTAAGTTGGATTTTGGCACGGACGAGGAAAAGGCGCAGCAGGCGCGCCACAAGCTCGACGGCTGGAAGCAGGCATTTCGCCTGGACAAGAGGCTGCTTTACAAACTTGACCGTCCAGAGAGCGACGCGCGGGAAGCTGGTTCGAAGCCCGAGCCGGTCGAGAAGCCTGCGCCTGCTGCCAAATCCCAGGCAAAGAGGGCAGCAAATCCCAAGGCAAAAACGGCGGCCAAAGCAAGCAAGCCGACTGCGGAGAAATCAGCGTCACCCGTCAACGGGAAAGTAGCCTTGCTGGTCAGGCTTTATTTTTCATCGCACGAGAAGCTTTCCGAGCGGCGCTGGCTCGAGCGCATCCCGTCGGAAGAACCTTTCAAGAGCGCTTCGCCGAAAGTCGTCCATCACAGTGATCCGGAATTCGAATCGACGGACCAGAAATTCGAGGCTCTTGAATGATTTGACCGAGGGAAGGATTATGGGGGTTCGAGTCCAAATTGGCTGTAAAATTCGGGACACAAGATTTGGTCAGAAGCGCCAATTTGGAGTGGCACTACGAGAAATTCGGTATAATTGACTTCGGCGGAGCTGTCATTCCAGACTCCAGCACGAGGGCAGAACGAATGGCGTTACAAACGCGCGTCAAAGTGGCAAAGCTTGACGCCCCCAAGGTTCACGGCCTCGATCACGACACTCTGATTCGCATTTACCGCACGATGTTCCTCTCGCGGAGGCTTGACGACCGCGAGATTCAACTGAAACGCCAGAACAAAATCTACTTCCAGATTTCCAGCGCCGGGCACGAAGCGGTTTGCGCCGCGATGGGATTTTTCCTTCGCCCAGGGGTCGACTGGATTTATCCGTATTACCGCGACCGCGCGCTTTGCCTCATGCTCGGTGTAACCCCCCTGGAAATGCTTCTTGCGGCAGTGGGAGCGAAGGACGACCCCAGTTCCGGCGGCCGGCAGATGCCCTCGCATTGGGGCCAGCCCAAGTTGAACATCGTCAGCAAGTCCTCTTGCACGGGTACACAATTCGTGCAAGCCGTGGGCGCCGCCGAAGCCACGCTTTATTGCGAGGGACGGCCCAAGGCGCTGGCCCAAGCGAAGAAAGCGCCGCTGGGCGAATACGTCAGTCACGAGCGCGAGGAAATCGTTTACGTTTCGAGCGGAGAGGGGGCGACCAGCGAGGGCGAGTTCTGGGAGTCCTTGAACGTGGCCTGCGCCAAGAAACTTCCTCTGCTGTACCTGGTGGAAGACAACGGTTACGCCATCTCCGTACCGGTGGAAGTTCAGACGGCCGGCGGGAGCATCTCGAAACTCGTGCGGGATTTTCCTGGGCTGCAGGTGGCGGAATGCGATGGCACCGATCCGATCGAAAGCTACTCCATCAGCAAGGAAGCGGTGCAGTACTGCCGCGAGCGCCGCGGCCCCGCGCTGATCCATGCGCACGTCACCCGCCCCTATTCGCATTCGCTTTCCGATTACGAAAAACTTTATAAGTCGGCCGAG
>WNEZ01019855.1_pt1 | contig 11274 bp, 10 predicted proteins | sample 5400521 | NCBI WGS metagenome assembly WNEZ01 (sample SAMN13153339, study PRJNA577476) | soil metagenome | isolation source: 120 cm saprolite under Douglas fir tree site 2 hole 1 replicate 1 | place: USA:California | collected 2015-04-18
AAATCCCCAGAATCCCCACTCGGCCGTTGCTCTCCGGAACATTCTTCACCAGCCAGTCAATCGTGTCGTAGGTGTCCGTCGAATGATCCACCGGCGTCGGATTCAGCGGCCCGTGCAGCGGCCGCGTCATCACGTAATCCCCTTCCGATCCATACTTCCCGCGCACATCCTGCACCACGCGAATGTACCCGCCCTCCACAATCACTTCCGTAGCATTGTCATATCCGCTCAGCGTCGGCCCCAGGTGCGCGCTAGCCGCGCGGTTCGTCTGCGAATCCGCGTCATACGGCGTGCGCGTCAGCAAAATCCCCGCACCCTTCGCTCCCTTCGGCACCAAAATCACCGTGTGCAGCTTCACCCCATCGCGCATCGGAATCATCACCTCGCGCCGCAGATAGTCGAAGCTCGAGGTAACCGGCTCAATCCGAGCCGGCATCTCGCTCGGCAAGCCCGCCGGGCTGGACTGCGCCGCACCACCCTGCGCCCATAACGCCGTGCAGCCAAGCACGCGCTTTCCATCGATCAGTTTCACGAAGCCTCCAAAAGTAAAGTAAGCCGCGCGATTATATCTCCTGCTGATGGCACATCGCAAAAGCGGCGGCAAGACCGCCGCACTCCAAAAAAAGCACAGAGTTGAAGTAAAGGTTTAGATTTCGCCGATGCCGTGGCATACCCATCCCGGGTGTTTGCGTAACAGGATTATTTACTTGACAAAAGACGTGTCGCGGAGCATAGAGTAACTCCGAGGCCGCCATTCCTATTCAAACCGAAACCACTGCGGCTTCCAGAAAGGCGAGCCGTGACTATCGTAGCGGGTTTTCGTTGTCTAAATGGTGTTGTCTTGTGCGCCGACACGCAGGAGACATTTGAATACACGAAAACGAATGTTCCGAAGCTGAGGTTTGAACAGCATAAAAATAAAGGCGAGAAGGACCATGCAGATGATTTAGTGATTGCTATGGCGGGAGCGGGGAATGGTCCATTTATTGACAAACTCGCTGATAGGGCGTGGGAGGACGTTCAAGCGGCAGATTCATTTGATGGAGCGTGCTTGGAGATCGAGGAGAGTATCAAACGGACGCACAAAGAATTTGGGCAGATATTTCAAACGGGATATCTCCCTGAAGCACGCTTAGTCTATGCGGTTAAAATGCAAGGCGACACGAAGTTGTTTCGCGCTCACGGGCCACTTGTCTCGGAGCACCATGAATGGACTTCCGATGGAACGGGTCACTACCTAGCAAATTTTATCGGCGGCAGGATGTACAATTTTACGCTTTCCTTGTCGCAACTGACTATTCTTGCTGCATATACGATTTTCCAGGCAAAGGAGTTTGTAGACGGATGCGGAGGGGAAACCCATGTCGCTGTACTTAAGAACGAAGGGGGGAGTGCCAGAGTTCGGGAAGCGGAGATTAAATGGATAGAACAGCACATTCAAACAACCGATTGGTTCTTGGACGATATCCTCCTAAAAAATGCAGATTTGGATTTGGGTGAGAAGGAACTTGAGGAAGCGTATGCTCAACATCTAAATTTTCTAAAAACGGCCCGGATGAATCACGTAACTTCTAAAGTGCAAACAGATGCCTTCATTCAAATGTTCACGGAAGCTGGCAAACGCGTAAGGGCTATGCGGTCAGCTTCTCAAAAGTCAGAACCGAAGCCGTAACCATATGACGCAGAGTGTCAACAAACAAATCGGAACGCTTCCGGCGATTGAAGCGAAATTCCATCTCTTCCAGGTAGGCCGGGAGATGTTTGGCGCTAATTCTGTGCCACGTTCCCATGATGCCGCGTTTGAGAAGCGAGAATGCGGATTCAACGGTATTGGTGTGAATGTCTCCCATGACGTACACGCCCGAACTGTGATTAATCTTTTTGTGGTTCGTTCTATTGGCCTTCCGCATGGCGGCATCATTCGCGGAGGCGTCATCGGTGAAAATTACTTCCACATCTTCGGAGATATTCTCTCGGATGTACTGAGCGAGCGTTCCACCTTTGGCGTCTCTGGCATGGAAAAAGCGGAGATCGCCATTGCGCTTGCGGATGCCGACCACCACTTCTTTGTTATCCATGCGAGCGACACGGCCTTTGCCCTTATTCCATCCGCCCACGTAAGTAATGTCCATCTCGACCTTGCCATCCAACATCGGTTTATCGGTTTGCGTCATGGCGTGCCGGATGCGATGGCAGAGGTACCAAGCGGTCTTGTAACTCATTCCGACCGTGCGCTGAATCTGGCAAGCGGACATGCCCTTCTTCGCTTCGCAGAGCAGGTGTGTGGTGAGAAACCATTTGGTCAGTGCCAAGTGGGAATCGTTAAACACCGTGCCGGAAGTGACGGAGAATTGATAGTCACAATCCTTGCAGTAGAACAGGTGCTTCGCCGTCTCCAGTTCCACAACGGGGCCTTTGCAGCGCAAGCACTGGGGGCCTTCGGGGAAGCGGAGACGAACGAGCAGATCGCGGCACCTATCTTCGGTCGGAAAAAGAGTGTTTATATCAACTAGATTCACAGGACACCTCGAATGGATAAGGGAAGAAGGAAGCTGCTGAAACAGGTACCGACAAGGAAGTTGCTCGCTTCCATCAAACAAGACATGCGGAAGCTGGCAAAAGAAGCCACGTCCACCGTTAAGTCTAAGAGGAAGTGAGGGTTGCTTTCCATGAAGGAATTAGACCATGAAGCCTAACTTTTGTCAAGTAAATAATCCTGTTGCGTAAGAGTGGCAAACAAAGGGGTTGCGAGACAGGGAGTGCGTAAGAGTGGCAGGGAAAGGACTTACAGGAGGGCGTTTTTGCGCTTTAGTGCAGAGTTTGCGGAGATCACGGTTGGGGGACCCCCACCCCCCGGTGTTTTTGTAAGAGCGGAATCTAAAGGGGTTACAGGAGGGGGTGTCCGTAAGAGCGGATTCTAAAGGAGTTAGAGATGCGATTTTTGGGAGAAACGCGGGGGAGTTCGTAAGAGCGGAAACTAAAGGAGTTAGCGGGCGGGGATGAGATGTCGATTTCACGAGGCATAGTAGCACGGAAATGTTAGTTTGTCAAGAAAATTACGCTATGGTACACGCGGAAGTGTGCAACCTTGTGAAAAAGCGAGGGTTAAGGTTGGCGGCGGGAACGGAACGGCGAGGTTTGTTCCTTGGCGGCCCGATAATGGGTCGTCGCTTGACTGGGAAAAGAGGCACGCGTAGGCTCTCGACTCGAATGGCGGCGAAGAGCACCTTCTTTGAAGGAGGTTTGCGATGTCGTGGCGCGCGCGATTGACCCGGATGTTGCTTTGGATTTCGGTGCTCGCCTGGGGAATACTCCTGGGCGGCAAATTGTTCGATCTGCTGGTGCTTGCCGGCGCCTGGAGCGCCTCGCCGCCGGAATCGCTGAGTCTGATGCCGTACGGTCCACGCTTTCCAGTCGACACCGGACAGTTCTTCTTCCCTTGCGCCGTCGCGTTGCTGGTGTGCTCCTTCGCAGTTTTGATCGCCGGATGGAAAACGCCTGCGAGCTATCGGGTGTGGCTGGTCCTGCCGGCGGTGATGATTACGGTGACTTTACTCTTTACCGTGAGCTGGTTCTGGCCGCACAACCGAGCGTTGTGGCACGTGGCCATTGGCGCCCCGGACGCCCTACGAGGCCGCGCCGAAATGATGCGAATGGCGAACCAGTGGGTAAGCTACGATTGGTTGCGGGTCGCGATGGGGGTCGTGGGGTTCGTGTCGTCGGTGCGGGCGATCAGCGTTCCCTTCCCCGAGCCGCAGGATTCCTCGGTGGCCAAGGCTCCAAAGTAAAAGTCTAGCGAAGCGCGGAAACTCCAATTCTCGCTTTGGACCTAATCTCACCTTGTATCGGGGTCGCCGCGAAGTCGGACGAGCTGCGTGAGCCGCAGTAGCGCCCATTTCATGGATTAAGGTACGGCAGGACGACTGGTCGGAGGGACGGTTTGGGCGCAGGAGGCCGAGCTCTTCAATACCGGACAGAAAATTCAAAATCCGCACGCTTCTGTAAACCAAGCACTCGGCACCCGGCTTATTCGTGCCTGGTCGTCATTTTACCGCCCAACTGCAAGCACTTGATCTTTCGCCACAATTTGTATACCCATTGGAGCCATGCCGCATTATACCGAAGGCTAGGGTCTCGTTTGATATCCCCTGCTATCCCCGAGCCAGAATGAAGGTGATATAGCGTACTATCGATTAGCAGTTCCTTTGGGTCTGGCTTCCCACCGCCACCCAATGTTCCGTCGGCTTTTACTAATTGGTGCACCCGGGCTATTTGAATGCCAGTGGTTCGGTGAATGTAGTACACTTCTTGACTGAGGCCGCCCGGACCAAGCCGGTAGGCTGGATTCGCCTGTTTGCTCTTCGTCCGCATATTGAATTCATTGGCTTGCAGGCGTTCCCAGTAGCGACCTTTGTTAAAGCGGCATCGGAGTTCCCAAGCATCTACTGTTAATGATATCGGCAAAGACACGGACGTACCCATGATTAGCGAGTCTTCTGTTAGACAAAGGTTGTTGGCTGTATCTCGAAACCAACTCTCGCTAGAAGAGTTTGAAAAGTGGCTTGCTGGCAATAGCTGGAACATGCATAGCGACAGCTCGCCGAATGCGATCGATTTGGTCTCTTCAATTCACCTGCTACTTTCAGAACGTGATGATAGAGTCTTGAACGAATCTCAGCTGCGCAACGAACTACTTTCGCTGCTAAATAATGCTTTGAGTTACGTTGTGATGATTCACATGAATTTCGACGTGGTTCCGAATCCTCCATCATTGCGAGTTACTGCAAACTCGTCTCCGGTGCTGACGCGGATGGCGGCGGCCCCTCAACCAGTTTGAACGGGATGCTGGTTAGCACTTCTCCACTCCAATAAACATCGAACCAAAATAGTCCGAATTCCCCGTGGAGATTCACGCCCTGCTCTCCGCCAATGAAAGTAACCGGAAATTTTTGAGGGAGCTCGACAATGCGCCCGCTTGGAGAGCGCATTCTTAGGCCAATGTCAGAAGTTCCTTTCAGATCGCCGGATTTGAGACTCACGAGGATATTTAGGGAAACGCCGGGCACGCTCAGGGCAACATCGGAAAGGTCTGACGGTCTATTCTGTGCGGGGACATAAAGTACATCAACGATGCGTATGGCGCTCAAAACACCATCCCTTTCGTAGAGAACCTTTTCGCAAACGCAGGCGACGCAGACAAGTGGCTTAGTCCGGCAAGAATATTATTGTCCAGTAAGTCTATGTTGTGGATTGCGTGGAATTAGGGGTGCTCAACCCGCCCGAGTGTCGATGTCGGCGTATGTTCGACTTTGCCGGACGGCGCATCCGCGGCCCCGGGCAACTTACGACACGGCTGTATGTGAGCCCTGACGAAAAGCAGGTGTAAACTTGAAAAAATCCTGTGCAACAGCGGCTCCCCGTCTTACCGCCTTGAAATGCCTGCACTTACATCTTGCCAGCTGTGAGGGCGCCGCCACGGCGTAGAATCTTGGCCATGCCGCCGGTCCTCCGTCCCTATGATCCGAAGGACTTTTCTGCGCTCTACCGGCTCGATCAGTCCTGCTTCCCGGCCGGAATCGCGTACTCGAAACCCACGCTGCGCTACTTCCTCTCTCTTCGCTCCGCTGATTGCCTGGTGGCTATGGAAGCCGCTCACATCGCGGGGTTTATCCTGACCGAAGAGAATCCGCCGCTGGCTCACGTCATCACCCTCGACGTGGCTGAAAAATTCCGCCGCCAAGGAATCGCTTCCGTTCTGTTAGCAGAAAGCGAAAGGAACTTGGCGCTGCGCGGCGTGCGTCACGTCCTGCTGGAAACGGCAACCAATAACGATGCTGCCGTTGCCTTCTGGCAGCACCACGGCTATCGTATCGAAGCAACGCTCAAGCGCTATTACCTGGGCCGGCTCGACGCCTACGAAATGCGCAAGATCTTGCTGGCCCCCGCCACTGAGGGGGCGGCCAAAAAGGAACCTTAGCGCGTATGCCGCTCATCCAGGCGATTATTCTCGCGCTCGTGCAAGCTTTCACGGAGTTTCTCCCGGTCAGCAGCACCGCGCATCTCGTTCTTTTTCCATGGCTGCTGCACTGGCCCGATCCGGGCGAGGCCTTTGATGTGGCGCTGCACGCAGGGACTTTGCTGGCGGTAATTCTCTATTTTTTCAAGGATTGGCTGACGCTGCTGGTTTGCGGGCTGGGAGGGAACTATCCCAAGAACGCCCAGGCAGAAGAAATCGCGCAGCATCGGCGAATGTTTTGGTACATGGTTGTGGGCACCATCCCGGGCGGTATCCTCGGCAAGCTATTCGACAAGCAGATTGAAGAACACCTGCGCACTCCAGCCATCATCGGCGTGTCGCTCATCCTAGTGGCTTTGCTGATGTGGTGGGCCGATTCCAAAGCAACGCTGGCGCGCAAGTTGGAGCAGTCAAACCTGGGCGACGCGATTGGGATCGGAGCAGCGCAAGCGGTTGCGCTGTGGCCGGGCGTTTCGCGTTCCGGGATTACGATCACCACAGGATTATTTCGGAATTTCACGCGGGAAGCAGCCACGCGATTTTCATTTTTGCTTTCCGCGCCCTTGATCGCCGGAGCTGTCGCGGCCAAACTCCCAGGCCTGATCAAAATGCACAAGGCAGGCGGGCTGGATTTGCCGCTTTCCACGCTGGCCGTCAGCATTTTGGTCTCGGGAGTGGCCGGCTATCTGGTGATCGCCTTTTTCTTGCGCTATTTGCAAACACGCACGCTCAAAGTATTTGTTGTCTATCGGATTGTGTTTGGTATCATCGTACTAGTTTTGGCGTTCCTAAAGGTGGGTGCGCCATAGCGCCAACGCGCCCACCCCGCGACACTCAGCCTTCCCCAAAAGCTGAGGAGAATTTTGTGCGCTTCCTGACTCCAACTGAGAATAAACGGCTCAACGAGCTGATCGGCCTCCTGTTCATAACCCTGGCGGTGCTGGTCGCGCTGGCCTTGATTTCCTATTCGCCGCATGACGTGGCCTTTAACGTCTCCGCGCCTCCCGCGGATGGTCCGCTGGCGCGCAACTGGATCGGGCCGGTGGGCGCGTACGGTGCCGACTTCCTGTTTCAGATTTTCGGCTTCGCGGCATTCTTGCTTCCGGCGGGCTTCGTGATTCTGGGCTGGCGCTGGTTCCGCACCCGCGCGGTCAGTTCGCAAGTGGCCGCTCTTTTCGGGTATGTGCTGCTGCTGCTGTCGCTGCCGTCGCTGCTCTCGCTTTGGCATTTTCCCGAAGTGCGCGGCACCGTTCCGCCAGGCGGTTTGTTGGGCTCGCTGGTCTCGGGAAGTTTGCAAGCGGGATTCAATTTCTGGGGCGCGAGCCTCATCGCCTTCGCTCTCTTCCTCACCGCGCTGTTCATGACCACGAGCTTTTCTTTCGCCGGGACGCACGCTTGGGCTAAGGGTCCGAAAGGCCCGATCGGTGCCGTGGAAAAGTTGGGCTTGCTGCAAAAAGCGCAAGCGCGCTGGCAGGGCTGGCGCGACCGGCGCGAGCAGGAGCGCATGCGCCGGCGCTTGGAAGAAACGCGCATCCGCGGGCGCAAACCCGTGAATCAGATTGGCTCCGCGGCCGTGCAGGCCGAGCCGGAAGGCTCTATTCAGGTCGGGGATGAAAGCGACACTTTTGAAAACGACAAAGACCAAGAAAGGTCGCGCGATTCGCGAAAGGTTCCGATTCTGTTTCTGACGGATCGCAAGGAAAAAGCGGCGCCCAGGAAAGCCGGCGAGCCGAAGATCGCCAAGAGCGGCGCGAATTACAAGCTGCCTGCGATTTCGCTGCTGCGCGAAGGAGAGCGCAGCCACAAGCTCGATGAAGACGAGCTAAAGATCCGTGCGCGCGCCATCGAAGACAAGTGCCTGGAATTCGACATTCAGGGCCGCGTCACGCAAATCAATCCCGGCCCGGTGGTCACCACCTTCGAGTTCAAGCCCGAGGCCGGCATCAAATACAGCCGCATCATCAGCCTGACGGAAGATCTGTGCCTCGCGCTGCAAGCGGAATCCATTTTGATCGAGCGCATTCCCGGCAAGTCCACCATCGGCATCGAGGTGCCCAACATCCATCGCCAGACCATCGCGCTCCGCGAAATCATTGAAGCGCCGGAATTCCTCAATTCTCCAAGCAAACTGACGCTGGCTATGGGACGCGACCTGCACGGCCGCATGCGCGTCACCGATCTCGCCGCCATGCCGCACTTGCTCATCGCCGGCTCGACGGGCACCGGCAAGAGCGTGTTCATCAACTCGCTGTTAATGTCTATTCTCTACAAGGCCAGCCCCGACGATGTGAAACTGGTGCTCGTCGATCCCAAGCGGCTGGAGCTGAGTCTTTACGAGAACATTCCACATCTTCTCGCGCCGGTGGTCAACGATCCAAAGATCGCTTCCAATGTCTTGCGCAACGCCACCAGGGAAATGGAGAACCGGCTGAAGTTGCTGGCGCAACGCGGCGTACGCAACATCGACCAGTACAATCGCACGTTCCAAAAGACGCAATCGCTTTCGCTCTTCGACAGCGTCGAAGAAAGCGAGCACAAACCGCTTCCCTACTTGATCATCGTCATCGACGAATTGGCCGACCTGATGATGGTGGACACCAACAACGTGGAAGAATCCATCACGCGCCTGGCGCAAATGGCGCGCGCCGTGGGCATCCATTTGATCCTAGCGACGCAGCGTCCTTCAGTCGACGTCATCACCGGCTTGATCAAAGCGAACTTCCCTGCCCGCATCTCCTTCCGCGTCGCGAGCAAAGTCGATTCGCGCACCATTCTCGACTCCAACGGCTCCGAATCGCTGCTCGGTAAGGGCGACATGCTCTATCTGCCGGCCGGTTCCGCGCGACTCCATCGCATCCACGGGCCGCTAGTCACCGAAGACGAGATCACCGCGGTCTGCGATTTCTGGCGCGAACAAGCGCTTGCGAAATACAACGAAGCGCTTCTGGAAGCACCGAAGGAAGAAGACACCGCAGCTGACGACGAGGGAGCTGCGGTCCAGGCGGGAGAAGCAGTTGACGATGACTTGTATCAAGACGCCATTCGCGTCGTCTGCGAAATGGGCCGCGCCTCCACGTCCACGCTGCAGCGCCGCTTGCGCATCGGCTACGGCCGTGCCGCCCGCCTCATCGACTTGATGGAAAAGGATGGCATCGTCGGCCCTCCCGACGGCACCAAGCCCCGCGAAGTCCTGAAAAACCGCAACTGGATGCGCGAATTCGACGACTCCGCGCAATAATGCAGTGTAGAGGCCGGGCTTCAGGGCCCAACCAGCAACAAAAATGCTCGGGAGTTTTGCGCCAAACAAAATTCTCAGGTGAGCGCAAGCTTTGCGTGCTCGAACTCTGCAGGATAGACGATGTTGAGTCCGTCGAGTCTCGCAAACGGTGTCATCTCATGCGGGCGCACAGAAGTAGCGCTCATGATGTCTTCGACGCTTACGCCGCGGACGAGCAACGCGTCGCCAATGAGCGAGCGATGGCAGCGCCATGGCACCGCTTCGGCACACATGATAGCGGTGCGCTTTGCGCTCGCGAGCTGGAGCAAGCGCTGCAAGCCGTCACGAAATTCTTCGCTGGCCATATAATCGGCGTAGCCGCGAAAGGAAGCGTTACGCCAGCCGAGATTCACGGAATCGTTCTTCGCGTGACGAAGCCCGCCGAGATTTTTGAGGTGCACGTACTCGATTCGCTGTTCGCGCAGCGAAGCGGCGAGCGCATCGGAATTGAACTGCGGAACGCGCCGCGATTTCGGGATGCTGCGGACGTCCACGAGACGTTCGACACGGTGCCCGTTCAAGATGGACAAAAATTCTTCGATCGTGCGCGTCGAATGCCCGATGGTGAGCACTGTTAATTTGGCGGCGGCGTTCGCGCCCGCAGCAGTCTTCGCGCCTGCAAGGCTCTCGCCAGCTGCAGTGGTCTCTGCGGCTGCGGAAGAATTTGTTTTCGCGGGAGCCGCGCGTTTGCCAGTTGCTCTTGCGGCTTTGGTTTTGTTTTTGGGAGTCACGACGGCACCAAAATTAGGGGAGCTGTGCGCGATTTGACACAATTTGCGCGCGCCCCTAAAATTTAACAGACTCAGGCGTGCCGGGGTAGCTCACTGGTAGAGCGCCGCCCTGAAAAGGCGGGCGTAGCCAGTTCGATTCTGGCCCCCGGCACCACCATAGCAGCCGCGCTGCCTAGTACTCCGAGCCAATCCCAAGTTCCGGTCGCAAAATACGTCCGAAGTATTGGTCTGAGTGTGATTTTGCCGACGTGCTTCGCGATCTCCTCGCGAGCGATCCGAGGCTCACCGTCCCATAATGCGCCGAGATCAGTAAGCCTGGAGTCGACAAAACGGCGGGTGTCGCGCATCTGCAACTTGACTGTTTGGGGATCGGACATCTTGAGGCGCGCGCGGACGGCGGCGAGCTCGCTCTCGAGCTTGGCAATCTGTGCCGTGATCGAAGCGGAATATCCGTCGCTTAATCCACGGAGCTGGTTGACGATCATTCGCTCGAGCTCGGCCGCCTGGCGATGCAGATCCGCATCATCCTGGCGCCTGGCAGTCAGCGCTTTCGCGAGTTGTTCTTCGAATCGCTTCAGCGTGTAGTCGACGACGTCGGGATGCAAAACTCTCTCGTGTAGGCCGGCCAGGAGTTGCCGCTCGAGATCCAAGCGGCGAACTAACAAACTATTTTTGCAGACGCTGTCGCCGCGCTGCGCATGCATCGAACAGCCATATCGTGAATCCACGCGCTTGCGGCATTTCCCGGACGCAATCGTGATCGAGCCACCACACTCCGCGCACTCGAGTAACCCAGTGAACAAATACGGTGAGGCAGCTGCGCGGCCGCGGCGCTTCCCTTCCCCGACACCGTAGAGATCCTGTACAAGCTGTAATCGCTCGTGCGTCCGGTTCCACAATTCCTCGGACACAATGCGTTGTTCCGGAATCTCGACGCGACGCCATTCGCTCGCCGGCCGACGCCGATAGATTCGCTTTCCGGTTTCAGGCGAGCGGATCCTGTCAGTCGGACGTGGCGTCACTGACGTCAAGCCTGGTGATCCAATCACTTCTACGAGAAGATGTTTCTGCGTCGGGACAACCGGAACCAGGAAGCAGCCGTGGCGGCTAGCTCCGTTAGAATTGAGCCTTGGGAGCTAGTGCTCAAATCGCGAGAGAGCATGGAGATAGTGAATGGACGACTTGTATGCAATCAATGTGGCCAAGAGCGAATTCCGGGATTGTTTCAACCTTGCAGACACGTCGCGGCT
>WNEZ01009183.1_pt1 | contig 11272 bp, 9 predicted proteins | sample 5400521 | NCBI WGS metagenome assembly WNEZ01 (sample SAMN13153339, study PRJNA577476) | soil metagenome | isolation source: 120 cm saprolite under Douglas fir tree site 2 hole 1 replicate 1 | place: USA:California | collected 2015-04-18
TCTTAGTTAACGATTGATTAATGAAGCCTTTCGTGACCTCACACCCGCCCTCGAAACCGCGAATCAGCATTACAATCCATCTAATCACGGCGATAATTGTGGCGCATTTGTCGCTGACGCCGGATTCCGGCGACCAATCGGCTGCTGCCGGGGTCGGCAGCCGTAAAAACGACCGCCGAAGGAATTTACATTCCCTTAAAAATTGCGGCGCTGCAAAATGTTACCTCAGTTTCGTCCAGTTTCGGACCTAATAATGTCCAGTCACCGTTCCATCAAATACCGGTGACATCTTCAGGCTAAAAGCCGAAGATCGTTCCGCTACCGTTCAGGGCGGGCAATTGCCGAGGGGATAAGGCAATGGAAGGGGCATTGGCGACGCGATCCGGGGATATGTCTCGCCAACTGACACAAGCTACACCGAACGGTGCGGATCTTGCATCGAACTTTGCGTCTGGTTCGGACCGATCGCGGGTTTTTCAGCGCGACGGACGTCATTGCTTGGAACATTTGTCCATTAACCAAAACAACGACAGACCCGTTACGGCGGCGCCGAACGGGTGACGGCGGTAGAATAAACAAGTAACCAAGAGTGATGAGGAGAGTAGCGTCATGAGTAGCCTAAGTGAGCAGGACCCGCTCAACCCGAACGATCAATTGTACTATGCACCACGCTGGTTGCGTGAACGATCTGAACCAGTGCCCCCTTTGCCTTCCGCTGTTCCTTCGCCTTCCGCTGAAAAAAAATCCGAGAGCCTCGCGCGCCCTATCCCCAATTCGCCTCCCCATTCTTTCGACGCTTTGCTCGAGGAAGCGGTTGCCGAGTCGCTGCGCCATCCGCTCGACCCCCAGGTGATGAACGAGCCGCCGGGATTCGTGCGGGAACTGGATCGGCGAATGGCGATCCTCAGCGTCGCCGGCCGCTTCGCCGCAGCCATCGGCGTTTCGGCCATCGTGGCGCTGTTCTTCGTCATCATGGTCCCTGCTTCGCGGGACTATTCGCGACAGCCGGAAACCGATAATTCGTCGGTCTCCGGGTTTCTGCAGTCTTTGAAGACCGCCCTATCCCAGCCGCGTCAAAAAGATGACGACGCAAAACCCGCGCTTGCAGAGTTTCAGGCGATCCTCGCGTCACCCCCCGCCGCGCCGCCGCCTGTTTCTCGCGAAGAGTCGGAAACGCTGCTTCAGCAGTTCGTGCAATGGCAGCAAAAACCTCCGCAGCCCACCGCGCCCTGATCACGCAATCGGCTAGCCCGGTCGCTGAGAGGACGACGATGTCTGATGTCTATTGAAAGCTTGATGTTGCGGAGCGTGCGATGACCTTGCGTTGGATGACGGTTGTGTTCGGTGCTTTGCTCGCTGGCGCCGGGGGCGCCGCGGCTGGTGACAAGACCGACGTGGTGCGCGATCTTGCGGGCCGCGTCGGTCCGATCGTTGGTTCGGCGTTGGCCTGCCGGGACATCTCACGGCCCCGTATTCAGGTCATCGTCGATAAGTTCACCGCTGTGATCACGGAAGCCTCGTCCAGCGAGGCGGAGCGCTCCGACCTGACGCAGTTGCTCGATCGCAGTGTCGCGGATGGCCGCAGCGCCGTGACGTCGGGCCGGATTGATTGCAGGGTGGCGGACCGCCAACTTGGTGATCTCGAACGGTCGATCGCCGGGCCCGGACCAAGTTTGGCCGCCGCGATCGCGCCGTCTTTCGCCGCCGCCGCCGCCACAGCACCGACCGCACCGGTCGCCGCCGTCGCCGGCCCCCCGGTCCGCGGCGTGACCGATCGAGAAATCCGGTTCGGAATTGCGGGACCGTTTTCCGGCTCTTCAAAAGAGCTTGGGCGCCAGATGAAGCTCGGGATCGATGCTGCTTTCAACCAGGCCAACGACGCCGGCGGCGTGGAAGGCCGGATGCTCAAGCTGATCGCGGCGGACGACGGCTTTGAGCCGACCCGCACCGCCGAGGCCATGAAGCAGCTCTACGAGAAAGACCAGGTATTCGGTCTTATTGGGAATGTCGGAACGGCGACCGCGGCCGTTGCGGTGCCGTACGCGCTGGAGCGGCGGATGCTGTTCTTCGGCGGCTTCACGGGCGCGAATGTGATCCGCCATGATCCTCCCGATCGCTATGTATTCAACTATCGGGCAAGCTACGCGGAGGAAACCGACGCTGCGGTACGCTATTTTGTCAAAATGCGCCGGATCCCACCCCGGCAGATCGCCGTTTTCGCCCAGCATGATGCGGGCGGCGATGCGGGGTTCGCAGGTGTTGCAAAGTCGTTTCGTTCGCTCGGCTTCAGCGACAGCGGCATTCTGCGGCTCAACTACGAGCGAAACACCGTGGACGTCGAAGATGCTGTCAATCAGCTGAAGGCGCAGAAGGTGCCAATCAAGGCCGTGGTCATGATTTCAGCCTATCGACCCGCCGCGAGGTTCATCGAGAAGACGCGCGACCTGTTTCCTGGAATGCTCTACAGCAACATATCGTTCGTCGGCGCCACCGTCCTTGCGGATGAATTGATGCTGTTGGGACCGCGCTATGCCGCCGGCGCAATCGTGACGCAGGTCGTGCCGTCGGTTTCCGGCTATTCGAGCATTGTTCTCGAATACAAGACTGCCATTGCCAAATATTTTCCCGGCGAGGCACCGGATTACGTGTCGCTGGGTTGCGGACCGCAACTCGATACCGAGAAGCTCATCGACGTCCTGGAGAATACCCGGCAGCTCGATCTGGGTCTTGGAACCCAACTCGGTTTCGGCCGCGCTGAACACCAGGCTTCGCACAAGATCTGGGGAACGGCGCTCGATGAAAGCGGCAAGTACCAGGCCATCGAACTTGAATGATAGCACGGCCATCGCCCGGAACGGGCGATGGCCGTGCTGACGACGTGTTACAAATAAGTTTTGCAACAAGAAATGTCACAGGGGCTAATCGCCAGCAGCGCTTAAGCACCTTGGTTTTGGGAGCTTTGCGATGAGCCTTCGTTGGATGATGGTTGTATCCGGTGCCTTGCTTGCTGGTACCGGGAGCGTTTCGGCTGGCGACAAGACCTACATTGTGCGCGATCTTGCGGGCCGCGTCGGACCGATTATCGGTTCGGCGTTGGCCTGCCGGGACATCGCGCGGCCTCGTATCCAGGTCATCGTCGATAAGTTCACAGCCGTGATCACGGAAAACTCGTCCAACGAGGCTGAGCGTTCCGACCTTACGCTGTTGCTCGATCGCAATGTCGCGGACGGCCGCAGCGCCGTGACAACGGGAAGGATTGACTGCGTATCGGCAGACCGTCAGCTCGCCGATCTCGAGCGGTCGATCGTCCCCCGGTCGGCGGTACCCGCGCCATCCACATCCTCCATCATGGCGCCATCGTCGGCGGTCGCCGCCACCGCGCCGACCGCACCGGTGTCCGTTGCGCCCCCGGTCCGCGGCATAACCGATCGGGAAATCAAGTTCGGCATAGCGGCGGCCTTTACCGGCCCGACAAAAGAGCTTGGTCGCAATATGAAGCTCGGGATCGATACCGCATTCAACCGGACCAACGGGGCCGGCGGCGTCGAAGGCCGCATGCTCAAGCTAGTCTCCTCCGACGACGGCAATGATCCGGCGCGCACCCTCGATGCCATGAAGCAGCTCTACGACAAAGAACAGATCTTCGGCATCATCGGGAATACCGGTACGCCCACGGGGGCAATCGCGGTGCCGTACGCGCTGGAGCGGCGGATGCTGTTCTTCGGCGCCTTCACGGGCGCCAATGTCGTTCGGCATGATCCTCCCGATCGTTATGTGTTCAACTACCGTCCGAGCTATGCCGAGGAAACCGACGCCGCGGTGCGTTACCTGGTGAAATTGCGCCGGATACCGGTCAGGCAAATCGCCGTGTTCGCGCAGCAGGACGGGTTCGGCGATTCGGGGTTCGCGGGTGTCGCAAAAGCGTTTCGCGCGCTCGGCGTCGACGACAGCGGTATTCTGCGGCTCAACTATCAGCGCAACACCGTGGACGTCGACGATGCGATCAATCAATTGAAGGCGCAAAGAGTGCCCACCAAGGCGGTGGTCATGGTTGCAACCTATCGGGTTGCCGCCAAGTTCATCGAGAAGACGCACGACCTGTTTCCCGGAATGATCTACACCGACGTGTCGGCCGTCGGCGGCACCGCGCTCGCCGATGAATTGATGCTGTTGGGGCCGCGCTATGCTACCGGCGCGATCGTGACCCAAGTGGTGCCGGCGGTATCCGGTTATTCGAGCATCGTTCTCGAATACAAGACTGCTTTGGCCAAATATTTTCCCGGCGAGTCGCCCGACTACGTGTCGCTCGAAGGCTTCATTTCGGCCAATATCCTGATCCAGGCGCTCAAGCGTGCGGGACCGCAGCTCGATACCGAGAAGCTCATCGACGCGCTGGAGAACATGCGCAATATCGATCTGGGCCTCGGAGTCCCACTTAATTTTGGCCGCGCCGAACACCAGGCTTCGCACAAGATCTGGGGAACGGCGCTGGATGAAAGCGGCAAGTTTCAGGCCATCGAACTAGAATGATAGAACCATAGAACAATAGAATAATATTGGTGCAATCGCCTAGAAAGGGCCAACGCCGTGCAGATCATGCTCTCTCTTAGAAATCTTCGACTCCTTAAACTCACGGAATTATACGGTGAACCTTCGTTGGACGATCCTATTAGTTAGCGTCTTGCTCGCAGGCGCCGCGGAAGCAGCGCCGGGCGACAAGACCGATATTGTACGCGATCTTGCGGGCCGGGTGGGGCCGATGGTCGGTTCGGCGTTGGCCTGCCGGGACATTGCACGGCCCCGTATCCAGGTCATCGTCGACAAGTTCACGGCAGTCATCACCCAATTCTCCTCAAGCGAGGCCGAGCGCGCGGACCTGACGCAACTGCTCGATCGCAATATCACGGACGGCCGTACCGCCGTGACGTCGGGGCGGATAGATTGCAGACTGGCGGAACGCCAACTCGCTGACCTCGAGCAGTCGATCGCCCGGCCGCCTTTGCCGGCTGCCGCCCCACCACCGTCTGCCACCGTCGCACCGTCCTTCGCAGCCGCTGCCGCCACCGCGCCAACCGCACCGGTCGCCGCCGTCGCCGGCCCCCCGGTCCGCGGCATAACCGATCAGGAAATCCGGTTCGGCATATCGGCAGCCTTTACCGGCGCGGCCAAGGAGCTCGGGCGCCAGATGAAGCTCGGGATCGATACTGCTTTCAACCGGGTCAACGAGGCCGGCGGCGTGGAAGGCCGGATGCTCAAGCTGATCGCCGCCGACGACGGCAATGAGCCGAAGCGGACCGCCGAGACCATGAAGCAGCTCTACGAGAAAGACCAGGTCTTCGGCATCATCGGAAATGTCGGCACGCCCACCGCAGCCGTCGCGGTGCCGTACGCGCTGGAGCGGCGGATGCTGTTCTACGGCGCCTTCACGGGCGCCAATGTCGTGCGCCACGATCCTCCCGATCGCTACGTATTCAACTTCCGTCCGAGCTATGCCGAGGAAACCGACGCCGCGGTGCGCTATTTGGTGAAACTGCGCCGGATACCACCCAACCAGATCGCCGTTTTCGCCCAGCAGGACCCCTACGGCGATGCGGGATTTGCAGGTGTCGCAAAGGCGTTTCGCGCGCTCGGCGTCGATGACAGCGGTATTCTGCGGCTCAATTATCAGCGCAACACCGTCGATGTGGACGACGCGGTCAATCAGTTGAAACTGCAGAAGCCGCCAATCAAAGCGGTGGTCATGGCCGCAGTCTATCGGGCCGCGGCCAAGTTCATCGAGAAGACGCACGACTTCTCTCCTGGAATGATTTACACCAACGTGTCGGGCGTCGGCGGCACCGCGCTCGCCGATGAATTGATGCTGCTGGGACCGCGCTATGCTACCGGCGCAATCGTGACCCAAGTGGTGCCGGCGGTATCCGGTTATTCGAGTGTGGTTCTCGAATACAAAAATGCTTTAGCCAAATATTTTCCCGGCGAGGCGCCCGACTACGTGTCGCTTGAAGGTTTCGTTTCGGCCAATATCCTGATCCAGGCGCTCAAGCGTGCGGGGCCGCAGATCGATACCGAGAAACTCATCGACGTCCTGGAGAACATGCGCAATCTCGATCTGGGCCTTGGAGTCCCACTTAATTTTGGCCGCGCCGAACACCAAGCTTCGCACAAGATCTGGGGAACGGCGATTGATGAAAACGGAAAGTACCAAGCCATTGAACTTGAATAATATGAACTTGAATAATATCGGGGCCGTCGCCCAGAACGGGCGATCGCCATACCGACGACGGATACGTTTTGATTAGAAAGTCACAAGAACTGATCGACACAATGGCAATTTTGCACTTTGACCTCGCGGAGGTTTTGCGATGACCGCTCGTTTGACTATCTTTTTGTTTGGTACACTGCTCGCGGGCACCGCGGGCGCAGCTGCCGGTGACAAGACCGACGTTGTACGCGACCTTGCCGGTCGCGTCGGACCGATTGTCGGTTCGGCGTCGGCCTGCCGGGATATCGCGCGGCCCCGTGTTCAGCTCATTGCCGACAAGTTCGCCGGTGTGATCGCCGAAGCCTCGTCCAACGAGGCTGAGCGCTCCGACCTTACACACCTATTCGAGCGCAGTGTCGCTGACGGTCGTAACGCCGTGACGACGGGCAGGATCGATTGCAGGCTGGCGGACCGCCAGCTCGCTGATATCGAACGCTCGATCGCCGGGTCCGCCGCGCCAAACAGTTTGGCGGCTGTTGTTGCACCGTCTTCCGCCGCCGCCGCTACTTCACCTACCACACCGGCCACACCGGTCGCCGGCGGGCCCCCGGTCCGCGGCGTAACCGATCAAGAAATCCGGTTCGGAATGGCGGCGCCGTTTTCCGGCGCGGCCAAGGAGCTCGGGCGCCAGATGAAGCTCGGCATCGATACTGCTTTCAATCGGATCAACGAGGCCGGCGGCGTCGAAGGCCGGATGCTCAAGCTGATCACGGCTGATGACGGTTATGAGCCGACGCGCACCGGCGATGCCATGAAGCAGCTCTACGAGAAAGACCAGGTATTCGGCATCATCGGAAATGTCGGAACGCCCACCGCGGTGGTCGCCGTCCCCTATGCGCTGGAGCGACGGATGTTGTTCTTCGGCGCTTTCACGGGCGCCAATGTGCTCCGCCACGATCCTCCCGATCGCTATGTATTCAACTATCGTGCGAGCTACGCCGAGGAAACCGACGCCACCGTGCGCTATTTGGTGAAATTGCGCCGGATACCGATCAGGCAGATCGCCGTTTTCGCCCAGCAGGATACTTACGGCGATTCGGGCTTCGCCGGTGTCGCGAAGGCCGTACGCACGCTCGGCGTCAGTGACAGCACAATTGTGCGGCTCAACTACAAGCGAAACACAGTGGATGTGGACGACGCGGTCAATCAGTTGAAGCTGCAGAAGCCGCCCATCAAAGCGGTGGTCATGGTGGCCACCTATCGGGCCGCCGCCAAGTTCATCGAGAAGACGCACGACCTGTTTCCTGGGATGCTTTACACCAATGTGTCGTTCGTGGGCAGCACCGCGCTTGCCGATGAATTGATGCTGTTGGGACCGCGCTATGCTACCGGCGTCATCGTGACGCAAGTGGTGCCGGCGGTTTCCGGTTATTCGAGTGTGGTTCTCGAATACAAGAACGCCCTCGCCAAATACTTTGCCGGCGAGTCACCGGATTACGTGTCGCTTGAGGGTTACGTTGCGGCCAACGTTCTGATCAAGGGGCTACAGCGTGCCGGACCGCAACTCGATACCGAGAAGCTGATCGACGCCCTGGAAAATTCGCGCAATTTCGACCTGGGTCTTGGCGCCAATCTCGGTTTTGGCCGCGCCGAACACCAAGCTTCGCACAAGATCTGGGGAACGGCGATCGACGAAAACGGGAAGTACCAGGCCATCGAACTTGAATGATATCGCGCTCGGCGGCAGGGCCAGCCGTTCTCCTGATCCTGCCGCGATACCACGTCGGGCATCCCAGGAAGGGTTGTCTGTGGCGGGCATGAACCAGCATGCGAGACGCACGGGACGCCGGTCATCGGCTTATTCCTTGGGCTACAGCTTGGACTCGCCTCCATATTGAAGAACTTCGGCTCGCTCGATGGTGATGAGACCGCTCGACATCATGCCATCGAGTACGGGCAAGAAAGTGTCGATCTTTTCTTGCGAGTCGACGATCTCAACCACGACAGGAAGATCCTGCGAGAGGCGCAAGATCTTCGTTGTATGAATGCGGCTCGAATGGCCGAATCCGATATGGCCGCGCAGGACGGTTGCGCCACCGAGGTGCATCTCCCGCGCCTTCAGGACAATCGCCTCATGAAGAGGAAGGCGTTGAAACCTGTCGTTCTCTCCGAAAAAGATGCGGAGCAGGACGGCCTCCCGCGGAATTTGCATGATCCCTCCCCCATTTTTTTGAACTACAACTGGCCGGCTAACCTGATCCCGCTCCCGTCTGGAATATCCATGAACGCGCCATGCTATTTTACGACCAGAACCGGGCAGGAAGCCAACTGAATGACTCTGTCGGCGCGACTTCCGAGCATTCGCTCATACAGCGCCGAATGGCCGGTAGCCCCGATCACCAGGAGATCAGCACCGAGTTCACTGGCGAGATCGACGATGCTTCGCACGGGGTGACCGACAAGCACATGGGTCTCCAGCCTCACATCCTTTTCCGCGGCCATTGCCTTGGCGCGCTTCAGCACATTCCTGTAACGACGATCGGCCGCGTGCCGCTCGTTTTCGACCTCTCCGATCAATTCCGGAAACGACACCACCTCTTCGACCGACGCCATATGCAATTCGGAGTTGTTTTGCTTGGCCAGATCGAGCGCTAGCGCAAGCGCTTTGAAGGCAGGGCCGGAACCATCGTTCGCGCTTAGGATCCTTCTGAACATCGGCCACTCCCGGTGTTTTTCCTGATGTCCACAAAGGCGGACATTAAGGCAGGTTCCGCTTCGAGCTCTTTTGCATGCTGCTTTGGCAAGAGATGACGCGGCAGATAGAAGGCGTTGGCGATAACCGTCGGTACCACCGCGCTGGCAATCACGGCGGCGACCAGCGCCGAATATTGTCCCTGACTGATGATTCCATGCGAAAGGCCAAACAGAGCCGAAATAGTCCCGAAGGTGAGGCCGGTGGACATCAGCAGGGTCGTGTAGATGGCCTCCTGGTTGGGCGCCCCGAATAATTTGGTAACGGGATACACGCCGACGATCTTGGTTCCGACCTTCACCAGAAGAAAAAGAACGAAGGCGGCGGGCGCGGCGACGAGATCGGGTATGGAAACAAAGGAGCCCGCGCGAATAAAATAGAACGGCGTCAGCAGTCCGAATGTAAGCGTCCGCAGCCGTCTGATCAGCGCGTGGTTCTTGCCGACCGTGCCCGCAAGCACCATCCCGATCAGGTAGGCCGGAAGCACCGCCTCACTATCGGCCCAGGTCGCCAATGCGCCCATTCCCAGCAGGAACAGCAGCAGGAATTTTGCTTCCAGTTCAGAAGGGCGATTGCCGTAAAGCCGAAAAAACCGGGGCGTGACCCATGGAAGCACGACAAAGACCACAATCCCCGCGCTGAGGAAAACCAGTGTCTTCATCGTGAACGGAGCGAAGATCAAGCCGAGTGCGACGACCGTTCCGAGATCGGTGACGAAACAAGCCGCCAAAACGATCTTGCCATAGTCCGTGGTATTAAATCCGAACTCCAACATCACGGCATAGACGACCGCGACGGAAGTGGTGGACATCGCAACGCCGGCAAGCCAGCTCGGCATCAGCTCCCATCCGAGCAGATAGTAGGCAGCCGCCGTGCAGCCAAAAAACGGAAAGAAGAAGCTGGCAAGTCCGACCGATGCCGCCTCCTTCCATTTGAGCTTGAACACCTGCGGATCGAGTTCCGCACCCGCCAGAAACGTCAGTACGATCGCGCCAAGGCCGGATAAAAACTTGACCCAGGATTCGTCGGTGCCGAGTACGGCCGAGCCAATCGCGGCTCCGATGATCAACTGCGCAATCGTTCCAACGACGATTTCCGACAATGCCGTCGCGATGCGAAACCAGATCGAGAGCAGGCTGGCAACCAACGCGAGCCCGAGCCACAGTGCTGCCAATGCCCATACGCTTGTCATGGCGCATGATCCTGCCGCTCAAGGAGTGCCCCGATCAGACCGAACAAAAACCAAGGCAGAGGCCATGCGAACTCGTCGCGGCGCGGACCGGGCGAGCGACTGATGTGTCGCCCGGAAAAACAGGCGAGAATTCGAAAAAAAGCCGCTCGTTCAGGTAGGTTCAAGACACACTCCTGCTTGCGGTGGCGCAGCAGGAGTCATCAGCCTTTTCGGCGGTTTTGGGGGACCCCATCCCCGTTTTTGGATGTTTGGATCTTAGCCGAGAAATCGACGAAAACAAGGATCAACTGTTTCCAGGGCTCGACCCGCAATTAAATTGCATTCGCGCGTTTTCCGGAGCCTCGCGTTCGTCCCCACGCATCAATCGTTTTTGTTCTTGCCGTATTGCAGCACCTGGACTTTCTCGAGCGTAACGAGCCCGCTGCCGATCATCTCTTCGAGCGCAGGCAGCAATTCCCGGATCTTTTCCTCGCCATCCACGATTTCAATGATCAAGGGCAAGTCCACCGAGAGGCGCAGGATCTTTGCGGTGTGCAACAGGCTCGACTGGCCGAAGCCCATCGGTCCACGCAACACCGTGGCGCCGGCCAGATGCATCTCGCGTGCCTTCAACACGATGGCTTCATGGAGCGGCCGATCGCCGAATTGATCGCTCTCGCCGATAAAAATTCGCAGCAACATTGCATCTTTTGGTATTTGCATTTTCAGGTCCCTCGCAAACGATTGAGACGCGTCGCAAGGGCGTGACCGATCCACACGGCCGTCAACCAGCCCACGACGGAGATGCCTATATTGAGCAATGCGGCGTGCAAATTGCCGGATTGCACAAGTCGCAACGTCTCGAGACTGAACGCGGAAAAAGTGGTGTAGCCCCCGCAAATTCCGACCATCACGAACTGCCTCTGCCGCGGGCTCGCGAGCAACCGGCCATCGGGGCCCGTCAATGCAGAATAAAATCCGATGATGAAGGAGCCCGTCACGTTGACGAACAATGTGCTCCAGGGAAAGCCGTCGCCGAGCTGGCTCGCGAACAGAACAGAAACCAGATAGCGCGCCACGCCGCCGACTACGCTGCCCAAGGCGACGGAAATATAAGAACCCGCGGTGTCCCAGATTGTTTGCCACC
>WNEZ01005305.1_pt1 | contig 11269 bp, 7 predicted proteins | sample 5400521 | NCBI WGS metagenome assembly WNEZ01 (sample SAMN13153339, study PRJNA577476) | soil metagenome | isolation source: 120 cm saprolite under Douglas fir tree site 2 hole 1 replicate 1 | place: USA:California | collected 2015-04-18
TTAATACGGACGTAGATGAGGCGGAGGTCCACGTGCTCGGCTACTATATGGACCACCACCTGCCGTGGTTCCAGGAGTTCTTGGGGAGGTTGCGCGACGGCCGTGTCAACCGAGCGGCGAAGATGGTAGAGAAACTCAACGCCTTGGGAGTGCGGCTCGATTTCGCGCGTGTTCAGGCCTTGGCAGCGGGTGCGATCGGCCGACCGCATGTGGCGCGTGCGCTGGTCGACGCGGGAATCGTGGCAAGCACCGAAGAGGCGTTCGAAAAGTTTCTCGGGCGCCACGGCCCCGCCTATGTGGAACGGACGAAAATCACCCCCCAAGACGCCGTGCAGACCATCCTCCGAGCAGGGGGCATTCCCGTGCTGGCGCATCCGGGGTGGGGGGTCAAGGATGAGGTGATTCCCCTGCTCGTCGAGGCCGGGCTGGAAGGGCTGGAGGTCTACTATCCCGATCACACACCCGCACTGGTCACCCATTTTCTGGAGATAGCTCGACGCCTGGGCCTGCTCACAACGGGCGGTACGGATTTCCATGGAGGGGACCTAGCGACAAAAACGTTGCCTGGACATCAACACGTTCCAGAGGAGTGTGTGGTAAGACTGAAAGCTCGACGCGATGCAAAGAAGGTCAAACATTAAAACAGGAAACACGGGGAAGCAAAGGAGGCCAAAGCAATGAAGTGTCCAAACTGTGGCACCGACAATCCCGGCGGTAAACTGGTTTGCCGTAGTTGTGGCCGAAGACTTCGCGGTGGGCCACAGCCGGGTGGGGCGGTCTGGCACACCGAGGAGGAGCTCATGCCGAGGTTGCGGGCAGACATGCGGCGCCTGGGTGTGGTGACCGCGGTTGTGCTTGCGATCGGGTTGACGTTGGGGTTCCTCACCCGGTAGGTCGGAGGTTTTTTGTGGGAACCGCGGATCTGCGCAACCTTCCCTCAGTGGAACGTCTTGTATCGCGCCTCGAGCAAGAGGATGGCGCTGATCGCTTTTCGAGAGTCTTGTTGACAGAGTGTGCTCGCGTGATTTTGGAGGACGCGCGGGCGCGGCTCCTCAAGGCTGAGCCTGTTGATCTCTCGTTGGAGACTCTCATTCAGGAGCTGCGGTCCCTGGTGAGCTCGCGTGCCACACCGACGTTGACCCGGGCGGTCAATGCCACCGGTATCATTTTGCATACGAACTTGGGCCGGGCGCCGTTGTGCGATGCCGCTGCGCAGGCCGTGGCCGAAGTGCTCGCCGGGTACTCGACCCTGGAGATCGATCGTCAGACAGGCCGCCGAGGCATGCGCTACCAACATGTGGAGCCCCTCCTAGTGCGTGTGACAGGTGCCGAGGCCGGCTTCGCTGTCACAAACAATGCGGCAGCCGTGCTGTTGACACTGGCTGCGTTGGCGCGGGGGAAGCAGGTGATCGTGTCTCGGGGAGAACTGGTCGAGATCGGCGGCTCGTTTCGCATGCCGGATGTGATGACCCAAAGCGGCGCCGAGCTCGTCGAAGTCGGTACCACGAACCGGACCCACATTCGTGACTACGAACGCGCCATCACGCCGGACACCGCCGTGTTGCTCAAAGTGCACCACAGCAACTTCAAGATGACGGGGTTTGTCACGGATGTTTCTGCGGGCGATCTGGTCGAGCTTGGCCATCGACATGGCGTCCGTGTGGTGTTGGATTTAGGGAGTGGGTGTTTGGTGGACTTGCGAACCCGGGGTTTGCCCCATGAGCCAACTGTCCAGGAAGCCGTCTCCGCCGGTTGTGATCTGGTTACGTTCAGCGGGGACAAGTTGTTGGGGGGACCGCAGGCCGGTCTCATCGTGGGCGGGATGCGATCCGTAGAAGCGGTGCGTTCGCACCCCCTCGCACGGGCTGCCCGGATGGACAAGCTGGGGTTAGCAGCCCTCGCAGCAACGCTACGACAGTACATCGACCCGAACGTTGCATGGCAGACCCTGCCTGTGTTGCGGATGCTTGGAGCGTCTGTGAATGACCTCCACGCCCGAGCCGAGCAGATGGCTCAAGCGATCGCCGCAGTGGTCCCTGCTACATGGCGCGCTACTGCGCGGCCATCGGTTACCGAAGTCGGGGGCGGCTCCCTGCCAGAGGCGCACCTCCCCTCGTTCGCCGTCGCCATCACGTCGCCGTTGCCCGCGGACGATCTCGAGGAACACCTGCGAGCCTATACCCCTCCCATTTTCACCCGAATCGAAGAGAACGAAGTCCTTCTGGACGTACGGACCCTCTTATCAGGCGATGAAAGTACCCTTATCGAGGCGTTCCGCGCGATTCGGAACTGACGTCACCGCCGCATGAGGCCCTCCGCGGGATTAGGGACTCGGCGCATTACCGCTGAGTGGCCTGGGCTATAACGCATCATGCGAACACTCTTTGTCGTGGGAACAGCAGGTCACATTGACCACGGCAAAAGTGCGCTGGTCAAAGCTCTCACCGGAATTGACCCCGATCGGTTGGAAGAAGAGCAGCGCCGTGGCATGACCATCGACTTGGGTTTCGCTCATTTCGACCTCCCCAGCGGACGGCGAGTCGGAATCGTGGACGTACCTGGCCACGAGCGTTTCGTGAAAAACATGTTGGCCGGAGCCACCGGTATCGATCTGGTCCTGCTCGTCGTCGCCGCCGACGAAGGCGTCATGCCCCAGACCCGCGAGCATGTGGATATTCTCCGGTTTCTTTCAGTTCGCCAGGGGATCATCGTTCTAAACAAGGTGGACTTGGTGACGGACCCAGCTTGGTTGAGCTTGGTGAAAGATGATGTGCGCGCCCTCACTGCGGGAACGCCGCTTGAAACTGCACCAACCGTCGAGGTTTCCGCAAAAACAGGGCAGGGGATCCCGGTTCTGGTGGAGACAATGGACCGGATGCTCACTGATGTCGTGGCCCGCGACACCGGTGCTCCGGCTCGTCTGCCCATTGACCGCGCATTTGTGATCGCAGGATTCGGGTTGATCGTGACCGGCACTCTCTGGAGCGGCCGCATCGCCCCCGGAGACACTCTAGAGGTGCTACCCAAGGGACGGAAGGTTCGGGTGCGGGGTGTGCAGTCGCACGGGCAGGCGGTCTCGGAAGGTGTTGCCGGCTCGAGAGTCGCCGTGAACCTTGTTGGCATCGAGAAAGACGAGGTCGCGCGGGGCGACGCGCTGTGCTCACCCGGCAGCTTTCGCCCCAGCGATCTCATCGACGTACGGATACGGCTGCTGCCTTCTGCGCCACCGGTGCCGCACCGAGCACGAATCAGGCTGCACTTGGGATCCGACGAAGCGATTGGACGGCTTATGCTCTTGGATCGGAGTCGCGTGGATCCAGGGAACGAAGCGGCCGCTCAGATCCGTTTGGACGGGTCGGTGGTTGCCGCTGCGGGCGATCTGTTCGTTCTCCGCCAGTACTCGCCCATGATCACAATCGGCGGCGGTGAGGTGATCGAGGCGCACCCACCCACGCGGAGGCGGAGTGCGGCCAGTGTTGCTGTAATCCAGGAGATCTCTGCGGCTGGAATCCCTCAACGAGTGGAAGCTGCTGTGCAGGCCGCCGGTCGACGCGGCGCAACGGTCGAGGATTTGGCAAAGGATTTGTCGGTCGGTCGGACGCAGGTGGACGCGGCGCTCCTAGATCTAGTCCACGATAGCCGCTTGCTCCTGGAGCGGGGACGGCTGTACCACCGACGCGTCGCCGATGAGCTTGCTGCGGTTATCCTCCGAGAGGTCGACGCTCACCACGCATTGGCGCCTTGGCGCCTGGGGATTCCGAGAGAAGAACTCAAAGCGAAGGCGTTCGGAACAGGCGACGACCGGTTCTATGCCCACCTGTTGTCCGAACTTATTAGCTCAGGGAAGGTCGAAGAAATACGCGATTTCGTGCGACGCCCTGGGTTTTCGCCCCCAATGGATGTAAAGGCAGCTGAAATGCGCGCTCAGATCGTCCGAATACTCCAGGAGGGCCGGTTCACCCCGCCCGGTGCGGGCGAGATCGCGAAGAGGGTAGGAAATAGCGGTGCATTCGACAGGGTGTTCCGCGCGCTCCAAGATGAAGGCGAGGTCGTAGAGGTCGGGAGTGGCATTTTCTTCCACCGGGAGGCTTTGGAGGAGATCAAGCAAACAGTGGTCGATGAAATCAAAAGGCATGGCAACATCAGTGTGGCCACTCTGCGGGATTCGCTCGGCACGAGCCGAAAGTATGCGTTGACCGTGCTGGAGTACTTCGATAGCGTCAAACTCACGCGCAGAATCGGCGATGCGCGCGTGCTTGTGGCTCGTGCATGACGTCCAGGAAGACCTATCCACCCCGATGAGAATACGGTCAGACGTGTCCGTGGAGATCTAGACGAAAAACGAATTGCCGAGCGTGGAGGCTCAACGATTTCCCGCTCTAGTCGTGTGACGGTTGTGGAAGCCTACCTGCCACGATCACGGTGGACCACGTAGGCTAACCTTTCACGTCGCCAGAAGAGGGATGGCCGTGAGTGATTCGGCAGAGCTCCTAGATGCGTTGGCCGGCCTCGCCGTGTTCGCGGATCTCACCCGGCCTCAGTTGGAAGGCGTCGCGCACACGTTGGAAGAGGAGTACTTCGCAGATGGCCAGCGCCTTCTGCGACAGGGGTTCTCGGGCAGCAATCTTTACATCATCCTCAGTGGAGAGGCGCTTGTCCGCATTGACGGTGCGGCGCGCGCGACCCTAGGACGGGGGGACTTCTTCGGTGAGATCTCCGTCTTACTGGGGGAACCACCCGCAGCCGATGTCGTGGCGAAGGGGCCGCTGCGCTGTCTGGTGCTGCCGGGTTCGGAGGTCGAAAAATTCCTCCTGGCCTATCCCCGCATCACCTACCGGATGCTCCAGGCAGAGGCGCGACGCGTCCGAAGCGCCAATCTATGGCAGTGATCTGAATCCCCAAACGGCGGCGAGGGCAAGGCGATGACGCCGGTGCGAGGGTCTAAGCAAGGCCACGGGCCTGGGCGGCAGCCGCGGCCGTTTCCCCCCGGCCAGTATCCCGTCGTGGTGATCGGCAGCGGTCCCGGTGGGCTGCAGATCAGTTACTTCCTGCACCGGCTTGGCGTCGCACACGCTGTCCTCTCCGCCGACCCCGTCCCGGGCGGGATGTTCCGTCGCTATCCGTTATTCCAGCGGCTGATCACTTGGTCCAAGCCGCATGCGCCGGCCGAACGCGGCACGCGGTCGTACGGATGGTATGACTGGAACAGCCTCCTCGCCGACGAGTCCCCACACCTAGCCTTGGTCCCGGAGTTCATGGACGGGACGTCCTACTTCCCATCCCGGACCGAGATGGAGCGCGGCTTGACGGCGTTCGCCGCGCGCGCAGGGGTGCAGGTGCGCTACGACACCCGGTGGGAGGCGACCCGACGGCGCGGAGACGAATTCGTGCTGCTCACGAGCGACGGGGAGTACACGTGTCGAGCTGTAGTGTTTGCGATCGGGATGGCGGAACCCTGGAAACCCAGCGTCGCCGGGATGGGTGAGGTGCCCCACTACGTGCAAACCCGGCCACCGGGCACCTACGCGGGGCAGCGGGTGGTGATCCTGGGCAAGCGCAACTCGGGATTTGAAGTGGCCGACTCGCTGCTGCCATGGGCCCGTCAGATCATTCTGCTGTCGCCCCGGCCGGCGCTCCTGTCCATCCATAGCCACTCCACAGCCGGTGTGCGGGCCAGGTACCTGCTCCCGTATGAGGACCACGTGCTGGGCGGTGGCGTCTTCGTGCTCGATGCCACAACGGATCGCGTCGAACCGACGGTGACCGGGTTTCGCGTGTTTGCGACCGGGACGACCCAACCCAGCCCCTTCATGTTCGACACCGAGGCGGTAATTGCCGCGACCGGGTTCACGACCCCGCTAGGGGATCTGCGTGCCCTTGGGGTAGCCACATTCAGTCAGGACCGCATTCCCGCGCTGACGCCATTCTGGGAGAGCACCACTGTGCCCGGCGTGTTCTTCGCAGGCACGACCACCCAGGGCGCAGTCGGGCTGAAGAAACATGGGATTCCCAGCAACTCCGGTGGGGTAGGGGGGTTCCGGCACAACGCGCGGGTGCTGGCCCGCTACCTCGCAGAGACGCGCCTCGGCATCACTGTTCCGCGCCCGGCGCTGCGACCGGACGAGGTCGTCTCGCATCTCCTCGCGGAGGCGGCGCGGGCGCCCGAACTGTGGAACCAGCGCTCCTATCTCGCGCGCGTCGTAGTCCTCGATCGCACCCGAGGCATCCGCGATGAGGGGATCGTCCCCTTGGCCTCCTTTGTAGACGCGGCCGGTCCGGACGCGGTGGCCATCGTTGTGGAAACTGACCAGGCGGGCGATCACCACCCGGCTGTCTACCTGCGGCGTGCGGGTCGGGTCACAGAGCATGTCCTGCCATCCGATTCCTTACATAACTTCGAGACGTCCGATCATCGCGCGCACCTGACTACTCTGCTAGAGGGACTGCTTTGAGGAACGGTTGTTGCTGTAATGGCCGGATGACAGCGGGCTAGCGGGACGCCGCCCACGCGGACGGCGCGCCCCATCGGTGTCAGTGCGTGTGGTAGTCGCTTGCAGCGCGGAGCCGGCCTGCGACAACCTGTAGCAGCGCGATGGTGACCTTCGGGTTACGCTGCAGCAGCCGCGTGAGATCCCATGAGGCCAGCGCCAGACACGTCGTTGGCTGCTCCGCCTGGACGTGGGCCATGCGGGGGGCTTGGTCCAGGACGGACAGTTCACCGAAGAAGTCTCCTGGCCCTAGGTGGGCGATGACGTTGTTGCTCCGCACCACCTTCGCCCGGCCACTGCTGATGAGGTAGAAACCGGTCCCCACCTGTCCTTGTCGCACGATGTAGCGACCGGCGGGGTACTCAATCTCCGTGACGAGATCCGCGATGCTGGCCACCGCGCGGGGAGCCAACTCAGCGAACAGCGAGACTTTCTTCAATCGGGCGATTTTCTGGGCTCGGGTCATCGACATCGGCACTACGCGCCCGCGAGGCGCTGCGGGAGGTCGTTCGGATCGCTCGCATCAACTCCTGCGCCCCCACGATCACACACTTTACAGTAACATTCGAGGCGTGCGTGCGCGCTATCCTTTCGCAGCGACTGCGCGGGGCGTGGCCAAAAAGGTGGCCCGCAGGTCATTGGGAAGCCCAATGGCGGCGCGCTGCAGCAACGCCGCAAGCGCTTCGCGATCGCGTGCGTCATGGACTAGGGCTAGGCGAAGTTCGTGCGCGCGCCATCCACGCAGAGCATCTGAACACGGCTCGCACCACCGGATCGCGCGATCAAGGTGGGTAATCGCGTCCTGGGTGTCCCCTGCCAGCATAGCGAGGTGGACGTCCAGGATCTCTACAGCAGCCAGGTATTGGGGCGCCCCGAGTCGTTCGATACCGGGCCTGCGCTGCGCGATGAACTGCCGCAAATCCTGGAGGCGTCCGGCAGCCAGCAGTGCTTCACCCACCGGTAGAAGGGCATCTCCGTCGGAGGGGAGGAACACCCCCCACGGCAACCCCAAGAATTCGTCGAGCGCCTGGTTGACGGCGGCGGCAGCGTGCTCCAGACGGGCGAAATTGATAGCGCAGAGTAAGGCAACCTGCCGCCACGCGGGCGAGTGCGTTTCGAGCCCGGCGCCCGCTGCCCACACCGTCCGGGCCCCCAACACATCGCCGAGCACCTCACGGACCGTCCCCAGATAGAAGCAGACCCACGGGAGTTGGATCCGGAGGATCTCCTGCGAAAGCTGCAGGCTTTCCTCCAACCGCTGGATCGCTTCTCCCCACGCGCCCTGGTTCAGTTGCACCCGCCCCAAGAAGAAGCCCGCGGCGGCCACGCGCCGGCGGTCGCCGATTTCCTCAGCCAGGTGGAGAGCGGCGTGGCCGTACGGCAGGGCCTCGCCGTAGTGCCCCAGGAACCCGTGGACCACACAGAGGTAGCTCAGGCTGGTTGCCTCTCTCGATTTGTCACCCGCCTCGCGGGCCGTGGACAGCGCCTCCTGCAACACCTCGATCGCGTCGATCCCGTTGCCCACCCCGATGTGTGCCATGCTGAGCAGGTTGAGCCCCCGGGCTAGACCCGAGCGGTCGGCCGAAGACCGAAGGAGATCGAGTCCCTCCCGGATGGCGGGATGATCAGGTTTCATCAACCCTCGGTCCCACGCGATATTCGCCAGGTCAACTAGGGACTGCCCCCGGGTCCGGTGGTCGCCGGCTTCCTGCGCCAGCGTCGCGGAGCGGACGAAGTGGGCCTCGGCTTCTTCCAGGCGCAGGTCTCGATGGTGGATCAGCCCGATTCGGTTCTCCAAGATAGCCTGCAGGCCACGATCGTTCGCCTCCTGGGCGGCGCCGAGCGCTTGTTCAAAATCTCCCATCGCGGCGCGGTAATCTCCCCGCAGTTGATCGACTTCCCCGCGGTCGCGGTAAATTTCGGCGACCTGCTGGGACGGGAGTGCGGCTTTGGCCGCGGCCTCCAGGGCTTGCGTGAAGAGGTGCAGCGCGTCGGTGTTCGCATACAGTCGCCGGGCCTTGTTCCCGGCGCGGTGCAAGTAGATCGCGGCGCGCGCCTCGTCGCCTGACAGACGCAAATGCTCCGCCAGAATTTCGACCACGTCTTCGAGCCGGTCCCGCAGGCGCTGCTCCAGCCAGCGCGCTGTCTCCGCGTGAGCCCGCTGCCGCTGCGACTTGGGCAACATCGTGTAGGCGACATCGCGAGTGAGAATGTGTCGGAAGGCGTATTCTCGCTCATCGGCAATCGACGAGCGGGGGCGGGGGACCAGGAGATCCTTGGCGATCAGCGCGTCAATCGCGTCGTCAATCTCCCTGATAGACAGGCCGGCAATTGGGGAGACCACAGATGGCCAGAACAATCGGCCAACCACAGCTGCCGCCTGGAGCACCCGACGTTCGGCGGGTGGCAACCGGTCGATGCGGGCCGTGAGGACCGCCTGGATTGTGTCGGGAATCGTTGTCCCTGGCGTGCCGCTTTCCAACAGCATCCGCACAAGTTCCTCAATGAAAAGCGGATTTCCCTCCGCGCGCTGCGCGACGATGGCTTGCACGTCAGAGGCGAGCCCTTGGCTTCCCAGGGCCGCCACGAGTTGTTCGGCTTCGCGCGGACGCAAGGGCGCCAGATCAATCACGGTGGCGTCGCGCCGATCCCCGCCCCAGTTCGGCCGCCGTTCCAGCAGTTCTGGTCGAGCCACGCCGATCAAGAACAGCGGGACCGCACCGGCGTGCTGGGTGATCAGCTGCACGAGGTCGAGGCTGCCCTCGTCCGCCCAGTGAAGGTCCTCCAACGCCACGACGACAGGCCGAGATGCGGCAAGGCCGCTGATCAGAGCCTGCCAGCTATGAAATAAGCGCTGCCGCTGCTCCTCGGGATCCCCAGTGGTACCCGGTGCGGCACCGAAGGTGAGGAGGAGGCCTTCGAGTAGATTGCTGCGATCGGGGAGCAGTTGCTGCAGCCAGGCCCCGAGTTTCGCGCGCACCAGCTCGGGGGTGTCGGTGTCCAAAAGGCCGGCCTGCGAACGGAGAATATCGAGAAGCGCGTGATAGCCGATTTGGCCCCCAAACGACACGCTCCGCCCTCGCAGCACCTGTGGTGGGAACTCGGCGTCCCGCAGTTCTGCCAGAAACTCCCGGAGGAGCCGACTCTTCCCGACTCCAGGTTCCCCCAAGATCGTCGCCAGTTGCACGCGTGAGTCGTCGCGGCTGCGCTCATAGAGGTGTCGGAGCAATCCGAGCTCGGCATGCCGTCCGACGAGCGGGGCGGTCACGGGACGGGTTTTGGCCTGCTCAGGCAGGGGAGCCACAGCCTCCCAGGCCGGCAGGGCGGCATCCTTTCCCTTCACAGCGAGTGGGGCCAGGGTGCGGTATTCGATCGTGTCCCGGGTCAGGCGGTAGGTCCGCTCGCCGACCACCACCATGCCGGCGGCCACTGTCTGCTGCAGTCGTGCGGCCGTGGTGACCGCATCGGAGATGAGGAAGTCGCGGTCAAACGTGGAACCTGACGCGGCGACGACTTCCCCGGTGTTGATGCCCACCCGCACCGCCAGCCGCACCCCGTGCGTGGAGACGAGGTGGGTATTGAGCACGGGCATCGCATCGCGGATGCTGAGACCCGCGCGCACGGCGCGTTCCGGATCGTCCTCGTGCGCGAGCGGAAAGCCGAACACCGCGAGCACGGCGTCGCCGAGGAGATTCGCTATAGTGCCCGCAAACCAGCGTTCCACGACGTGTTGCACGACGTCGTAGAACTTGCGAGCGACCTGACGGGCCTCCTCGGGATCGTGTTTCTCGGTCAGACCGGTGGAGTCGACGAGGTCGGCGAAGAGCACCGTGACGACCTTGCGCGACTCGGCGGTGAGGACCGGCGCCTCAGCGATCTGGGCGCTGGCAGCGGTCTCCAGGCGGATGCCGCAATTCGCACAGAATTTCGCGCCCTCGACAAGCGCCGCTCCGCATTCGGGGCACGTGGGTTTTTGGGGTTTGCCACAGTTGATGCAGAACTTCGCTGCCGCCGGATTCTCGGCGCCACAATTCCAGCACGCCAGCAACGGAGTCATGCTACCTTCACCAGTTTGACGACTGCAAGTTTGCTTCCTGGCGTCGGCACACACGCCGGCCCCCCGCTTGCAGTGCAATCTTGAACAAAAACCTGTCAGCGGCAGCTTGGACGAGGTAGGAGACTCAGAAGATCCCCGAAATTCCGTAGGTTGGAGGGCAGTGGGGGCTGGTGCCCCTTCCGGTCTTCAAAACCGGCGGGAGGCCAGTCGGTCTCCGGTGCGTTCGATTCGCACGGCCCTCCGCCACATCCCCTCTTACAATACTCCGGATCACTACAACAGCTGGCCAAAGAAGTCTTGACCTGTGCGTACCATAATATGTGCAATAATTCCTTTGACAGAATAATTCCACACGGCTTATAATTGGGTTTGTGGCCGCTCGGTGGGGAGGTTGAGTATACGGATGAGTTTGAGGAGTGGTGGAACGCTTTGGACGCCGAGGCGCAAGAGGACATGGATGTGGGCGTTCGGTTACTCGAGGCCATTGGCCCTGCATTGACCCGACCCTAAGCGGATACCCTCAAGGGCTCGCGCTATCCGAATATGCGCGAGCTGCGTGTGCAAAGCCAAGGTCGGCCTATCCGAATCTTATACGCGTTTGATCTACGGCGTACTGCGATTTTACTTATTGGCGGCGACAAAACTGGTCTTACGGACGAACGGTTTTATGGCAGATACATTCCAATCGCCGACCGTTTGTACAAGGAACACTTAAAGGTAATAA
>WNEZ01005306.1_pt1 | contig 11269 bp, 8 predicted proteins | sample 5400521 | NCBI WGS metagenome assembly WNEZ01 (sample SAMN13153339, study PRJNA577476) | soil metagenome | isolation source: 120 cm saprolite under Douglas fir tree site 2 hole 1 replicate 1 | place: USA:California | collected 2015-04-18
CAGGCCCTGGAACACGTAGACGTGCCCGCCCGGTAGCGCAAAGGCGTTCGCCGCATCCATGCGGATCACCTTCGCGTTCAGCGGGAACGGCAGGGCGGCCGCCGTTTCGAGCTTGCCGACCAGCTTGTCGAACGCGGCGCGCGCCGCGGGCTCGCCTGCGCATTCGAAGGGACGATCGCGCCTTCCCTGGTCGAGGATCATGCGGACCTGGCGGTCGACGCTCGTTCCGAGCCGCAGCTCGAGGGGGATCGGCACCAGCGGCGCGAGCTGCGTCGCGAGCGCCGGTATGCCGTAGACCGCGACAAGGATCAGCGAGACCGCCGCGCCAAGACTCCAGGCGACCACCCGAAGCTGGGTGCGGCGGCTGGTGACGCCGCCTCGCTCGATGGCGCCGGCGTGCTGGGTGAGCGCGGCCGCGAGCTCGGCATCGCGGATGTCGAGACGGGCCAGAACGGGGCTCTTTGCGAGACCCAGCCGGACGACCCCCGCCGGGGCCGAGAAGGTGCCGATGTCGGCATAGGCCCATTCGGCCAGCAGCGTTCCGTCGGCCGACCGGATCTGCACGCCGAGCGGCGCGAGCGCGACCGCGACCTCGCGCCGGGCGCTGGTCACGCCGTCAAAAAAAGTTCCTGAGCCGGACGTCTTCATCTCACGCCGAATATTGCGCCGATCGCGGCGGCGGTGCCGTTATACGAGTAGCCGGCCGGATCCGCGACTCAAATTCCGCCGGCGCCGAGCGCGTCAACCAGTCCTTCGCCGACGGCGGAACTCGGCCTGCTCTCGTCGGCCCGCACCTGCTCCACCGCCTCGAAACCGGTCAGGTCGACCGAGTCGACGGTGATGCGCCACATCCGCAGCCGCACCACCACGTAGTAGATGACCCAGATGCAGAACGCGAAGGCGAGATAGCCGATGACGCCGCCGATGGCTGCGAGCGTGGTGCCGGTCGCCGTGTCGACGCCCAAGCCCCGGATGACGCCTACGGCGGCAAAAGCGGCCGCGGTGATGACAAGTATGGCGATGAGGATAAAGAGCAGCGTCCAGCCGAAATAGCGGAAATAGACGCCGTACACTTGGCCGGTGCGCAACCGGGTCGAGACGGCGACAGGTCCGAAGCGCAGGCCGCGCAGCCACCACTTCAGCACCATGGCCTGGAAGGCCGGATAGAGGACGAGCCCGAAGAACGCCACCCAGCCCATGCCGCCGCCGACCACGCCCATCGCCGCCTGGAATGCCGAGTTGGATTCGAGGATGCGGGGAAGGTCGCGGCCCGCCCCGCCTTGCAGCGCCGCGATGATCGAGTCCCAGTCGATGAGCGCGATGGCGATCGCAACGGACGCGACCAGCGGCCCGATCGTGAGCAGCCACATCAGGAAGCCGCGCAGCAGCAGCGAAGAGCCGCTCCCGACGAAGGAGCCCTGCAGATTGCCGTAGTAGGTGTTCGACACCTTGTAGCGCTCGAGGCTCGCCTGCGCGTACGGGTAGGCAAGTCCGAGAGTGAAGAGGACCAGGAGGCCCCACAGGATCGAGCGCACGACATAGCGGCCGGCAGACCCGGACTGATGCATTCGCACGCCGCGGAAGACCGTTCGCGTCAGACGATAACGCCGCGCACGAAAGTAGGCGTATTGGGCGAAGGCCGCGAGAACGACATAGCCGACGACGCCGGAAATCTGTCCGATCGGGCCGAGGCCGAGCGAGGCGAGCGCGATCAGCACGAAGATCGGCACCAGCAGCGCGATGGCGATAAGGAAGCCGAGCAGCAGCTCGATGGCGGTGCCGGTGTATTCCGGGCTGTCCCCACCGATCTCGGTATTGGCCCAGAAGAAGCGCCGCACGTCCGTGATGAGCCAGAACCGGTAGATACCGAGTGTCAGCACCTGGAGGAAGGCGCCCCGGATCATCAGGCCACGGAATGCCCGCATCTCACCGGTGAAACGCCCGCGCACGGTGGCGGGCGGGCTCAGTTCGGGGGGTGGCGCAACAGTCGTGAGCTCGTTCATGACCGGCTCTTTGGGTTGGCGGGTAACATATTGGTCGCCGGGGCACCCGGAAGGTTCAAAAACGGCCGGCGATCGCTGGAACCGAAGACGAGCGCCGAGGTGCCGCTCCCGCGCCTGCAACCTTAATTCTAGTGGAGCGGTTTCGACTCAATCAAGCCGGACAATAGGAAATGTCGGTCAACGCCGTGTTACTGCGCGGCCGCGACCCCCGGCAGCACATAGTCCCTGAACTGCTCGCGCAGCGCGGTCTTGAGGATTTTTCCCGTGGCGGTGTGGGGGATGTCCTTCACGAACACCACGTCGTCCGGCATCCACCAGTTCGCGATCTTGCCGCGCATGAAGGCGAGGATGTCGTCGCGGCTCGCGCTCTCACCTTGCTTGAGCACGATCACCAGCAGGGGCCGCTCGTCCCATTTGGGATGCTTGACGCCGACCACCGCCGCCTCGGCGACGCTCGGATGTCCGATCGCGAGATTCTCGAGGTCGATCGAGGAGATCCATTCGCCGCCCGACTTGATCACGTCCTTGGCGCGGTCGGTGATCTGCATGTAGCCGTGCGGGTCCATGGTGGCGACGTCGCCGGTATCGAAGAATCCGTCGGCGTCGAGCACGTTGCTGTCGTCCTTGAAATAGGCTTTCGCCACCGCCGGGCCGCGCACCTTGAGCCGCCCGAATGTCTTGCCGTCCCATGGCAGCTCGCGCCCGGCATCGTCGGTGATCTTCATCTCCACCGAGAAGGGCGGATGGCCCTGCTTCTGCTGCACGTCGAGGCGCGCCTCGCTGTCGAGCGCCGCATATTCGGGAATGAGCGTGCAGGCGCTGCCGAGCGGGCTCATCTCGGTCATGCCCCATGCGTGCACCACGTTGACGCCGTAGACGTCCTGGAACGTCTTGGTCATGGCGCGCGGACTGGCCGAGCCGCCGATCACGACACGCTTGAGATACGGAAGCTTGCCGCCGGTCTTCTCGAGGTGCTGCAGCAGCGCCAGCCATACCGTGGGGACGCCGGCCGTGCATGTGACCTTGTACTCGTTCAGGAGCTCGTAAATCGAAGCGCCGTCGAGCTTCATGCCCGGCATGATGATGCTCGCGCCCGAGAGCGGCGCCGTGAAGGCGAGCGACCAGCCGTTGGCATGGAACAACGGCACCACCGGGAGAATGACGTCGCTCGACGAGAGGCCGAGCACCGATGCGTTGCTGTGCGCAAAGGAATGCAGCACGTTCGAGCGGTGCGAGTAGAGAACGCCCTTCGGATTTCCGGTGGTGCCGGACGTGTAGCACATGCCGGCCGCGGTATTCTCATCGAATGTCTTCCAGGTGAAGTCGCCGTCGACGTCGCCGATCCATTCCTCGTAGGGGACCGCGTTGCGCAGCGTGGTCGCCGGCATGTGCGCGGCGTCGGTGAAGACGATGTAGCGCTCGATCCGCGGCAGCTTGTCGGCCAGCTTTTCCAGGAGCGGCACGAACGTGAGGTCGGTCATCATCACGCGGTCTTCGGCGTGATTGATGATCCAGGCGATCTGGTCGGGAAAGAGCCGCGGGTTGACCGTGTGATAGACCGCGCCGATGCCGACGATGCCATACCAGGATTCGAGATGCCGCCACGTATTCCAGCCGAGCGTCGCCACACGGTCGCCCAGCTTGACGCCGTCCTTCTCGAGCCGCTGCGCCACCTTTTTGGCGCGCGCGCGGATTTGCGAGTAGGTCGTGGTGTGGATCGGTCCTTCGATCGAGCGGGAGACGATGCGCCGCCCGGCATGGTAGGTCGCGGCATGGTCGATGATGCGATGAAGCAGCAGCGGCCAGTCCTGCATCAGTCCGAGCATTTCATCCCCTCCGTCGGCGTGCGCGCGCTCTTCGTTGGGCCGCAATGTGCGGCCGGTCCCCAGGTTAGCGGGCTCTCGGGAAGGCGCAACCGGTCCAGATAGCTACGGGAAGCGCCCAAGAAAGGTTCAGCCGAAGCGCGCCAGGCGAAAACGGGAGATGTCGTGACGGGTCGTGCCGGCGGTGGCGAGGTCGGCGAGGATTTCCCCGATCACCGGGGCGAACTTGAACCCATGGCCCGAGCAGGGTGAGGCGACGATGATCTCGGAATGGCCCGGCAGGCGGTCCAGGATGAAATCGCCGTCGGGCGCCATCGTATAGAGGCAGGTCTGCGCGTCGACGAGAGGGCCGTTTGCGGCCGGCAGATGGGCGGCTAGCGCGCTGCGCAGCAGCGCCTCGTCCGCGGCGGACATCGGCCGCGCGCCCGTGTCGGGATCGACCGTTTCGTCCTCGTGGTGGTGCTTGGCGAATTTGACCGCGGAGTTTTGACCGGGCGGAAAGCCGTAAAAAATCCCGTGCTCGTTTTCCAGCATGAAGACCGGAAAGCGCTCGCGCGCGAACAGCGCCGGGTCCTTCGGCGCGAACCAGCCGACCGCCTGCCGGGTGACACGCAGTGGCACCGCGAGCTGCGGCAGCAGCGTCTTGACCCAGGGCCCTGCCGCGACGATCGCCTGGCCGGCCGTGATGACGCCCGCATCCGTAGAAATACGTACGCCGCCTCCGTGTGCCTCGATCGTCCGCACGGTTTCCTTGGTGCGGATCTCGGCTCCCGCCGCCTTGGCGAGCGCCACGTGCGCGTGGATTGCCGGTTCCGGCGCCAGGATCCCGCCGTCCGGCTGAAGTACGCCGACCCAGTCGGCGGGCGGGCGAAAAGCCGGGAAGCGGCGCGTGAGCGCTTTGGCATCGAGCACCTCGTGCGGCAGCGCGTGGGTGCGCGCCGCGCGCAGCGTGCCGGTCACGAGCGTGCTGTCGGGCGTGCCCATCTCGAGGACGCCGGTCACGTCGAGCAGCGCGGCGCCGGATTTCTTCTCGATCGCCCGCCAGAGCGGGAACGCGGCACGCACCAGCGGCACATAGGAGGGATGCTCGAAATAACCGAGCCGGATGATGCGGCTGGTTCCATGCGAGGAACCGCGATCGTGCCCCGGCTCGAAGCGCTCGATGCCGATCACGCGGACGCCGCGACTCGCCAGATGATAAAGCGCGGCGCTCCCCATCGCGCCCAGCCCGATTACGACGACGTCGACCATTTTTCCCCGCTCGCTGCCGTCACCACGCTATCGCATGTCGTGGTTCCGCGGAATTGGGAGAGATTTCGGCAACCATGTGGGACGAATGTTCTTGTCGAATCCCGCTGCCGCTCCCACATCGCGATGGGCGCGGGCTCTCATCAGAACATGCGCTGTCACCGAAAGATTCGGGCGACGATGCCCGCATAAAACCGCATTTGTGTCGGAGCAGTGACCGCGTGAGGCGCACGGTTTCCATTTCAGTTATCGCTCTGCTGCTTGCTGCGACCAGCGTCGCGGACGCGGCCACTCGTCGGCAGTCGCATCGACGGCCGCCGCAAGCTCTGGCGCTCGGTTCCGCGCCGGTTCCAGCAGCGTCCGTTGCCTCGGTCCACGCGAAGGAACCCATGCCGGTCGCCAATCAACCGGCAGCGACCGCCGCAGTCGAACCCGCGGAACCGGCGGAACCTTCAGCCTGCCAGGTGCGGCTCGCGGATCGCGCCATCTTCCGTCCGCTGCCGACGCTGGTCGGTGCCGGCGAGTGCGGCGCGGCCGATGTGGTGCGGCTCGAAGCGGTCGTCATGCCGAACCGCGAGCGCGTGGCACTCACCCCGCCGGCAACGCTTCGCTGCACCATGGCCGACGCGGTCGCCGACTGGGTGCGCGACGACGTCGGCGCCGCGGCCGGCGATCTCGGCGCGACGCTCAAGTCGATGGAGAATTACGACTCGTATGACTGCCGCGGCCGCAATGGAATCAAGGGCGCCAAGCTGAGCGAGCACGGCCGCGCCAACGCGCTCGATATCCGCGCGATCAAGCTCACCAACGGGCGCTCCTTCGCCCTCACCGATGCATCGGTGTCGCGCGAATTTCGCGAGCGGATGCGCCAGAGCGCCTGCATGCGCTTCAAGACCGTGCTCGGCCCCGGGTCCGATGGGTATCACGACAGCCACATTCACGTGGATCTCGCCGAGCGCAGCCGCGGCTATGCGATGTGCCAATGGGACGTTCGCGACCCGGCCACCGCTGTCGCCGAAATCCCGCTGCCGCGGCCTCGCCCGCTGATCGCGTCCGACAAGCAGGAAGCCGTCACGCTGCAGCAGGGCGTGCTCCATCGGGCCCCGCACAAGCTCTGACGGCTCCGGCCCGTTCCGGGTCACGCACGCTTCATTGGAAATCGCTATAGTTGTTGCGGCCGCCAGCCGGCGGATGATTTTTTCCTGGTGAATTCTCCATGACGATCCTGAGCAATCTCGCGATCCGCGACATCGAAACACTCGCCCATCCCAACACCAATCTCGCCGCGCTGCGGGAGACCGGCCCGCTCGTGCTCGAGCACGGCAAGGGCGTCTTCGTCCATGACAGCGAGGGCAAGGCGTATCTCGAAGGCATGGCCGGCCTGTGGTGCACGGCGCTCGGCTACGGCAACGAGGAGCTGGCCGAGACCGCCGCCGCGCAGATGAAGAAGCTCGCCTTCAGCCATCTCTACAACGGCAAGAGCCACGATCCGGCCATCGAGCTTGCCGAGAAGCTCAAGGAGATGGCGCCGGTCCCGATCTCAAAAGTCTTCTTCTGCAATTCGGGCTCGGAGGCGAACGACAGCCAGATCAAGCTCGTCTGGTACATGAACAACGCGCTGGGCCGGCCGAAGAAAAAGAAGATCATCAGCCGGCAGAAGGCGTTTCACGGCCTCACCATCGGCGCGGCCTCGCTCACCGGGCTGCCGCACAACCATGCGGATTTCGACCTGCCGATTCCGGGCATCCTGCACACGGGCTGTCCCCACCACTATCGCTTCGCCAAGGACGGCGAGAGCGAGGAGGATTTTGCAACGCGGCTCGCGGCCGAGCTCGATGAGATGATCCAGCGCGAAGGACCGGACACGGTCGCAGCGTTCATCGCCGAGCCCGTGATGGGCGCCGGGGGCGTGATCGTGCCACCGAAAACGTACTTCGAGAAGATCGGGCGGGTGTGCGAGACCTACGACCTCTACGTCATCTCCGACGAGGTGATCTGCGGCTTCGGCCGTCTCGGCCGCACCTTCGGCTGCGAGGCGCTCGGCTTCCGCCCGCATGCGCTTTCGGTCGCCAAGGCGCTGTCGTCGGCCTATCTGCCGATCGCCGGCGTCATGCTGCCCGAGATCATGTATCAGGCGCTGCTCACCGAGAGCCGCAAGATCGGCGTCTTCGGCCACGGCTTCACCTATTCGGGTCATCCGGTGGCGGCGGCGGTGGCAATGAAGACGCTGGAGATCTACGCGCGCGATCGCGTGTTCGAGAAGGCGGCGAAGCTGATGCCGCACTTCCAGCGCCGGCTATCTGCGCTCGGCGAGCATCCGCTGGTCGGCGAAGCGCGCGGCCTCGGCCTCATGGGCGGCGCGGAGCTCGTCGCCGACAAGCCGACGAAACGGGCCTTCGATCCGAAGAAGGGCGTCGCGGCGCGCTGCGTGCGCCTTGCCGAGGAGGAAGGGCTGATCGTGCGCGCGGTCGGCGGGGATACGATCACGATCTGCCCGCCGCTGATCATCACCGCCGACGAGATCGACGAGCTGTTCGCGCGCCTCACCCGGGCGCTCGATCGCACCCTCGACTGGGCGAAGCGCGAGAAGCTGTTCGCTGCGTAGCCTCGCTGGAACGCAAACGGCGCCGCAATGCGGCGCCGTTCTGTTATTGGATGATACCGATCCGCGTCAGGAGTCGCGGCCGCCCGTGAATGCGACGCGCGGATTGAACGGCGAGTCGCCCTGGCCGGGCGCGAGCACGACCACCGGGCTGCCCATCTTTGCGCGATTGTAGAGGTCGATGACGTCCTCGTTGGTCATGCGGATGCAGCCGGACGAGATCGCCGCGCCGATATATTCCGGCTGGTTCGTGCCGTGGATGCGGAAGAGCGTGTCCTTGCCGTTGGCGTAGAGATAGAGCGCGCGCGCTCCCATGGGATTGTGCGGCCCGCCGCTGACGAAGCTCGGCAGATTGCCGAGGCGCTGATGCTCGCCGGGCGTCGGCGTCCACGACGGCCACTCGGTCATGCTGCCGATCTTGGCGACTCCCGACCAGATCTGGGCGTCCTCGCCCACGGTCACGCCATAACGGATCGCCTTCTTGTTCGGCAGCACGTAGTAGAGATAGCGCGCGTCCTGATCGACCACGATGGTTCCAGGCGCTTCCCGGCGGTGATAATCGACGATGTGCCGTCGATACATCTCGGGAATGTAGGCCTGCGCGTACGGCGCCTTCGAGAGGAGCTCGCGGTCGCGCGGCTTGAGATTGGCCTCGGGAGCCGGCTCGAGCGTCGAGCCCACGCCGCAGCCCCCGACCAGCAGCCCAAACGCCACCAACGCGAACCATCTCGCCAACTTCATCGCATCACCCGTGGTTGACGGAAGTGCCCCGCCGAGTCCTAAGAACCTCAGAGTTCTAGCGAAAACCATCCGACCATTCCAGGTTCCAAAGGCCCCAACCCGCCTGAGGCCGTCTCACTGTTGCAGGAAAGTCGCAACTTTCAGGCTTTTCCGTGGATAACTCCGCACAATGTTACCCTCTCTGACCGGCTTCGGGTCACCGACCCCGATCCTGAGAATGGGCCGAAGCATTTAAAAATCATTCACCATGTTGGCGTCATGCTGGCCGTCGCGGCGGGTGACGGCCGAAATGCCGTGCAATCGTGCCTTTTCCTGCGCATTTCCGCCGCGCTCATCGGCCACGATGCGTAGTCGCGGGGACACCAGGAACGGAGGGAAGAGTGCCGAAATACGGAATTTTCTCAGGGGGTTACGAGGGACGCCGGAAAGCGGATGTCGATCTCGGCGAACGCTATCGCGACATCGGAATCTCGGCAGTCGCGGCAGCGGTGCGCTATCAGGGGCCGTCCAAGAACGCGGCCGATACGTCCCAGAATCACGATCAGGACGCGACCGAGAAGGCTGCCTGACGTCCCGGCGCCGGGTGATCGGCGCACTACGAAAGACCCACGAGAGTGACGTGCACAGTGCGGCGGAGCGCGCCTCCGCCGCACCGCGGCTGCGACGCATCGCAACCATCGCTGCGTCACACCGGCGCGTGCGCCCGCACGCGTTCAGCAACTCTGGAATTCGGTTTTGCCTCCGCGCGCGCTCTCCAATAAGAAGGGAACGCGCTGTCATGCGGACGCAATCCGCCCGACCTCGCAGCGCGCTGTCGGGGATGTGCATGCTTTCGGTCTATCTGCCGCGCGGCAATTCGCTTGAGCGCAAGCCGGTCGACGGCGGCCGCGAAATCCCCGAGGGCGCGGTCTGGCTCGATCTCGTCACGCCGACCGTGCAGGAGGACAAGCTGGTCGAGCGCGCCGTCGGCATCGCGGTCCCGACGCGCGAGGAAATGCAGGAGATCGAGGTCACCAGCCGTCTCTATGTCGAGAACGGCGCGCGCTACATGACCGCGACGCTGATGTGCCAGTCCGACACCGAGGCGCCGAAGACGACCGCCGTCACCTTCATTCTCGCCGGTCATCGGCTCATCACGGTGCGCTACGACGAGCCGCGGCCGTTCACCATCGTCGGGGCGAAGCTCGGGCGGGTGTGCTCGCCCACGGTGACGGGCGAGGCGGTCATGATGGACCTTCTCGACGCCGTGATCGATCGCGCGGCGGACATCCTCGAGCGCATCGGCGCCGACGTCGATCAGGTGTCGCACGATATTTTCGAGCCGGAAAGCTCGGCGGGCATGCGCTCGCGCAGCTACAACGATATTCTGCGGACGATCGGGCGCAAGGGTGACCACACCTCGAAGGTGCGCGAGAGCCTGGTGTCGATCGGCCGGCTCCTGCTCTATCTCGCCAACGAAGCCGACAGCATGCGCTGGGCGAAAGAGCCGAAAGCCCAGCTCAAGGGCATGCAGCGCGACGTCCAGTCGCTGTCGGATCACGCCACCTATCTCACCAACAAGATCCAGTTCCTGCTCGACGCCATGCTCGGCGTGGTGAGCCTCGAGCAGAACAACATCATCAAGATCTTTTCCGTCGCGGCCGTGGTGCTGATGCCGCCGACGCTCGTCGCGTCGATCTACGGCATGAACTTCCGGAACATGCCGGAGCTCGACTGGACGTTCGGCTATCCGCTCGCGATCGTCCTGATGCTGATCGCCGCGGGCCTGCCGTATGTCTTCTTCAAGTGGAAGAAGTGGCTGTGACTCTCACTCCCTCTCCTGCCTGCGGGCGGGAGGCGGGGAGGAGGATGCCGCACGCGCATGATGGTCTCAGCCAACTGCAGCGGCGGCGCACCTCCCGCAGTACCCCGTAAGATCGGTAAGATCGCCCCGCGAGCGATAATTGAGCCGTAGCTTCAGCCATTTAAGTGCGCCAACGATCTTTCTTACAAATCTTACAGGCCCTGTTCGCTGTAAAAAGCCGGATTGGCGGACGCTTGCACGCGCGCCGGCCGGAGCCATGCATGGAGCGACGAACTTACGGCGATGACCGCCTGATCTTCTCCTGATCTGATCAGGGAGCCCCTCCCAAACACCGCCGCGAGCCATGCGCCAAAAGAATGTCGCACGAGGCCTCAGATCGGCGCTAGATTTATGCATTGGCGCGTGTCCTTGTCGGCGAACCGGTATCCACTTCGCCGGGACACGCGCTAAACGTGCTGGCCGCCGTTGATGTGGATCTCCGCCCCGTTCACGTAGGACGAAGTCTCCGTGCAGAGCACGTAGATGATCTTGGCGACCTCGTCGGGGGTGCCCAGGCGGTGCATCGGAATCTGGTGCGCGACGATCTCTTCCGTGCCTGGCGAGAGGATGGCGGTGTCGATCTCGCCCGGCGCGATCGCATTGACGCGCACGCCGAGCGGGCCGAAGTCGGCGGCCATCTCGCGCGTGAGCGCGGCGAGAGCGGCCTTCGAGGTCGCGTAGGCGGCGCCGGCGAACGGGTGCACGCGCGAGCCCGCGATCGAGGTGACGTTGACGACCGAGCCTTTCGACGCCTTGAGCTCCTCCATCAGTCCGCGCGCGAGCATGATCGGCGCGAAGAAGTTCACGTGGAAAACCTGCTCCCACACCTCGAGCGTCGTCCCGATGGCGCCGAGACGCGCGCCGCCGTCCGCCTTGGGCGAGATGGCCGCATTGTTTACGAGTGCGTGCAGCTCGCCATGGTCGAGCCGGTTCTTGATGTCGGTGATCGCCTGTCGCGTCGAGTCGCGATCGGCAAGGTCCACCTGGATGTGGTCCTCCGGCCCCATCT